>Ga0181521_10000268_pt1 | contig 62530 bp, 61 predicted proteins | sample PEATcosm2014_Bin_32_FD_119764 | JGI IMG/M metagenome (GOLD analysis project Ga0181521, IMG submission 119764) | Peatland microbial communities from MTU Mesocosm Facility, Houghton, MI, USA - PEATcosm2014_Bin02_60_metaG | ecosystem: Environmental > Terrestrial > Soil > Wetlands > Peat | place... | reverse complement strand
GCGTTCGGAATCGGCGCGCGTCGAGAAAGAGGTGGAGGAAGTGACTGGAGGCTTCGACGAAGGCCAAGATCCGTTTCCTTGGCTCTTCAAGCGCAAGCAGGGTGCTCTTGCGGAAACACGCGGAGCATCCGACGATCTGCGCCGGAAGGCCGCTGGGCTCGAGAAGAACCTCGCGGATCTGGCACCGCAAATCGAAGCTGCCAAACAACGGATGGAATTCCTGACCGAGGAATTCCAGAACCGGCTCGGCGAGTATCTCAATGAACCCGCGAACGCCCGCCGCTTGTTCGACTCTCAGGCTGCTTCCGGTTGGGGTCCTTCCGCCGGCGGAGAGGCCCCGCCCGATGCCGGCGCGCGTCTGCTTGAAGAGTGGGTTCACCGGCTGGAGGAGCGAGACATCCTCGTTCACGTGCTGGCGGGCTACGAACTCCGCAAGATCGCCGCCGACTATTGTCCGCCCATCCACTTGCAGCAGCTGAAGAAGGCGCTTGTGAGCCGTGACGAGGCGAAGCGCGTCGAGCAGATTCTGGAGCAGTTCCCGGCTCGAAAGATTTCCATGAGAAGGCTCGAAGAGTCTTCTCGCGCTATCCGCCGCCGCAGTGACGCGGAGATTCTCGCAGTGGGGCTTCAGTTCGCCGAAGACCTGATGCGCCTGCGCCGCGACCGCCGGAACTACCAGCAGGTGGCCGCCTCGATGGAACGCATCAATCTGGTGCGCTCGGAACGATCGCGTGAGCTTTCGCGCGCCAACAAGAGCCTCTACGAATTTCTGCATCCGGACGAAGGCCGCCCCGCTGAAGATCCCGTGATCAATCACGTGGTCATCAAGGCGGACGTCCGCGGCTCGACCGGAATCACGAAGGATCTGCTGGGGCGAGGCATGAATCCAGCGTCGCACTTCAGCATGAATCTGCACGAACCCGTCAAACGCATGCTCGAACGCTATGGCGCCGCCAAGGTCTTCATCGAAGGCGACGCTATCATCCTCGCCATCTACGAGACCGAATCGACGCGGCTCACGCAGAGGGCCGTCGCTCGCGCCTGCGTGCTGGCTCGGGAAATTCTCGCCGTCACGCAAGCCTACAACGGTCGCGCGAAGACCAGCGGCCTTCCGCCGCTCGAACTCGGCGTGGGCGTGGCGTTCCAGGACTCGGCGCCCTCGCTTTGGATGGACGCCGACTCGCGCATCATGATTTCCCGCGCCCTCAATCTTTCCGACCGCCTGTCCAGCTGCTCGAAGATGGCCAAACGCCTCTTTCAAACGAACCCGGCGCCCTTTAACGTTTACATGCTCCAAACGCTCATGGAAGATGCCGCCGAAGCCGAAGGCGAAGAGCTGCTTGTGCGCTACAACCTGAACGGCATCGAGCTGAACGAAGAGGGCTTTCAGAAGCTGAGCTCGGAGATTTCGCTTGCTCCGATGACCGGCAATTTCCCGTTGCCGTGGGGCAAGGAGCGCGTCCAGCTTTATTTCGGAGAGGCCCCGCTCGGCGACTCGCTCGAGCCCATCGTCGTGCGCAAGGGATTCGTGCGCCAGTTATTGCCGGGCGGAAAGATCGGCGCGCAAGGCAACCGCGCCTACTACGAAGTCTGCACCGATTCCAAGCTTCTTGATCTAGCCCGCCGAAAAGTCGGATCTTCCCCAAGAAGTTGATGCTGTCAGAAGCAATTCGTCTGCCGCGTCTTGTATAATCCCGCGCGGAGGCGAAAGGGGTCCGGTGATCCTCGTGGCCTTCAAAGCCATGGATCCTGTCCTTCGCGGCCAGGATGGTGGGTTCGACTCCCACACGCTTCCGCCAACTGGCTATTTCGGCCGGCTTTTGTAACCCTGCGCGATCATCTGAATCGAGTACACCTGCGCGGCGTTCGCAATCTGCTGTCCGTTCGCATCTTCCGCGCCACGCGCGAGGATGAAGAGCGTCTTCCTGTCGTGGCCGCCGAAGGCGACGCTGATAATCGGCCGCGGCGTAGGTATCACGCCGAGCAGCGTGCCATCGGTGCCGATCACTTGCACGCCCGGGTCGGTGCTCACGTAAACGCGGCCCTCGGCGTCGATGGTGCTGCCGTCGCCAGCCGTCTTCGGTGGCAGTTGCGCGAAGTCGCGTTGGTTGGTGAGCGAGCCGTCCGCCTGCACGTCGAACACAACTACGGTGCCGACGTTGGTGACGTAGAGCTTCGTTTCGTCGGGGCTAAGAATGATGCCGTTCGTGCGCAGGTTGTCGCCGTACTTCGTGACCAGGCCGGCGCGGCTCGCGTAGAAGAGGCCGCCCATGGTGAAGTAGACGCCGCCTCTGCTGTCCGCGACGAGGTCGTTCAGGACGCCCGGAATGCAGTCGAGGGTTTCGCCGTTGTAGGTGTCTGCCAATAGCTTGTGCCGCGGCGCAACTTCCCAGATGGCTGCGTGCAGGCCGCGCTCGTCGACAAACACCGTCTCCTGGGAACTGATGGAGATCGCGCCGCCGGTGTGCGTGTCCGTGTAGGCGATGGAGGGCTTGCCGTTCTTATCGAGCTTGACGATGTCGCTCTTGTCGTTCTGCGCGATCAGGAGTCCGCCATCCTTGGTCCCCACAATCCCGTCGCCATCGTTCCCGGCGTCCTGCCAGATGAACTTCCACTGCTCGCCCGCGGCGACCACGCCGGGAATAGCCGTCACGGAGTAGTCGCGAGGCCCGGGGCCGGTGGCAGGGAAGTTGATGCGAAATGGTTTCGGCGGATTCTTGCAGGAGGCAACCTCGGCGACATAGCCGGCGTCGGCGGTCGCCTGCAACGACGGTGCCGGGGGATTTGCCGGAGCCGGCGGCAGCTTCGGAGCCCGATTCTGTGCTGCGGCGGCTACGGCCGCGAGCAGGCCCGCGACAATAGGGAGAATTCTCTTCGATTCCATAGGTCCTCCCATCTTCCGGGCGTGGAGTATACCGGATTTCGGGCACGTCGCTTCAAGGAAGGCGTCGCGCATGGCCGCCGCGGATTTGGGGTTGCACCTGACTCTCTGCTATCCTGCGCGCATGGCTCGCAAGAAGCCTCGCCTAAAGATTCCGAAGGAAGCCCGCCGTCGTGCGCGTGCGGGAATCGGATTGCCTCCGCCCGAGCGCGTCATCATCGAAAAGCGTCACAAGCCGCCCAAGCACAAGAAATCCGTCTTCGAGTTGATCGGGGAAATCTGACGCGCTCTTCGGCGGGGAACTGACCTTAGTGGATGTGCCGTGTCTTCCGGCCCACGTAGTCCATCAGCAGGTACTGCCCGAGCGTGTAGGGTGTCGTGAAGTAGGCTTTGCCGCGGCAAAGCTCGGTGATCTTCTGCACGAAGTGAACGAGGCTGTAGTCGCTCGCCAGCATGAAGGTGTTGATCAAAATCCCGGCGCGCTTGCACTTCGCCACTTCCTCGATGGTCTGCGTGACGACCAGCGGGTCGAGGCCGAATGCGTTCTTGTAAATTCGCCCGTCCTCGAGCGTCAAAGCGGACGGCTTGCCGTCCGTGATCATGATGATCTGCCGCATGTCCTTCTTTTGCCGCACGAGAATTCGCTGGGCGAGCCGCAGCCCTTCGCGCGTGTTGGTGTAGTACGGGCCAACCTGCACGCGCGCGAGCTTCGCGAGCGGAATCTCCTCGGCGCTGTCGTGAAATAGCACGCAGTGCAGGGAATCGCCCGGATACTGCGTGCGGATCAGATGCGAGAGCGCCAGCGCCACGCGTTTGGCCGGCGTGAAGCGGTCCTCGCCGTAGAGGATCATACTATGGCTGCAATCGAGCAGCAGCACGGTCGCGCACGAGCTTTGATACTCGCACTGGTGGACCATCAGGTCCGGATAATCGAGATCGATCGGCAGCCCAAGGCCATTGCGCTGCACCGCGTTGAAGAGCGTCCCGCTGATGTCCATGTTCAGCGTGTCGCCGAATTCGTAGTTCTTCGACGTCCCGCCGGATTCGATGCCCGTCGCCAGATCGCGCGTGTCGTGCCGCCCGAAACTGCTCTTGCCGAGCGACGCCAGCAAATCCTTGAGCGTCTTGAAACCGAGGAAATCGAGCGCCTTGTCGGTGATCTCAAATCGCGCCTCGACGTTCGGCTGATCGCGCCCGATCTGCCCGCCGGGCGTTTCCGAAGGCGGCGGAGTAACCCGCGCCGACTGCTGCTGCGTGATGTAGCCTTCCTGCTCCATGCGCTCGATGATCTGGTCGATCAAGTCACGCAGTTGTTGGTTCTGCGAGAGGTCGGGATTTTCGCTCAGCTTATCCATCAACTCCTGCGGAATCAGGTCGCCCTCCTCGAGTGCGCGCAGGATCGCCTGCCGGAGCTGCTCCATGAGCTGCTCTTGGGAGCGTTCCATGTCCATCTCGTAGATTCCGTAGGGCGATTCGAAGCCGCTCTGAAGGAAGAAGTCGGAGAGCCGGTTCATCAGCTCCTGGAGGTCGAGGTCGTCGGCCGCATCCGGTGCGTATCGGGAATACTTGATGTATTTCATAAAGCCTTCCCCGTGCCCGCCGAACTAATTGAATTGCCGCCGGGGCATGCGCCCGCCGCCCGTAGGTTCCCGCGGATCGCGCGGCTCCGGCGTCTTGCGCGCCTCGGCGAAAAAGCCGCGCTCCTCGCTGCGGCTGATTCGCTTGTGAGCCCAAAGCCCTTCGAGGATAAACTCCGCCGCGCTCGTCTGAATGGCGGCGTCGTCCTTCGTGCGGACGCCCAGCGGCTCGAAATGCTCGAACAGGCCCTGAATCTTCTTGAGCTGGGCCAGCAGTTCGGTGCTCGATGCGTTAGCTGGGACCTTCAGCTCGCCGCCGATCTCGAACCACTGCACTACAGGCTGGAAGTTCACGTTGGCGAAATACTTCGTGAACGTCTTGCCCACCGCCGCGCGAATCAGCTCGCGGGCGATGTTGTCCGCTCCGCGCATTTCGCCTTCGTACTCGAGCTCGAATTTTCCGGTCATGGCGGGGATGGCAGCGTAAACGTCCGCCACGCGGGCGACCACAGCGGAGTCCCGGCTGCGGACCGCCCGTTGCTCGGCGCTGCTAAGCACATTCTCGAGCGTGCTGATCGGCAGCCGCTGGCTCACGCCGGAGCGCCGGTCCACGCGCTTGTCTTCGCGCGCCTGAAACGCTACTTCTTCGACGATCTCGCGGATGTATTGGGGCACTTCGATGCGCCGCTTGCCGTCGCGGTCCGTCCACGATTCCTGCGCGGTGATCGACATTCCTTCGGCGACCGTCGCGGGATAGTGCGTCCTGATTTCGGAGCCGATGCGGTCTTTGAGCGGCGTGATGATCTTTCCCCGGGCCGTGTAATCCTCCGGGTTGGCCGTGAAGACGAGAAGAACGTCGAGCGCCATCCGTACGGGGTAGCCCTTAATCTGGATGTCGCCTTCCTGCATGATGTTGAACAAGCCTACCTGAATTTTGCCCGCCAGATCCGGCAGCTCGTTGATGGCGAAGATCCCGCGGTTGGCGCGCGGCAATAGGCCGTAATGAATGGTCAGTTCGTCGGAGAGGTTCCTCCCGCCACGCGCCGCCTTGATGGGATCGATGTCGCCGATCATGTCCGCGATTGTCACATCGGGCGTGGCCAGTTTCTCGACGTAGCGCTGGTCCCGGCCAAGCCATGAAATCGGCGTGGCGTCGCCTTCCGCCCCAATCCGCTCGCGGCAGGCCCGGCAGAGCGGTCTATAGGGATTGTCGTTGATCTCGCAGCCCGCCACGACCGGCACCTGCGCATCCAAAAACCCAACCAGCCCGCGCAAGATGCGCGACTTTGCTTGCCCGCGCAGTCCGAGCAGGATGAAGTGATGGCGCGAAAGCAGCGCATTCGTGATTTGGGGTATCACCGTGTCATCGTAGCCGTGCACCCCGGGGAAGAGCGCCTCGCCCTTTTCCATCTTTTGCAGAAGGTTCTCGCGCAGCTCCTGGCGCACCGTCCGCTGCGCGATACGTTCCTCGGGCCACGCGCTGCGGCGAAGCTCACCAAGATTCTTCGGTTGTGGGCTCATCGGTTCACCGGTTCCTTATGAAGACGCGGCGCTCAGGATCGAGCGTACAACCTTCATTATAGTGGAACGCTGACCGCGCGGATACTCCGGTATTTCGGTCGAGATCGGAAAGCCGTCAGACTCGTCAGTTGAGCGAGTGGCGCTCCCGCGCCCGGTGCGCCTCCGCCAGTTTCGGGAGCAGCGTTTCGATCCATGCGGCCAGCGTGTCTCGCCGCTGGTCTTCGCTGCGAGTATCGAGAAGCGTCTGCCTCTTCTCAAGCTCCAGAGGCAGAAGCGCCGCCATCCTGTAGGCAAGAGTCGCTGGCTCGCCCTCGCCTTTGCTCAGCCATGGCCGGCCAAAGAGGAACTGGTGGCACTGTTCGAACGCCCGGATCAGTTGATTCTCTTTCGTCGCGTCGAGAGTCCCCGAATCGTCTATCACGTACTCGACGAGTCCCTCGTAGTATTCCTTTTCGTCCAGAAGCTCCGTCAGGCGGAAGATAGCGCGGCCTTCCACGAGAATGTCGGTACGCCCGTCCGGGTAATCCCGGAATGTCTTCACGATCTCGGCCGTGCATCCGGCCGTCGCCACGGCTTTATTCGCGGCCAGAATCATGCCGAATTCGAGTTTTTCGTTCAGGCAGCGCGCGACCATCGCCTTATAGCGCGGTTCGAAAATATGAAGCGGGAGCTGCATTGCAGGCAGGAGGACGACATCAAGTGGGAACAGCGGTATTCGTGTCGGTCTCGGCATGTGCGATGCAGCGTGTGGGCGCCGGTCCGGACTTAGCGCAGCAGTGTCAGGGCTGCTTGCATTTCGTCCCGCGCGTGCACGTCGCCCGTCTTCTGCGCAACGACGATGCCGTCGGAAAGAAGTTTGCGCGCCTCTTCGAGCCGCCCGAGACGCGCTAGGAACTGGCCGAACTGGAAGTACCCCGCGACATAGTTAGGGTTAGCTTCGAGGAGTTTGTGAAAGTGGCCAGCGGCAGCGGAATCGTCCCCGAGCTTCACGCACTCGAGCGCCAGTCCGTATCGCGCAAAGGCGTCGCCGGGTTTCTCGGCGACGAATTGCTCGAGCACTTCCCGGCGCGACTTCCGCTGTGCGGTGGCCATGGGATCGAGCGCCTATTATAGCGGGCGCGGCCGGTCGAACCAAGCAGGATGGCAAAACCGTCAATTCCGGCGGATTGGCCCCCGCAAATAGCCACTGACGGCTTCGGCAGTCTGAAAACTCTTTTCCACGCACTTCCCAATCGATGGCCCTTCGAGGTAGTTGCCCGAAAAATATAGTCCTGGAGTCGCGCTTTCGGCGTCGCGAATTGCCCGGACGACGTGGCCGTGCCCCAGATTGTATTGCGGTAACGCCTTCGCGTGCTTCCAGACGGCCGTTGTGATGGGAGATCCGGTAATATCGAGGATTTGCGAGTGATCTTCCTCGACGATCGCCGTGATCTCTGTGTCCGTTTTATCGACGATCTCCGGATCGGTCGCCCCGCCTATGAAGCTCGTGACCACCATTTGCCCGTAGGGGGCGCGGCCGTGGAATAGCGAAGAGTTCCACACCATACCGAGTGTGCGATGTTCTTCGCTTCGCGGAATCAGGACGCCGAAGCCATCGAGCGGCGCGGCCGCTTGTCGCTTGTGGTAGCCGCAGCCGACCACGGCAAGCGACGCATACGCGATTCCGGAAAGCACGCTTGCGAGCGGATGTGAAACGGGCGCAACGAGCCGCGAGGCGGCGTAAGCAGGGGTTGCCATCACGACCGCATCCGCGGCCAGCGCTTCTTCCCGGCCTCCCTGTGCGACCCGTACTTGATAGGACGCGCCGCTTGAAATCTGTGACCGGCTCACTGCGCTCACGCACGCGCCCGTCCTCGCGCTCTCGCGAGCGTTTGCGCCGAGCGCCTCCATCAACGTGTTCAGGCCGCGCCGGAATGAGCAAAGCGGCGGCGGGCCTTCCCCCTTTGCCGGTCGCGACTTCATCGCTCCGCGCAACACACTGCCGTATTCGCGTTCCCACTCCTCAAGCGTGGGAAAGGCGGCGCGCAGGCTCATCTTCTCCGGATCGCCCGCATAGACGCCGGAGACGAACGGAGAAACGAGGTACTCCAAGATTTCGTGGCCGAATTTTCGCCGGACGAAATCGGCGATCGACTCGTCCTCGTTGGGAGGACGCGTTCGGCGGAATGCCTCCGACGCAATTCTCCAGCGCGCGCCCGGGCCGAGCAGGGAAGTGGTGAGCATCGCCTGGGGCGACATCGGGACAGCGCGCAGTTCTCCGCGTCGCAGAACGTAGCGCGGCGCCCGCGGATCGGCTTTGCAGAGTTCGCCCTCGATCCCGAGTTCGCGAATCAACGCGAGCAGCGTCACCGTGCCCTGAAAGCTCTGCGGCCCGCTTTCAAAGAGAAATCCATCCTTCTCGACTGTTTCCACCAACCCGCCCACACGGCTGGACGCCTCGAACAGCGTCACGGGTATCCCGAGCTGCCGGAGCCGATAGGCGCACGCAAGACCGGAAATGCCGCCGCCGATCACGACGGCGGATCTACTTGTGGAGTCGGCCATTGAGTGTCTGCCGGGACTACAGCGTCTTCGAGAACAGAGGCTTCTGATCCATCTGCTGCTCGTGCAGGTAGCGGTCGAAAACCATGGCGACGTTGCGGATGAAGATGCGGCCGAGCGGCGTGACACGAATCGCGCTCGCGTCGAGCGCGACCAGCCCCTCGTCGCGCGGCTCTTCGAGGCGTTCAAGCTCCGCGCGAAAATACTCGCCGAACGAAATCGAAAACTCGCGCTCGATCTCGGCCTTTGGGATCACGGTGTGGCACAGCAGCCGCCCGATCACCGCGCGGCGAATCCTATCGTCGGCGGAAAGCCGGTAGCCGCGCATCGTGGCGATGCCTCGCTCTGCGACCGTGGCCTGATAGGCGGGTATTTCCCTGCGGTTCTGCGCGTAGGCGTCCCCGATCGAACTGATAGCGCTCACGCCCATGCCGTAGAGGTCGGCGCCCGCCTTGGTGGTGTAACCCTGGAAATTTCGGTGCAGCGTCCGGTCTTGCTGTGCCGTCGCCAGTTCATCACCCGGCCGCGCGAAGTGGTCCATCCCGATGTAGAGGTATCCGGCTTCGAGGAATCTTTCGAGCCCGGCCCGGAAGATGCGGAACTTCTCGCGGCCTTCCGGCAGGTGAATCGCAAACGAGCCCTGCTGTTTTTTGAGCCACGGAACGTGGGCGTAGCTGAACATTGCCACGCGGTCGGGCGCGAGCGTCAGCGTCTGATCGATCGTGGCTCGAAAACTCTCGGCCGTCTGATAAGGCAGCCCGTAGATCAGGTCCACGTTGAGACTCTCGAAGCCAAGCGCGCGCGCTCCGAGAATCAAGTCTCGCGTGATCTCGTATGGCTGCACGCGGTGGATCGTCTGCTGCACCTTGGGCTGAAAATCCTGGATGCCCATGCTCAGCCGGTTGAATCCGAGGCGTCGCAGGGTTTCGAGATGCGCGCGGCTCGTGACGCGCGGGTCGATTTCAATTCCGATCTCGGCGTCAGACGCGAACGAGAATCGCTCGCGGGTGTAACCGAAAAGGTCTTCGAGCTGCGCCGGCGAGAGGTACGTCGGCGTGCCGCCGCCCCAGTGGAACTGAATCACCGGCCGCTTCTTGGACACCATTCCCGCGACGTGATCGATTTCGCGCTTCAGTGCTGCGAGGTAGGGAATCGCGACACTCTTATCTTTCTGGATCGACACATTGCACGCGCAAAACAGGCACAAGCTCTCGCAGAAGGGAAGGTGCATGTAAAGCGAGAGGGGCGTACCGGCTTCGTCCGCGCGCGCATAGCTCCGTTCAAGATCTCCCGGCCCGAAGTCGTCCTTCCACACCGGCGCAGTCGGATAACTCGTATACCTCGGCCCCGGCCGATTGTACTTCTCCAGGACTTCGTCGGAGATCTGCCCGATCTCGAGTTTCGCTTCGTTCTTTGTCGTTGCGTCCGCCACGTTCACATCTCTCGCGCCGCCACCATCGCGGTCTGCCCGGCTTCGACGAACGCCCTCGCGTTCGCCACCGGTGTCGTCGGCAGAATTCCGTGTCCGAGGTTCAGGATATGGCCCACGCCGCCCGTTTTCTCAATCGCTTCTCGCGCCGCGCGGCGCACCCCGTCCTCGTCGCCCAACAAAGTCGACGGATCGACGTTCCCCTGCAGCGCCACGCGCCGCCCCAGCCTGTGCCGCGCATCCGCTAGGTCCGTCTTCCAATCAACGCTCAACACATCGGCGCTTGTCCTTGCCAGATTCTCCAAATGTGTTGCCGAGCCTTTAGCGAATAAAATTCTCGGCACGCCGCCTTCGCCGAGCTCATCGAAAATCGCCTTGGTCGCGGGCAGTTCGAACTTTTCGTATTCGTCCGTCGTGAGTTCGCCCGCCCACGTATCGAAGAGTTGCACGACAGCCGCGCCGGCCTCGATCTGCGACTTCAAGTATCGCACGGTCGCCCGCGCAATCCGTTCGAGCAGCTCGCGCACCATCTGCGGCTCCTCGCGCAACATCCGCTTCGCGCGCGAAACATCCCCGCGCGTCTGCCCTTCGATCATATAGCAAGCAAGCGTCCAGGGCGCGGCGGCAAACCCGATCACGGGCACATGCGACCCCGCCTCCTTGCAAATCGCTCGGATCGCATCGCCAACGAACCGCGTCTCGCGCTCGGGATCGAAGTCGCGCAACCGCCGCACCGCGGCCGCGTCGCGCACCGGATTCCCCAGCACCGGCCCGGAATCAGGCACGTCGAGCGGCAATCCCATGGCCTCGGCCACGATCAAAATGTCCGAGAACACGATGACCGCGTCCACGCCCAGCACGCGATAGGGTTGCAGCGACACCTCCGCGGCCAGTTCCGGCGTCTTGCAAATCTCGAGGAACGAATGCCGCGCCCGCACCGACTGGTACTCCGGCAGGTATCGCCCCGCCTGGCGCATCAGCCACACCGGCACGCGCTCGACCGGCTCGAACCGGCACGCGCCCAGGAATAGCTCTCGCCTGTTCTCTTTGTGCTGCGGCATCTTTCCAGCAGATCCCCAGGCCAATGATAACAGAAGCCCGATAAGCTTGGCGCAGACCCGCTCTCCGCGACCCATTCGGCGCTATAATCTTTGTCTTGGGGCTTCCGTCGACATGTTGAGCCATATGGGCTATTTGAGCCTCGTGCTCTACGCAGCGAGCTTTGTCTGCTACGCGCGAATTCTCTATGCGCCGCATGTTTGGACGGGGCGCCTCGCGACGCTGCTTCTGGTAGCCGGAATGGCCGGGCACTATCTGGCGCTGCTCGCGCGTTCCCAGGGCACGCGCTGGGTACCCTACGACGACCTCTACGGCTCGATGTCGCTGTTTGCGTGGCTCCTTGCGCTCACCTATCTCGTCCTCGAAACATTTCACCGCCAGCGCTCGGTGGGCGTTTGCGTGACGCTTTTCCTCGTTATCTGGCTCGCCGCGCTCGAGCTGCTCGTGCCCAAGCCGCCCCTGGAGGCGCCGCCCGCCCGCGGCGCGCTCTTCGCTTTTCACGTCACGCTGAATACCTGGGCCTACGCGGCCTTTGGCTTGTCCTTTGTCCTGAGCCTCGTCTATCTCGTGCAGGACCGCGTCCTGCGCTCGCATCGTCCCGGCGCTGCATTCTGGCGCTTTCCGTCGCTTGACGTGCTCGACCGGATGTCCCGCAGCAGCGTCTACGTGGGGCTCGCCGCTCTCGCCGTCGGCGTCGCCAGCGGCCTGATCTGGGCGCACCGGCTCACGGGTTCGTACGCCTTGGGTGATCCCAAGGTGATCGTCACGCTCGCGATCGTGGTCGTCTACGTGATATATCTTCGGCTTTCGCGGAGCGTCCACTGGCGCGGCGCCCGCGCGGCGCGCATCTGTGCCCTGAATTTTGCCATCGTGCTCTTCAGCTACACGTTCGTGAATCTATACTTGACGAGGTTCCATCGCTTCTTCTGATGGTCACGCCTTCCAACGCGAAGACTCCCCCGGGTGGCGGCGCGCAAGGCGGCGCTAGGGCACGCGTCCACGTGGCGCTGATCGGCTGCAACCATCGCACCGCTCCGGTCGAGCTGCGTGAGCGCGTCGCGTTCACACAGGAGCAGGCGCTCCATGCGGCCGGAGAGCTTCGCCGGCAGGGAATTCTCGAGGAAGCGGTCGTCCTCTCGACTTGCAACCGCAGCGAACTTTACGGCGTCCCGGTCGATGCCGGGTCCGCCGTTACCGACGCGATGGAAGATTTCCTCACCTCCTACCACCGCATCTCCCGCGCGGAGCTCGAAGGCCGCACCTATAGCTGGGTTGGCCCGGACGCCGTGCGCCACCTCTTTCGCGTTGCCTCGGGCCTCGACTCAATGCTCTTGGGCGAAGCGGAGATTCTCGGCCAGCTTCGCACCGCCTACGGGCAGGCGCTCGAAAGCGGATCGACCGGCCCCGTCCTGAACCGGGCCTTTCAAGGCGCGCTCGAAGTAGGGAAGCGCGTCCGCGCGGAGACTGAGGTCGGCGCGCGCCCCATGTCCGTCGCGCTCGCGGGCGTAAAACTGGCCGAGCGCGTCTTTGGAAATCTCAAGGGCCACGCGGCGCTCATCGTGGGCGCCGGCGGCGTGGCCGAACAAGTCGTTGAGCATCTTCGCAATCGCGGCATCGGCACGCTGCGCGTCGTCAACCGCTCGCCGGAACGCGCCGCCGAACTCGCCTCACGCATGGGCGGCGAAGCGGTCGCCTGGGAATCGCTGGAGCGCGTCCTCAGCCAGCCCGACATTATCGTCACGTCCGTCAGTAGCGTTGACCCTGTTCTCACGCGCGAGATGCTCGAACGCGCCCTTGCGGCGCGCTCAGGACGCCCCGTCTTCGTCGTCGACCTCGGCGTCCCGCGCAACGTCGCCTCGGAAGCCGCGGGCCTCTACAATCTCTATCTCTACAACATCGACGACCTCGGCGAGATCGTCGAACAGAACAAGCGCGCGCGAGAAGCCGAAGTCCCGCGCGCCGAGGCCCTCATCGCCGAGCATTTGGCGAAGTTTGAGAGCTGGCGCGCCGGGATAGAAGCGAGTTCGATCGTGGACGACCTTCGCGGCCGTTTCCGCAAGGAACGGGAAATCTTGCTTCGCGAGCGCCTCGCTGAAATGAAGGACGTCTCGCCCGAAGAGCGCGAGCGCCTCGCCAGCATCACGGAGGAACTGATCGAGCGCGTGCTCGATAAGCCCGAGGAGCGCCTTCTCGGCGGACGCGGTATGCGCGGCCGGCTCGGCGCCATCGAAGCCGTCCGTCACCTTTTCGGTCTTGATGAACTCGATGAAGGTGATGACGCGGGCGACGTCAACCAAAATCGCGCTCGGGATAAGGATTCGCAGTGATCCCCCGGCTGCGCATCGGAACGCGCGGCAGCTCCCTCGCCCTCTGGCAGGCCAATCACATCGCCGAATTGCTCGCGAAACTCCACGGCGTTGAGACGGAACTCGTCCGTATCCGCACCTCCGGCGACCGCCTGCAATCCGCCTCCGTCGGGCAGGTCAACGAAGCCATCGGTGCCGAGGGCGGCAAAGGCATCTTCATCAAGGAAATTGAAGACGCGCTGCTCTCCGGCGCCGTCGACCTTGCGGTTCACAGCATGAAAGACGTGCCTACGGAAATGCCCCCGGGCCTCGCATTCCCAGCCATCACGCGCCGCGAAGATCCCCGCGACTGCCTGATCTCGCGCAACGGCCTCGCGTTCGACGCGCTCCCGCAGGGCGCGCGCATCGGGACCAGCAGCCTGCGCCGGCAGGCGCAGCTCCGCCATCATCGTCCCGATCTCGATGTGGTCGATTTGCGCGGCAATGTCGACACGCGCATCCGCAAACTCGAAGGCGGGGGGTTCGACGCCATCGTTCTCGCCATGGCGGGCGTCAATCGCCTGGGAGCTAAAGACAAAGTCACGCAGATTTTCGACGAAGATCTCATGCTCCCGGCCGTGGGCCAGGGCGCTCTCGGAATCGAAACACGCGCGGACGATTCGCAGACATCTCGCTTCGTCGCCGCTCTCGACCACGACGAAACCCGCAGTTGTATAACCGCCGAGCGCGCCCTCCTGCACGAGCTGCGGGGCGGCTGCCAGGTGCCCCTCGGCGCATGGGGACGCTTCCGCAACGGCGAGTTGCATCTCGAAGCCGCGGTCTTTTCCGCTGCCGGCTCCGAATGTGTGCACTTTGACGAAACAGGTTCGCCCGCTGAAGCTGTCGCAATCGGCATTCGCCTTGCGCAGATTCTTGTCGATGCGGGCGCGGACAGAATCCTGCACCTCCAGGGCCGCTCCATCGGCTCGCCCTGAGCTTCGCAGGGCCGGCTGTACCTTGCGGCGAAGAATCGCATGACCGTTACTCAACCACTCGCTCATAAGCGCATCGTCCTGACCCGCGCCCCGGAACAATCCGACGAACTCGCCCGCGCGCTCGAGTCTCTCGGCGCCGAAGTCATCCTTTTGCCCACGGTCGCCTTCGCTCCGCCCGAAGACTGGCAGAAGCTCGACGAGCAGCTCCGCCATCTCGACTGGTTCGACGCGATTCTCTTTCTCAGCAAGAACGCGGTGCGATATATTTTTGATCGTTGCGCCCAGCTCGGCATAAGGTGTGAAATGGTGGGGTCGTCGAATCGCTTGATCGCCGCGGTGGGACCGGCGACGGCCCAGGCGCTGGCGGAAAAGGGACTTCTCGTGAACTACGTCGCAAAGAATCACACCGGCGAATCGCTCGTCCATGAACTTCGCGAATCTCTCGTCGGCCGCCGCGTGCTGTTGCCTCGCAGCGACCGCGGTGACGATCGCGTGCCAAACGCCTTGCGCGACATCGGCGCAACCGCCACCGAGGTGATCGCTTATCGCACGGCCGCGCCCGTCGCGCTCGATCCTGCGATTCTCGCGCGCGTACGGGGCGGGGAAGTGGACGCTGTAGTTTTCGCCAGCCCCTCGGCCTTTCACAATCTTCGGGATTCCGCCGGCCCGGCGGACATCGCGCAGCTTTCTGCCCGCATTCAATTCGTGGCTATCGGCCCTACCACCTCTCGCGCGATCCGCGAATCCGGCTCCCGCGTTGCTATCGAGGCCGAAGAGACCTCTGCCGCCGGCTTGGAGGCCGCGCTCGTAACGTATTACCGCCTGAACGCGCCGACTGCGAGGCCCGCATGACGTTTCCGACCCATCGCCCGCGCCGCTTGCGCCGTTCCGAAGCCCTGCGCGGCTTCGTTCGCGAGACGCGCCTCTCGAAAGAGGGTCTTGTCTACCCCATGTTCGCCTGCCCGGGCACTAAAGTTCGCACGGAAGTCAGCTCCATGCCGGGCATCTATCAGCAGTCGCCCGATCGGATCGTCGAGGAATGCCGCGAGGTCGCGGATCTCGGCATCCCCGCCGTGATTCTCTTCGGCCTGCCCGAGCACAAGGACGAAACCGGCTCCGAAGCCGCCGACCCGAACGCTGCGGTCCAGCGCTCGATCGAAGCCATCCGTAAGGCCAAACTCGACTTGCTGGTCATCACCGACGTTTGCCTCTGCGAATACACGAGCCACGGCCATTGCGGCGTGATCGAGGCCGGGGGAGTTGTGCTAAACGACCCGAGCATTGCTCTCCTGGCGGATGCCGCGCTCTCGCACGCCCGCGCCGGTGCGGACATCGTCGCGCCCTCGGATATGATGGACGGCCGCGTCGCCGCCATCCGCAGCAAGCTCGACGCGAACTCCTTTCAGGACATCGCCATTCTTTCCTACGCCGCCAAGTACTGCTCCGCTTTCTACGGTCCGTTCCGCGAAGCCGCGCAATCCGCGCCGCAATTCGGCGACCGCCGCAGCTACCAGATGGACCCGGCGAACGCCCGCGAGGCCCTGCGCGAAGTCGCCCTCGACCTGGAAGAAGGCGCGGACATCATCATGGTCAAGCCCGCGCTGTCCTATCTCGACATCATTCAGCGCGTCCGCGAGCGCTTCGATGTGCCGGTCGCGGCCTACAATGTCAGCGCTGAATTCTCGATGGTGAAGGCCGCGGCGCAGAAGGGCTGGATCGAGGAGCAGCGCATCGTCCTCGAGATTCTGACGTCCATCCAGCGCGCCGGCGCTTCCATCGTCCTCACCTACCACGCCAAAGACGTCGCCCGCTGGCTCAAGAACTGCTGACGAGGGATCTGCTTTTGTTTTTTCCCCCGATGTGGGGGCGCTACTCTAGCCTGAGTTCTCTTGCCGAAGCCTTGCTGCGCAACAACTTGGCGTTTCCGATCCGTGAGAGGATCGCGTTCGCCCCAGCCTCGGCCGCGATTTTGCTTGACAACCACTCGAAATCGAAGTCGAAGCCGCCTCAAATGGGGGGGCGTGCACTCAAGCCCATGGAGAGCGACTCGCCCGGCGGCGTTCTAGGCATGGTCCATCGTGTGAGAACGATCCGAAGAAGTGAGGCTTGAGCTTCCGCGCGGGTTCCCAAGAATGCGGTGGGCTGGGCATCGCCGCGTACATTCTCACGCGGCGTGCACCGGGTGCGTGCATGCACATAGGATCTAACAAAGGGGGCACAATGTCCTTGGACAATCGAGTTCTTAGAGATCGCATTTCGGTTCGTTGTTCGAGTGTGCTTCGCGCCGCGTTTCTGGCAGCGCTGGCCATACCTTTCTTGAGCCTCCTTTTTGTTGGCGACTTATACGCGCAGGTCGAAAAAGCTACACTCTCCGGAACCGTCATGGATGCCAGCGGCGCGGTCATAGTCGACGCCAAGATCCAGGCGAAGAACGTCAACACCAACGTCACCTATTCCGGCAGTACGGATGGGCAGGGACGCTACGTTCTCCCAGAAATGCAGGTTGGCACTTACGAGGTTTCGGCCCAGAAGGCCGGCTTCCAGGAGATGGTGCAAACCGGCCTCGTGCTGAGTGTCGGCGCGCGGCCGATCCTGGATTTCAAACTGCCAGTGGGCCGAGCCGAGCAAGTCATCGGGCGGAGTTTTTCGATATCTTGAATCACCCCAACTTCACTGCAGCAGAAGCAGAATTCAGTAACAGCAGCGCGCAGCTCGAGTTGATGGGCACCACCGGCCTCGTTTTTCCCTCGAATCCGGGCTATAACCAACTTTCCAATCCGGCTGCCTATGCGCTCCCGACCGCCACCACCGCCGGTGGTGTGCTGTGCAACCCGACAGGGATAATCAACCATGCGCCCGTGGGCCCCTGCTACCTCCCCTCGACCGCACTGAGCACGACCGTGCCGGGGAGTAATGGCGGCCAACGCCAGATTCAATTCGCCCTGAGGTTTATGTTCTAGGCCTCAGGGCGCCTTGTCTCGAATTGAGCAGAGTATGGCTCAATTATTGGAGTCAGGCTCCGAAATGGAGTCAGATTCAGTCAGAACAGCTTGATCTTCGTCTCGGGTCCCAGAAACGGGGACCCGCCACTCCCTAATTTGCTTTTGTCTTTATTCCCTGCCATCCATAATATGATTTGATCGTGACCAACTCCTCCAACCTCTTCGCCCGCGCGCAGAAAATTCTCGTAGGCGGCGTCGATAGCCCCGTCCGCGCGTTCCGGGCCGTCGGTGGGGAACCGCTCATCATCGATCGCGCCCGCGGCTCGCGCGTGATCGACGCCGATGGCCGCGAATATATCGATTACATCTGCTCTTGGGGTGCGCTGATCCTTGGCCACGCCGATCCGGACGTGGTCGCGGCCGTGGCCGATCAGGCGAGCCGCGGCACAAGCTACGGCATGACGTCGCCCCTGGAGATCGAGTTAGGCGAGCGCATCGCGCGTGCAGTCCCTTCGATTGAACGCATTCGCTTTGTCAGCTCTGGCACCGAAGCCACCATGTCCGCGGTTCGGGTCGCGCGCGGATTCACGAAGCGCGACCTTATCTTGAAATTCGAGGGTGGCTATCACGGCCATGCCGATAGCTTTCTCGTGGAGGCTGGCTCGGGCCTCGCGACGCTCGGGATTTCGACGAGCCCCGGCGTGCCCGGCGCTCTCGCTGCGCTCACCCTCAATGCGCCCTATAACGACGTCGCCGCCGTCGAGCAAGTCTTTCAGAAGCACGCAGGCAAGATCGCCGCGGTGATCGTTGAGCCTGTAGCTGCCAATATGGGCGTCGTTCCGCCTGCACCCGGGTTCCTGGAATCGCTGCGCCGCATCACTGAACGAGATGGCGCGTTGCTTATCTTCGACGAGGTGATCACCGGCTTTCGCCTTGCCTATGGTGGCGCGCAGACTGTCTTTGGCGTTCGGCCGGACATGACTGTGCTCGGGAAAATCATCGGCGCGGGACTGCCCGTTGCGGCTTACGGGGCCCGCCGCGAGATCATGGACCAGATTGCGCCCCTCGGGCCCGTCTACCAGGCAGGAACCCTGTCGGGCAATCCCCTCGCGATGCGCGCCGGCTTGGCAACCCTTGCCAAGCTCGAAGCCGCTGGTTTTTACGAGGGGCTCAACCGAAAGGCCCAGCGGCTTGCCAACGGCCTCCGCGACGCGCTGCGCGAATCCGGCGTGTCTGGCAAGGTGCTGGCTCAAGTCAACTCCGCAGGCTCGCTGCTTACGCTGTTCTTCACCCGCGAGTCCGTCCATGACTACTCCGGAGCGAAGAAGTCGGACACCGCGCGCTTCGCTGCGTTCTTCCGGGAAATGCTCTCGCGCGGCGTTCTTCTGCCGCCATCGCAGTTCGAAGCCCTCTTTGTCTCGGCCGCCCACAGTGATGACGACATCGACCGTACCCTCGTCGCCGCGCGCGCCGGCCTCCATGCTGCGGCCAAGTCTGCGTAGCTAGGGCTTCATAAACAGCGCTTTCAGTGACATCTAGCGCCCCTCGCGCAGGGCGTCGGCGAGGACGAGCCTTTCCACTGGAGGGCATGCTACTTCCGGCGGTAATGGCCTCTGGCACCCCCAAGGCGGCACATTCGGCCCGCCACAAAGTGGCGTCCGACTGAAACAAAGCCACTTAGGGACAGCCCACGTTATGGTACCCCCTTTGCTTTTCTCACCTCTGCAAGACATATAAGGAGCCCCACCAACCATGGTCCTCGCCTTAGCCGCTGCTCTCCTGTTTCACGTGGTACCAGCCGCGGAAACGCACCCCGTTACAGTGGATGCCGCGCCGATCACGTTGACTGCGCGCCCAAACTTCAACACCACCAAAAATGTTGCTCCTTCGTTCAAGCTGACAGCGAGTGCCGGCCCCTCTACCGAACTCATGTCCAACCCGCTAAACGCCGCCCCCTTGGCGGCAGGCACCCAAAACACACAGGTACTCTCGACAATCCGCGTCCCGCAAATTCGCGCAGGTAAGCCTGTGCGTTTCGTCGCGGCGGAAGATACGCCCTCTCGCAGAAACTGGCTGCTACTCTCATTCGTGCAGCATGGTGCTGCCGCTTTCGATGCGTACGCGACGCGCCAAGCTATCGCCACTGGTGCACGCGAGGACGATCCCTTCATGCGCCCCTTCGCCCACACGCCCGCAATCTACTTTGCGAACCAAGCAGGTCCGCTGCTGCTCGACTTCGCTGCGCGCCGCATGCAGCGGAGCCGGAACCCCCTTCTACGTCGTACATGGTGGCTCGCGCAGTCCGCGAGCACTGGCTTCTTCCTCCTCTCCGGCGTCCACAACCTCCACGTCGCAACACATAACCCGTAAATGACGACGACCCTTTCTTCGCGGCACTAACATAATATTCGTTGGCAGAAGTCGCGCCTGAGCCGCGCTGTGCGTCTGCGTGCGTGGCCTCAATGGGTGAGAGGCGGGAAGAGTCTAGTCTGGGATCGGTAGCGGAGGCGGCGGCAATAGGGAGTCCAGGCGTCGTCGCGAATCCAGCCGAGCGATTCGAGGCGGCGTCCGAAGCGGCGCGCGATCGGCGGCGGAAGCCAGGCGTGCGCGTCGTCGAGGCCGCGCGCCAGAAGGTCGCGCGCGCCCGCGCGATGCGGGAATCAGCCTGGTCATCGCCCGGCCGAGCGCCTGAGCCGCAAAAGGCTGAACGCCTGCCGCGCCTTGAACTGCGGGTCGATTTCGACCTGATAGCCGGCGGCGAGGCGGTTTGTCTCGTTGGCCATGCCGACGACGGCCATCAGCTCGTGGAACATGGCGTCGGTCATGCCGCGCTTGCGCGCCGCGGCGGTGTGGGACGCGATGCAGTAGCCGCACTGGTTCGTCACGCTGACGGCGACGTAGACCATTTCCTTCATCAGCGGATCGAGCGCGCCCGGCACCATGATCTGCTTGATCGATTCCCAGGTGCGCCTGAGCGAGACCGGATCGTTGGCCAGCACCTTCCAGAAATTGTTGACCCAGTCGATCTGGCGCGTGGTCATGATGTCGTTGTAGACGGCGCGCACCTCGGGACTGGCGTTTGCGTATTCGATCGGTTCGTTGCCTGATGCTAGGCTGCCCATGCTCGCCCTCCTCTCGCGATTTCCCTTCCGGGAGAATAGCAGAGTGCCGGAGGACTTGCTGCGAGAGAGGCAGCGCACAGGCAGGCGCTTCGCGCCGTCGATTTTACGTCGGGGCTGAAGCCCCGACGCACAAACCGTGGCGCCGCATTGTCGCGTCCCTGCGTCGTGGTAGGGGCGGGTTTAAAACCCGCCCCGACGGCAGACAATTCAGCGGCAAATCACAAAACGGATTGCCGTGGCGCTCGATTTGCGAGAATCTGTGCAGCACTGATACAGCAATTCATGGCACGGACAGAAACAGAAGAGGAGGAATCGTGAGCGACAAAGAGATCGAAATTCGGATGGCGGACGGCACGTGCGATGCGGTTCTCTACTACGAAGACGACGGGCGGCACCGCCCGGGCGTGATTCATTATCCAGACATCATGGGCATTCGGCCGTCGCATCGCGCGATGGCGAACCGGCTGGCGGAAGAAGGCTATACGGTGCTGCTGGTGAACCCGTTCTACCGCACGGCACGCGGGCAGCTTTTCGACTTCACGCCGAATTTCGCCGGCGACGAGCGCACCATGAAGCGCTTCGGCGAGCTTGCCGGGCCGTTGACGCCGGAAGTGATGGAGCGCGACGCGAGCACGTTCATCAATTTCCTCGCGACGCAGAGCTCGGTGAGCGCGGCGAAGATGGGCGCGGTCGGCTACTGCTTCACCGGGCAGGAGGCGCTGCGCACGGCGGCGGCGCGGCCGGACCGCGTCGGCGCGATTGCGTCGTTCCACGGCGGCGGCCTTTGTACCGACAAGCCGACCAGCCCGCATCTCGTCCTGCCGCGCATTCCGCAATCGGATGGCGCGCGGCTCTACTTCGCGCACGCGGTGAAGGACCACTCGATGCCGCAGGAGGCGATCGACAAGCTCAACGCCGCGCTCAAGGCGTGGGGCGGCAAGTACGAAAGCGAGGTCTATGCGGAAGCGCTGCACGGCTGGACTGTCGCGGACAGCGCGGCCTACAACAAGCCGCAGGCCGAGCGCGCGTTTACGAAGATGACGGAGTTGTTCGCGGCGTCGCTGAAGTGACGATCCGGCGAGGATCGGCATGCGGTGCGGTCGGCGCGGAGGATCGTGAGACCGGACCAGCTCCACGTGATGCTCGACGTGGTTGAGACGTAGGTGAACGCGCCGGACCACGTCGGCGGGACCGAGCCTTTCATCAGCACGCCCGATTTCGTGGGGTCAATCTGCCCCGCGGTGAGGGCGCCCGAGACCACGCGCGCGTAGTTCGCGCCGTCCGTGATCTGGTCGTCGAGGCTCCAGCCCTGGTTCGGGCCGAGCGACGCGCCAGCCAGGCGCTTCAGCGCCTCGTAAAGCTGCGGGTTTGTGCGGCGCAGCGCCTCGATTTGTGGAATGGTAAGCATCTCGACCAGTGCAGGTTCGGTTAAAAGTTTTGCTGGACAGCGCAGCGGATTCGAGTTGTAATCCCGCCAATGCAAACCCTTGGCATTTCCGATTCGACGCCGCAGGCGGAGAACATTCCGAAAAGGCTCTTTTGGCCTTCGATCCGAAGCGGCAGTGACGTTGACACGCTAGGTTCGCAGGGCTACTGGGTTTGCGCCGTGGTTGCGGTCTTTGGCTGCCTAACCTCGGTCGCCGCCGGGCATCCGATCGCCGGCGTCTTTCTCTTGTTGTACTACTACCTGGGCGGCGTCGGAGTCAGAGAACACAGTTGTTATGCTGCGGTGGTCGTTCTTGTCATGTTCGTCGCGGACACCGTGATGTCGCCCGGTATCGTGAAGTTCTTCGGTTGTGTTCTACTGCTTTCCGTTTTGCGGGCAACGTTTATTGCGTCGTTTTGGGAGCCACAGGTGGCCGAAGCCGAGATGCCGATGCGCTTCAGCGAGACGTGGGGCGACAAGTTCGCGGATAAGCTGCCGGCGTGGCTCTGGCCCAAGGTGAGGATCGCCTACTACATCTTCTCGGTTGGTTTCCTGGCTCTCGTGACCGTCGGGCTGCTAGCCATCCTCGCCCGCCGATACGGCTGGTTTCTCCCACATTTCCGGTTTTGATCCACGTCAGTTCCCTCCTCGCACGATCGCGAACGGGTCGGGCTTGGCCCAGGGGACGAGCTTCGTCAGCGAGAACCAGGAGCCGGCGGCGTTGGTGCCGAACTGATACGATACGCGCTCGGCGAGCACGTTCGCGAATTGCTCCATGTCGCGCGATGCGGGAGACGCGAGCGTCCACGCGCCGAGCGCAATCGCCGACGCGCTGCCGGGCGTGATCGCCGATAATGCGAGCGAGCCCGAACCCTGCACGTAGCCTGTGAGATAGCCGAAAAGATTCCGCCCGCTCAGGCCCGTGGCAGCGAGAAACGCGGTCGCATAGAACGAATTGATGGCCGCGCCGTCGTCGGCGTACGTTCCCGGCGTGAGCGCGTAGATTTTGCCGCTCGCGTTGTTCGAGCCGAGAAAGATCTGCGCGACGCCCGTGGGCCGCTCGATCAGGCCGCACGAATTCGCCGAAATCATCCACGGCGCCCATTTGCGCGAACGCTCCGGCGCCGTCAGCATCGCGACGAGCGGATCGCCGAAGCCTTCCGTGTAATCGAGCACCAGGATTTGGTTCGGCTCCGTGGCCGAGCCCATCGGCACGCCGACCAGAATCCGCTTGTGCTGCGTATCGACCTGCACCCAGATGCTCTGGCCGTACTCCCAGTTGATTGCGTCCCACGTGGGCTGAATTTCCTGCCAGATTTTCACGGGCTCGCTGCCGTCGAATAGATACAGCCCCGAGCGGCCCGCGATCACCGCCCATTCCTCGCCGATACCGACGCCGCGCACCGAAGGCGTGCCCACCTGGTTCGACACTTCTTCGACCTGCCAGAGCGCGGGCTCGTTGACGCCGTCGGTGGCGGTGACGTACATGCTGCGCTCTTTCACGAAGTACAAGTTGTTGCGCAGCGTGAACGCGGCGCGAATTCCCTGCCCGTTGTTTTCGGCGATGCTCATGATCCCGGTGACGCCGTCGTAAGCCTCGGGATCCTCCGTGCCCGACGCGCGCACGAGCGAAGGATTCTGAGCGGCGTTCGTGGGAAACACCTCGATATTGTCGATGAGGAACGATTCGCCGCTGGGTCCGAGCACGCCGTCGCCGTAGACGCGCAGTTGCAAGTCGGACGGCAGCGACGCCTGTGGTCCGAAGAGATCGGCGATGAACTCCTGATAGGTGGTCGTCAACTGCGAGGGCGTGAGCGCGAGGCCGATGCCGATCTGGCCCATCGTGGGGCCGAAGGCGTTGAGGCGCAGCACGCCGGACGAAAGGGCGGAGCTGCGCTTCACGCGCGCGCGCACGGAGTAGTCCACGTTCGTCACGAACAGCGGATCGCCGTCGCCGTCCGTGATCGCGTTTTGGTAGATGTAGCCGCGCCCGACGGAGACGCCATCGCCCGTGATGCGGTAGGCGTCGCCCCAGACGACGTAGGTTTTCAGGCCGTTGATTTGCGGCGTGCCGGCCAGGGCCGCGTACTGCGAAACGAGGCCGGGGCGCGTGCGCACTCCTCCCAGGAAGAAATCGACGTCGCCGAGATTGGGCGACATTCCGGGCGGCACGTCGGAGGGGTCGAGCAGCGTGACCCACGTGCCGAAGACGTTGAGCGGCAAGGGCGAGAATGTTTCGATGGACATGGAAGTGGCGAGTGGCGAGTGACTAGGGAATGGGCGATGGTTGCCGCTAGTCACTAGCCACTAATCACTAGTCACTGCAGTTTCTTGAAGACTGCGTAGAAGCTGATCGTGTCGGACGCGATCGCAGAGGGATACGCGCCGGAGGCAAGCTCCGGGAACGCGCCCGCACTCGAGCCCTGCTGGAAGATTTTCACTTTGCCGTTGCTCATCGCGGAGCCGGGCGCGAAAACGAAGTCGTAGCCGGAAAGGCCGTCGAGCCAGGCCGCGCCCTGAATCGGCGCCTGAGTGGCCGCGGTGACGGGAAACTGCGAGAGGTCGAGCGTGTCGCCGCCGGTCGAGTAGTTGCCGGACGCGGCGACGGTGCCGGAGACGTGGACGCGCTGGCCGTCGTCCCACGTATCGACGAGCGAAAATGTGAGTGCCATGTGTATCCTCCTGAACGAGTGGCGGGTGATTCGTAAAATCGTGAATCAGCTAGTCATGACTCTGGCGGTGGATTGCCGAGGGCAAACGGCGTAGGATTGGGCATCGGTTGGGCCGGGGGGCACCATGCCGATCATCGCTACGGTCGATCACGCGCGCCGCGAGGTCCACGCTGTCGCCGTCGGACCGATTAGCTACGAAGACGTGGAGCGACACCTTTCGCAGGAGCGGCACTCGCAAGGGCTGCCCTACCGCGAGTTCATCGACGCCCGGAGCGCCGGGCTCACGTTTACTCCCGCCGACGTTCGCCGAATCGTCGTTTTGCTTCGCGAACTGGGGCAAGAATCGAAACTCGGTCCCACCGCAGTCGTCCTGTCGTCGGCTTATGCCTTCGGTCTGATCCGAATGCTCGAGATGCTTATCGAGGACGTCTGCGAAGTGAAACCATTCCTCGACGAACAAGAAGCGCGGATCTGGCTGGCCCGGGAATAAGGCCGGCGCTGCTCCCTTCCGGAGAACCACCAATCGCTAGGCACTGCTTGGCCGTCGCTGGTATGATGGGCGGCTTGCGACGCAACCCGAACGCCTGCATGTGAATCCAACGCGTCGATACTTACTGACATAGAGGGAGAGCCTGGTGCGGCGACTGCTGGTTTTCTGTGCGATGGCGATGATGATACTAGCGGTGTTCGCGGCGCTGCGCCTGAATCACGTGACCACGGTCTCCGCCGCGGGCGGACAGGGCAGCTTGGCGCTCTATTCCGCGGATTCGGATGAAGAGGGATGCCCGCTCGGTCCGACATTCACCTTTTGCGATCAGATTCTGAGAGGCTTCCCAGGGCCGCAGGCCGATTTCCAAATCATCGCCACGAACGCGGTGAGTGGTCTTTCTGTCTCGCTCGCGGCGATTCCCGGGATGGCTTCCAATTTCGCCGTGGGCGATTTCACGGTCGCCGCCAACACATGCACGGGCAACCTTGCCTCGGGGCTACAATGCGTGGTCGATGTGGCGTTCTCGCCGACGGCGGCAGGATTGCGCGCGGCCGCGCTGACCGTGACCGACGCCGCAGGCGATACGCTCGCCATTCACATCGAAGGCACGGGCAGGAATCTGGCGATGGCGCCGCCTCCAGCGCCTGCGTGCATACAGGGCAATGCATATACCTATTGCAATGAAGCGGTCGGTGGCGCCAGCAGCGCCGAGACGTTTACTCTGAACGCCAGCACCGCCGTGACGGGAATGGCAGTCTCCCTGCTGCCGATCTCGGGGCTTTCTTCTGAATTTGCCACCGGCGATTTTACGATCGCAGGCACGACCTGCACGGGCGCGCTTGCACCGCTCGCGAGTTGTACCGTCAGCGTCGAGTTCACGCCGAAGACGGCTGGACTGCGCGCAGCCGCGCTTACGGCGACGGATTCGAACGGCGACACCACCGCGATCTATCTCGCAGGCCAAACAACCACTGGCCTTGCGTTTCCGCTTCCCCTGCCGTCAGCGAATGCTTTCTCTTGTGCGAGAGTGAACCTGCGCGGATTCTGCAGCGAGCCCCAGGGCGGAACCACGGCTACGAACACATTTACTGTGACGAACACTTCTGGCACGCAGATTACCGGCCTCACGATCACGCCGCCCGTCACTCCGCCCACGCCGGCGCCACCACCGCCAGATTTCACGGTAACGGGGACGAGTTGCACGTCCGTGCTGGCGGCGAACGCGAGTTGCACGATCAACGTCGCCTTCACACCGCAAGGCACAGGCTTGCGGCAGGGCACGATCGGCGTGACGGACACCCAGGGTGACGTTGCGGGGTTCAATCTCGCCGGCGTGGGCGACGACTACAGCTTGGCGCTCGCGAGCGGCCAGTCCGAAGAGGTGACCATCGTGCAGGGCGGAACGGCTACGTTCAAGGGCGTGGTCAACCCCGACGGAATCTTCGGGCAAAACGGCGAGCAGGTGACGTTCAACTGCCCCGCCACGCTGCCCGTTAACACGAGCTGCGTGATCACGCCGTGCCCGGCGAAGATTACCCTTGGGACGCCCGCGACATTTCAGATGGTGTTCGTCACCTCGACGCAGAAGGTCGTGGCGCCGGTACCTCCGCAGGGCACCGGATGCGCGTCATACGGGCCGCCGGGAACGACCGAGGTGCTGCCGGCCCCAGACTCATCGCCTCGCGCGCCCCACTTCCCTGCCTTGCTCCCTGCCCTGCCAATTTTGGCAATTTTTGGCACGATAGCGCTGCTTATCGACTGGATATTGGCAGAAATTGGCGGCGCGAAGAGCCGCAGGTGCGTGCCGCTGGTTTTCGCGATGGCGGGCATTGCCGCGGCGGCGCTCACCGGTTGCCACCACGGCGGCGCAGTCGCATCACCGGCCACGCCCGTCGGCAGCACAACCATGAATTTTGAGGCGCCGGCGCTCGACGCCAGCGGCAATCCGCTGAACGCGTCGCGGCCGGGACCGCAGATCATCCTCGATATCGTGCAGAGCACCGGTGGCCTCCCCTGATTCCCCAAAATAAGGAACGTCACAAATAGATGACGCGGCGATGGTAGCTGTACGGCATTCGCCGACGGCCTTTCAACTGTTCCGGCCGGACGTACCTCTCGATCAGTTTTTCCGTCGCCATCTGCGCCGTGCCGAGCAAATCCTGCGCCAGCGCGCGCGCACCGCGGGAGCGTGCGGCGAGAGCAGCCGTCGCGAACGCGAGCGGGTCCGTGGCCGAGCGAATCTGCACGGGATCGGTGCCGAGCGTGAGGAGCGGCAGAACTTTTTCGTAGCGGATGCGCACGGTGATGGATTGCGTCGCGCCGATCAGGTTGACTTTGTCCTCGCGCCATTCCCAAAGACGTAGGTAGGTGCTCGGCTGGAGGTTTAGCATGCTGCCGCCGCTCGTGAATTTCTCCATGGGGACGAAGACGTCGGTCGTGTTGGCGGTAGCGCGCTCCCAGAGCATGTGCGGCGCGAGGCAATCGGTGGGAAGCTGGGGGCTCGAGACGTCGCTGATTTCGGTCGGCGTGATGCCGCTGGTGGGATCGGTGTCGAGCTCGAGGTCCTGCTGCTCGGCAAGGGCGCTGACGCCGCTTTCCGCCAGCTCGCGCTGCAAGCCGCGGTAGGCGGAGTTCAGGAACGGCAGCAGCAGAGTGTCCGTGAAGACGGCGCCGGCCGAGTCGTTGACGAGCGAGCGCGCCAGGTTCAGCGCGTCTTCCGCCTGCGAGTACGCCGTTGTGGGGACGACAGGCATTGGAACCTCCAGGGCCGAAAGTAGTAATTAGAAGTGGCAGGCTTCGACCATGAGCCTTGCTGCAAGGAAGCGGGAAGGCTATATCTGGTAAGGGTGGATTCTACGAAAAAAGGCTCATGCCGGAAATCTTTGGGCCGAAACACCCGAGGTTCAGTCCTTGGCCTCGGGAGCCTAATCTGGCTAAGCCTCGCTGTCCTACCGTGCGGCTTTCCAGCTTTGGCTCAGTCTCAGCAGACCCCTGTCGCCCAGGGAACGGAGAGTGGTCCACCGGGCGCACAGGGAGCAGGGACGGCAACCGGCGCGCCGGCTCCGGGGCAGCAATTGCCGGGAAGCATCAGCGGAACGGTCGTTGATCCGAGTGCAGCCGTCATCTCCGGAGCCCGGGTGAGACTTACACGCGAAGATCAATCCCCAGGCCAAGAGGCGGTTACAGACAACAATGGGCAGTTCTCCTTTGCCAACATCGCCCCCGGGCCGTTCCAGCTCGCAGTCACGTCGGCGAGCTTCGCGAAGCAAGCATTCTCTGGAACCCTGCATTCGGGGGAGAACTACATTGTGCCGCCGATCGCGTTGACGATTGCCACGGATGTGCAGCAGATGCGGGTCACGCCGTCCACGCAGGCCGAAGTGGCGGAAGAACAGATCAAGGAGCAGGAGAAGCAGCGCGTGCTCGCCTTCATTCCCAATTTCTATGTCAGCTACATCCCCAAAGCGGTTCCTCTCAACTCGAAGCAAAAGTTTGAGCTCGCCTGGAAGACGATGCTCGATCCGATCACCTTCGGAGTGACTGCGGCCGCTGCGGGACTTGAGCAGGCGGACGGTCAGTACGGCGGATATGGGCAAGGCGCGCAAGGCTACGGAAAGCGCTACGGCGCCGCCTACGCGGACATGGTCACCAGCACGTTGATCGGCAGCGCCATACTGCCGTCGCTTTTGAAGCAAGATCCGCGCTACTTCTACAAGGGAACCGGCAGCACGCGATCGCGCCTTCTGTATGCGATCGCCAATGCGGTGATCTGCAAGGGCGACAACGGACGCCGGCAGGCAAACTACTCCTATGTCTTGGGAGACTTCGCCGCGGCCGGCATCTCAAATGCCTACTATCCGGCAAACGATCGCGGAGCCGGATTGACGTTCGAAAATGCGGCCATCGGGATTGGCGCGACTGCCGCCGCCAATATCCTTCAAGAATTTGTCATCCGGAAGCTGACGCCGAAGGTTCCTAACGACGATCCGTCCAAACCCTAAAGCACGCGGCGAGGAAATAACCCCTAGTCGTCGGCGATAGGGATTTCCTTCTGTAGAAACGGCACTTTGGCGGCGCAAGCAGCGCCAGTGATATGACCAACGTGGTGACTGCCGCAATCTTTTTCATCGTCTTCCCTTCCATTTCACGCGTGCGATCGTGCCTAGCCGGGGATTGTAAGTCGTCCGTCGCGAGAGGGCGTCCGGCGATTTACGGATTCTCGGTTGTGTGAGCAGGGGTTCCCTTCCCGCGCGGGGCGGTTCTTGTTTCCGCGGGCGCGGCGGCGGAGCCGAGGCCGTTCTGCGCGGCTTTTTCGGCGTCGAGGATCGCGTGGCAGTGCTTGCAGATGGCGACGCCTGTCTTCACGCGTTCGCCGCAGGCCGGACACTCGCTCGTGCGCACGGGGACGTAGGCCCACTCGCGCTCGACTCCGAGCGCCATCGCCGCGCGGCGATGCAGGTCCGAAATCTCGCGGAAGGAATGGCCGCGCGCCCACATCGTGTCGCCCTCGCCGATCAGGCGATGGTAGTAGGCGTCGCGGCGCGCGGTGGCAGCGGCGAGCTCTTCGGGCGTGGGCCGCGCGCCAGCGCAGACGAAGATGCCGTGGTCGTGCAGGTCCTGGAGGAGATCCTCGGCGATTTCGCGCGCGGAGATGACGAACGGGAGGCGGCGGCTGTCGCCGATGTCGAGCGCGTCGCCGCGCGAGGTGATGAGCAGCAGCGCGCAGGGCTGGTCTGATCCCCCAGGCTCGCGTTTTGGGCAAGCGGGAATGTGATAGACGCCGTGCGTGCGCGAGACGTACCAATCCTGGTCGGAAATGGACGCGATCGCGACGGTGGCAGCGGTGTCCGCTGGCGAGAGCGCGGCGGGGAGAATGTCGCGGCGCCCGCCGCCGAAATGCGAGAGCGGGCGGGGGACGTCGCTGCCTGTGAGGTTGGATGCGGTGGCAGGTGCAGTTTCGGTTTGCAAGGGAGGTTCCTTTCGGGGTGTGAAAGCAGTTCTAGGGGCGCAGCATGCTGCGCCCGGCACAGATACTCGGCGTCGCGTTGCCCATCCATCTCGTCGTGTCGCCAGGGGTGAACGGCGATTCCTCGCCAAGAAACGTCGCCGGGCATAGCAGTGCTATGCCCCTACGGAGAAAAACCGTTGCCGAAAAGGTCATCCGCGGCGCGGTCGAAATCGCGGGCGCGGCGGGCCTCGCGCGCGGCTGGCGGCGCGACCATTCAATCGCGCGCACGATCCAGTCGCACGCCGAGGGATTCAGCGGCAGGAATTCGCCGTTCGCGCGTTCGAGCGTGAAACAGTGCTCGTATTCGCCGCGCGCGGGGTACGGGCCGAGCGCCGGGATGCGGATGCCGTCTTCGACTTCGATGGTCTGCGCGTACCAGATTTCGGGCGAGCCGTAAAACTCGGGCGGCGTCCAGCGCTCGATGTGCCAGCGGTCGTGCGGAAAATACTTCGGCACCTGCCGCAGCTCGATCGCCTCGCGGATGATGTTGTCGCTGGCGTCGCGGTCGGTCCAGCGGCCGCCGATCCATGTGAGCCGCGAGCCTCCCCAGACCACGCGGAAGTTCGGCTCGCCGTAGCGGTTGAGCCCGCCGGCGCGCGCGATGCGCTTTTGTATCGAGGCGGGCGCCTCGTGCGTTTCTCGGATGACCTGAATCAAGCGACCAGCGGGCGGTGGGTCCAAAGATACCTGGAGCTAGAGACTTTCGTTTCCTTGCCGGGAATGGGTCTTCTCAGGTATAAGGCCGCCGCTCAGGCCGCGTCTCGGAGAGTGCTCCCAGTGGGGGTACTGGACGCGTCTGAGAAGCGCGGAAGGCTGCTCATGCAGCCCTAGGAGTTCGAGTCTCCCACTCTCCGCTCGGCTTTCCGCGCGTACTGTTGACAAGATTCCAGCCCGGCGCGATAATTGCTTTGCTTCTCAGGCGTGTCCAGCTTCTAGGGGCGATCTTTCGGTCGCCCCTTTTTGTTTTTCCCACCACGCCGGCCTCGTGTGTTTCTCGCAGCACTCGGATCACGGGAAAGTTGCGGGCCTCGGAATTCGTAGGACAATCACAAGAGATTCGTTCGCTGGAGGGGCGGCATGAGAGCCCTGAGGAAAACGGCGCAGATCTTAGTCGCGATCGCCGGTGCGTGGCTGCTGCTCGGGACCGCGGCCGGGGCGCAGGAGTCCGGCTACATCCGCGTGTTGACGGCCCATGGTCAGATGGCCGGCGAGTCGATCGATCCGGCGTACCCCGCCTGGATCCCGTTTCGCTCCGCGAGCATGCCGACGCAGTGGGAAATGGAGGGCATGAGCCAGGATTCGAGCGCCAGCTCAGCGCACGCGGCATCTTCCAGCACCTCGGGCAGCACGGTGGTGCATAGGCCCGTGGTGGTCGTGAAGTACAGGGACAAATCGTCCCTCGGACTGCTGGGAGCGATGACAAGCCGTCAGGTCCTGCCGGAGGTAGACATCGTCTTTGTTTCAAGGAGCGGCCAAGGCACGAGGCGGTACAAGCTGACCGATGCGAGCGTCATCTCGGTTCGAGCGGGCGGCATCAGCGACGATGGCGACGCGCCGATGGAGCAGGTGCGGTTCAATTACACGAAAATCGAGATTGTGCGATAGCTAGCGGGTGACCGGCTTCGCGTTCCTGGCGGGCGCGACGGAGAGTTGCGAAACCTCGGTGGTACCCGGCGCGCAGGGAACCTTTGAACTTTCGAGCGCCGGCGGGGCGGAGTCGCCTTTGCCGGCCGTGGGATACTTCAGCGCCAGCCACTTGTACCAGCCGCCGTCCATGATCTTCACGTTGAAATAGCCGAACTGCGCCAGCTTCGCGACCATGTCGGTCGTGTCGTTGGGGCACGAGCCGTAGAAAACCAGCATCTTGTTGCGAGGAAGGGCGATCGGGAAATTCTTGATCCGCATCACCCACGGATAGTTCGTGGCGCCGGGGATGTGACCTTCGGCGTAGCCGTCCACGGGCTGCGTGTCCACCAGCGCGAAGTTCGCGTTCTTGTCCTGCATCAGCTTCAAGATGTCCGCCGGGGCGATCGTCTGCACCGGGTTCGCGGCGGCCGCGACGAGCGTCGGATCGGAAACGGCGGGATCGGAGAAGGCAGCGTCGTCCTGCGCGCGAACCGCCGGCGCGACGGAAACCGCCGCCAACAACAGGGCCATCACCGCGAACGATTTCTTCATAGTGACCTCCGCGCCAAACTTGTTACTAAGTCGCGATGTTACGCCCGGCCCAAGAGGCCGTCAACCGAGCAACCAATCGGAACTGACCTACTACACGGCAATCCCCTTCTCTAGCGGTGGTGCCCGGAGTAGACTCTTGCCGCCATGAAGAGACCAATCAAGAAATCAACGTTGCGGAGTCGGATGTGGCGGTTTATTTTTTGCGCGGCGGTGCTGAGCTTCGCAGCGGGCGGCACGCGAAGCCTTGCGTCGCCGCGGCAAGCGGCGTCCCCCGCGCCGGCGCCAACAGCGACCGAGACAGTTCCGCAACTGACCGACGGCGTGGTCCATGCGATTTCTCCGAGCGACGCGGATCCGCAGGTGAAGCGCTTCACGGCGAACAACCTCGCGCTTTTCAAGAATGGCGTCGCGAAGAATGCAAACCTGCTCGTCTTTTTTCCGCCCACCGGAGGCACGCCCGCGGGAGGGTGGCCGTTCATCGAGGCGGGTGCGAAAGCGGGATACCGCGTGATCGGGCTGATGTATGACAACGCGGACTCGGATCCGGGCGTCTGCGGGCCGAATCCTGACCCGGCGTGCGCGGACCGGTTCCGTCAAAAGCGGATATACGGCGACGACGTGACAAAAGACATCGACGACCTGCCGGCGGAATCGATCGTCAACCGGCTGACGAATCTGCTGCAATATCTCGACGCGCATCACCACGACGAAGGCTGGGGCCGCTATCTTCGCGATGGCAAGCCCGAGTGGTCGCGGATCGCGGTCGCCGGGCACTCGCAGGGCGCGGGCGTGGCTGCGTACATCGCGAAGAAAGAGAAAGTCGCGCGCGTGATCGTGCTTTCGGGCGCGTGGGACCGCACGGAGACGACGAAGGCCTGGGCGCCGTGGGTGACGTCGTCAAGCGCCACGCCACTCGATCGTTGGTACGCCGCTTATCACGAGAAGGAAACCAGCGCCGCGCCCATAAAGGCCGCGTATGAAGCGCTGAGGATTCCGCCGGACCACGTGCGCGCGATGACGCTCGAGCCGAATCCGCAGTACAAAGGGCGGCCGGGCGGAGGCGCGTACCACATGAGCATGGCATCGACCGTTGCCACACCGGTCGATGCCAACGGCGAGCCAGCCTACGCCGCGGATTGGGCGTTCTTCCTCGGCGCGCCGAACTGACGGTGTCGATCAGCGGGGCGCGGCCGGCGGGGTGTCGCCGGGCGCGGGCGGTTCGTACGTCCAATCGGTTTCGACGATCTGCTTGCCCTGCAAGCCGTCGCGCTGCTGGAGAATCGCACTCTGCGCGCTGAGAATCGTGCTCGTGTCCTTGCACGTCACGGCGCCCTTGTACGCGTACTTCTGCGCGAGCATCTTGCTGAACGCGGTCTGCCACGCCGTGGCGGACGGCAGGCCGGCCGTGTCGAAGGGATCGCTGAGGTAGATGGTCGGCTTGCTCACGTCGGAATAGCAGTACGAGGCGCGCGGCTCGGGCCCGGTCGGCGCAGGCGCGGCGGTGCTGGGCGGAGCGATTGCAGCTGCCGCCCCAGCGGGACTCGCCGCGGTGCCATACATCGATGTCCCCGAGCCGGAACTTGAGCCCGCGCTTTGTCCCGGCTTCCAAACGACCTGCACCACGTCCCAGCCTTGCCTCTTCCACGCGGTTTCTTCGGCCGCGAGGGCTTGCTGCTGGTACGTGGGGTTCATGCTGAACGGCTGGCAGACCGACGACGAAGTGTTCTCCAGGTGATAGATCGTCTTGATGTACGTGCCCCAAGCGCCGCTGAGCGCGACCCGCTGGCTCATCTCCATCGGAATCAACTGGCTGACGTAAATCGTGATGTGCGACGCGCCGGGTGTGACGGAAGTGGCGATGCATTGGAACGACGCCATCTGCTGCGCCGATGCGTTCGGAGCTGCAAACGCCAGTACGGATAGAATCGCCGCGACCGCGAATGGGGTCTTCATGCCGGCCTCCGCGCGTTGGTTCTCGCGCAGCGCGGATGTTAGCCCCCGAAGTGCGGACGGTCAATCCCTAGGCGGTTCGCACGAAAAGGGACGTGATGAGGCTCGCCAGAAGAAACATGAGCGGCACAGCGATGCTGGCGTATTCAAGCCGATTGCCGACCGCACCGTGCATGTGTGCGCGGAACAGAACGACGGCGGTATACGCGAAGAACGGCGCGGAGAGCAGCGTCCCGATCAGCGCGGCGATCCAGAGCTTGCGGAAAAGGAGCAAAAGCACGACCGCGCCCAGCAGCGAGGCCGCTTCGGGATAGAGGAACAGCCACGCCGTGTCCTGCCAGCCGATTTTGGGAACGCTCCACGCAGCGAGTCCGGCCAGAACCACGACGCTCGTGACCACGTACTCGGTGAACCGGCGGGATCCGCCGATGAGGATAGCGACGCCGGTCAAAACCAGGAGCGACGGCCCGAGGCAGATCATGGGAGTGCGGAGAAATCCAGCCAGGGAGTAGACGGCGGTCGTCATGCCGAGCATCGCGCCCACCATCACGGCAAATACGAAATCGCACACCAGGCCCGTTGCGACGTAGAGGAGGCCGCTGATCTGTTTCATGGCACCGCTACTCTACTGCAAGTGGTGCCCGCGGCGCGCAAATTATTGTTGGGCGCGGTGCATGCGGCGCGGGTGGCCTACAAATTCATTGCGATCGGCTGCGGCGGGTTTGGATGTAGCGCCGGGCCTCAGCATGGCATTCTTATCTTGTTGCCTGCCGCGCTGAAGACCGCGGCGCTACAGTTAAACCTTCCAATACCCCGTGGGAATCGCGAGGTTGTCGATTCCACCCCAACGGCCACAAATCGGCCGTTGGGGACCCCGACACGTCAGTCGAATCAGTAGCCAGTGGGAATCGCAAGATTGTCAATATACGCCCCACTCCGCGGCGACTCGTTCCACACCTGGAACCCCCCATTTTTATTGGCCTGTGAGCGTCGGAGTTGCCGGCGGGAAATTAGCACCAAGGTACTATTTCTCCGAATCGATCCTTTTGCGAAGCTACGTGTAGCGGGCAACCATCCGGCCGCTTGGGGATGTACCCACGCGCGCCGCGACCCGCGACGGATCCTGAGGTGTTGAGATGAGCACGACAACCGTAGCCCCCACAACCACGGCAAAATCCGCAGCGCCTCCGAAGCAAGGTCAGGGTGGCATCGAACGCCGGCGGCGGCGCCGCGCGAAGATCACCGCGCAAGTCCACGTGCGCGCGGCGAACTTTCCGGATGGTTTCGAGGAAGTGTGTACGAGCGTGGACGTTTCGCGCGACGGCCTGCTCTTTCTCGCGGTCCAGCCGGGGTATGCGAAGGGCCAGCGGATCGAGGTAACGTTCCCGTACTCGGCCGCTCCGGGCGCGCTCAACCAGGCGCAGCCCGCCGAGGTCGTCCGCGTGTCGCAGCAAAGCGACGGGAAGATCGCGGTCGCGGTGCAGATGGCCGCCGCGACGGGGCAGGCCAAAGCCGAGAAGAAGATGAACTGCGGCGCCGGGATCGGCCCGATGGATGTCCCGCCGTCGGCGAAGGCGACGCCGAAGCATTCGTCCGTGGTTCTGGCGGTCGAATCCGACGCGCGCAGCGCGGAAACGATGCGCAACCTGTTGACGCAGGACGGCTACACCGTTGTGGTGGTCTCGACGGCGCACGAAGCGCTCGAGTTCCTGCGCAACAATGTGCCGGACGTGTTCCTCGCGGAAGTCGAATGCGCGGACGTCTCTGGGCACGACCTCTGCGCGATCATCAAGCGGAACGAGCGGTTGCAACACGTCCCTGTGGTCCTGCTGACGCGCTCGGCGCAGCCCGCCGACTACTCCGCAAGCCACCAGATGGGCGCGGTGGTGTGCATGGCCAAGCCGTTCCAGCCGGAGCGCCTGCTGCACGTGGTGCGGCTGGTGGCTCCGCCGCCTGCGACGAGGAGTTTCTACGGCGCGCGCACGGCCAACACGGCCGACCGCGTCGTGTAAGACGCGTTCCGGCGGGGCGGCAACCCGTCCCCGCAGCACGGCGGGAGCAAGCTCCCGCACCCCACACGATTCATCCTCAACTGCACGACAATTCAGCGCGCGGACGCGAATCGCGGCACTTCCCTCTCGTGATACGATGTCGCCATGGCCGAGAAGTTCACGATCGGACTGATCCAGATGCGCAGCACGAAGGACGCGGAGGAAAATCTCGCGCGAGTGAGCGCGAAGATTCGCGAAGCGGCTGACCGCGGCGCGCAGATCGTCTGCACGCACGAACTTTTTCGCAGCGAATATTTCTGCCGCACGGAAGACGCGGAACTCTTCAACCTCGCCGAACCCATACCCGGGCCGGCAACCGAGGCGCTGGCGAAGGTCGCGAAGGAAAAGAAAATCGTGATCGTCGCGTCGCTTTTCGAGCGGCGCGCCGCGGGAATCTATCACAACACGTGCGCTGTGCTCGACGCGGACGGCTCGCTCCTCGGCAAATACCGCAAGATGCACATTCCGGACGATCCGCTCTACTACGAAAAGTTCTATTTCACGCCGGGCGATCTCGGCTTTCCGAATTTCGACACGCGCTACGGCCGCATCGGAGTGCAGATCTGCTGGGACCAGTGGTACCCGGAAGGCGCGCGTATGGTGGCGCTCCAGGGCGCGCAGGTGATTTTCTATCCCACGAGCATCGGCTGGCACCCCAAGGAAAAGGCCGAATTCGGCGCGGCGCAGCTCGACGCGTGGCGCACGATCCAGCGCGGGCACGCGATCGCGAACGGCGTGTACGTCGCGGTGGTGAACCGCGTGGGCTTCGAAGGCGGTCCGATCTCCCAGGCTCCCCTTGCCGGGGACCTGGGAGCCCTTCCTTCGGCGGGCGATCCCGGAATCGAGTTCTGGGGCAATTCCTTCGTGGCCGATCCGTTTGGGAAGATCGTCGTCGAGGCTTCAAACGACAAGGAAGAAGTGCTCGTCGTCGAATGCGATCCCGCCAAGAGCGAAGACACGCGGCGCAATTGGCCCTTCCTGCGCGATCGCCGCATCGATGCGTACGAACCAATCCTCAGCCGATGGCTCGGGAAGTGACGATCCGACGAGGATCGTCATCCCGAGGGAGGCGTTGTTTGCCGGCCGAGGGATCTCTCTTCAGTTCCGCGCTTGTTCGCGAACAAAGACATGAAGCGTAAAAGATCCCGAGTGAGCGCTGCGTCCGCATTCCGCATGCCCGCCGAATGGGAACCCCACGAAGCGACTTGGCTCGGCTGGCCGCACGAGCTGACCGACTGGCCCGGCAAATTCGCGCCGATTCCCTGGGTGTACGCGGAAATCGTCCGGCACCTGGCGCGCGTCGAACGCGTGTTTCTGATCGTCGAGGATCGCGAGGCCGAGGAACGCGCGCGCGCTGTGCTCGAAAAGTCGGGCGTGCAGCTCGATGCGGTCGAGTTTTTCCACATCCCCACCGATCGCGGATGGATGCGCGATTCGGGGCCGATTTGCACGGTAGGCCCGCATGGCGAAATTGCGTACAACAATTTCATGTTCAACGGCTGGGCGAAATACGACGACTACAAAAAAGACGCGCGCGTCGTCGAGCGGGCGAACCGGCGGTTGAAGCGGCGCGTCGTGCTGCCGACGCACAAGGGGCGTCGGGTGGTGCTCGAGGGCGGTTCGATCGACGTGAATGGCCGCGGCACGCTGCTGACCACCGACGAATGCCTGCTGAGTGATGTCCAGCAGCGCAATCCCGGCCTCACGAAGGACGATTACGCGGAAATCTTTCGGCGCTATCTCGGCGTGACGAACGTCCTATGGCTCAAGAACGGCGTCGCTGGCGACGACACGCACGGCCACGTGGACGATCTCGCGCGGTTCGTCGATGAAACGACGGTGGTGACGGTGGTCGAGCACGATCGCGGTGAAGTGAATTGCGCGCCGCTGCGCGAGAATCTGAAGCTGCTGCGTGCGATGAAGGAGCAGGACGGCAAGCCGCTGCGCGTCGAGACGCTGCCGATGCCCGAGCCTGTCTATTTTGCCGGGCAGCGCCTGCCGGCGAGTTACGCGAATTTCTACGTCGCGAACAAGATCGTCCTCGTGCCGACGTTCAACGATCCCGCCGACCGCATCGCGCTCGCGAAGCTCGCGTCGTTGTTTCTCGACCGCGAAATCGTGCCGATCTATTCCCGCGATCTGGTTCTCGGCCTCGGCACCATCCATTGCATGACCCAGCAGCAACCGAAAGGCGGATAAGCACATTTCACGGAGGTGGTGCTGTAGGGGCGTAGCAGTGCTACGCCCGGCGAGAATGCTTGGCGTCACGCAGCCCAGTGCCGACGGTCGTACCCCCAACGTCTATCGCTACAATCGGGGCGGACATGAGCAAGGACGAAGACCCTCCGAGGCGACGATCGATTCGATTGCCTCAGTTCGATTATTCTCAGCCGGCCGCTTATTTCGGTCACGATTTGTTCCCACGAGAAGAGGCGCGTATTCGCAGCGATTGTCGGAGGTGAATTAAGACTAAGTGCCGCCGGGAAAATCGTGGATCAATGTTGGCGGGATACCCGTGCACTTTCCGAATCGCGCCGCCGAAAAGCGCCGGGAACGCGCCGGTAAGGAATTGCGCGATCGGGCCCATCAAGTTCGCCGCGTGCTGCGCGAGATCGGGCGGCACCTGCGCGGGCTCCGGCTGGAAAAATCCGGATGCGAGCGACTGGCCCGGCTTCGCCCGCGCCGGATAGTGCGCGCCGGGCTCCGCGGTCTGATTTTGCAGCGAATCGAAATCGAGGACTTCGCTATCGGCGTAAATCGGCGGGATGCCGTACTCGTAGGTTTCGATTTGCAGATTCGAGAGCGTGTTGAATCGCTCCTGCACGCTGATCAGCGAATCGCCGAGCGCGGGGCGGCCGCTCGAACCGTCGCCGGGCTGCGCGTGCAGGACGCGCCAGTGGTCGTCCATGTTCTCGTTGCGCGATTCGCAGTAGGCGTGGCCGGCGAACGCGACGTACGCGCCGTCGGGAAAAAGCTCGAGCAGCTCGTCGCGCAGCGATTTATCGTCGGGCGAGAAAAACGCCCACGGGCGCAGCCAAGTCCGCTGGAACGTGATGAGATTGGGATTGAAGTCGCCGCCCTCCGTGAGCGGGCCTCCCTGGGATTGCGCAAGCCGCGCGAGGCGCTCGTACTCCTGCATGCTGGTCGCGACGGGCGGGCCGATTTTCTCCGCGGCGTGCGGATACGCCGCACGCAACCGCGCCTGGTGCACCTCCATGTTCCACTGCACGTAGGGGTATTCGTGCATCTCATTGGCCCACGGCGGAGTTTTCAGTTCCAGGCCGCCGACGATGGTGATCACTTCCTGGCCGTTCGCAACGCGCAGGCGCGTTTCCGCCGCCGGCACCGTGACCGTCTCCGCCGCGACAAAGTCCTCCTCGGTGAGCAGCCTCCGCATTGGGGGCACGAGGGCGCCGATTCAAGTCGGTTTTGTAGGGGCATGGCACTGCCATGCCCGGCAAACGTGCTTGGCGACGCCGCGCCATTCGGCGGCGCCTCGGTCTCCGCGCCGCAATCGGGGCAGACGTAAACGTCAGCGCCGAGCTTCACTTCGCGCGCGGCGATTTCGCTCTCGGGGTGGAATCCGACGCGCTGGCCGTCGACGACAAAGCGCACGTACGCGCCGACCTTGCCTCCTGTCCAGAGGTTGAACGCCTCCTCGACGATCAGGTTGCCGATGCGGTTGTTGCGCTCGACGAGCCCGGATACTTCCGTGGCGGCTTTCGCCGCAGCGACGTCCTCTTCAGCCTGTGCCGACGACGGGAAAAAGCGGACGCGCGGCACGTCCTGCGATAGCACGGAGATGATCGACAGGCCGAACGCCTGGTAGATGTTGGTGACGAATTCGTAGCGCGGCAGGTCTTCGATCGACGAGTTGTCGAGGATTTTCTGCTCGAAGGGCAGGTGCCAGTTCTGGTCGCGCTCGCTCCACCAGAGGTATTGCAGGCCGCGCCAGAATTGGTGCGCCTGCTTGATGCGACGGATTTCCTGGCGGCGCGATAGCTCCGACTCGATCGAGAATTGGTGGACGAGCTGGCGCAGCGCCTCTTGCAGGCGGTCGGGGAGCTGCTCGTTGTTCGCGCCGAACGGATTCGCACCCTCAACCAACGCCCCGGTAGGGGCGGGTTTGAAACCCGCCCCTACACCCGTTGAATTGTGGGCGGCGGGCCCTTCGACGGGAACGATCCCGGGATCGGCGTTCGGAATTCGTGTCTGTGTGGACATTCGCTTCTCGCTTCGGACGGGGGTGTTCTGCTATCGTGCGGCGCGATGGACGAGCCGACGGAAAAACGCGGAATCACGCGCTTTCAACAAGTCGCCACGGTGACGATGGGCTTGATGCTGATCGCCGTCGGACTGGCGACGGTGTTCGAGGGCGATCTGTTCAACCCGCATTTCCCGGCGGGGGCGCTGTTCGCGCCGTTCGCTTTCGCGGGCGGAGCACTCTTGGTTGTCTTGGGAATCCGCGGAGGCCGGCGGAACTAACGGCCGTCGCCGCGATTATTCGATCGTGATCGAGGACTCGCCGAGGGCGAGGGCGCTGGCGAGGCGCGCGCCGCGCGCGTCGGGAGTAACGCCGAAGCGGCAATTCACGAAGTGAACGTCCCGCAGATCGAGCGCGCCGCCCTCGTAGCGCAGGTGCGTGCCGACAAACGTCACGTTGCGCCAGCGGATGCCGTCGAGGGTCTGCGCGGCGCCGGCAATCGTCAGGTTTTCGACGCGCACGCCGTCCACCATCGAGCGCGACTCCGGCGGTAGCAGAATCTCCGACGTGTCCGGCATCAGCGTTGCGTCGAGATAGTTGCCGTGGAGCGTCGCCGGATCGAGCGTGGAATCAGCGGCAAGTGTGCGGGGCGCGCCGATCGAGACGCGCTTCGCGTCGGGCTTGCCCGCTGGCAGCGGGTCGTCCGCTGCGTTCATCGACGAGCGCAGCTCGGCGAGCGCGGCGCGCACTTCGGTGACGTGCTCCATCATGCGCTCGTCGCCCGCGTGCCCTTGCATCACGCGATCGAGGGCGGCGATGGAAACTTCGAAGAAGGGCGGCGAGGCGAGGCGGGATTGCAGGCGCATCGCGGTGACGAGGGAGCCGGCGCGGTCCACGCCCATCTCCGCGGCCATCATCTTCCCCGCCCCGGCGTCGTTGATCGCCGCGTTCAGTGAATTGAGAGCGTCCGTCTCCCACGGCGCGAAGCGATGCGCGTCGCTTCCGGGACCCGGCCCGAGGAATCCCGTGGAGGATTTGCGCTGCTCCGGATGCAAAATGTAGTGTGTGCCCTGCCAGGCGAGACGTCCAACGAGCGCTGCCGCCACAACCAGAACGGCGATGCCCGTGTAGCGCGGCATCGAGCTGCTCTTCCATTTGCCGCTGAACGGATGGCGGTGCCGCCCCCGTCGACCGGACCCGCCACCCCCGCGCCACGTTCCCAAACACGACCTCGCAACCGCGAGGTCAATTGTAGTCGAAGTTCGCGGCCAAGCATAACCGTCGCCTACGGGCGCTGAGCAGCGTCCCTGGCGAGCTCTTCCTAGAGGAAATTCACGAGATCGCGATGGTCGGAGAAAACGTGCGTTTCGGGCGGCGGATGGGAGGTGCGTTGCGAGGACTGTGCGTCGCGCCCGGTCGGCGCGCGGTGCAGGCGGGCGACATAGCCCCGGGCAGCGCGGCCGGAGCTCGACGGGTCTGATCTCCCAGGCTCGCCTTGCCGGCGACCTGGGAGCCCTTCCTGTTCGGCGGCGTCGATCTCGACGCGATGAATCGCCCCCGCGCCGTCGTCGGCACTCTCGTTGTCCGGAGATTCGTCATCTTCGGCGGAGTTTCTTCCCTGCTGCGCCTGCTGCTCGAGCGCGAGCAGCGCCGCTTCGGCTTCGCGCGCGGCTTCGAGCGCGTTGCCCATGGTCGGATTCATGTGATAACGCCCGCGAATGAATGGCATGGTGCCTCCCGGAAAGCGTGATTGGTAAGTGGTGATCCGTGATCGGTGGGCGGACAAAACGTGACTCGTAACTTGTGACTCGTGATCCGTGGAGTGCCATCTAGGCTGTGCTTTCGATGAGGGTTTTCCACGAGTCACTAATCACGAATCACTAGTCACAGCCTTTCGCGCTGATTCAAATTCCAACATGCGGTTGATCTGCTGCCACGAACGGCGGCGCGTCGGCGCAACGAGCGCCTTGGAAGCGCCGGCTCCGCCGAGGGCCACCCGCGCACCTCGACTGCGAGGAGGAGGGGCCGGGCGTGGGTGCGAGGTGGCCAGGAGGAGGTACGTCGGCGGAGGTTGCTGGAATCGGCGGGATGCCCGCGATTCCGAGAATCGAATTGAGCAGCGCGCGGTTTTCCGCGCGCAGGCGGTCGACCTCGGCGCCCTGCCGGGCGACTTCCCCGCGCAATCGCATGACTTCGTCTTTCAGGGCAGAGTCCATGCGCTCGGATGCTTCGCGCGCTCGCGTGTACCGCGTGGACGTGACGCGGCTCCAGATTTCGTGAATGGTCATAGTGGGAAACAAGGTCGAGCGCCGGGCGTAGCGGTGCTACGCTCCCTAGGAACCCGTGGCGATTGATGGTGAACGACGCAATCCCGGCAAGCTGCACGATGTATCCGACGGTCGATCCGTTCAGGATCGAAGTTCCGAGCGAAAAACGTGAGCGAGGGACCTCTCGGATCTCTGTTATTGCTGCGGCGCGCGCGAAGAATCCGGCATCGGGCTTGTTGCAGGCATGGGCGCGGGAGGCGCCGCGGAGCTCGTCGGCGCCAAACTGGGCCCCGGCCTTAGCAGGAAACTCACGCCGCGCGCGGAATTCTCCGTGACGGTGCGCCGGATGTCGAGCTCGTCGAGATCGACCGAATTCTCGCCGCCGTAGCTCGTGACGTATTCGACCACGCCGTCGGCGAGCCAATAGTCCGTGACCTCGAAGCTCCTGCCGGACTTCAGATACAGCACCGTGACCGTCGCGCTCGTGTCGTTCGACGCCGCCAGGTTATCCGGCGTCGAGTATTGGCCGGAATCATCCGGGCCGTTGTCCGTATTCGCGTACGCGCCCGGAGTGTAGACGTAGGGATAATAGCCGCCGTAGCCGTAACCCCCATAGCCGTTCATGTAGCCGAAACCGTCGCAGCCGAATCCCCAGAAGGGATCGCAGCCCGGGCCGAAGCCAAAGAAGAACGGGTCAAATCCGAATCCGTAGCCGAAGAAGCCGAACCCGCCGAATCCCGGGCCGAAAAAGATCGGGGGACGAAAGCGCCCCGGCGGAAATATCCGCGGGCGTGCGGGAAGCTCAGTCGCGAACGGGCGCGAACCTGCAAACGCGCTCGGCACTGCAGCGACTCTCGGCGAGGAGACATGCGGCGAGTTTTGCCAGATTTCGTGGCCTTGGCCGGAGAAGCTCAAGACGCCTCCGCGCACCGGCTGCCAGCGCTCGGCCGCACTCGACGGAGGGAAGCCGATCGTCATGTGCGGCGTCGCGGTGCTCGAAGATGCAGCCAGCCCCGGCGGCGTCCCGCGGGACGGCGGCGTCAAAATGGACGCGGACAATGGCGGGCGCAAACCTGCGCTGAAACTGTTGCTGACGTTGTTGTGGGCGTTGGCCTCGGTCGATGGCGGCCTGACGGCAGGTTTGCTGCTCGAATGGGATCCCGATGCAGGCGCTCGTACCGAGGCGTGCGAGCCGCCAGAGTGGCTTCCGCCGCCGAAATGTCCACCGCCTCCGCTGTGCCCGCCGCCGTGCTGCGCGAGCGCGGCCTGCGGTGCCAGAACGAGAGCGGCGGCGGCTACTGCTCCGAGGAGAAATGTGGTCCGGGACGAAACACGCGGGGCTGAGAGCGCCATCGTCGTACCCTCCCTCCGACCCTACAGGTACGATGCGCCTTCCGCCCTGCGAGTTTCAAGCGCTACCTTCCAAGCGGGCGACCTCTCCCCCTGGCTGGACTACGCCCCAGCGGCCCTGGCGTGTGTCTTCGCTGCGCGTTCGATGCTCGGCGCAGCCTTCGCGAGATCGGCGGGCGTCATCGCCGGGCGGACGTGCACCGTCGCATTGAAGGCCAGGAACCACGGCTCGGCGACGGCGGGCAGTTCCGACGACTCTTTCATGTCGAAGAATATGAAGCCCGTGCGCTTGCCTTCGTCTTCCGCAAAGTACGCGGCCTCGGGCTTGAGGTCGCCGAGAATCCGCTCGATCGTTGATCCGAGAACGCCCGCCCGCGCGGCCGCGTTCCCTGTTTCCACCGGGATCGATACCTTGAGCAGCATACGCATGTGATTTGCCCCTCCTTAGGCAGCCGGGAGTATACACCCACACACCGGCCCGCCTAAGAGCACCCTGATGTAGGGGCGGGTTTCAAACCCGCCCGCTGCGTCCCGACCCGCTCGGGACTCGTCCCGTTCGGCGACGGCTCACCTTGAAGTCATGCGTCGACGGGCTCGGAGCGTTTCAGCCTGGGAAGCGCCTTGATGGATTTCCCGGCCTTCTCCTGGGCGAGGCGTAGTTCGTAGAGGCTCTGTAGATTGAGCCAAAACTGCGCGCTTGTGCCGAAAAAATGGGCGAGGCGCAGGGCCGTATCACCCGTGATGGCGCGCGTCCCGTTCAAGATCTGCGTCACACGGTTGGTTGGCACGTCGATCTTTCGCGCGAGTTCGGCCGCGCTCATATCGAGTGTTTCGAGTTCTTCCGCCAGGTGTTTACCTGGGTGGATAGCGGCAAGTGCCATGGCGATTCTCCTAATGATAATCAACAATCTCCACGTTGGATGGCCCCGGTGATCGGCCGGCCCACTCGAAGCAAATCCGCCATTGATCGTTAATGCGGATGCTGTACTGACCCTTGCGGTCGCCAATCAGCGCTTCAAAACGATTGCCGGGCAATGCGGCAAGGTCTTTCAGTGACGTAGCCGACTCCAGACGGTCGAGCTTCAGGCGCGCGGAGCGTTCAAACCCAGAGAATGCTCTGACCCTCTTACCGGTGGCGAAATCTCTTGTCCGTTTGTCCCGATAGCTGACAATCACCGGCTCAAAGTATCAGACAGTACGCGTTACGTCAAGCATAACTGAATAGCTCCCAGCCGTCCCTCGCCACCGTCAATCCCAGTCACTACCTGAAAGCAAACGCGGTTGACAGCTGGCGCGCAAGCGCGGAGAGTTGGTAGCTTGCCGGCATGATGCCGTTCATCCATCTCGGACCGGTCCTGGTCCCGACGTTCGGGCTGATGGTCGCGGTGGCGATGCTCGCGGCGTACTACGTGCTGCGCGCGGACCTCGCGCGGCGGGGGCTTGCGCCGAAAGACTCGGCTGTGGCGGAAATGCTGATCGCGGTTCCCTGCCTCGCGGGAATCGCGGGCGCGAAGCTCTACCACGTGCTCGAGACGCCGCGCGAACTTTTCGCCGATCCGGTTGGGCAGCTTCTGAGCCGCTACGGGTTGGCGTGGTTCGGCGGGCTGATCGCGGGTTTCGCGGCGTTCGTGTGGATCGCGCGGCGGCACAAAATTCCGCTGCTCGACGCCTTCGACGCGGGCTCGGCGGCGGCCGCGCTCGGCTACGGCATCGGGCGCATCGGCTGCCTGCTCTCCGGCGACGGCGACTACGGCATCCCGACTTCCCTGCCCTGGGGCATGAGCTTCCCGCACGGCCTCGTGCCGACGACCGAGCGCGTCCACCCGACGCCGATCTATGAGCTGATCGTCGCGTGCCTTATCGCCTGGTTTCTCTGGCGCCTTGGCGCGCGGCGGCTGAAGAGCGGGAGCGTCTTCGCGGCGTATCTCGTGCTGACCGGCGTAGCCCGATTTCTCGTCGAGTTCATCCGCATCAATCCGAGGTCGTTTCTGGGCATGACGAACGCGCAGACCGCCAGCGTTATGTCGATCATCGCGGGCGTGGCGCTGTGGTGGTGGGCCTCGCGCCGGGCAACATGAGAACGGTCTCAGTCGCCACGAGCGTGGAACTTTCTCATGACGTTTTGTGTTAGCAAGGTTTGATAATTGGAGTTCGGCGGACGAAACGCACGAATGCGATCAGGGAAAAGAGCGTGTACGCGGTCGACATCGGCGCGCACCCGGTGAGGAAATATGTCACGCAGTGAGGCGACGCAAACAGATCGACGGTAACGCTGCACGTGGTTTCAAGTCTTGACGGCTTCATCGCCAAGAAGGACAACAGTGTCTCATGGCTGGAGAGTTCTGGAGACGCCTACGAAGGAGGAGTTTCTGAGGACAGTGCTGAAGAGGTCGTCAAAATAGACTGCTTTGTGCTCGGTTCCCGCACATATGAGCACGCGCTTCAACTCGGCTGGCCATATTGCGATACTCCGACCGTCGTGGTAACAACCAGAGAATTGCCGTCCACGAGGAAGAGCGTGGAGTTCTATTCAGGTGATTTCAAGAGATTGTTGATGTGATATTCGCGCCCCGATACGGAAACATCTGGCGCCGGTCTTGTTGGGTGACGGGCTGCGCCTGTTCGGCAATTCCGGTACCGAAAAGAGATGGCGTCTAAAGGACGTCGTCGCTTACAAGGCCGGCTTTGTTGAGTTGTTGTACGGGAGCCAATCAAGCAACTCCCGGCCCTGAATGCGACGCCGTTCACTCGCCACCCGGGCGCGGGGCCGTGACGGCCGCCGAACATCCGCTTGCAGCCGTCGGCGGCCGATACGATCCTGCGATCGTAGCGGTTCAGGACGGCGGTCCGTGAAGAATCGCCGCTTTGGGCATGCGAACCGCGAGCAGGCCGTCCGAAAGGACCGCGACCGACCGCGCCGGATCGATCTCCGCGGGCAATTCGATGACGCAGAACGATTGCGCCAGCCTCCGTTTTGCCGCCTTCGAATGCGCGAGGATCACCAGCCATTGCGATTCTACTCCGACGGAAATCTGCGCGGCAGTGAGGCCCGGAAGGCTGGCCAGCGCGTAGATGGTTTTATCCGACTCGCTGATCTCCGCCGGCAGCACCGGCAGCACTTCGCGCTCGGCGGTCAGCCAGTCGTCGAGTTCGCCGCCGCCCTTGCCGTCGCGCTCGAGAAACTTTTCGTAGGCGCGCCGGGCGACGCAATCGTAGGCCTCGAGGAGGCAATCCGTCAGATCGTACAGAACGACGCACTCGCGCGAAGGTCCGCTTGGTTTGCGGACCGGGCGGCTCTGGCGGCTGTTCGTGCGCTTTGCGCACGCGACGGATTTCACAACCGAACTCCTTTACCTAACTCCGCGTATTCCATTCGGGCGGCCGTTTCGTTCCAGCGGCCTCCGCTTCCGCGGAGGAAGCCAAACGAAATCGAAGCCTAAGCGGCCGCGCCCCCGTTCTTGCGGCGCGGCGATGTCGTGCGATCCGAAAACGCCCGGCTGTTTCTCAACCGGGCGGCGGGAAGACACTCTTTGGGGGCGCCCCTGATGCGAATGTCCAGGACGAGGTCCAATTCCACCTCGAGGGCCCGCCCGTTGAGGGCGCGCCGGCCGAGAACCAGCGCTCCGCGCTCGACCACCGGCAGCCACAAGCAGCTCTCGGAAAGCGGCACGCCGACTAGGAGCGTGCCGGACCGCCGCGCGACGATCTCGGTAAGGTCATATCCGCGCCCGTCCACCAGCGATTCCGCCGCCAGGACCACGTCCCACCGAAACGTTCCAAGCAGATCCCGCGCTTCGCGGAGCGTTTCGACCGTGCGCGATCCGAAACCGCGGTTGGTCAGGCGTGCAAGCATGGCGTTTGTCCCAGGGGCGGGCGTACCAGCTATCAGAATGCGCATCGCCGTAACTGGCATGGGTCCCTTTCGTCGGGGAACGCACAACGCTGAACGGGCCGAAGTGGACGGTGTCCCCCAGACTTAGTTATCGGACGGCACGGGCGGAACCTTAATGTGCCGGTCAGCCTTCCAGCTTCTTCGCGAAAAAGGGGTATGTCCTCGGGGCTGTCTGGTTCACAGCGGAACAGTGCGGCATTGGCGCCGCGGCGGCTGCGAACGCGATGCCTCAGCTTTGTGCCGGACCGGCACATTCAGCGCTTGACAGAGAGTTGACGACAGAGTAAATTCGCGGCGTTTCGCGCACGGACGGAGCCAGGGGCCTTGCTCGGTTTTAGTAGCATAAAGCCGCACTAGCAGCGCCATTTACTGTCTGGTTATAGAAGCAGGAGGCTTAGTCCCCGGCCGCCATGACGTCGCACGCACCAAAACCAAAGCGCAAACGCAAGCCCCGCTCGGGTGTCACGCAGACAAACGTCTCTCCGGCTGTTCCCGAAGAAAATCCTGCACGCCGCGAGCCGGCGCAAGCGCGCGCATCCGGTCCGCCTCATACGCTGAAGGCTGCCCACGAAGCCCTGCAAGCAACCGCAGCTCTGTTGACCGAGGCCCAGCAGATTGGAAGGATGGGGAGTTGGGATTTGAACCTCGCCACGGGCCAACTGATCTGGTCCGAGCAGCTTTACCGCCTCCTGGGATTGAAGCCCTTCGATCCCCCCATTACCAAGGAACGGATCCTCGAACTTGCGTATCCGCCCGATCGCGAAGGGCTGAGGCGACGCACCGGGACATCAGCGCGTAGCGGCCAATTCTACGAAGCGGAAGTGCGCTTCGTGTTGCCGGACGGCCGCATCCGCTTGCTCCATACGCGGTCGATTCCAATCGCCGACGCCACGGGCCGTATCACGCGCCTTGTGGGACTCTCCGAGGATATTACGGAGCGGAAAGAAGTCCACGAGCGGCTGCGCAGGAGCGAAACCCTGCTGGCGCAGGCCGAACAGCTCGCGAACATGGGAAGCTGGGAATACGACAACGAGCGGGAGATGCTCACGTGGTCGGCGCAGTTTTACCGCATGCTGGGCTTCGAATGGGATACCCAGCCGATCCCGGCCAACGAAGCGCACAAAGTGATTCATCCGGACGACTTCGAGCGCGCCGTGCGCGACATCAACCGCTCCAGGCGGAGGGACGCCCGCTTGACAACGAGCTGCGCTTTATCACTCGGAATGGCGACGTCCGAATCTTTCATTCGCGCGCCGTGGCCATCGCGGACGAAACCGGGCGCATGGTATGCGTCCGCGGGATGTCCCAGGACGTCACCGAGCGAAAGAATGAAGAAGAGCGGCTGCGCAAGAGCGAAGAGCTGCTGCTGCAAGCCGAGCGGATCGCAAATTTCGGGAGCTGGGAATTCGACCTCAGGACGAGGAAGCCCATACTCTCGAAGCATCTGGCCCAAATGTACGGCGTCGCCTCCGGAGCCGAATGGAGCGAGGAAGCCTTTTGGGAAAGAATGGAGCCGCAAGACCGCGACCGGGCCCGCCGGATTGTGGAGCGCGCCCTCGCGCAATGCAAGCCGTGCGAATACGTGGCGCGCTACCGCGCGCCCAATGGCCGCCTTCGTATCCACTTCGTTCGGGGCGTTCCCATTGCGGGCCCCGACGGGAAACCGGAGCGGTCGATCGGCGTCGTGCAGGACATCACGGACCAGACCCGTGCGGAAGAGGATCTCCGGCGGCTTTCGCACCAGGTGATGCGCGCGCGGGATGAGGAACGCCGGCATGCGGCGCGGACGCTGCACGACTCGGCCGGGCAAAGTCTGGTAGCACTGAAGATGACGCTGCGGCGGCTGGAAGACGAGCTGCCGGCAACCAACAAGAAAGCGCGAGAGCTTCTGGAATCCTCCATGGAGCTTGCGACCACGGCCATGCGGGAGGTGCGCACGGTCTCCTACCTCATGCACCCGCCGATGCTGGACGAGGCAGGCCTTGGTCTGGCGCTTCGATGGTTCGCGCAGGGATTTTCCGAGCGCAGCGGGATCGACGTGAAAGTCGAAGTGCCGAAAGACCTCGGCCGCCAGTCGCAGGAAATCGAAACCACCATCTTCCGCGTCGTGCAGGAAGCGCTCACGAATGTACACCGCTATTCCGGCGCCCGCTCGGCACTGATCCGCCTGACGCGCGAAAGCGGACACATTTGCGCGGAAATCCGCGACGAAGGCCGCGGGTTGGCGCTGCCGAGCCCCGCGCAGAGCGCGAACCCGCCGCTGGGCGTGGGCATCTCAGGCATGCGCGAGCGCGTGCAGCAGCTTAACGGCGTATTCGAATTCGAAAGCGCGCCCGGCCGCGGAACCACGGTTCGAGCGATCCTGCCGCTTACGCAGAAGGAAACACACGGGGCCGAAGAGCCCCAAACTGAGGGTGCAAATGCAAAACAAGGAAGAAAGGAGAAGCCCTCCAGCCCGCAATGCGCTCGCCGCGCCGGAGCCTGAGAGAGCATCCACGGGGACCTACCGGATTCTGATCGCGGACGATCATCCGGTCGTTCGCCGCGGGCTGCGTTCCCTGCTCGCGGCGACGCAGACGGACGTGGAATTAGCCGAGGCATCCACGGGCGCCGAGGCCCTCGAGCAGGTCAAGAAGATCAAGCCGAATCTCGTCGTCCTCGACCTGACGATGCCGGAAATGAACGGCATCGAGGCGGCGCACGCGATTCACGCTGAATCCCCTTCGACCGCCATCGTGGTTCTCACGATGCACTTCTCGAACGATCTCGCGCGGAGGTCCTGCGCACGGGCGCGCTCGGCTACGTGCTCAAGTCGGATACCGACGTGGAACTGCTTACCGCCATCGAACACGCGCGCCGCCACCGGCCGTTCTTCACAAACAAGCTCGCGACGACGATGGTGGAGAAGTTCATGGACCCCGCGGCGACGGCGACGGGCGAGAGCGCTCTTCCCGGCACGCAGCTGACGCGGCGCGAAGTGGAAGTGGTGCAACTGCTCGCCGAGGGGAAGAGCAACAAGCAGGTTGCGGCGGAGATGAAAGTTTCCACGCGAACGGTCGAAAGCCACCGCACTCACATCATGCGCAAAATGAATTTCGAAAGCTTCAGCGAACTCATCCGATTTGCGGTTCGCAGCAACTTCGTGAACCCATAGGCGCGGATCAAGTCAGAAGATCGAATCGGAGCTGCGCGCGAGCTAGGAAATCTTTCGCAGCGTGGCCCTTACCGCCCACACCACGAGAACGATACACAGGACGAAGAGGAGGAGCTTTTCGCCGTCTGAAAGAGTAGCCCACCATAGAAAGATCTTGTGCACTTCCGCCCTCCCGGAGCTGAGGCGCGCCCAAGCATGGTCCGATTCAAGACGAGGCCCTAAAACTGGAGGGATTCTCTCACTTCGAGCCGTCGTGTCAAAGGATGATGTGTTGCCCGGCGGGGCTTTCGAGCCGCGAACGCGGCGGACGAAAACAACAAGGCCCCCTGGCATGCCGAAACACCGGCCAGGAGGCCAAAGATTGACGATCCTCGTCGGATCGTCACTTCTTCGTGGACTTGCGGCGGCCGCGGCGGCGCCCCGGGCGCTCCGCGGGCGGTTCGCCGACGAGTTCGGCGACCCAGATCGAGGTGACGAACTTCTTCACGCCGTGATCATCGAAGTCGATCGTGGTCCGTTCGACGTTGGATTCCGTAACCGTACCAATGCCGTACTGCTGATGACGAATCGTCTGGCCTTCGGACAGGATCTGCACAGATGCCTCCTCCGGATGAAAGCGAAGCTCTTAAGATTTAGGAGTTGCGACTTGGGAGTTCAGGGCCGGGTTGATCCCGCGGTCCGGCCCTGACTCTCGATTCCTGGCTCGAAACTTGGGGTTGTCGTCCAGGAAGGCGCTAGAGACCGACGACGTTCTCGGCCTGAAGGCCCTTTGGACCTTGCTTGACTTCGAATTCAACCGCCTGCCCTTCATTGAGGCTCTTGTACCCGTCGGCCTGGATGGCCGAGAAGTGCACGAAGACGTCCTCGCCGGATTGACGTTGGATGAACCCGTAGCCCTTTGCTGCGTTGAACCACTTGACTGTACCTTGCTCTTTGCTCACTTCTGTTGCTCCTAGTGGTTGATAAGGCGACGATTAGCCGCCAGGGATGCTATTCGTGCCCTCGAGCTCACCTGGGCGCGCAACAAAAAAGGCCGCTGGACGATTGTGTCCGGCAGCCTTATCGAGAGCGCGTCGAGATCATCACAAGAGCAACAAACGCAACACCATATTAACAGAATTCCGGCGGGAATGCAATGGGCATGCTGCTACGGCACGCGGCCGCGTTTGAGACTGCCCTACAACTGCAATAGCACCCTGCGACGAGAGGTCCTTCGTCGTTCGCTGCGGCGAACTCCTCCGGATGACGATCCTCGTCGGATCGTCAATTGACTTCCTTGCCGGAGGCGGATACGGTGTGGCGCATCGCCCGGAGGAAATGCGACCCGTGAGCGCGACGCTGACAGAGACGGCTCCCCTAGCGGCAAAAAACGCGCAAAATTGGCACAGAATCGCCGCTGAAGAGGCGTTTGCACCGCCAGAACTGCTCACACTATGGAAGGATCTTTTACTTCGAGGTGGTGGCAATTTGGACCCCGGCTTCGTCGGCCAGTGGGGATATTTTCTCGGTGACAGCCCGCGGGCGAAAGGCATCGCGGCGCGCCTCGCGGACATCGGCGAAGAGCGCATTCACGACATGGACGCGGCCGGCATCGCGCGTCAGATCCTCAGCCTGACGAACCCCGGCGTGCAGATTTTCGAGCCGGCCACCGGAACCGCGCTTGCAACGGACTTGAACAACCAACTGGCGGAGGCGATTCGCAAGCATCCGGACCGGTTTTCCGGCCTCGCGGCCATCGCGCCCCAGAATCCGGCGGGCGCGGCGAAGGAGCTTGAGCGAAGCGTGCGCAAGCTGGGGTTGAAGGGCGCCATCATCAATTCTCACACGCAAGGCGAATACCTCGACGACCCGAAATTCTGGGATATCTTCGCGGCGGCGGAATCGCTGGACGTTCCGATCTATTTGCATCCGAGCACGCCTTCCGCGCGCATGTACGCGCCGTTCGCGGAGTGGGGACTCGAAGGCGCGATCTACGGGTTCGCGGTGGAAACGAGCCTGCATCTGCTGCGGATCATCTTGAGCGGCGTCTTCGACCGATTCCCGAAGCTGCGCATGGTCGTCGGGCATCTGGGCGAAGGACTTCCCTACTGGTTTTTCCGGCTCGACTTTTTCCATCGCGCGAATGTGGCCTCGAAGCGATACGCGAACGTGAAGAAGCTGAACAAAAAGCCGAGCGACTACCTGAAGGAAAACGTGTGGGTGACGACGAGCGGCATGGCCTGGGAGCCGCCGATCCTGTATTGCCAGCAGGTGCTCGGCGTCGATCGCGTGCTCTACGCGATGGACTATCCCTACCAGTTCGTCCCGGAGGAAGTGAAAGTCACCGACGATCTGCCGATCAGCAACGCCGACAAGAAGAAGCTGTACCAGACGAACGCGGAAAAGGTTTTCGATCTGCTGGCGTAGGCTGCCGCAAGGCCGATGGAAACTGTAATCGCCGGCAAGATGCCAGCGCTGCCAGCGGTAATGGGTCCGGGTGTCGATAAACGACCGGTAATCCGACCTATCGGGAGTTAGCTTAGCTTTAGTGGCTTGCTGAGTGGATCAAGACCGGCTACTCGCGTCTCCGACGAGAGACGCCATGGCCGAGGCCGCCCAAGTCAATCACAACGGCTACGATCAGAATCAGCAAATTAACGCCCGTTGTGGGCCGTCCCGTGTTTGCCATCCAGGCGTATGCCAGCGTTGTGAGCGGTAAGAATAGGAACCCAACCAGAGGCACAAGAAGCCCGTGATACGCGCGCTGCAAATAATTCGAGAAGAGGAATAACAGCACCAGCGCGATCCGGGGGAATGCCAGAAGAACGATCAGCAAGAGGCAAGGCATAAACGCCCTCCGACAACCAAATCTAACCTTATCAGGTTTGGACCCGTGTCGCCGCTACATACCAATTCCGTCGCTACTCGAAGCGCTAGTCCTGCAGGATGGCGCTTAGACGGGACTTGTTGATTTGCAGCCCTCGCAGCCTGCCTCCATACTCGATGAAGCCCAGTTTCCTGAATTTATTCATGAACAGATTGACCCTGGGCCGCGTCGTGCCAATCATCTCCGCCAGCGTCTCTTGCGATATATTGGGAAGCACGTTTTGAGTGCCCGCCGCGCCAAAGCTCGCGAGCAGCAGCAGAGTGTGCAACAGCCGTTTCTCGGCGCTGTCGAGGAGCTGATCTATCAGGGTCTCCTCTTCTAGGATGCTTCGTACCAGCATAGAAGCGATGAAGTGCTCGGAGAACTCGGGTTCCTCGTGGAGTAAGCGAATCATTTTGTCTTTCTCAATGACGAGTACAGTAGTAGGCGCAATGGCGGTCGCCGTCGACCTGCGAATGGACCCGCCCGCAATGCACCGTACGCCCACAAAATCACCCGGTCCCAGAATTCCCACAACGGCTTCCTTGCCGCTGTCATTGACCACAGCAAGCTCCACACAGCCTTTCTGAATGTACATGACATTTTTCGCGCGATCGCCCTGCGTGAAGAGGGTTTCCTTTCGGCGAAACTTGGCAACCCTTCTCCCCGAACCTTCCGAGTCGAGAAAAGCTTGGGCATCGAGAGCTTGCTTTTCTTTGAGTTCTGTTTTGGATCTGGCAGTGCTTGGCCACGGCCGGGGCGCCCGTGCCTGCATGGCTTTAACGCCCGCTGACCTCGGATCAACGGCAATCGACATCTTCATAACTCTCCCCTCAAGAAACCGCTTCCGAGTCTGCCGTGATGAACGTCATCGCGGCGAGTGACGAACGTCACACCGGGTGTACAGCTTCGGACAAGCAGCGCGGCTAGGTTCCCTTCACAAAAGGCGTTCGGGGCAAGCGGGATATCGTGATTTGATGGACGGCGCGGAGGCAGATCGAGCGACCCTTCGCCACTTCACTCGGGGCAGGCGGGCGCAGCCCGCCACGGCGGATGCAAAAGACACGACGCGCCACGGCGGGTGCAAAAGGCGCACTTATCGGGGCTTGGCGAGCGGCGCGGTTGAGAAATGATTCTGGATGAGGCCGATGGTCGTCACGAAGTTGATCGCGACTCCGATGCGGCCATCCGGCAAGTCATCGACTCGCAAGACTTCACCGATGTAGTCGCGATTGAGGGCGCCGACGGCGGACGAGTAAGGGAAGGTGACGAAAAGCCGCGTATGCCTTTTGTAACGCGGGCTGTCGCCGGCGAAGTAGCATCCGCCGCGGGAAGAATTCAAAGTGTCGAGCACCTCGTCGAATTCGTCGTCGGTCGGTTGTGAAGGCCGCGCGCGCACCAGACAAGAAAGCTTGGCACGGGGCCAACGACGTTTTTCCGAGGCTGGAGGCGTGGTCATCAGTTCCGCCAGTGGCCGATACTATAGTCCCAAAAGGCCCAAGGCGTCTCTAGCGGATTCCACTGAATCGCGCGATCGGGGGTAATGTGACTACCATGAGCAGCCTCCTACGGCGAACATCGGCCCGCCTGCAGGCGGCCGCTACGAAACCGTCGGCGAATGGGCCGCGGGAGCCGAGGTGCCACTCCCGAGGACACCGTGATACATTCCTATCCGCTTCTCGATCGAGCACACTTAACTGAATCGCGCACATGCCCCTATCTGTAGGCGACAAGCTCGGCCCGTACGAAATACTCGCGCCCATCGGTGCGGGCGGAATGGGCGAGGTGTGGAAGGCGCGCGACACGCGGCTCGATCGCATCGTCGCGATCAAGCGGCTCAAGGGCCAACACACCACACGGTTCGAGCAGGAGGCCCGCGCCATCGCGGCGCTCAATCATCCGCATATCTGCCAGCTCTACGATATCGGGCCCGATTACCTGGTGCTGGAATACGTGGAGGGCGATCCGCCGAAAGGACCGTTGCCGCCCGCCGAAGCCGCGCGCTTGGCGCTCGAAATCGCAGGCGCGTTGGAAGAGGCGCACCGCCGCGGCATCCTGCATCGCGACTTGAAACCGGCCAACATCCTGGTCACCAAGCGAGGTGGCGTGAAGGTGCTCGATTTCGGCCTGGCGAAGTTGATGGCCGATGCCGACACGGACGTCACCCAGACCATCGAAGGAACCGTGCTGGGTACGGCCGCTTATATGGCTCCCGAGCAGGCCGAGGGCAAGCCCGTGGACGCCCGTTCGGAGATTTTCAGCTTTGGCGCCGTGCTCTACGAGATGCTCTCCGGCAAGCGCGCCTTTGGCGGCAACTCGACCGGCACGGTGTTGAGCGCCGTGCTGCGCGACGACCCCGCGCCGCTCCAGACCACGGCCGATCTTCAGCGTATCGTGGCCAAGTGCCTGTCCAAGAAGCCGCAGGACCGCTACCCGAGCATGGCCGATCTCCGCGTTGCGCTGGAACAAATCGGCGCTCCCAAACCGGCCGATCAGAAGCCGTCCATCGCCGTGCTCCCGTTCGCCAACATGAGCCGCGATGCCGACGACGAATACTTCAGCGACGGCCTGGCGGAGGAAATCATCAACGCCCTGGTGAAGGTGCCGGGGCTGAAGGTCATCGCGCGCACTTCCGCCTTCGCCTTCAAGGGGCAGAACACCGACATCCGCAAGATCGCCGAGACGCTGGGCGTGGCCAATATTCTGGAGGGCAGCGTGCGGCGCGCGGGGAACCGCCTCCGCATCACGGCGCAGTTGATCACCGCCGCCGATGGTTCACATCTCTGGTCGGAACGCTATGACCGGCAGATCGAAGACATCTTCGCCGTGCAGGACGAGATCGCCGCAGCCATCGCCTCGGAACTGAAGCTGAAGTTCGCGCCCGACCCGGCCGCGCGTCCACGCCGCCAGCCCAACCTTCAGGCTTACGAAGCGTACCTCCGCTATCGCCACTATCAGTGGAGTTTCACGCCGGAGTCGCTCCGTCGCAGCCGCGAGTGCCTCGAGCAGGCCATCGCGCTCGATCCCGAATTCGCGCTGCCCTATGTGGGCTTGGCCGACCATCACGTTGCGCAGACCTGGGTCGGCATGCCCGCGGATGAGGCGATGCCGCGGGCGCGCGAGCTCGCCCAGCGGGCTTTGGAACTCGATCCGGACCTGCCGGAGGCGCACGGCATGTTGGGGATTGTGGCCGGGACCTACGATCTGGATTGGAAAGAAGCGGAGCGCCGGTTTCGCCTGGCGACGGCTCGCGAGCCGGTCCCGTGGCACGTGCGCGCCTGGTACTCCTGTTTCTATCTGTTGTGGGTGGGACGCGCGGAGGAGGCCCGCCAGGAAGCGGAACGTGCGCTCGGGGACAATCCCTTGAGCCAAATCGTCTATTGGTGCCTGGCAATCGCTCTGGATGCGCTCGGACTGGAAGAGGAAGCGCGGGCAGCCCATGGAAAGGTAGTCGAACTCGACCCGCAGTTCTGGCTGGGATGGTTTCAATTCGGTATGCACCACGCGATCCACGGGAGGCACGCCGAGGCCCGAGATTGCGCCGAGAAGGCATTCGCCATCTTCCCCTTGTCGCCCCACAACATTGGGCTGCTCGCCGGAGTGTTGCGGAGGACGGGAGAGACGGGACGGGCCGACGAGCTGCTGGCCCAGTTGCCAACCGGTTCCGACGGGGCCTTTGTCGCGCTCGCGTGCTTCTATCTGGTGTGCGGCGAGATCGACTCTGCCGTGGAATGGGCGGAAAAGGCGGCCGGCGCGCGCAATCCCAACGTCTTTGGCGCTGTGGTCCGGGCGTTTGAGAAGGTACTCCGCAAGTCCCCCGGATGGCCGGCGCTGCTCAAGAGGATGAACCTTGCCGAAACGAGCTCGGCGAGTGGTCAGCGAGGGTGACCCAGTTAGCGCCTGATTAACGCGGAAACCAGACAAGCGGGCCTCATCTAGAACCGACCGATTACCACTTTGCCGTGCGGTTCGCGGAAAGCGAAAGCAGATCCCTCACCCCCATCCGCAAACACCGCGGCTGGGTTCCCTTCACAAAAGGCGTTCAGGGCAGGCGGGATGACAACGCGGTAGATGGGCGGCGCGGGGCTAATCGGGGATGCCGATGCGCTTCGCGAGCGCGTCGAACCTCGGATCCCCTTGCAGATTTTGGCGCAAATACAGCTTCGCCTTGAGATACACCAGGAAGGCCGCGTGTTCTTGAAACGCCCTCTCCAGCCATTCGAAGGCCGCGTCTTTCTCTTTCAGGCACGCATGGGCCGCCGCGATCCAAAACGAAGACACGCCATCCGGCTTCCAATTCTTCTCGGCCTCCTCGAGGATCGTGCGCGCCTTCCCGCTCTCGCCCAACACCGCGTATATGGTCGCTGTTTGCAGTCGAATAAAAGCCACGCCCCGGCTCAACGCCAATGCTTCTTCGCATTCCGCGAGAGCCCTCTCGCGTTGACCCGCCGCGGCACACGCAGCAGCGAGTTCCATGTGGGCGAGTGCATTGCCAGGCTCAATCTCCAGGGAATTGCGTGACTGTTCGATGGCCTTGTCGAACTGCCCCGCGTCGTAGTATGGACGCTCAGCATGACAGACGCGAAATTGTAAAGCGGGTCCAGATCGACGGCGCGCCTACCCGCGGCAATCGCGTCCTGGAAGCGCCCCCGGCTCAGGAGAACTAAATCCAGCACCACAAGCGCTAAGGGCAAATCCGGGTTCAGCTCCAGGCTGCGGCGCGCCTCCCGTTCGGCGCCCCGAATGTCCCACATATTCTGGAGCAGACACAAACCCAGGCTGAGGTGTGCGTCCGGGAGCGTGTCATCCAGTTCCAGCGCTTTTTTCGCCGCCGCCGTCGCTCGAGGATAAGCCTCGGACGCCTTTGCATATCCGTATATCCCTGAGGCGCAATAAGCGACACTCATCTGCGCATAGGCCGCCGCGTACGCCGGGTCGATGGCGATGGCCTGCTGGGAAAGTTCGATCGCCTTCCGCAATCCCTCGGGGGACTGGCCGCTGTTGTGGTGCTGTGCTTGCAACACCAGACGATAGGCTTCGTTGTTCTGCGTGGGGCGCTTGCGGAGCTTTTTCTTTTCCTCTCCCGTCAGTTGCAACCGCAGCTTCTCCGATATCTCAGTGGCGAGTTCTTCCTGCAAAGCGACCAGGTCCGTCATCTTGCGGTTGAATCGGCCGCCCCAGAGCTGCGCCTGCCGCTCGACGTCGACTAATTCCACCGACACGATCAGGTCCTGGCCCCGCTGCACCATGCGCCCCGCCAGCACGGCTCTGACGCCCAGCTCGCGTCCGACCGCCAGCGGGTTCACTCCCGCGCCGCGATGCTGAAATGCCACCGCGCGCGGAACAACGCGTATCTTGCGAAGCTGCGCAAGGCTGTTGATCAGCGTCTCCGCAATTCCGTCGCTCAGGTATTCCGCCTCCGGGTCGCCGCTCGCGTTTTCCAGCGGGAGAATCGCCAGCGAATCGATGGCCTTGACGTGCTTACCTGTCGAAGGCTTATCCGCGCTCTTCGCGAGGCGCGCGACGGGCGCCGGCGAGGGGCGAGCAGCAGCAACGGCGCGCCCGGAATCGGTGTCGCGCTGGAAGCGCTGGAGGTCAGCGCGCAATTCCGAGGCGTGCTGGTAGCGCAGAGTGCGGTCCTTTTCGAGCGCCTTGTTCAGGATTCGCTCGAGCTCATGCGGGAGATCGGGATTCAATCGCACGGGCGAAACCGGCGCCCTGTTCAGGATTGCGTCGAAAAGCGATCCTGAAGTGGGCCCCGCAAACGCCTGCCGGCCGGTGGCCATCTCGTAGAGCACGACGCCGAATGAAAAAAGATCGGTGCGCGCGTCCAGATCCTCACCCCGCACCTGCTCGGGCGACATGTAGGCCACCGTGCCGAGCGCCACGCCGGGACTTGTCAGGTGCGGGTCGTCATCTTCCGTGGTGCCGTCCATCGTCGCGGCGAGCGCGCGGCTTTGCGGCATCTGCTTCGCGAGGCCGAAATCGAGAATCTTCGCTTGGCCGCGCTCGGTGACGAAGATGTTCGCGGGCTTGACGTCGCGATGGACGATGCCCTTCGCGTGTGCCGCATCCAGCGCGTCGGCGATTTCCGCGCCGAGGCATAGAAGCGTGGCGATGCTGGGCGGCCCGCTGGCAATCCGCTGCTTGAGCGTCTGCCCCTGCATGAGTTCCATGGCGATGAAGCGATGGCCCTCGTGCTCGCCGATTTCGTGGATCGTGCAGATGTTCGGATGGTTCAATGCAGCGGCCGCGCGGGCCTCGCGAAGAAAACGTTCGAGGGCTTGCTTGTCGCTCGAAACCTCAGCGGGAAGAAACTTCAGCGCGACGGCGCGGCCGAGCGTGGTGTCGTCAGCCTTGTAGACCACGCCCATACCCCCGCCGCCGAGCTTCTCGACGATACGGTAGTGCGACACGACCTTGCCGACGAGCGGATCAGGAGCCACCATTGGCCCAACATCTTAGGTTGCGCCTCAAACCAAGTCAACGACGTGCACAACCGCCTCGTGCCTGATTAACGCTAATCGGGAACTGAAACCATTTCTCAGTTATTACAGGACGCCGTGTTGCTTCGCATCCTGCGCGGCTTGCAGTACATTGTCCGGCCTGCCCAGATCGCGCCAATAGTATTCGTCGGCCCGAAAGGCGACGATTTTCTCTCCGCGAGCAGCGAGACGCAGATAGGAGGTGATTATGGAGAAGACGCCTTCTTCACTCATCATCGCAAAAAGGCGCGGGGAAATAACGTGGATGCCGGAAAAAGCGAGCGCCTTCGCTGGCGGCGAAGACCGGACAAGTTCATCCCTCTGACCGTCGCCGGATCGTCGGCCGCAAAGCTGAAGCTGCTCGTCGAAGAGCAGGTATCGAGACGTCTCCCGATGCTGCACGGCCAGGGTGGCGAGAGCCTGATTCTCAGTGTGAAATTGCGCCATGCGCCGGAGATCGATCGTGCTGATGACGTCGACATTGTGCAGAATGAACGGCGTCTCGGAACCGTGGGAACCCCCGAGGAAAAAATGAGCAGCCTTTTTCAGACCGCCCCCGGTGTCGAGCAAGAGCTCCTCGCGAGAAACTTCAATGCGCATGCCGAAGTTGTCGTTCGCTTTCAGGTACTCGAGAATCATGTCGGCGAACTGATGCACGTTGATAATCACCTCGCGAATATCGAAAGCGCGCAAGCGGGAGAGCGTGATGTCCAAGAGCGTCCGGCCGGCGACTTCCACCAGCGCCTTGGGGCTATCGTCGGTGAGCGGCCGCAAGCGCGTGCCGAGGCCAGCCGCCAAAATCATCGCCTTCATGCGTTCATATTCTCCAACTCAAGATGCCGCACCACCACCTGCACTCCGCTCCTGCCGGTCAAACGTTTCGCCAATTGCTCCGCGAAATAAACCGAGCGATGCTGACCGCCCGTGCAGCCGAAGGACACCGTCAAGCTCGTAAAGCCGCGACCCTGATACGTGTCGATGCTGGCATCGACGAGCGACATTACACTGGCGAGAAACGGATGCACGCTCTCCTGCTGATCGAGGTAATCGATCACCGGCGCGTCTTTGCCCGTAAGAGCCTTGAATCTCTCCTCGCGCCCGGGATTCGGTATGGCTCGCGCATCGAAAACGAATCCACCGCCATGCCCGGTCGCGTCTTCAGGCATACCCCGGCGAAATGAAAAACTGAAAATTTGCACGATCAGATTGGCGTCCTTAGAGCCCGTAGAAGTCAGGCGCTGCAATCTCTCCGAAGCCACCATGCTCGTGAACGCGCCCATCAGCGCCGGCAGCTTGATGGGCAGCTCGACGTGCTGAAGCAGCCAGCGCAAGTTCTTTAGCGCGTACGGCACGCTTTGCAGAAAATGAGCTTTGCGCTCATAGAAGCCGCGAAACCCGTAAGCGCCCAGCGCCTGCATGATGCGGACGTAAACGTAGGCGTAGTAGTGGCGCATGAACGCTTCGCGCCCGAGCGGGACGAAATCAGAAAGCCGACCGACGTAGCGATCGAGCAATTGCCGGCGCAGTTCCGGGGGCAGATCGGCCTTGGCATCGTACAAAAGAGACGCGATGTCGTATTGAAGCGCACCTTTGCGGCCGCCTTGATAGTCCACAAAGAATGGATGGCCGTCGCGCAGCATGATGTTGCGCGATTGAAAATCGCGATACAGGAAGTAATCAAGGTCCGCGCTCAACAAGAACTGCGTCAACCGGCTGAAGTCGTCTTCCAGTGCCTGCTCGTTGAAGGGGATGCCAGCGAGCCTGAGGAAGTAATACTTGAAATAGTTCAAATCCCAGGCGATGGACTGCGCATCGAAGACGGCGCGTGGATAGCACACTTTGTAATCCAGATCGCGGCCAGCTTCGATCTGAAAGCGCGGCAGCACGTCCACAACTTCGCGATATGCTTCAACCACCTGGGGGGCAAGGTTTTCGCCGACACGATTCGTCGAGAGAAACTCAAAAAGCGTCGTGTCCCCGAGATCTTCCTCGAGATAAGCGCCCTGGCTCAAATCTTCAGCATAAATTTCCGGTACCGGCAGACCGTGCCGGCGAAAATGCCTGGAAAATTCGAGGAAGGCGACATTTTCTTCGCGCACGCCATACAAAACGCCAATCGCGCTGACCTTTTCGCCGAAAAGCCGGATGATCTTGCGCCCCGAGCCTCCAAGCTGGCCCTGGAGCGGCTGCACTCGCTCGACCGGCG
>Ga0181521_10000266_pt1 | contig 62689 bp, 51 predicted proteins | sample PEATcosm2014_Bin_32_FD_119764 | JGI IMG/M metagenome (GOLD analysis project Ga0181521, IMG submission 119764) | Peatland microbial communities from MTU Mesocosm Facility, Houghton, MI, USA - PEATcosm2014_Bin02_60_metaG | ecosystem: Environmental > Terrestrial > Soil > Wetlands > Peat | place... | reverse complement strand
TTTGCCGGTGACCATACTGCGAGGGATCACCCGTTCCCATCCCGAACACGGAAGTTAAGCCTCGCTGGGCCGATGGTACTGCACGGGTGACTGTGTGGGAGATTAGGTGATTGCCGGCAATTATTTCAAGCAAAAAGCCATGCCGCTACGGCATGGCTTTTTTGCGTTTGCGGCTAGAATCACGGACGGAATGGAATATTAGAGCGGCTTATAGAGATTGTGCCCGCATAGAACATGCGTGCGCACTCCCTCGCAAAGCGGGACGCTTTGCTGAATTCGGCTGCAGGCCCTACAACAATTTCCTTTAGTGCCCCCTGCGTGGCGTTTTTCCAATCGAACTCAATGTACTTGATGGCAGAATATGGACGGAACCTCAGCTTCATCTCAGCAAGCGGATGGTTTGCCTCAAATACCCTTAAGAATCTGTATTCCCTCTCATTACTGTAGCCTTGATGTTTGAAATACAGAGAAGCATGCGCTGCGTGCGCCGCGAGCAGTACGAGGAACTTTATCACATCCTCTTGGAGAGTTGTCTCGGATTGCTTTATTCGGGACCGTAGCGATTGGAAGCTATCGATAATCTTATTATGTACATTGGCCAGTTTGGCATCATTGTATGTAACGGGGAATGTGGCGCTGTTCGGCACCTGACCACACATTTGTGCAGCGAATGCAGTCTCAAGGGCTTTGGCGTCGAACCCGAGAGCATAACCACATCCGTTATCGGCATACGCGCGCCACTGGCCGAGATCATCCCCGTCCTCACTGAATGAACAAATGAAATATTGCGCGGAATCCTGAATGCGATCTAAAAAGACTTGCATAGTCACTGCGATTCTGTGTAACTCGGGCGCCCTATTTCTCAGGCATTCGAGGAAAATTGAGAATCCGTAGCTTAACTCGGACGGATCATTGAGTTTGAATACATCTGACAACCAGATTATGCCCGTTTCCAGAATGCCCTTTAACCCAGAGTCATTTGTATAGTGATAAATTATTGAAGGCGGCGCTTGAGAAGTAATGTCAGATAAAAACGATTCAACGATCTGATTAGACTCGACCTCAAACCGGTCGAGGACGCCATGCAGATCCGTCGGGTTTGGTTCTGAAGTATGCATATCGGTTTCCTCAGAGAGACGGCTGGCCAACGTTATTACAGAATCGCCTCAAATCCTTTGCGGCGAATGACGTTGAGCAGAGCGAGAGCGGGGCCTTTGGGCTGTTTGGCGCCGCGCTCCAACTGCGAGATGTAACCGACGCTCAGGTTGAGAGTCCGGGCGAAGGCTGCCTGGCTCATGTTGGCGCGCTCCCTTAACTTGCGAATCTCTTCGCCTTTGATCGGTTTGGCCGTGGGAAGCTGCTGAACGCCAAGATGGCGAACTGTAATCTGGCGGTATTCTTCGTCATCCAGCATGCCAATGCGGTGCATTCCCTCGGCAGTTTCAAGGAGCGCTTCCGTTAAACGGCTCTGTTTCTTAGTCACCTTCGACCTCCCGTAATTCATCTTCTTCGATGGCCAGCTTGATTTGCCCGGCATCCGCATCGAGCCACTTCCCCGCGAGTTTGCGCGCGGTAGCGAACTGATTTGGGTCGAGGTTCTCCTTTTCGCTTTTGGCGAACCCATAGAGAAACACGGCCCTGTCCTTTACGCAGTAGGCGATAATGGTGCGATACCCGCCTGACCGTCCCTGTCCCTGGCGGGCGACGCGTTGCTTGATGAGCCCGCCGCCAAGATCAGCGTCGATCAGGCCCCGTTCCGCCCGCTCGATTGCCTCCCGCAGACTGATATCCGTGATTCGCTCCTGCCGTGCAAACCGCGCGAACCACCGTGTCTTGAGGATCTGCATGGCGCCTACTGACACTATGAACTATAGCACAAAAACTTATAAATTGGGGTTTACCGAGTCAGCAATTCAGCCAGGCAGCTGTGGACTCTTATCGGCTGGAGGAGCGGAAATCTACTCTGGTGGTGGTATAGGAGTATATGCAAGTGGGGGTGCGGGACTCTACTGGGCCGGTGGTTCGGGATTCTGCTCTGCCGGTGGGGCGCCGGGTTTGGCGGGCGGGGTGAGGACGAAGCCATTGCGGACCAGGGCGAAGCCTATCTGGGGGAGTTCGGCCTGGAGAAGCTGATTTTCGGGGCCGGAGAAGAGGTCCGTTTCAGAGCCGGCAATGGTGGCGCGCAGGTGGTGGACGACGACGGGGTTGCCGTCGAGAGTGCCCTGCTCGTCGGCGTAGGTGGCCAACCGGATGGGAACGATGGAGCCTTCCTTTTTGGGGATGATGGCCCAGAGGTCGCGGTTGTTGCCGGCAACGGCGAGTGCCAGGAGGGTTTCCAGTGCGCCAGGGTCGAAGTCGGGGAGGAAGACAGCCGCGGCGTGCGCGGGCAGGCGAGTGGTGGAGGCGTGGCCGTTGGCGGAGATGTCGAGGAGGAGAATCGGGTCCTGGCCTGATTTCGGCTCAGGAGCGGCGGTGACGTTGACGGCCGAGCCATTGACGGTGGCGCTCAACTGCACATGGCGCAGGTGGTTGGCCAGGGAGAGGCGCTCGGTTTTGGAGAGGGAGTAATCGAGGCCCTTCATATTGATGATGACCAGCGCGGTGGAGTCGTAGCCGGAGGGGTTGGCGGTGAAATTGAAGCTGGCCTTGCCGACGGAAATGCCGTGCTGGCTGATGATAAAGCTGCCGGATTGGGCGCGGGCCGCAGGAGCGAGGGCAAGAAGCGCCAGGAGCGGGAAGAGGGCAAAATTGCGCATGGATCTCTCCATCAATCTAGTCTACGGAATTAGACACGGAATGGGATAAATGGTTGCGGGGAAAAGCTTCTAGCCTCTAGCTCCTAGCCGATGATGTGGAAGTACGAAGTGTCCGTTCCCAGCCACGGTGAGCGAAAAATGCTCCACGCGCGCGATTCGAGCTAGCGGCTAGAAGCTAAAGCTGTTTTTGGCGCATTCAGCCTTTGGCTACGGCGAAGCGCTTGTTGACTTCGCGCCAGTTGACGACGTTCCACCATGCGGCCAGGTAATCGGGGCGGCGGTTCTGGTACTTGAGGTAGTAGGCGTGCTCCCAGATGTCGTTGAGCAGGATGGGATAGAGGCCCTGAGTGAGGGGCGAGTCCTGGTTGGGAGTGGTGATGACCTTGAGCTTGCCTCCCGCGAAAACCAGCCAGCCCCAGCCGGAGCCGAACTGCTTGGCAGTGGTCTCGTTGAAGGTCTTTTTGAAGGCCTCGAAGTCGCCGAAGTCGGCGGTGATCTGGGCGGCGATGGGGCCGGTTGGCGCGCCGCCGACGCCGTCGGAGCCGACTTTGCCCATGAGGGGCCAGAAGGCGGTGTGGTTGGCGTGGCCGCCGCCGTTGTTGCGGACCGCGGTGCGAATCTCCTCGGGAACCTGCGCCAGGCCGCGGATGAGGTCGTCAATGGATTTGGCGGCCAGATTGGGGTGGTTGGTGAGGGCGGCGTTCAGGTTGTTGACGTAGGCCTGGTGATGCTTGTCATGGTGGATCTTCATCGTCTCGGTGTCGATGAACGGCTCGAGAGCGGCGTAGTCGTAGGGAAGCGGGGCGAGTTCGTATGCCATGGGGAATCTCCTTCGTTCATGTCGTACCTAATGGATGCTGGGGGGCGGCGCGAAGGTGCGGAAAGTTGGAGCTTCTCTTCACTTCAGGATGGAGCGATGCGCCGCCGGCTTGGTTACAATGTGGATATGGCATCGACACTTGCGGACTCCACTCTTGATCAACTGTCCATCGACACACTGCGGCTGCTGGCCGTGGACGCTGTGGAGAAGGCCAAGAGCGGCCATCCCGGGGCGCCACTGGGCTGCGCACCCATGGCTTATCTGCTGTTTCACAAGCTGATGAAGCACAATCCGGCGAACGCCAAGTGGGCGGACCGGGACCGCTTCGTGCTTTCGAACGGGCACGCCTCAGCGATGCTGTACGGGACGCTGTTTCTGGCCGGCTACGACGTGACGCTGGACGACCTGAAGAGCTTTCGGCAGTGGGGCTCGCGGACGCCGGGCCACCCGGAGCGCGGCCACACGGACGGGGTTGAAGTGACCACCGGACCGCTGGGTCAGGGGATCGCGATGGCCGTGGGCATGGCCATGGCGGAGAAGCATTTGGCCGCAGTGTACAACCGCCCCGGCTTCGAGGTGGTGGACCACCACACGTATGCCCTCTTGGGCGACGGCGACCTGATGGAGGGCGTGTCGCACGAGGCTGCCTCGTTGGCGGGAACGCTGGGGCTGGGCAAGCTGATCTTTCTTTACGACGACAATTTGATCTCGCTGGACGGACCAACGAGCTTGAGCTATACCGAGGATGCGCTGGAGCGCTTCGAGGCCTATCACTGGCACGTGCAGCGGGTGACGGACGGCAACGATCTGGCTGCCATTGAGGCAGCGATTGCTGCGGCCAAAGCGGAGACCGGCAAGCCGTCGATCATCGCGGTGCGGACCATCATCGGCTACGGCAGCCCCAAGGCGGGGAGCAACAAGTCGCACGGCGAGGCGCTGGGCGCGGAGGCTGTGGCGGCGACCAAGAAGTTTTTCGGTTTCCCCGAAGACCAGAGCTTTGTGGTGCCCGAAAAGGCGCTGGCAAACTGGCGCAAGGCTGTCGCGCGTGGGACGGAGCTTGAGGCGGAGTGGAGGGCGCTGTTTCGACGCTATCGAGCGGCGCATGGGGAGTTGGCGGAGGAGTTTGAGCGCATCCAGAAGGGCGAGCTGAAGGCGGGGTGGGAGAAGGCGATTCCCGGCTTTCCGGTGGACAAGGCGGTGGCCACGCGCAATGCGGGCGGCGTGATTTTGAATGCGATTGCCGAGCAAGTGCCGGAGATCTTTGGCGGGGCGGCGGATTTGACCTCCTCGACCCGGACGATCTTCAAGCCGGGTGCGAACTTCCATGAGGACCCGGCGGGACGGAATGTGTTTTTCGGGGTGCGCGAGTTCGGCATGTGCGCGGCGGTGAACGGAATTGCCGCTCACGGCGGGCTGATTCCCTTTGGATCGACCTTCTTTATCTTTTCCGACTATGCGAAGCCGGCGATACGGCTGGCGGCGCTGATGAAGGTGCACGCGCTGTTCATCTTTACCCACGACTCGATTGCCTTGGGCGAGGATGGGCCGACGCACCAACCGGTCGAACAACTGATGGGGCTGCGCGCGGTTCCGGGGCTGACGGACCTGCGGCCGGCGGACGCCAACGAGACGGTGGCGGCGTGGCGGCTGGCTTTGGAACGCAAGGGGCCGTGCTTCTTTGCGCTGACCCGGCAGGATTTGCCGGTGATCGATGCGGCGGCGCACGACGTGTACGCCAAGGTGAGCAAGGGCGCGTATGTGCTGCAAGAGGTGGCTAACCCGCAAGTGATTCTGATCGGCGCGGGCTCCGAGGTTTGGCTCTGCCTGGAGGCGGCGATGCAGTTGGCGGCCGAGGGAATTCGGGCGCGAGTGGTGAGCTTTCCGAGTTGGAAGATTTTCGAGGAGCAATCGGCGGAGTATAAGTCCAGCGTGCTGCCGGCCAGCGTGCCCAAGCTGGCGGTCGAGGCTGGTTCGACGCTGGGCTGGTGGAAGTACGTGGGGCTGGACGGCGACGTGATTGGGCTGGACCGGTTTGGGGCATCGGCTCCGGGGAAGAAGGTCATGGCGGAGCTGGGCTTTAGCGCGGAGAATGTGGCGGCGCGGGCGAGGGCGTTGACGGAGCGGAGTTAGCGTTGTTAGCCGCACTCTACTAACTCCGCAAGAAAGGATCATCGTGAAGTTAGTCATTGCATCCGACCATGCGGGATTTCCTCTTAAAGAAGAGGTTCGCGCCTATCTTGCCAAGGCCGGCCACGAGGTGGTGGACTTGGGAGCTTATAACGCCGACAACCCCGACGATTATCCCGATTTTGCAGAGAAGATGGGACTGGCTTTGAAGCAGGGCGTGGCGGCGCGCGGGATTCTTATCTGCGGATCGGGGGTGGGAGTGTGCGTGGCGGCTAACAAGATACCGGGAATTCGCGCCGGGATCTGCCACGACACCTACTCGGCGCACCAGGGCGTGGAGCACGACAACATGAACGTATGTGTGCTGGGCTCGCGCATTATTGGGCCGGCGCTGGCCTTCGAGGTTGTGGATCGCTTTATCGCGGCTCAGTTTATCGCCACCGAAGAGCGGTTTGTGCGGCGGTTCAAGAAGGTGCTGGCTATCGAGGCGAAGTACCAGCGCGAAGACAGGCCAGCGAACCAGGTGTAACGCGATGGGGCGCAGCGTGTCAGGAGGCCCACCGATGTTCCCCTTCGACGTGATTCTCTTCGATGTGGGCGGGGTACTGCTGACCAACGGCTGGGATTACCGCGAGCGCGCCGCTGTCATCGAACACTTTCATCTCGATCTTGCGGCCTTCGAGGCCAGGCATCTTGCGCCCTACGATGCGTGGGAGCGAGGCGCAATTTCCGTCGAGGCCTACCTGGACGCGACGGTATTTTATGAGCCGCGCTGCTTTTCCCGTGACGAGTTTTTCGCCATGATGCTCACCCAATCGAAGATGCAGCCGGATGGAGCTTTGGGAATCCTTGAGGAACTTGCCGCATCGGATAAGTGTCTGCTGGGCGTGTTGAACAACGAGGCACGGGAGACGAACGAATACCGCTTCGAGAAGTTCGGTTTGCGCAGGTTCTTCAAATTGGCGCTGAGTTCGTGCTACCTGGGGTTACGCAAGCCGGAGCCGGCGATCTACCAGAGGGCGCTGGATATTCTGGGCAGGCCGGCGGAACGGGTTCTGTTTATCGACGACCGGGCGGAGAATGTGGCCGGGGCGATAACTGCCGGGATGAAAGCCCTCCGGTTTGAAGGCAAGGAGGAATTGCGGCGAAGACTTAAGAGTTATGGGGTTTTGTAGATGGAGTTAGCGAGTCAGCGTGGAGTTATGGCGCAAAGCAAGCGAGGAGGGCGAGGCAGCGATGGCGACGGTACAGATGAGCGTAAGCCCGGAGGATCTTTCCTTGGTTCCGCAGGGCAACGAGAGGATTCCCGAGGCGGGGATACTGGTGATCTTTGGCGCTTCGGGCGACCTGACCAGGCGCAAGCTGCTTCCGGCGCTCTTTCATCTGGAGCAGGCGGGGCTGCTGCCCGAGAAGTTTGCCATTGTGGGCGCAGCGCGGCGGCCGCTGGGCAATCAGTTTGCGGAAGATATGCGCGGCGGCATCGTCGAGTTTGGCGGCGTGGAGTCAAGCGATCCCAAGCTTGATAACTTCGTCGAGCGAATCAGCTATTTTCCGCTGCGCTTCGACCATTCTGGAGACTATATCGGACTGAAGGCGGAGTTAGAGCGCATCGCGAACGAGAAAGGCATCGGCGGCAGGCGGCTGTTCTATCTGGCGACTGCTCCGGAGCACTTTGCGCCGATCATCGAGAACCTGGGCGCGCAGGGAATGGCGCAGCCGGAGCAAGGCAAGGTGGCGGTGGTGATCGAAAAGCCCTTTGGCCACGACCTTGACTCGGCGCGCGCGCTGAACTGCCAGGTGAACGCTGTGTTCCACGAGGAGCAGGTCTTTCGCATCGACCACTACCTGGGCAAGGAAACGGTGCAGAACATTCTGGTGTTCCGCTTTGCCAACGGAATTTTCGAGCCGATCTGGAATCGCAATTACGTCGACCATGTGCAGATTACGGTGGCCGAAACTCTGGGAGTGGAGGGGCGCGGGCCGTTCTATGAGAAGGCTGGGGCGCTGCGCGACGTGGTGCAGAATCACGTAATGGAGTTACTAGCTCTTGTGGCGCTGGAGCCGCCGTCGAGCTTTGAGGCGGAGAGCGTGCGGCGGGAAAAACTGAAGGTGTGGCGGGCGATACCCTCGATTCCGATCCTGAACGTGGTGCGCGGCCAGTATGGGCCGGGGATGGTGGACGGCCAGCACGTTGTGGGTTATCGCGACGAGCAGCGGGTTAGTCCTGAGTCGGGCACGGAGACTTATGCAGCGGTGAAGCTGTGCGTTGAGAACTGGCGCTGGGCGGGGGTTCCGTTTTATCTGCGCGCGGGCAAGCGGATGCGGAAGCGGGCGACGGAGATCAGCATCCAGTTCAAGCAGCCGCCGCTGTTGATCTTCGACCGCATCGCGGCCAGCGCGGCCTGCCAGGTGATTCAGCCAAACCTGTTGACCCTTCGCATCCAGCCGGACGAGGGGATTGCACTGCGCTTTGGGGCTAAGGTGCCAACCACCCCGGGTATGGACGTTTGCCCGGTGAATATGGACTTCGACTACGCGGCGGCCTTTGGCAAATCGAGCGCGAACGGTTATGAGCGGCTGCTGCTGGACGCGATGCTGGGTGACCAAACGCTGTTCGCGCATCGCGACGGCGTGGAGACCACCTGGGCGCTGTATACACCGATTCTGGAGGCGTGGGCGGCGAAGAAGCCGGAGAAGTTTCCTAACTACGCGGCGGGGTCTTGGGGTCCGGAGTGCGGGGACCACTTGATTGCGGACGGAGGACATGCGTGGAGGAACGATTTGGGGAGAAAGGCGTGAGTTGACACGACTTATGGGTCTTCGGTATAATGTAATTGTCGATTGCTATGCGAGTTCTGCAGACGCGGAATCTCGCCAAGAGGCAGCGACGAGGAGAAAATCACCATGACAAAGCCTACAGAAGGCACGCGCCCGCGCGTCCAACTTTCCTATCAAATCATCCGCAACACAACAAGCCCAGACGAAACCGCCACCGGTGTAAGATCGTTCGTTTGTAACCTCCCCGCCTTTGAAATACTGAAACTTGGAACTAACGCGAATCTCCGCACCTACCTCGCCGAATACAGCGAAAGTAAGCGCAATCACGTTCACGAGGCAATCGCATATACGATCGAGAACGACCCGGCTCGATTCATCACACGAAATAGCGGCTTTGCAATCGCAGCAAGCGAAGCGCAGATTGATGATAACAAAAAGACCATTCTTCTCTACGATGCGAGCGTAATAAACGGGGCACAGTCCCAAGGCGAGATTCGCCGCTGGGTTAAGGAAGAATATGGGGAAGAAGGCCCCGACACTGATGAGGACATTCCTTTCTACGTGAGGGCTGAAATCATCGTTGACCCTGACTCCAAGCAAATAGTCGAGACAGCCATTGCCAGAAACACTGCAACCCCCGTCAAGTCCATCTCACAAGCCGGAGGGCGTGGCCATCTCGAAGATCTTGAACAGAGCATCGTAAAGATTCACCCAGACATCAGGATTAAGAAGAAGGAAACGGATGGGGAGGGTTATTACGACACACGCAAAATCCTTCAGTACACTCGCCTCCTGATGCCACAAAATGTTTCGGAAAACGATTCAGCGTCAGAAAAGCTCAAGCCCTACAAGAATCCTGAGCAGTGCCTCACAGAGTTCTCCGAGTGGTATGGCGACCGCGAGAAAAAGCCGAGTGCGAAGTTCAAGTACGAATTCACAGTACAGATGGCTCCGTACGCTATTACGGAGTATGAATACTGGGAACACCACCAAGCCTGGAATCGCCAGCGCCTCTGGGAAAGCACAAAAAAGGGGGGTAGAGCTTGCCGCCGCGATAAGGGCAACAACAGGATCACCTGGGTTTCCCCAGGCCTCATCTTTCCGATTCTCGGTGCCATGAGCGAATTCGTCGAACAAGACACAAAAGGTAATTGGCGCATTTCCAAGCCTAATCTCTTCCGACCGGATGAGATGATTGCACGCGCTGTCAAGCAGTTCAGATCGACGGAGGTAAAAAGCGATCCAATGTTAATGGGGCGCTCTTCGGGGGTCTACGAAGCACTGCGCGATTATCCTGCTACGCTTGTTGCGGTTATCAGGGAAATGAAAGAATCCTAGAAGGCTCTTAGGCCGGATATCCCAGGTCTCAATTCCGAGACCTGGGATATTCGTATTTACATTACTCTATAACCTTCTTGTTGCCTCGTTCCCTTGTTTCCTACCCATATCCATGGCTTCGTTGGCCAGGCGGTCGGCTTGCTTGTTTTCGCTGCGCAGGGTGTGGCGGATCTCGAAGCTGTCGATGCTGCGGGAGAGGCGGTGGGCCTCTTCCCACAGGGGGCGGAGGATGGGACTCTTGACCTTATACCGAAGCTGCATCTGCTTGACCATCAACTCGGAGTCGGAGACCACGCGCAGGCGCTTCGCTTTGTTCTCGACGGCCCAGCGCAGGACTGCCAAAAGGCCGGAGTACTCGGCAAAGTTGTTGGTGTGGATGCCGAGGTACTCGCTCAACTCGGCTACGACGCGGCCGTTGGCGTCCTCGATCACGGCGCCGTAGCCGGAGGGGCCGGGGTTGCCTCGGGAGCCGCCGTCGCAGTGGGCGGTGAAGGCTTTGCCGGGGGCATCGGATGCGGGATCGGGAAAGAGCGTGTCGGTCATTGTTATTAGTGTATCGATACTGAATGAAGACGGACGATTGTGGTTCGTGGTTTCCCACCCATTTCGCAAAGTACGCGAAATGGATGGGGCACCTGAGGCTTCTCGACCAATGAGTAAAACCTATTGGGGTTCATGGTTTCCCCGGTCCCCAAATGCGAGGGACCTGGGGCACCCAGATTTCGTGGTTTCCCACCCATTTCATCACCCCAACGACGAAGACCAGTCGTTGGGGACCCCGAATCGCAAAGTGCGCGAAATGGATGGGGCACGCAGCGACCTGCATGGGGCAGTCTGCTTACCAACACCGGCACTTTGCGTCTATCGAAAAGCGGAGACTCCCCTATCCCCGGAGCAGGTTCGATGGCAACGGATGCGGTGATCTACTCTACTTCCCCGGCTCCTAGATCGACGGGTTTGGGATCGACGGGTTTGGGGCCGGCGGGTTTGGCTTGGGCGGCAGCCCGGAGGGTACAATCCTCCTCAGGCATGGCTACGACCAGGGCAACGAACGGAGAGAAGAGCGCCGAGGAGCGGATGCTGGCGCGCGCGCCGGAGATGGAGCTGATTCGCGAGGCGCAGGCGGGGTCGCGGGCGGCCTTTGACACGCTGGTGCGGCAGTATGAGCAGCAGGTTCTGAGGCTGGCGCTGCACCTGACGGGAAGCGAGCACGACGCCGAGGACATATACCAGGAAGCCTTCATGAAGGCCTACCGGTACTTGGGGAATTTCCGGTTCGAGTGCTCGTTTTACACGTGGATTTACCGGATTGTGACCAATCTTTGCCTGGACCAGTTGCGGCGGCGCAAGACCCGTCGCGAGGACCGCTCGGTGATTCTTGACCACTCCGGGGGCGAAATTGACGTGCTGGCCTCGGTTTCGGACGACCGGTCGTTCTCCAACCCGGCCAGGGAACTGGACCGCAAGCTGCTGGGGGAGCGGATTCAAACCGCGCTGGAGAAGCTGACACCGCGCGAGCGGATGGTTTTTGAGCTGAAGCACTACCAGGGGCTGCGGTTGCGCGTGATCGGAGAGATGCTGAGCACCACGGAAGAGACCGCCAAGAATACGCTCTTCCGGGCGACCAAGAAGCTGAGAACACAGTTGGCGGGATTACGGTAAGTGCCGGCGGCAATTCCCTAAGGGGATGCGGAATTTTGCCGGGTCTGCGTTGAAGTTTTTGGGGCTGGAAGGACGTAACCATGAAATGCAAAATCGCACAGGAACGGATTGTGACGGCGGCGTATGGGGAGCTGGCCGATGAGCAAGCGCAGGAACTGGAACGGCACCTGGCCGGGTGCGCGGAGTGCGACAAGGAGCGGGAGCAACTGCTGGCGCTGAAGGTGCTGGCCGGAGCCTATCCGGTGGTGGAGCCGGACGCCAACCTGGCGGTTCGCTCCCGGCTGCGCCTGGCGGAAGCGCTGGACGCGCTGCCGCCGCGTCGCTGGTATGACCGGCTGGGCCAGCGCGTGAGGAACAATGTTGCCAGCTTGCAGGCGGCTCCGGTGGCGGCTTGTCTGCTGCTGGCGGTTGGCGTTGGGGCGGGAGTGCTGGGCGGCAACGAGCTGGCCATGAATCGCGCCAGACATGCAGCGGCGGTTCAGGCGATGCAGGCACAGAGCCAACCGGCTCCGGCAGCCGTGAGCACTGCGCCGGCGGAGATTGCCAACGTCTCCAGCATTGTGCGCCAGCCGAACAGTCACAGGGTGGAGGTGAGGTACAACCAGCTGGTGCCGCAGCGGATCGAGGGATCGCTTGACGATCCGGCGATTCGTCAGTTGCTGATGCTGGCCAGCGAGAACTCGGCGTCGGCGGGGGTGCGGGACGACTCGGTGGGGCTGATGGCGGCCGAGTGCAAGGCCGGGCACGGATGCCAGAAGGCGGCGGGGATTCGCGATGCGCTGATGGTGGCGCTGCGTTACGACAAAAACGAGGGCGTGCGCGAGAAGGCGCTGCATGGGCTGGAGCCTTACGTGGCTGAGGATGTGCGGGTGCGGGATGCGGTCCTGGAGGCGCTGATGAACGACGGCGACCCGCGGATTCGCACCGCGGCCATCAACATTCTGGAGCCGGTGGAAGCCGATACCAGCGTGCGGCAGGTGCTGTATTCGGTTTCCAATTCCGACAGCAATCCCCATATCCGGAATGTATCGCGACAGGTGTTGAACAGCGTGCCGGAGATTCAGTAGGAGCGTAACCTTTCGGCGACCGCATCGTCAGAAAAGAGTGCGGGGCCGGAGTCAGTGCAGTTGCAGGAGAAGAAACGATGAAAGACTTTTTGAGGCCGTACCGGAGTTTTGGATTTGTGATGCTGCTGGGAGCGTGCGCTGCGATGGCGCCGCCGGGGGCAGCGGCGCAGGGGCGGGGAATTGCCGGACTGCTTCAAGAGCCCAGCAAGCTGCTGCAGCACTCCAGCTCGCAGGGCTACCTGGGCGTCGATCTGGCGGACGTGGATCAGGAGAAGGCGCAGGCGCTCAAGTTGAAGGAGGTTCGCGGGGCCGTCATCACGCTGATCGATCACGACGCTCCGGCGGGGAAGATCGGGCTGAAGGTCAACGACGTGGTGCTGCAGTTGAACGGGCAAACCGTGGAGGGCGCGGAGCAGTTGCGGCGGATGCTGCGGGAGATTCCCGCGGGCCGCAAGGTCAGCCTCGAAATCAGCCGCGACGGCAACACGCAGACGCTGGCCGTCGAACTGGCCAACCGCAGGGCCATGGAGCACGACGTGTGGAACAGGATCGGCACGAGCGGCGATCTTTTTGCGCCGGGGCCGGGAATGGCGATGATGGGCGACGGCGACGCGCCGCTGCCGGGCGGCTTTCATATTCCGTTTTTTGGCAGCAGCCTGAACGTGGGCGCGCTGGTGGAGCCGCTGACCCAGCAGATGGCCGAGTACCTGGACGTGCCCGGCGGACTGATGGTGCGGCAAGTGGCGCATAAGAGCGAGGCCGACGCGGCGGGGCTGAAGGCCTTCGACGTGATTCTCAAGGTGGGGCCGGACGCCATCGCCACTTTGGCCGACTGGGAACGGGCGCTACGCGCCAACCAGGGCAAACCGGTGCAGGTGACGGTGCTGCGCGACAAGAAGCAGCAGACGCTGACCCTGCAAGTGGATTCAAAGCGCCACGGCTTGCTGGAGCTGGAGGAGATTTTCCCGGCCGGCGATGGAATGGTGCTGGCGGAGATTGACCCGGAGTTTGCGCAGAATGCGGCCTCGGCGGCCGAGGCTTTGCGCGGGCAGGCGGAGGAACTGCGCGGGCAGGCTGGCGCGCTGCGCCTGGAGATTTCGCCGGAGCAGGTCGAGAAGCTGCGCAAACAGGCCGAGAAGCTGCGCGAGAGCTTGAAGGGCGAGAACTTCAAGATCGATCAGAAGCAGCTCGATCAACTGAAGCAGCAGATGGAAGAGTTGCGCAAGAACTTCAAGCCGGAAGATTTCAAGCTCGACCCCAAGCAGATGGATCAACTGAAGCAACAGATGGAGGAGTTGCGCAAGAACTTCAAGCCGGAGGATTTTAAGCTCGACCCCAGGCAGATGGAGCAACTGAAGCAGCAGATGGAGGAGTTGAAGCGCCAGATGGAAGAGTTGAAGGCGCTGGGCTTTGATGGCCGCGTGTGAAGATTTGAGAGCGCAGCAACGTCAAGGGCGCCGCCGGATTCCGGTTGGCGCCCTTGCTGCGTTTGGGGCTGATTGCCAGATTGTAGAAACAGTCTCACAGTAAAAGGCGAACAAATAACGAATCGACCCCCGGGGGGGTGGGTGTAGATTTTCGGCTACGGATCGGAATATCCCATACAGAATCAACAGGGTACAGGGCACAATGGATAGAAAACAGGGAACAGCCACCCCAGCGACGAAGACCTGTCCTTCACCCCAGCGAGCAGAGATCGCTCGCCGGGGACCCCGAGTCGCTGGGGACCCCGGCAGGGAATAGAAAAACATTGCTGCTCTGGTCCTTGTTCATGCTTTGATTGTGCGCCAGCGGAAGGAAATTTTCTGCAATTTGCGGTGGGGCCAACTGCCTTCGGCCACCTGCGGTGAGGCAAATTCTCGTTCTCTTGTGATATAAGTTGTATATACAAAGTGTGCTACGAGCAAGATGAACAGAAAAAACATGAATACCAAAGATATTGGGAACAGGCAGTGGACTGAATCGGAGATCGAAGCGGTGCGCAAGGCGAACGAGGCGCAGGCCGCGGGACGCGACTTGCCCGAAGAGGAATACGAAGATATTCCGCGGCTGACGGAGGAGCAGCTTGCGAGCATGGTCCGGCTCCGGGACGTGAGGCGGAAGGTGCCGGTGAGCGTCCGTCTCGATCCGCAGGTGCTCGAATGGCTGCGTTCCAAAGGCGAAGGGCATCTGACCCGCATCAACGATATTTTGATCAACCTGATGGAGGCGGAACGACGGATTGGGTCGGGGAGATAGGGCGATCCCGGGTCCCAAAGTTGGGACTAAGAGCACCAAGTTTTGGGCTGTTTGGACGTGTGCCGCCCGCTCCTAGGGTATAAAAGATCGACCCTTCCACAGTTCATAAATGAAATCAAAGAAACCATCAATTGGCTTCGACCCACAAACGGCGGCAAGTTCTCGTCCGGCTCTTGTGAGGATTACCTGACCTGTCATTAGTTCATTATTGTCTTCTCGCGGGAAAGTGAGTTCTATCAGTCTCCCGTAGTAGGAGACTGTGAGCTTCTTCGGCAATTCGGCCTCCATGAATCCTGCAAACCCTGCATATCGGATGAGGCCCAGCGATTCAAGTTGTGAAAGCGAGTCAAAGTTGATCCCATGACGATTGTAAATTTCGTTTTCCAATCGGAACACTAGAGGATTCAGATCTCTGATCATCCATGCGAAGCCGCCTAATGTAGTAAACAATTCCGCATCGCGTCCTTCTAGATCGGACAGTAGGTTAACAGTCCGACGCGAGAACGACCCTGGCGCGTTCGCCTCGCCTGCCAGGATTTTTGCCCAGAGTTGCTGCATTTCTGATTCAGATACAATCCTGCACTTGTCGAAAAAGTTAGTGATCCAGTCGTCTGCTATATCTTGCGGTGTGGATTTCTCTTCAAGAAGCGGCAATGCATGCTTAGTGATGCTTTCGATATTTATTTGTTTCTGCGCCTCTTCTTCAAGGAATCGATGCATGGCGCGTCGGTGAATGTCAGTGATCTCAATTTGAGAATTCGCATGAATGCGATCCGCCTCAGTCTCAGCTTTCGCAACCCGGACAATCTGGTAGGGCTTAAAAATACCGCCAACCGCGTCGGAAATCTTCTTAATCAATACGGTTGCAGGCTTCGTGAGTTCGTCGGCCTTAATCAGCGTTAAATCGGTCATTATTGTGCCTGCTTCGAAATTGATTCTTTGAATGCCACCATCATAGGCGTTTCGAGGTACATTTGGAAGGGTTTTTGAAATCAGGATCAGAATTGGGGTACTTGGCACGGAGCCTATCCCCATCTACTCGCTATTGATCCACCCACGGCGGACTATGATTCAATGGAAGAGATGGCAATGGCGCGGAAAACGACGGTGCGGGGGCTGTGGATCAGGGCGACGCGGAAGGCGCGCGAGCTGAGGATGGTGGCGCGGGCGCTGGCGGATACGGGGCACCCGGTGCTGGCGCAGATTGTGCCGGCGCGGTTCTGCAACCTGAGTTGCGGCTACTGCAACGAGTACGACAAGGTGAGCGAGCCGGTGGCGCTCCCAGAGATGTTCCGGCGGATCGACCACCTGGGACGGCTGGGGACGGCGATGATCGGCATCAGTGGCGGGGAGCCGCTGACGCATCCGGAGCTGGACGAGATTATATGGAGAATCCGGCGGACGGGGGCGATTGCTGGAATGATTACCAACGGATACCTCTTAAATGTAGACCGGATCGAGCGGCTGAACCGGGCCGGGCTGGACCACATGCAGATTTCTATCGACAACCTGGAGCCGGACGAGATTTCGAAGAAGAGCCTGAAGGTGCTGGACAAGAAGCTGGAGATGCTGGCGGAGCATGCCACGTTTCACGTGAACATCAATTCGGTGGTGGGCGGAGGCTTCAAGAATCCTAACGACGCGCTGGTGATTGGACGGCGGGCGCTGGAGCTGGGCTTTGAATCGACGATTGGGATTATCCACGACGGGGACGGGCAACTGAAGCCGCTGAAGGAGGACGAGGCGCGCGTCTACTTTGAGATGACGCACAGGAAAAAGACCAACTACTCGCGTTTCGATTTGTTTCAGGAGGCGATTGTGCAGGGGCAGCCGAATGATTGGCGCTGCCGGGCGGGGTCGCGGTACCTGTATATCTGCGAGGACGGGCTGGTGCATTATTGCTCGCAGCAGAGAGGGTATCCGGGGGTGCCGCTGGCTGGGTATACGAGGGCGGATGTGAAGCGGGAGTTTTTGACGGCGAAAAGCTGCGCGCCGAATTGCACGATTGGCTGCGTGCACCGGATCAGCTACATCGACCACTGGAGAGCGCCGCAGACGGGGATGGTTTCGCCGGGGGTCTCTTCGGGCGGGGTTGGGGCGGAGAAGCTGGTGAAGATACAAAGAACAGGGACTAAGGGACTAAGGGACTAGGGAATAGGGAACAGGGAACAGGACACGGCGCACCCCAGAGCGGGATGCGCCGTTTTGCTTTGCGGGCTTGCGGAGGCTATTTGGCGGCGGGCGTCTTTGCCGGTGTTGCGGCGGGGGCGGGATTTGCGGGGGCGGTGTCGGCTAAAGCCTGGTCGATGATTGGGTAGAGCTGGTTGTAGGGCCGCAGAACCTCGATGTAAGGCGCGCCCTTGCTATTGGCGGTAACGATGAAGACGGTGGGGGTGCCCAAGATGCCAGTGCGCAGACCCATGTCACTGTCAGCCTTGACTTCGGCGGCCAGTTTGCCTTCCGGGTCAATGTCAAAAGGAAGCACGATGCTGTGGCTCTGCGCAAATTTCTCAGTGAATTGCCGAAGATCGTCAAGAGTATAGATGTTGGCCTGATTGGCGAAAATCTGATCGCGGTACTCATTGCCCAGAGTCTTGCTCTTCGTGTCGAACCAGCGACTGTTGACCGCGGCGGCCAGACTCCAAACGTGACCGGGAATCAGGAAGTCGTGATGCACCCAAGGTATTTTGTAGGTTGCCGCAGCTTCTTCGAACAGATGGTTGTAAAGCGCGCAGGCAGGGCACTCCAGGTCCGCGAACTCGACGATGGCCACGCGGGCGCCGGCGGGCGGCTTGAGGACGCTGGGGTCATGAATGACTGTTCCGTGCGACGGAGCGCCGAACTGGGCGTGGGCGCTGGCGCCGGCAACCACGAGCAGCGCGGTGGAAGCGAATGTTAAAAGTACGCTGATCCGGCTACGAATTCTGAATGTATGACGGGCCTGCAGGCGATGAAGGACTTGACTGGACATCGTGGCTTGACTACTTCCTTTCGATCATTGATTAATTCAGGAACGCGGTCACTTGGCGGCGGGCTAACTTGCGGGCGTCGCTGCGGGTTTATGCGCTGGCGTCGCGGCGGGCTTCTTCGCGGGCGTCGCGGCGGGGGCGGGCTTGATGGGGGTGGTGTCGGCGAGGGCCTGGTCAATGAGCTGGAAGAGCTTGCTGCGGTCGACGACCTCGACGAAGGGCGCGCCCTTGGAGTTGGCGGTGACTACCCAGATGGTGGGGGTGTGCTCGATGCCGATGCGCTGTCCGAGGGCGTAGTCGGCCTTGACCAGCTCGGCCAGCTTGCCCTGGGGGTCGATGGCGAAGGGCAGGGTGAGGCCGTTGCTGGCGGCAAACTTCTCGGTGAACTGGAGCAGGCCGTCCGGGTTGACGATGGAGGCCTGGTTGGCAAAGACCTGGTCTCGGTACTCGTCACCCAGGGCCTTGCCGCGGGCGTCAAACCAGCGGGCGTTGACCGCGGCGTTGAAGCTCCAGGCGTGGAACGGCAGCGGGAAGTCATGGCGCACCAGGGGAATCTTGTACTTGGCCGCGGCCTCCTTGAGCAGGGGGTTGGCGCGGCCGCAGTCGGGGCACTCCATGTCTGCAAACTCGACCAGGGCCACGCGGGCGCCAGCGGGCGGCTTGAGTGCGGAGGGGTCATGCACCTGGGTTCCGGGCGCCGGAGGGACAAACTGGGCGCGGGCCCCGACAGCGGCAACAAATAGCGCGGCGGCGGCAAGGCTGAGAAACAGGCAGGTCCGCAGACGGAGAGCGGGAAGGCGATGGGCAAAGGCGAAAGAATGAGTCATGGCGGTTAGACGGCTCCCTATCTGTTATTGTAACCATCTGCGGGCACCTGCGGCGCGGTCAACCGCCGCTTGCGCGGCCAACCACCTGCGGTGGGGCCAATCGCTCGCTATTCGCTCGCTTTAGCTTCCTCGCCAGTTATCCGGCGCCTGCGTGCGGCAACCGCCGCTTGCGCGGGCATCTGCGGTGCGGCCAACCGCTCGCTATTCGCTCGCATTAGCTTTCTTGACAGCCATCTGGCATCTGCTGTGCGGCAGATGATTATTTGCGGTCGCGGCGGCGGGCGGCCATCCATTGCCGCCATTTGTAGTCGGCGAAAAGCGATGCGGCGATGATGAGAACGGCAAGAATACCGAGGATGATTTTCATGGCATCTTCAGGGTCGCATGAATCGGGGGGTTGACCTGGGCGTTGAGGAATTCGGTCAGGTCGTCGATGTCCTGTTTTGTGCCGACCATGGGGGGCATGAAGCGTCTGTATGGTGAGTCGGGCTTGTAGTCGTGCAGCATAGTGATGAAGCTGGCGATGTTGGCGCGGTCGCGTCCGGCGAGCAACGACTTCAGCGGGCGATAGCCGGCCAGCGTATGGCAGGAGCCACACTCGCCGCGGAAGATGGCTTCGCCGCGGGAGTAGCTCGAAGACGAGTCATTCGCGAGCCACATGGAGTGGGCCAGATAGCCTTCCCGATTGATGCGGCTGACGTAGGGGACGCGGACGCCGTTGGAGTACATCCAGTTGCCAATGACGTAGGGCTTGCGCAGCATCTCGCGAGCGTATTCGCCGGAGCCGGTGGCAATGAGCGCCAGCAGTAATATGGCCATGGCGTGGGAGAGATTGAAGTCGATGGGATTGCGATAGGCGAGGAAGTAGGCGACGCCGACGATGGTGGCCGAGGTGACGATGATGAGCAGGGCGATGCGGGTGATGATGGAAAATGTTCCGGAGCCGATGGTGTCAATGCCCAGGGTGAGCAATGCCTGCTGCGACGCGGGAACCATCCAGAGGTACCAGACGAGTATGAAGGGAGTGGCCACAAAGGAGGGCGCCAGCCACTTGACGCTCCACTGGACCATGCTGGTTTTGAGGGCGGGGTGCTTTTCGCCGTCGATGCGGCTGGCGGTGATGAGCGCCCAGATGCCGGCCAGCGCGCAGCAAACGCAGGAACGCAGGAAGAGGCTGGGCCAGTAAGTTGGATTGAAGAAGGCGTACCAGAACTTGCTGGCCTCATGGCCGGTTCCGGCTACGGCCAGCCACGCATCGCCAGGGGTAAGCATGAAGGTGAGAATGCCGTTGATGATGATGAGGGTAAAGATTGAAGCGCCGGCATAGCACCAGCCTACTGCTAAGTGCAGTTTGGGGTCGATGCGGCCCCAGGTCGAGTAGTAGACGGCGATGGTGGTCAGCTCGACGATGAAGAAGACCCATTCCATGGCCCAGCCGAAGACGAAGTTATGAATCAGCGTGCTGGTAGCTTCGGGGTGCGTGAGGCCGATGGCGAACCAGATGCCGACGCCGCTAACGGTGCCGAAGACGGCAGTGAGGATGAGGAAAAACTTCGAGTAACTGGCCAGTTGGGCGAGCCACTCGGAGCGGAGCTGACCCTCCTGCATGCGCATGGCCTTGCGCTCGGCCATGGGCAGATAAAGGCCGCCGCCCACGGCAAACTGCGAGATCATAACGTGGAAGATGGCGATGATGCCGATCACCCAGCCCGAGCCGAGATAAGGGATTTCCCAGAATGGGTAATTCATTATTACTCCAGTGAAAAAGTGAATGAGTAAAAAAGTGAATGAGTAAAAAAGTGAACGAGTGAAGCAAGTGAAGTAACCATTGAAAAGAGTTCATTTACACGCGGCGCCCTTTTCACTTATTCACTTCTTCACTGGTCTCTCCTTAACTGCTGTTCCCCTTCATGTTGCTTAAGAATGAAAAGAGCATCTTCTCCACTTCATTTGAAATGCCTTGGGCCTGGTTGAGGAGTTGACTATCCGCGAACCCCAACACACCGGAGAGTTCCAGTTGCGTTTGCAGCTCGCAATTCGAGGCGCGTGCAATCAGTAAGAAGTGTTTGAACTCACGTGGGTTCATACGCCCGTGGCCTTCTGCAATGTTGCTTGGAACTGAAACTGCAGAACGTCTCAACTGAGACGTGAGCCCGAAAGCTTCTTCGCGAGGAAAATGTTGTGTGAGCCGATAGACAGCAACTGTCAATTCCATTGACCTTTGCCAAACCCGAAGGTCTCGGAATGATTGCATGGCCGGTCTTGTCCTGGGCTTATCGACCATCACTTCATCTTCCTCTCTTTTCACTTTTTCACTCATTCACTTCTTCACTGCATTATCGAATTGTCCAATAACCGATGACGGTAGTGGCCAGCAGAGCGAAGATCGCCAGCAGGCCGAAGTAGTGCGCGGCGCGGGCGCGCTGTCCGGATTCCTTGCTCCTGTCGTAGAAAGGAATCAGCAGCCAGAGCACGATGCCGAGCGTAAAGAGCAGAATGCCCGCGATCTCGCCGAGCCCGGCATAGTGGCCTGAAAAAACGAAGCCGAGCAGCTTGAGCATCTCGAAGGGACTCATGAAGTACCACTCGGGATGAATGCCCATGGGCGCGGGCGCGAGCGGGTCGAAGGGTTTGCCCAGCGACCAGGGAAAGACGGAGGCAAGCAGCGCCAGAATGTTCAGCGAGATGAGCCACATGGCCAGGTCCTTGCGCATAAAGTTAGGGAAAAAGGGCATGGTCTTGCGCTGCTCCGGCGGCAGGGCTTCAACGCTAGGTGGAACGGCGTTGCCGTGGCGCTGGACAAGCCAAAGGTGAAAGCCGAGCAAGGGAAGGAAGATGGCCGGCAGCACGACCACGTGCAGGGCAAAGAAGCGCTGCACGGTGAACTCGCTCACGTCCGAGCCGCCGCGCAACATATTGGCCAGCCCCGCGCCGATCCAGGGAATTGCAGACGGAATCTGCAGGCCGACCTTGGTGGCAAAGTAACTCAACTCATCCATGGGCAGCAGGTAACCGGAGAAGCCAAAGACCGAAGCGATGCCCAGCAGCGCCATGCCGCTGAGCCAGCCGAACTCGCGCGGCTTGCGGTAAGCCTTCATGAAATAGACGGAGAACATGTGCACCAGAATGGAGAAGATCATCAGGCTGGCGGCCCAGGCGTGCGCCGAACGAATCAGCCAGCCGAAGTGCATCACAAAGGTGATCTGGCGGACCGACTCATAGGCTTCCGCGCCGGGGCGGTAATAGACCAGCAGTAACACGCCGGTGAAACACTGCACGAGAAAGAAAAACAGCGAGATGCCGCCCCAGTAGTACCAGAAAGACTGGGAGTGAACCGGGACGGTCTTGTGGCGCGCGAAGGCGGCTAACTCGGAGAGGCCCAGCCGCTCATCGACCCATTCGTACATTGCCTTTGAAGTCATACGTACTATCCTCTTGCGTAATGTGTGCGCGTTGCGTCAGGCGCGCGAGACATCCACGCCGGCCTCGCTGACGGCCACTTTGAAGAGCTTGAGCGGCTTGGGTGGCGGACCGCTGACGTTGGTGCCGGTATAGGCGTTGTAGACACCGCCGTGGCAAGCGCAGTGAATGCGGTCGGCCTGCGGCTCATACTGCACCGTGCAGCCGAGGTGCGTGCAGACGGCGGTCATGGAAATCCAGCGGCCGTCCTCATGATGAATGAGAAGCGCCGGAGATGTGCCGAATTTGAACATGAGAACCGAGCCCAGGGGCAGCTTTTGCGCGTCCTTGAGAGTGATCTCGGTGACCGCCGTGGCGTTCATCGCCATCTCCGCAGGCGAGGCCAGGTAGCGGTAGATGGGATAGGCCAGGGCCGCTGTATACGCCAGCCCCGCGGCTCCAGCGGCAGCCAGAAAGGCGCGGCGGGTATTTTTTTCGCCGGGTTCCTCGACGATGTTTGCGGGGAGTGTAGTCTCTTGGCTCATAGCAGTTTCTTCGCGGGAAGTTATGCCGCTCCCTCCATCCCATTTCTGGCGCGCGCCACCACGGAAACGAGCCAGCCAATCACGCCCAGTCCGGCGACAAAGAGGACCAGGAAGAGTCCCACTACCCACCAGTTGGTTACCACCACGCGGTCCCACACGTTGTAGCCTTTGCTCAGCAAGGTAAGGTCGCGAACGCCGTCGCGATAGACGACCAGGGTAAGCTCAATCAGCACCGTAACCAGCGCACCCACCCAGCCCAGCCAAGCGGCGGAGAGTTTGGCGAATCCGGCGACGGCGGCGAGCAGAACAGCCAGCGCAACAAGGGCCATCCAACCGTAACCGGCAAATCCTGCAAACTTGTAGAGCGCATCACTGCGCAGGCCGGTCTTGACGATCTCCGGCTGCACGCTGGCGGCCCACAATCCGGCGGCGAGATAGACGACGCCGAAGACCGCGGCCACTTTGCCGCCGAGACCGGCGATGAAGCGCTTTTCCTCCGTTGTGAAGGTCGAGCGCCCGGCGAGATAGACCAGCCACAATCCGCCGATGAACAGGCCGCCGGTCATCACGAGCAGCCAGCGCGGGGTGAGGGTGGGGTCGCCGGTGGGCAGATACGCGCCCATGGCCGAGGCGGAGTACATCCTGCGCCATACCTCGGGGCGCAGCATCAGCGTCATATTGGTGGAGAGCAGGCGGGCGATGCATCCGGCCAGAAGCCACGCGCTCAGGCCGACCCACCAGGAAGATTTGCCCGCCTCCAGCCGCGCGGTGAAGCGGTAGAGCAGCCAGTAGGTCAGCATGAGGAGGCCAATGATCGCGATCCAGTAAAGGCCGATCAACACGCTGCTGGTGTAAAGCGCGCGGCCATAGAGCACCTGGGAAAACAAGAGCGGCGGCACAGCGAGGTTGATGACGAAGATCATGACGATGGTGAGCCGGCGGGCCAGCGCCCGCGCGGTGACCATGGAGGCCGGCGAGGCGCGGAAGAGACTGAGCAGAACCGCCAGCAGCAGTCCGCCGAGCAGCATCTCCACGGCGACAAAGTGCAGGGCCAGCGTGACGATATGCAGCAATTTCAACAGCCATACCGGCGCAGGCAAGGGAATCGGATCAACAGCGGGAAAGGATTGCATAATGCCTTTTGAGACCCCCAGGGGCCGCTTTTCAGACTAACATGGTCCAAATAGCCGTATGTGATGGCAATCACGTACCAGAATAGCGCACTCGTCAACTGCCGTCGCACACCACGCAATGATCTTAAACCTGCGCTCGACGGCTTGCAAAACCGGGCCGGGAGTGTTTCAATCATTTTATTGAAACAGGGGTGCTCCACGAAGTGGGGCTGAGAAATACCCTCGAACCCGATCCGGATAATACCGGCGTGGGAAGCTTTCGTAGCCGAACGGCCCTCTTCCTCGATTCGCAGCTTGAGTTCTCTTGTTTCATGGAGTTGGAAACAAGGGGAGTTTATGTGTAGAGCTGCTGGCGCCGATCCGGCCCGTATTGCATTTCAACCGCATACGCTTATGTTTTCAGGCCCGATTGCCGGCCAGGCGACTGCTTGCCGTCGGTACCGCACGCGCCGCGCGCCCTCGGCGACAGGATTGCTGCTTTGCTGCCTGGCCACGTCTCTGGGCGCCATCGCACAAAACCCCGCGCCCAACCCTGCCGGTGCAACTTCACAGCAACCCGTGTCCAAGCCCGCCCCGGCCGCACAGCAGATTCTGCGCGTGACCACCACGGTGGTGGTGCATGGCGAGACACTGGACGAGTATCTTCCCGAGGATGTCACGGTGGGCAATCTGGACGGCGCGCCGCTGGAGCAGACGCCGCTTTCGACCACAGTGATAACGCGCGAGCTGCTCACAGACCAGGGCGCGCGCGTGCTTTCCGACGTGGTGAAAAACGACGCCTCAATTGGCGAGAATTACGCGCCGGTGGGCTACTACGGCGATTACGAGATTCGCGGCTTCACCATCGATCTGGCCACCGGTCTGGAAATCAACGGCATGACCATCGCCGGCGAACAGGATGTGCCGCTCGAAAACAAGCAGAGCGTTGAATTTTTGAAAGGCATCGCCGGCGTGGAGAGCGGCGTGGCCTCGGCCGGCGGGCTCGTCGACTACGTAACTAAGCTGCCGGCGATCATCCAGGCCGTTGATCTGGCCACCGATCACCGCGGCACGGCCTATGGCGCGGTCGATCTGGGGCGGCTCTTCGGCAGCCGCAAGCAGGTGGGCGCGCGCGTGAATCTGGCCGGCGAACAAATCATGAGTTATGTCAACGACGCCAACGGTTGGCGCGCAATGGGCGCGGGAGCGGCTGACTGGAAGATCAGCACCCGGGCGATTCTGAAGGGCAACTTCGAGTACCAGCATAAGGTCGAGCGTTCGGTCTGCGGTTATCAACTGCTCGGCGGAACGACCGTGCCTGATCTCGGCAAAGTGTATCCTTCAACGATGTTAGGCGAGCAATCGTGGGCCAAGCCCAACACTTTCGACACATTCAACACCGGGGCGCGTTTCGACTACGATCTGCCACATGAGTGGAAAACTTTCCTTGCGGCGAGTTACAGTCATTCGCTGATTGACGATAACGTTGTATATGCGTATGGCTGCTACAACGAAGCAGAGTGTAATTCCGGCTCGGCTCCCTATCCCTGGTTTTTCGCTTCCGATGGGACGTACGACATCTACGATTACCGCGACCCCGGCGAGTTGCGCATCGACGCGCTGGCCGAGGCGATTGTTACTGGCCACGTGAAGACCGGAGCTATCACGCATGACTTGACTGGCGGCGGCGAGTTATTTCTGCGCAGCGTGCAGCAGCCCGGTGCGCCGCCGGCGAATGCACCTGACAATATACAGGATGGCGCGGTGTACACTTCCGTCGGTACAGAGAACATCTACCAGCCCATCACGCCGTTTCCCATGGAGACTGACCCAGTCACCGGCACGCCAGACCAAGCCGGCCCGCGCGCACTTTGGGAAGACAATCACCAATCGTCTGCAATGTTGCAGGACCGGATTCATCTGCCCGGCCACATTCAACTACTCGCCGGTGGCCGGGAAGACTCCCTGCGCGACAATAACTACTCCCTCACCGCCCAGAATCTTAGTACCAAACCCACCATCACCGATAAGCTTTTCTGGCTGCCTCAATATGCGATCACCTTCAACCCAGTCGCAAACCTGACGCTCTACGGCAACTACGCTGTGATGCTTTCGCTGGGACCGCAGGCGGGCTCGTGGTTAGGGTTGACTAACGCAAACGATTATCTCGATCCATTTATAACTCGTCAGACAGAAATAGGCGCAAAATATGAACCTAGCCAGCGCATTTTGCTGACCACAGCTTTGTTTCATATGCGCGCGCCATTCTTCTATCCGGATAACATGGGCGCGGGGGCCAACTGCTTTGGAACTGCAACAACTTCACTGATTCCGTTTTGCTTCCTGTCCGAGGGCCGCGAGACCCACGACGGCATCGAGTTAAATGCGCAGGGCAAGGCGGCGAGTTGGATGCAACTGAGCGCTTCGATTACCGGCATGAGGGCAATTTCGAGCGATACCGGAACGCCTGCCTTCGATAACAAGCAGGTTTTGAATGTGCCTCATCTGCACTCAACATTTTTTGCCGACGTACTGTTGCCTCACGCGCGCGGACTGCATTTGATGCCGGGCTGGAGTTATACAGGCCGCAAGGAAGCTACGCGCGACGATGCGGTCAGTGTCTCCGGCTACAACCTATTCAACCTGGGCGCGCGCTACACGCCGGGCGGCGAGAAAGGCCATGTAACTCTGCGCCTCTATGCAGATAACATCACCGACAAACGTTATTGGAAGGACACCGGTGCCCAGTACGGCGATACCTTTATCCACCTGGGCGCGCCCACTACGGTACGGTTTTCTGCGCACTACACTTTCTAGGCTTGCGGATAAGGCATAGGACACACCGGCAATGAAGACGATGGCAAAGACGCATGGCCTGGACGGCAGGCTGGTGGAACCCGACTGGCTGCCACTGACTTTGCACGAAGTGCGCGCTCTGCTCTCTATCTTTCCCGGCTGCGGAGAGCCAATCGAAATTCTTTCGGTAAGTCCGCGGCCGTTTTCAGCGGCGAGCGTAGTGGCGACGAAGAGCGGGCGGGTGTTCATCAAGCGCCATCACAGATCGGTGCGCGACAGAGACGGATTGCTCGAGGAGCATCGCTTCATGCGGCATCTGCGAGAGCACGGCGCGCCTGTGCCGGGCGTCTTTGCGGCTTCTTCTGGCGAAACCGCAATTGAAATCGGCACACGGACCTTCGAGGTGCACGAAGTTCCGGCGGGTGTAGACCTTTATGAAGACGCGCTCTCGTGGACGCCGTTTCGCTCTGCGGGGCACGCGCGCTCGGCGGGAGAGGCGCTGGCGCGGCTGCACCAAGTTTCGCAGGGGGTCTCGCAGGGATTCGACGCGCCGCGGCGCAAGGCGCAACCTTTGGTGGCGAGCTTCACAATCTTTGCGGCGGAAGATCCGGGGACGGCGATGGCAGGCTATCTGGAGGCGCGGCCTGCGCTGGCCGACGATGCAGTTGCGAGAGAGGGCTGCGACGAAGCGCTCGAATTGCTGGCGCCGTTTCATGCTCAACTGCGCCCGTTTCTTTCCGCGTTGAAACCGATGTGGACGCACAACGACCTTCACGCCTCTAATCTGCTATGGAGCGATGAAAGCGACGATGCGCGGGCCGTGGCAGTGATCGACTTCGGGCTTGCCGACCGCACCAACGCCGTGTACGATTTGGCGCAGGCCATCGAGCGCAACATTGTGGAGTGGCTTGCGCTTTCAACAGACTCTACAGCGCCACAATACGTGCCGGTGCACATCGATCATCTGGATGCGCTTTTAGGCGGCTACGAATCGGTACGTCCACTCACGGAAGAAGAGGCCGCTGCTCTTGCTCCGATGACGGCACTCTGCCACGCGGAGTTTGCGCTGAGCGAGGCAGACTATTTTCTGGCCGTGCTGCATTCGAAGGAGAAGGCGCGGATTGCTTCGATTGATTACCTGGTGGGTCATGCGCGCTGGTTTAGCGGCGCGGGCGGGCAGAGGCTGCTGGATGCAATTGGACGTTGGGTAACGAAACGAGGGCGGCAAGCAGCACCACTCGTGGGAGCCGAAGACTGATGCATTGGACGATCATAACGAATTACCTTGCCGCGAACTGGATGGAGGATGCGGGCGTCGTCACCACAATTGTGGGTATCTGGCTCACTACGCGTCGCAACCTCATCTGCTGGCCGGTGGTGTTGATTGCCGAAGTCCTTTACATGATTGTGTTTTACAGGGTTCGATTGTATTCCGATGCACTGCTACAGATTTTCTTTCTGGTTTTCACACTGTATGGCTGGTGGTATTGGTGGCGCGGCGTTCGAGAAGAGGGCGAGGTGCGCGTGGTTCGGCTATCCACATACAGCATGTTGGCGGGTTTGGCGGCGGGAGCGGCAGGGAGCGTGCTGTTGGGGTTGCTGATGGAACGGATTGGCGCGGCGTTGCCTCGTCTGGACGCGGCGCTGATGAGTTATAGCCTGGTAGCCAGCTGGTGGCAAACGCGCAAGCATACGGCCAACTGGTGGCTTTGGATTATTGTGGACCTGGTCTACATCGGCGAATATCTCTACAAGGGCCTGAGGCCGACGGCTGCGCTCTATGCATTGCTGGTGGCGTTGGCCGTGATGGGTTTACGCGATTGGCGGCGGGCGGAGAGGATTCAGATCGCGGCCTGAACCACGTTGCGCAACGGCTCGCCGTTGATGAAGCGGCGCAGTTCGTCCGCGGCTGTCTTGAGTGCTCTGACCGCGAACTGCGGGCTTGATCCGGCCACGTGAGGCGTGAGCAGCAGGTTGGGGCAACTCCACAACGGGTGGCCTTCGGGCAGCGGCTCGGGATCAGTGACATCAAGAGCGGCGCGAATGTGACCGGCGTTGAGAGCGTCCACCAATGCGTCCGTATCCACAATGGGCCCGCGCGCGGCGTTGACCAGCAGCGCGCCCTGCCGCATGAGAGAGAGCTGGCGGCGACCGATCAGATGATGCGACTCGGCGGTCGAGGGGAGGATCAGAATCACGACTTCAGCTTGCGGCAAGAGGCTGTCGAGTTCGGCGACCGCATGAACCGGCGGATTGGCGCGCGCGGTGCGGGCGATGCGTACAAGCTCGACATGAAAAGGCTCGAGCATGCGCTCGATCTCCTTGCCGATGGCGCCGTAGCCAACCAGCAACACGGTCTTGCCGGTAAGTTCCTCCAACATAACGGGCGGATAAAGCGGCCGCGCATCGCCGGTGATGCGGACGTAGTGCGCGCTGGCCTCGAAGCGGTGTTTCCACACTCCGGTGCGTTGCACGTCGAGATAAAGACGAAAGTACTTTAGCGTGGCCAGAATTGCGCTGAGAGTCCACTCGGCGGTGGAGATGTTGTGCGCGCCGTGGGCGTTGCAGATGGTGACGTGCGGCCCGGCCACGCCGGGAATCCACTCTGTGCCTGCCATTAGCGACAGAATCAGCCGCACACCGCGCAGCCGCGGCCAGAGGCGCAAGGCGCGCTTTGGATAGGGGTCAGGAATCCAGACATCGATGTCGATGTCGTGGTCGAGATCGTCGGGCAGGGAAATGAGTTCGATTCCCGGAGGGAAATCGCGCAACAACTCCGCAGCCAAGGTGGCTGGGTATCCGACTCGCAACATAGCGAATGTCTCCCGAGGAAAACGGGAATCTGTGCAACATACTACACGAGATGAGATGATTTGCGCGGCGTTTTGACTCGCTTATCTTTTACAGCAAGACAAAAAATCAGACCGTAAGCAATTCCGTATAAACGGCCATGCCGACCACCGCATCGGCGCCCAGCGCGTCCAGCGCATCGATCTCTCGCTGGCTGCGAATGCCGCCGGCCACGATGAGTTGGCGCTCCGTGAGTTTGCGCAGGCGCGCGGCCGTGGCGATGGGAAAGCCCTGCATCAGCCCTTCGCCGTCCACGTGCGTGTAGAGGAATGCGCTGACGTTGGATTCGAGTTGCGGAATCGCCTCGTCGGGAGTGAGCGCGACTTGCGCCTTCCATCCCTTCACGGCGATACGGCCATTTTTGGTGTCAATGCCGGCGACGACGCGCTCCGCGCCAACGGCGGCGGCGAGCGCGGCAGCAAACTCGGTGTTAACTGCGCCCTCGGCAGAGAATAAAGCAGAACCGATGATGACTCTCTTGGCGCCCGCGTCCAGTACTTGTTGCGCGCGATCGATGGTGTGGATGCCGCCGCCGGCCTGAACAGGGAGGCGCTTGGAGATTTGGTCTACGAGGGCGGAATTATCGCCCTGACGCATGGCCGCGTCCAAATCGATCAGTTGGACTAACGGAAATCTGGAAAACTTTTCAATCCAGTATTCGAAGTCGTCAAAGGCAAGGCGCAGTTTTTCGCCCTGCACAAGTTGAACAATGCGCCCGCCGAGCAAATCGATGGAAGGAATCAGCATGGAAGTCTCACGGAGACGCCGGCTTTGGCCAGCTCTTCTTTGAGAGAGCGCGCGCTGGAGACGCCGAAGTGAAAGATGCTTGCGGCCAGCGCCGCATCGGCCTTGCCGCGCCCGAAGACATCGACAAAATGCTCCACAGTGCCCGCGCCACCCGAGGCGATGACGGGAATGTTGACCGACTCGCTCACCGCCGCGGTCAACTCGCAATCGAAGCCAGTGCGCGTTCCGTCGGCGTTCATCGAGGTGAGCAGAATTTCTCCTGCGCCGCGGGCCTCGGCCTCGCGTGCCCACTCGACTGCGCGGCGGCCGGTCAGTTTGCGCCCGCCCTGAACAAAGACCTGCGCGTTGCGCACCGGGTCTGAGGCTTCGGGGTCGCGGCGCGCATCGATGGCGACAACGACGGCCTGTGCGCCGAAGCTACGGCCAATGGCGTTAATCAACGTTGGATCGGCAAGCGCGGCGGAGTTCACGCTGACCTTGTCCGCGCCTGCCTCGAAGACCTGCGCCGCATCGTAGGCAGTGCGAATGCCGCCGCCGACACAAAATGGAACGAACAACTCACGCGCGGTGCGTCGCACGGTGTCGAGCAGGGTCTGTCGACCCTCGTGCGTCGCGGTAATGTCGAGCAGCACAATCTCGTCCGCACCCTCGCGTGCATGACGCGCGGCCTGCGTAGCAGGATCGCCCGCATCGATCAGATCGACGAACTGCACGCCTTTGACAACGCGGCCATCATGCACATCGAGACAGGCAATGATTCGCTTGGTTATCATTCATCACCCTTCCCATTCCAGAAAATTGCCGAGAATCTTCAACCCGGTTGCGCCGGATTTTTCAGGATGAAATTGTACGCCCATCACGTTGCCGCGTTCGACAGCGGACGCGAAGGGCTCAATGTAGTAAGTGGTGGCCGCGGCGTCGGCTGTTACAGGAGCTTTGTAAGAGTGCGTGAAGTAGACGTACTCGCCCGGATCGACGCCGGCAAGAAGGCGCGAGTTGGGTCGGATTTCAAGCGAATTCCAGCCGACGTGCGGAACTTTTTCTTTGCTATCAGAAAAACGGGCGCACGTTTCCGTGAAATGAGCGAGGCCAGGTTGCGCCGGTGCTTCGCTCGATCCCGCATAGAGCCATTGCATTCCCACGCAGATGCCGAGAAAGGGAGCGCCGCGCGCGATGGCCGCGCGAATTGCGGAGGTGAGGACAGTCGAATCAAGCCGCTCGGTGGCCGCAAAATGGCCCACGCCGGGAAGCACGATGCGTTCAGCGGCCTCAACAAGAGCTAGGTCGCCGTCGGTTACTACCGTCTCCGCGCCTAGGTGGCGCAGCGCCTTGAGCACGGAAGTGAGATTGCCCGCCTTGTAATCGATCACGGTTACGCGCATCAGAGCAGTCCCTTCGTGGAGGGCAGCATTTTGCCCAGTTGCTTGTCGCGCGAACAGGCCACGCGCAGCGCGCGCGCGAAGGCTTTGAAGATTGCTTCGATCTTGTGGTGGCTGGAGCGGCCGTACATCGTCTTCACGTGAACATTGGCGCGTGCGCCGCGCGCGAAGCCCTCAAAGAAATCCGTCACTAGTTCGGTTTGCAAATCGCCCACCAATCGTGTGCGAACCTTGGTTTCGATGGCGAAGGCGGTGCGGCCACCGAGGTCAATGGCGGCGATGGCCAGGGTTTCGTCCATGGGCATGAGGAAATATCCGGCGCGCAGAATGCCGCGCTTGTCGCCCAGGGCGCGGTCGAAGGCTTCGCCCAGCGCGAGGCCCACGTCCTCGACGGTGTGGTGCTGATCGACGTCGAGATCGCCGCTACACTGGAGCTCGAGATCGAAGGCGCCGTGGCGCGTGAAGAGCTCCAGCATGTGATCGAAGAAACGGATGCCGGTGGAGACTTTGTATTGACCGCTGCCCTCAATCGTCAGCTTAATCGCAATGCGCGTCTCGGCGGTATTGCGCTCGACGTTGGCGGTGCGCGGGGCTGAGGGTTTGGTTTTGGGCGTCACTGAGCGCCTCCTTTCAAATTAAGTACAGTCAGAACCTCGCGGAGGGCCACGACAGCTTGGCGCATCTGCTCACGCGTTCCGATGGTGATGCGCACGCGGCCATCGCAGCCAGGGTCGCTGGAGCGGTCGCGAACCAGCACGCCGGCGGCGCTCATCAAGCGCGTGAACTCCTTGTGCTGCGCGCCGATTTCGACCAGGACGAAGTTGGCGCGACTTGGCCAGCGGCGGACGCCGGCTTTGTCGAGTGCGGCCTCGAACTCCGTGCGCGCTTCGAGCACTTCGGCTACGTACCAGTCGAGATAGGCTGCGTCTTCCAGCGCAGGCGGAAGGCAGGCCAGCGCCAGCGAGTTCACGCTGTATGGCGAGAGGACACGCTTGATCCAGCGCATCAGTTCCACAGGACCGGCAAGCACTCCGAGACGCAATCCGGCTAGGCCATAGGCTTTGGAGAAGGTGCGCGCAACGATCAGATTTGGAATCATTCCGACCTGATCGATGACGGTTTCGCCATGAAAGTGGAAATAGGCTTCATCGACCAGGATCACCGCGTGAGGCACGCGAGTGGCAATCTCGATGAGTTGCGCGCGCGTGGCGGCGGAGCCGGAAGGGCTGTTGGGATTGGCGATGGCGATGATCTTGGTGCGCGGCGTGATGGCTGCGAGCAGACGCTCGAAGGGAAACTGCAAGTCGCCGCCGGCAAGCACGGCAACCACGCGCGCATCCGTTGCCGATGCGTAGACCTCAAACATCGTATAAGTGGGCACGGGCAGCAGCAGCTCGTCGCCGTTTTCAAGGAAGGTCTCGAAGAGCACGTGAATGGCTTCGTCCACGCCGTTGGTGAGCGCGACTTGAGAGGGCGCAAGGCCGAGATGCGCGGCAACAACAGCCTCCACCGGCTGGCGTTCGGGATAGCGCGTCAGGCTTCCGGCGGAGATGCGGCCCAGCACTTCGCGCACCTTGGGCGAGCAGGCTACTGTGTTCTCGTTGAAGTCCAGGCGCAGCGCATCGCGATTGCCGAGGGGAGGGTGATACTCCTTCATGGCCTGCACGCGGGCGCGCGGCGCCACCTGCGGTGGGGCCAACTCTACCGTTGTTCGTTCAGTCATGGTTGTTCCCCTTCTCGATGCGAACGCGGATGGCTTCGGCGTGGCCGGTGAGCCCTTCCGCTTCGGCCAACAAAGTAGCAGGCGGGCCGAGGCTGCGGATTCCCTGTGCAGAGTACTCTTGCACGGTGATGAGCTTGACGAAGTCGTTGACACTGAGGCCGCCGCGTACCCGCGCCATGCCGCCGGTAGGCAAAGTGTGATTGGGACCGGAAATGTAGTCGCCCATGGGCTGCGAAGACCAGCGGCCCACGAAGACCGAGCCGGCGTTCCGCACCCAATTGAGATCGGTGACGGCGTCCACAGTGAGATGCTCGGGCGCAAGACGATTGGTGATGGCGCGGGCTTCATCCACGTTTGATGCAAGGATGACCAGGCCGTTGCGATTGAGGGCCTGACGCGCGACGGGGTTCAAGGCGCTTCGCGCTTTTACTTTTTGGACGACATCTTTCGCTAAGTCAACACGCGTGGTGATGAAGATGGCCAGCGCCCCGGGATCGTGCTCGGCCTGCGCGACCAGGTCAGAAGCGATGCCAACCGCGTCGCCGCTTTCACTGGTGACGACAATCTCTGTGGGGCCGGCAAGCATATCGATGGCACAATCGAAGGCCACGAGACGCTTGGCGGCGGTGACATAAAGATTGCCGGGACCAACGATCTTGTCCACGCGCGAGACGGACTTAGTTCCATAAGCCAGCGCGGCCACGGCGTACGCACCGCCCAGGCGATAGAACTCCGTAATGCCGACGCGATGCGCGGCGGCGAGCGTCTCCGGCGCGGGCTTAGGAGAAACCACAACGATGCGCTCTACGTCCGCCACCTGCGCGGGAATGGTGGTCATCAGCAGAGTGGAGGGTAGAGGATGGCGTCCGCTGGGCACGTAGCAGCCCACCGAGTTGAGCGGGCGAACTAGCTGGCCGACGGTGAGGCCGGCTATGGGTTCATCGCTGAACGAGGCCGGTAGTTGGGAGACAGCAAAGGCTCGAATCTGATTGGCGGCGATGGTAAGAGCCTCTTGCATGGCTGGCGAGATAGCCTTCCACGCAGCGGCCATCTCGCCGGGCGTGACACGCAGAGTGGAGGCACCGGCGAGGCCGTCGAATTTGGCGGCGTAACGCAGCAGAGCGCGGTCACCCTGCTTGCGCACATCGGCCACAATGCGCCTGACGGCGGGCAGAACAGCGTCAAGCGCCGCGCCGCCACGATTTTCGAGCGTGGCGAGAAGTTCTGCGGTTTGCTGTGCGCCGCGTCCTTCGGTCCGGATCAGTTTCATAGTCGATCTCCGGTTCTTAGAGCACGACCTTGTTGAGCGGATACTCGACGATGCCGGTTGCTTTGGCTGCCTTGAGTTTGGGAATCACATCGCGGGCTATGCGCTCTTCGACGATGGTGTTGACCGCGACCCAGTCGGAGTTGCTGAGCTGGGAAATGGTGGGCGAGTTGAGCGCGGGCAGCACGGCGAGGACCGCATCAAGATTGGCGCGCTGCACGTTGAGCATGAGGCCGACCTGCGATTGCGCGTCGATGGCGCCGCGCAGCATGAGCGCAATCTGGTCGAGCTTCCCGCGCTTCCAAGGATCTGAGAGAGTTTTTTGGCCGGCGATGAGATGAGTCTCGCTCTCCATGATCGTGTCGATGATCTTGAGGTGGTTAGCTTTGAGCGAGCTGCCAGTCTCGGTGACTTCGACGATGGCGTCGGCCAGCATGGGCGGCTTGACTTCCGTTGCGCCCCAACTGAACTCGACCTTGACGTTGACGCCCTTGGCGGCAAAGTAACGCTTGCTGACTTCGACCAGCTCGGTGGCGACGATTTTGCCCTCAAGGTCTTCGGCCTTTTCGAAGCCGCTGCCTTCCGGGACGGCCAGCACCCAGCGCACCTTGCGGCGGCTTTGCTTGGCGTAGGTGAGGGTGGTGACGCTGGTGACCTCGAGGCCGCTTTCGACGACCCAGTCGATGCCGGTGAGTCCGGCGTCGAGAACGCCGTGATCGACGTAGCGGGCCATCTCCTGGGCGCGAATCAGCATGCACTCGATTTCGGGGTCGTCGATGGAGGGAAAGTAGGAGCGGCCGTCGGCGTAGATGTTCCAGCCGGCGCGCTTGAAGAGAGCGATGGTGGCATCCTGAAGACTGCCTTTGGGAATGCCGAGCCTAAGCTTGTTAGCCACGAGGTGCCTCTTTCGGATCGCCGGATTTGTGGTTTGCCGCGTTCACAGGCAGCGGTTTGGTAAAGCAACTGACCGTGCCCTCGTGGCATACGAGTCCGTCGCCCTCGACGACGACGCGAAAGAGCAGCGCGTCGTTGTCGCAGTCGGTTGCGGCGGAGACTACGCGAAGGCGGTTGCCGCTGGTTTCGCCTTTCATCCACAGTTTCTGGCGGGTGCGGCTCCAGAAGGTGACGAAGCCGGTCTCCAGGGTTTTAGCGTAGCTGACGGGGTTGAGAAAGCCCAGCATCAGCACCTCGCCGGTGCGCGCATCCTGCACAATGCCGGGCGCGAGGCCGTCCATCTTGTCAAAATCGACCCATTCCATGGGTTTTCCCCTTTGGTTTAGATTTGTGGAACGCTAAAAAGCCCGCGGGCTGAGTCGCCGGCGGGCTTCAAGTCTCTTCGATCTCTCTGGCCGATTACATCAGGCCATAGCAGTCCGCCGGCATGGGGGTTCCATGATGATGGTGGTGACCGTGATGGCGGTGGCTCTGCATCTGATTAAGAGGTTAAGGGAAAACCGGGCGTTGTGTCAAATCATTTCTTGCGGATGGGGCGGGACAGGGCAGAGAATGGAGCCGTGCGAGCAGGGGCGCGATTTACGGCGGCATCGGTGGTGATGCTGTGCGTGTGCCTGGCTGGGATGGCGCAGAATCAGGATCGGGACTCCCGCGGCCTGCCCAAAACATCCGCAACGGCTCCACGGCCGGAGATGCGCGTGGACATCAATCACGCCAGCGTGGAGGAATTGCTGAAGGTTCCCGGAATGACGCCGAGTTGGGCAGGACGCATTGTTCGCTTCCGGTCTTACCACACCAAGCAGGATCTGTTGGAGTACGGGGTGGTGACCAGCCAGGTCTACGACCGGATCAAGGATTATGTGATTGCGCATCAAAAGGCGCAATGAGCACCGGTATCATGCCTCGGCAGGCTCTGGCGTTGGGGCGTCGCTGCGCCTGAGCAGTCTGCTCAGAATCACATAGAGAACAGGGATAAAGAACAAGTTGAGGACGGTGGAGAGTAACATGCCGCCGACGATGGTGGTTCCCACGGAGCGCCGTCCGAGCGCGCCGGCGCCGGTGGCGAAGACCAGCGGAAGAACGCCGAGGATGAAGGCGAACGAGGTCATCAAAATCGGCCGCAGACGCAACGCGCCTGCCTCGGCGGCGGCGTCGGAGATGGAGAGTCCCTTGCGGCGCAACTGCTCGGCGAACTCGACGATCAGAATCGAGTTTTTCGCCGAGAGGCCGATGAGCATCACCAGGCCGATCTGGCAGTAGACATCATTCGCATAGCCGCGCAGCGTAACCAGGCCCAGCGCTCCGAGCACCGCCATGGGCACGGCGAGAAGAATGATGAAGGGCAGCGCAAAGCTCTCGTATTGCGCCGAGAGGGTGAGATAAACGACCAGGATGCCGAGGCCGAAGATGATAAGCGCCTTGCCGCTGGATTCGATCTCGTCGAGGGTCAAGCCGGTCCACTGAAAGGCCATGCCGGGCATCATTGTCTTGTGGGCTACGTCTTCCATGGCGGCAAGTCCCTGACCTGAGCTGTAGCCCGGCGCGGGCGAGCCGTCGATTTCGACCGCGCGGAAGAGGTTGTAGTGGGTGATGACCGGCGGGCCGGAGCTTTCGGTCACCCTGGCCAGATTGTCGAGCGGCACCATCTGTCCGGAGTCGGAGCGCACGTAGTAGTTATGCAGGTCGCGAGCCGACATGCGGAAGGGCTGGTCAGCCTGCACAAAGACGCGATAGGTGCGGTTGTTGTAGTCGAAGTCGTTGATGTATTCCGATCCCATGAAGACGCTGAGAGTGTTAGTGATCTGGGAGAGCGGAATGTTCATCGTCTTGGCCTTCTCGCGGTCGATGGTGACCAGCACCTGGGGGTCGTTGGCCGAGTAGGTGGTGATCAGGCCGGTGAGCTTCCCGCTCGCATTGCCCGCGCCCACAATCTGGTGGGCAACGCGGTCCATGTCACTGAGGGTGTTGGCGCCCTGATCCTGGAGCATGAATTGGAAGCCGCCATAGCTGCCGACGCCTGCGACCGCGGGAGGCTCGAACATGGCCACCAGGCCGCCATTGGGAGCGAACATCAGGCTCATTAGCTTAGGGTTCAGATCGGCGACGATGTCGGCAGTGGAGTGGCCCTTGCCACGGCGCTGATCGGACGGCGTGGTGGAGATGAACATCATGCCCGCATTGGATGCGCTGCCAGCAAGGCTGAAGCCCATCACGGAAAATGCTCCGGCGATATCGTGATTCTGGGCGATGATGGCCTGGGCGCGGTCAGCCAGCGCGCCGGTGTATGCCAGCGACGAGCCCGGCGGGGCTTGAATGATGACCATCAGAAAACTCTGGTCCTCCTGGGGAATAAAGCCGGTGGGAACGTGCTGGTAGATCCAAATGGTTGCGCCCAGGCCGGCGAAGAAGAGCACTAGCATGACGTTACGCAACCGGAGCGCCACATGAATTGACTTGGCGTAAGCGGCCGCCAGCCAACTGATCTGCCTGTCGGTGGAGTGAATGAATCGAGCAAAGAGACGCGAGACAGGCGCGATGCGCAGGAAGTCGAGCTGCTTGGGACGGTCTTCTTCGCCGCGCAGGAACATAGCCGAGAGAGCGGGCGAAAGTGTGAGCGCGTTGAAGGCGGAGATGGCGATGGCAAACGCAATGGTCAGCGAGAATTGCCGATAGAGAATGCCGGTGGTGCCGGGGAAGAACGAGACCGGCACGAAGACCGCGATCAAAACCAGAGAGGTCGCGATGACGGCGCTGGTCACCTCGCCCATGGCGCGCGAAGTGGCGGCATGCGGATCGGAGTGCTCCAAATGAATGTGGCGCTGCACGTTCTCGATGACCACGATGGCGTCGTCCACCACCAGTCCGGTGGCCAGCGTGATGCCGAACAAGGTGAGCGAGTTGATGGAGAAGCCGAAGAGCTTGATGAAGGCGAAGGTTCCAATCAGCGAGACCGGAATGGTGACGGCGGGAATGATGGTGGCGCGCCAGTCGAGCAGGAAGAGGAAGATGACGGTGATGACGATGAAGACGGCCACGGCCAGCGTGACCAGCACTTCGCGGATGGAGTCGCCGACCACCGTTGTAGTGTCGAAAGCGATGGCGTATTCCAGCCCCGGCGGAAAGCTCTTCGAAAGCTCCGCGAGCGCGGCCGTGGCCTTGCTGTCCACATCGAGGGCGTTGGCGTTGGAGAGCTGCATGACGCCGATGCCCATAGCGTCGTGCCCGGCGTATTTGAGCGAGGAACTGTAGTCCTCGGCGCCCACCTCCGAGTGGCCCACATCCTTGAGCAGCACCAGGCCGTTGGAGCTGTTCTTGACGATGATGTTGTCGAAATCGGCGGGACTGGTGAGCCGGCCCACGACGCGCACCGGCAGCTGAAAAGCCTGCTTCGAGTCCGAGGGCGGCTGGCCAAGCTGGCCGGCGGGAATCTCGACATTCTGCTCGACCAGCGCGTTGACCACGTCTGTGGCGGTGAGTCCGCGCGCGGCCAGGCGCACCGGGTCGAGCCAGACGCGCATGGCGTACTTGCGCTCGCCGAAGATCATCACATCGCCCACGCCGGGCACGCGCTTGAGGGCGTCCTTCACATAAACGTCGAGGTAGTTGGAGATGAACTCGGGCGAGTAGCGGCCGTCGCGGGTGAAGAAGCCGGCGCCGAAGACAAAGTTGAAGCTCTGCTTGGAGATGCTGATGCCGGTGGCGTTGACCGCCGCGGGCAGCCGGCCCTGGACGCCGGCCACGCGGTTCTGCACGTCCACGGCGGCAATGTCCAGGTCGTAGCCGGTTTTGAAGGTTGTGGTGATGGAACTGGAACCGCTGTTGGTGCTCGACGAGCTGATGTAGCGCATACCCTCGACGCCGTTGATGGCTTCTTCCAGCGGAATGGTGACGGCCTTTTCGACGGTGTCGGCGTTGGCGCCCACATAGTTGCAGTCCACCTCCACTTGCGGAGGAGCGAGCGTGGGGTACATGGCGACCGGAAGATTGGGGATGCACACCGCGCCCGCGAGAATGATCAGCAGCGCGCAGACCGTCGCAAAGACTGGCCGATGAATAAAGAAATCGACAAACAAGGGTTGCCTTCCTTCAAAAAAGTTCGCGTGCCGGGGGCACTGCCTGTCGCAAGAACTCACTCACTCGCCGGGTGCACTACTGGAGTGGGATACAACGAACCCGGGCTGGCGTCAGCTCATCGCCAACAAACGCGTCCCTCACCCGCCCATGGGCATCACCGGCATTCCGTTCATCAGAAACTGCGTGCTCGACACAATGACCTTGTCGCCCGCGTTCAGCCCCGAGGAGATGGAGTAGCTGTTGCCCACAGTATCGCCCAGCGCGACCGCAGTTTGGCGGGCCACAAAGTGGCCGTTCTGTGGCTGGGCCACAAAGACAAAGCTCTGCCCGCCCTGGCGCGAGACCGCCAGAACCGGCACAACCGCCATGGGAGTAGTACTCCAGATGACGCGCGCCTTGATCATCTGCGCGTTGCGCAGCACTTCCGGAGTGACGTGGACCGGGGCCTTCACCAAAATGCCCTGCAACGTGCTATCCACCTGCGAAGAGAGAAAATTGATCTTCGTCTTCTCCAGCAGCTTGCCTGCGTTGTCCATCAGCTCCACATCCAGCCCTTGGCGCACCTGTCCGGCTCGCTCCGTGGGGACGTAGATGTAGGCTTCCAGGTCCTTGTTTTCGTCTACCGTGGTCAACACCGTCGCCGGCGAGTTCATCGGCGAAGCAAAATCGCCCACATGCACCGGAATGTCGCCCACCACTCCATCAAACGGGGCGCGGATGGTGTAGTAGGCCAGCTGCTCCTCCTGCGTCTTGCGCAACTCCACGGCCGACTCGTAATCCGCCTTGGTGTTACCGAAGGACTGTTGCGCCTGGTCGTAGGCGTCGCGGCTGGTCACGCCGGCCTCAAAGAGTTTGCGCTGCCGCTCGACCTCCACCGCGTTGTAATCGTAGAGGGCCTTCTTCTGCCGCTCTGTGGCGCGGGCCGATGCAACGGTGGCAAGCTGGAGCCGCGGATCAATCTCCATGAGCACCCGGCGCGCCTTTACGTGGTCGCCCGAGTGGACGAGAATCTTCATCAGGTTTCCGCTCACTTGCGGCAGCAGCGTAGCCGAGCGGCGAGACTTGATGGTGGCCACATACTCGCTTGACTGGGGCACCGGCGCAAGGGTGACGGCCACCGTCTGCACCGGCATCGCCTGCATTCCGGCCGCGGCCTGAGCCGGCGGCTTTTTCTCGCAGCCCGTAGCCGCCAACCCCAGAAGAACAAAACAACCTATCCCCAAAATGCGTTTCAAAGCGATCTTCCTCACTCTTTTTCTTTGTACGGCAATCTTAAGCCCGGAGTTCAGCCCAAAATTCAACCAGGCCCTCCGGCTTGTGCCGGATCAATTGCGATGCGCGTTACCGGAGTGCATTGTCATCGGCAACTTCAGCTTCCGTGAGGAGCCCGTCCGGAAAATGCGCCGCGCCTCTGCGGAAAATCGATTCCAAGTTGCCTACTCTATTGTAATGTGACGCCTGGAGCCGGAGAATCGACGCAAAATATGCTTTCCGGCCTGCCCGCCCAGGTTGGGACTCAGGCATTTTTTGGTATATCGACACGGTTCCTGTTTTTTTGACATGGCCCCGCTGAGTTGGTAGCCTTCATAAGGGCGCGTATGGCCAATCCACGCCGTTTGCCGGCCCTGTCTCAAGTCCCCGTCGTCTAGCCCGGCCTAGGACACCGCCCTTTCACGGCGATAACACGGGTTCAAATCCCGTCGGGGACGCCATCAAAATAAAAGACTTAGCCTATCAGGCCGCATGTGACTCAATTTCTGGTGACTCTGTGGTGACTAACTGGAGTCCACCCTGCACGGTTTGGCCCAGCATCCCGCCCATGATTCCGTCCAACTTGCCCACGGCTCCGGCCATGTACTCCGGGGAAAGATGCGCGTAGCGTTGCGTCATGCGTGGCGTCTTGTGGCCTAGAATCTGGCCCACGGCGTACAGGTCTACGCCTTCCATTACCAGCCAGCTTGCCGCCGTGTGGCGCAAGGTGTGGAAGCTGGCGTCTGGAATACCCATCCGCTTGAAGACGCGCTTGGTATAGACGGAGAGTTTCGCGGGGTCCACTCCGGCAAAGACGGTATCGCCCGTCGCGCCTTCCGGCAGAGAGCGCAGCACGGTAAGGGCAAACTCTGGGATGGGCAGAATTCGCAAGGCTCCATTCTTGGTTTCCCGAAGATAGAGCCTCTTATGCCCCATGTCCACATCCATCCAACGCAGCGAGAGCATTTCCCCGCGCCGGACTCCGGTACAGGCAGCGAAGGCCATAGGCGCGCGCAGCCATTCGGGAGCCGATTCGAGAGCCGCTTTCAATTCGCCGGGAGTGAGGTAGCGCGTCTTGCCCGCCGGGAGTTTGGGCAATCGCGCACCAGCCGCCGGATTCTGATTCAACTCGCCCCATTCCACCGCAAGACGGAGGCAATGCTTCAACACGCTCACTTCCTTGGCAACGGTCGCCGGTTTCATCTCGTCCGCACCAGACCGGGTATCGATGTATTCGGACACCGTGCGCTTTGTGATCGCCTTCGCCATTTCGGGAAGATGTGCCTTGAGCGTATCCAGGATGCCGCCCAGCCGCTCAAAGGTGGTGGGCCGTATCCGCGCCTTCTGGTGTTTCTTGTAGCGCCCAAAGAGAGCCTCCAGCGTGATCTCGCTGGCGGGCCGGACTCCAAGCGTGCGCGCCAACTCCTCTTTCGTCTTGATGCGATGCAAAGCATCCATGGCTTGCTGGCGCGTGTGTGCCTCCACCTTCTCACGGACGCGTTCCCCAGAAGCGTCTATATAGGAGACGCTCCAAATTCCCCGATCCTTGCGGTAATAAACTCCGTCGCGTTCCTTAGCCTTTGGCATTTTTCCTCCGCTCGACTTCAGCTTCGATCTGCTTCAAGTGTTCCGTGACCCATCTACCCGTGATTGCCGGATAATGGCTCTGTTTTTTCCTGCCCGCCTTCACCCTGATACTTTCGGTGCGTCGATTCACTCGTTCTGCAATCCACTTGTTGAGGGGTTGCCGAGAATTCGGTTTGAATTGTCCATAAAACTCGGCTGCAAAACCCACCATCTCGCCCATGCGCTTATCGCGTGTGGATTTCATTCTCTTTGCCGAGCCACGAGATTTGCAGTTCGTGCAATGAGTGCCGCCCTTTATATCTGTTCTTGGGGCGCGCTCATAAGCGAAATAGGTTCCGCAATCATCACATCGGGCCAATAGGCGCGAGAACGGCGAATCTAGCAGCCTTGCAAACCAGTACATCGCAACCTTCATCCCAAACCAATGTTGTAAGAAGCGATAACTGGAATGTGTATCCTCCGTTGTGAAGCCGAAAACCAGTTCCTTCAAACTCTGAGTACCATCTTTGTGGATTTCAGGCCAGCGTGCATCATTACCGATAAGTTGATAAAACAAGTTGTAGATTGGCAAGCCGACAGGAATTGAAAATACATTCCAACCTGGAATTGGAGTTTTTTCATCAGGATCGATCTTCCAAACGATTTGGGGCGTCCCAGACGGTGGCAGATACTCAACGTTACGGTGCGAAGGATTGTCTACCTTGTTCTCACCATCACCGCTCTTGCCTGAATCAATCCAAAGATCGGCAAGATAGCGCATCATTGCTACCATGCTGTTCTTTGCAATCTGGGGACACAGCGGATCGGAAAAAATATTGTTGAGGATTTTACTCTCTTCAACCGTTTGGGAAGCGCGTGGAATTGACAGGTGCATTTCCGTCATTCCACTGTCATCCCCCGCCAGAGTTTTGAGTACAAACGAAAGCTGAGGCCGAGGTCCATCGTGTCCGGGATACGGCACGAGAGTTGACCCAACCAGAGGAAAACGCGGTACTACTGGACTCTTGCTTCGGACCCGTCTTTGCTTCGTTGCCGCCATTCATTCAACCTGTTGCAACTAATAATACCAGCTTGCAACAGATTGCGCAACATATAATTGTGCGGAGGTGTGAAGCTACAATCATCCCGACACTTCGGGGCTTGGATGGTCTAGCAATGCAGTGCAAAGTGGACAGGAAAATTCAGCCGGAATTGCTGGGAATGGCGGAAGCTGAGGAGATGACGGGCCGGAGCCGATGGAGCTGGCGGCGTGATTGCTATTCGGGCGCGGTTGCCAGTGTGAAAATCGGGCGGCGGCTGTTCGTTCCAATCGCTGAGGTTCGCCGCGTGATTGCGGAATGTACGCGCCCACGATTGGTGCAGAACTGAGTGAAGGCAGGGCGCATACATGGCGAGCGAAGCAAAAGACAGTCCCGGCCTGACGTGGCAGGGCGTAGACCTTCCACGTGTCTCTCCGGGCGACTATCAGGCCGTGTGCATCGACTGGCAAGGCCCGGAGTGGTGCCGAGCCTTCCGGCGCTGGAGTCTCCGGCTGGAATTTTCCTTGCTGACGGATGGAACTCTCGTGAGCGCGTTTTACAACATGGGCAGCGACGCTACAGGACCACATATAGGCCGCCGATCTCGTTTGTATGCGGTTTGGTCTCTGGCGAACGGGGAAATGCCCCGGAAGGGCCAGCAAATGGCGCTGGAGACGTTCACAGACCCGGCGTTGATGTACCTGGTGCGCGTGGCGGACAGTTTGAAGGACGGGAAGGACGCGGCGAAGCCGGACGCGCTGATTTACAGCCGCGTGACCGATATTCTGAGAATCGAGCGGCCATGAGAGCTAATCAACCAATCAAGATAGCGCGCCCCAATCTTTCAATCTTTCAATCATTTAATCAGGAATCATTGAATCAGAGAATCACCCAATCAACTAATCAACCAATCAAGAAAGCATCGGCGCGCGGCGGCCAAAATTCGCGCCAGTGTTTTCAAGTTTCGCCTGTTGCCGGGCGAAGGTCAGAGCAACCCAAAAACTCAAACCACAAGGGGCGGGGGTTTAATCACCTCCGCCTCAGGCATCGGCAGGTTTCCGGTCGTGCGCTCGCCAGCGAACCCGGAAGGCTCTCGCAGCTCAGGGAAACTTGGGCTGCGAGGGAATTTCGCCACAAGTATTGCGCGCGCGTGAACGTGGGTTTGGCTCCCTTTGCTTTACTGTGATCTGTGTACCGATTTCCAGCGCCGGGAGCCGGATTTTAGACAGAGGTCCGCGCGCGTGAGCCGAATTTGCAACACGCTTCGCGCGCGCGTGAGAAGAATTCTGCGGCACTCTATAAAAAGGGCTGCGAAACGGTACGCGCGCGCGAGGCTCCGGGCAATTTGCATAGCCCAAAAAAGATTCAGAATTCCACATTCTGAGCAATACGCGCGGGCGCGTGAGCGTTGCTTGAGACAGGTTGGGACAGGTTTGCAGAATGAATCAGCTTTCCGGCGCGGCTGGTGCTAAAATCCCTGCGTAGTCCCTTATCCCTTTTTCCTACAGTCTATTGAGGATGCGAGCGGGTTCATGGCCGCTGCAAGGGGATTTCTCAGGGAATTGCCTGGGCCATCGGCCAAAGTTTGGGAGTCAATTCAATGGCGAACGGAAAGCGCGGCACAGTGAAGGCCAAGAAAGCTGAGGCCAAAGAGTACCGGCACAGTGAGGCGGAAAGCCCCATGCGGCCTGAGATTGGGACGCAGACGCGATTCAAGAAGAAGCTGTCCCCGGCAAAGTTCCGCTATGACGATTCGCTCGCCCCGGTAATGGAGTGGGACGGGCAGAATGCGGCGCGGGATAAGGGCGAATGGTTGCTGGGGCTGATTGATGAAGCTGCCAGCCAGCCGGGAACTGTGAATGCGGCCACGGGGTTGCCAGCGCCCCACCAGTTTGTACCGGCGCGGGAGTTGAAAGACAGCCAGGGTGAGGTGGTGGCCACGGTCACCGGCTTGCGGGATGCTGTGGCGCAACTCAAGGCGATTGGCAAGCCATTCCTCAACTGGTCCGGCAAGGCAGAGCGCACCAGCTTCGATGTGCCGTCGCTGCCCCTCTTCATCCATGAGCGGCTCTCCACCAAAGCGATTCTTGAAACCCTCAAGAGTCACAAGCGCGATAAGCAGCTTGATATGTTCGATCTCTTTGGCGTTCCTGAGCACTCCGGCACAGAACAGATTTTGCGGGCCTACGAATTTCAGGACAAGTGGGTCAACCGCATGTTGCTGGGAGACTCGCTGGTGGTGATGAACTCGCTGCTCAAGTATGAACAGATGGGCGGGCAGGTGCAGATGATTTACATGGACCCGCCGTATGGCGTTAAGTTTGGTTCCAACTTCCAGCCCTTTGTTCGCAAGCGGGATGTAACAAACGGTGATGATGCAGACATGACCCGCGAACCGGAGATGGTTCAGGCGTACCGCGATACATGGGAGCTGGGACTGCATAGTTATTTGACGTACATGCGGGATCGCCTTCTGGTGGCCAGAGAGTTGTTGTCCTCGACCGGAAGTATTTTTGTACAGATTAGCGACGATAATCTACATTACGTAATAGAACTAATGGGCGAGGTGTTCGGGACTGAGAATTTCTCGACCATAATCACTTTTGCGAAGACCACCTCAACGACAGGCGATGATCTATCTACAGTGAATGACTATATTGTGTGGTTTTTTAAGGACCAGACAAAGAATCCCACGGCGCAAAAACTATACAAGTTAAAGAAAGCGGGTGCGATTGGGGCAACGGGGTATACAAAAGTTCGACTGGCAAACGGCAGCATAAGACCATTGGCTGATTATGAGGATGATGTTCTCCCCGAGGGTGCGAAGGTCTGTACAGTCGGCGATCTAACTTCTTCAAAACCTCCGGGCAGATTTCCAGTAAAGTTCGCTGGGAAATCGTGGGAATTACACAAGGGCTATTGGAAAACAGGCGAAGTCGGTATGCAGCGTTTGATTTCTCTCGGTCGAGTCCATGCCGGTAAGAAGAATCTTGGCTACATAAGGTTGCTGGATGACTTCCCTTGTTTTGAGTTGAGCAACCTTTGGACAGATACTGTGGGGCAGAATCAGTTCGGGCCTGCGGGTAAGGTATATGCGGTGCAAACTGCCAACGTCGTTATTCAACGTTGCATTTTAATGTCAACCCAGCCGGGCGATTTGGTGTTGGACCCAACATGTGGCAGCGGCACGACCGCTTACGTAGCTGAACAATGGGGCCGTCGTTGGATTACTTGTGATACAAGCCGCGTACCCCTTGCTCTCGCAAGACAGAGACTTCTCACAGCCGTCTATCCTTGGTATCAACTGATGGACGAAACGAGGGGACCGATTGCCGGATTCAAATACAAGCGTGCGCTTAACAACAAGGGAGAGGAGGTTGGCGGCATCGTGCCCCACGTCACGCTTGACACTCTGGCTAATGATGAATTGCCGTTGGAAGAGACGCTGGTAGATCGCCCGGAAATAGTAGACAGCATCACCCGCGTCACCGGCCCGTTTTGCGTGGAGGCCACCATCCCGACGCCGATGGAGTGGGATGAAGAGGAATCGGCGGCGGATGGGATTGAAGCAGCGAATACCGGCAGCTTCCCAGAGCGCATGATGGAAGTCTTGCGCCGTTCTCCGGTGTTGCGGCTGGGCGGCAATCGCACGGTGAGCCTCAAGAATGTGCGCAGACCGGCAAAGAGCCTGAGCCTGAGTGCGGAGGCGCTGGTGGATGCGACGGCTGAGGGACAGGCGGCAACGCTGGACGATGCGATGCAAGAGGCGAAGGAAAAATCCGGTTTGGCCTTGCCGCTCTCTGCGCGTCCGGTTGCCTTTGTCTTTGGCCCTGAGAATGGCGCGGTGAGTATTCGTCTGGTGGAAGAAGCAGCGAAAGAGGCTTACCAAAAGAGCTACACGCATTTATACGTCATTGGCTTTGCCATCCAACCGAATGCGCGGGAAGCGATTGAAGTCTGCGAACAGGTGAGCGGCATTCCGGCAACCTATGTGCAAGCGACGCCGGATTTGATGATGGGCGATCTGCTCAAGAATATGCGCTCCAGCCAGATATTCAGTGTGTGCGGGTTGCCGGAGATTGCCATTCATAATGCCAAAGGCGAGAACGGCAAGCCGGATGGCCGCAAGCAGGTGGAGTTGCTGGGGCTGGACGTGTTTGACCCGGCGACGAATGAGGTGAGCCATAGCGCGGGGGACGATGTTCCGGCATGGTTCCTGGACTCGGATTACAACGGGATGTGCTTTCGAGTGTCGCAAGCCTTCTTTCCGCGTACAAATGAGTGGGACAAGCTGAAGCGGGCGCTGAAGGGCGAGTTTGACGATGCTGTTTGGGCGCATCTGGCCGGGACAGTGAGCGCGCCTTTTGTACCGGGCGAACGTAAACAGATTGCCGTCAAGGTGATTGACGACCGTGGGAATGAATTGCTGGTGGTGAAGGCGCTATGAGCTTTGAAGTTGGAGAGCCGATTCAGAATTCGCCCTTTGAAGAGCCAAAGCGGTATTGGTACATCCGCGAGGGCGAACACCCGCAACTGATTATGGGCAGCCGACGGGCAGCCGTGGTGTTTCCGCCACGGGACCAGAAACGCGCATGGGATGTGGATGAGCGGATTCTGCGCCCATCGAAGGAATACGCGAACGGGTTTGAGATGGTGATGGTGAACCTGATTCGTGAGCGTGTAACCGAATGGAAAAAACAGGGCTATCCGGGGCTGACGCGCACCACGCTGGAATTGATTGAGTGGTGGACACGCGAGGGCCGGAAACAGAATCTCTTTTACGCACAGCTAGAAGCGGCGCTGACGGTGATCTTTCTGAAAGAGGGACGGCAGGACTTATTGCAGGGTATTACGATTCCACGGGACGAGCCGAGCGAAGAGATAAAACAGAGCGACGGGTACACCGGCTTTGAACGCTATGCCTGCAAGATGGCAACCGGGACGGGCAAGACAACGGTGATGGGAATGCTTGCCGCCTGGAGCATCCTGAATAAAGTCAACGACCGTGGAGACAGCCGTTTCAGTGACACGGTTTTAGTGATATGCCCCAACGTGACTATCAAGAATCGTTTGGAAGAGTTGAAGCCGGAACGCGGTGAAGCGAGCATCTACCGGACCCGCGATTTGGTGCCGGAACGGTTGATGCCCACACTAGCGCAAGGCCGGGTGATCCCCTATAACTGGCACATCTTTGAACCGCGTGGAATTGAGACTGGCGGCACTGCGTCTAAAGTCAACAAGGCAGGTACGCTCAAGAAAGTCAAAACGACGGTACTGATTGGCCGGAAGGTTACGACCACATACAGTAGGCGATACATGACGGATGCCTCACTGAAAGCAGGAATGGCAGCGGGTACGATTCAGTTGGTGGAGGGTTCCGAGGTCTATGAAGGCGGACATTTGAAGTCTGTACAAATAGAAGAAGCCAAGTATATCGAGAGTGAGACGGCGCTGGTGAATCGCGTTCTGGAGAAAGAGGTTCGCGGCAAGCGAAACATCCTAGTTTTCAACGATGAAGCGCATCATGCTTATCGGATTCGTCAGGAAGAGCCGGATGAAGATGAAGAAGATTTGTTTGGTGAGCAGGACGTGGCAGATGATGAGATTAAGGAAGCAACAGAATGGATTACCGGCCTTGATAAGATTCACAAGCTGCGCGGAATCAATTTCTGCGTTGATCTATCCGCGACGCCATATTTTCTGGCCCGTGTGGGACGCGAGACGAACAAGCCGTTTCCGTGGGTTGTAAGTGACTTTGGCCTGATTGATGCGATTGAGTCCGGGCTGGTGAAGGTTCCCCAGCTTGCCGTGCGCGATACGACCGGCGCGGAAGTTGCAAAATACTTCAATATCTGGCGCTGGCTGGTGGAAGAGAAATTCACGGCTGGGGAAGGTGGAGCAAAGCCAAAGCCGGAAGCCGTGTTGAAGTATGCCCACACACCGATTGCGATGCTGGGCGGGATGTGGGATGCACTGAGCGTTGAATGGAAGGAAAAGCAAGAGGATACACGTCCACCAGTTTTTATTCTGGTTTGCAAGAACACAGCCATTGCGAAGGTGATTTACGACTGGCTGGCTGACGATAAAAGGCCCAAAGGAATTCCATCGTCTAATGTGGCGGGGTTCCGCAACGAAGGAAACACAATCAACACGATCCGCGTGGATTCAAAGGTCGTACACGATACCAATTCTGATTCTGGTTCGGCAAAAAGCGATGAAAGCCGATGGATGCGTTTCTCGCTGGACACCGTAGGCAAGACGGACTGGACTTACGACACTCAAGGGCGTCCTGTATACCCGGAAGGCTTTGCGGACCTTGCCGCAAAGCTGCAAAGGCCGCTACATCCGCCTGGGCGCGATGTGCGCTGCATCGTGAGCGTGGGAATGCTCACTGAGGGATGGGATTGCAACACCGTGACGCACATTATCGGGCTGCGTCCGTTCATGTCACAACTGCTGTGCGAGCAAGTGGTGGGCAGAGGGCTGAGGCGGAAAAACTACGAGGTCAACGCAGACGGCAGATTCAACGAAGAGGTTGCAAAAGTCCTGGGTGTTCCGTTTGAAGTAATTCCATTCAAGGCGAATGCGACAGGGGCAACAGAGCCATTGCCGAAACGCCACCATGTCCATGCGATACCCGAAAAGAGCGCGTTTGAAATTACCTTTCCGAGAGTGGAAGGCTATACGACGGCAATCCATAGACGCATCACAATGGACTGGGTGAACGTAGCGAGTTTGACGCTAGAGCCGGGGAAGATTCCGCCGGAAGTAGAATTGCGAGGGCTGAGTGTCAACGATCAAGGGCGGTTGACTTTATCCGGGCCGGGGAAGGCGGACGAAGCAACGCTGGTGGAGTGGCGGAAAAATCAGCGGATTCAAAAGCTGGTGTTTGAATTATCGGCGGCACTGACAAGGGATTATTTGCAGAACAAGACTTGCGAGGTTCCGGGCCATGTTCTTTTCAAGCAACTCGTTCCGATTGTCGAGCGATACATCCGTGAAAAGGTGAATGTGGTGTCTCCAGCGGATTTGAAGGATTTGTTTTTGGCACCCTACTACGGTTGGCTGGTGGAGATGCTTGAATCGGGTTTGCGCCCCGATGTGGAGGCCGGTGAGTCACCAGAGGTGCCGATAATCGAGCGGAGCCGAGACGCGGGTTCCACCAGCGATGTTTCGTTTTGGACTAGCAGGGACGTGCGGCAAGTGTCCAAGAGCCATTTGAATTACGTGGTGGCCGATACTCAGAACTGGGAGCAGACTGCGGCATACTACATTGACACACATAAAGCCGTGGACGCCTTTGTCAAAAACGCGCAGCTTGGATTTGCTATCCCCTACTTCAACAATGGGCAGAATCATGAATACATCCCAGACTTCATCATCCGGCTCAAGAATGCACGGGCGACGCATCTGATTCTGGAAACCAAGGGGTACGATCCGCTGGAGCAGGTGAAGGCGAATGCGGCGAATCGCTGGGTGAATGCCGTCAACGCGAGCGGGCAGTTTGGGCATTGGGCCTATGTGATCTGCCGGAAGCCTACAGACGTTGGGAAGGCAATCGACAGCGCATTCTCCGGGTTGCCTCTGTGAACGGTTTCCGGGGCGGGCGTCCGGGTATTTTGCACGCAATACGCGCGGGCGCGCGTGAGCGTTGACTAGGACGAGCTGGGACAACCGTGCAAGGGGAGCCTACATGGGGTTGACAGCCCATTTTTACCCGATAATCTGGTGACTCTGTGGTGACTTAGCGAAGGTCAAACGGGTGAAAATCGGTGCAAGCCCGTGCAAGGTGAAAATGCTTTATTCCCCGCGTCACCACTGGCGATTTGCGAGTTTTTCACAATCCATGCAAATCATGCAAAACACCTATCGGACCCGCTTTCACGGCGATAACACGGGTTCAAATCCCGTCGGGGACGCCATCAAAATAAAAGACTTAGCTTATCAGGCCGCTTGGGCATGTAATAGTGAATTTCCGGTTTCGATGCGCCACGCCGGGGCGCGACGGTCTGGCGGGCTGCTTTCCATGGTCTCAAAGGCGAGAGCTGGGGCACCCGGCGGCGTTGCCGCCGGATGCATTGAGGTTTTTCCTCATGTTCCAACCGGCAGGAACGGACTGAGATGATCGTCCCTGCAAGATCGATGAAGGCAGATATTCATGCCTACTCCGGCTGCGTGGTTGTCCCGGCAATTTTGATGGTATTTCCACGTTCAGTAAGAACCATCGCCTGACCGGAGAGCATGATATTCGTTCCAGGTCCGTTCCCCTGAAATTCGGTTGCCTGAAATGTGATGCTTTGGTTCGCGCAGATATGATTCCCATAACTGAGAACAATATCCAGCGGGCTGAATCCGCCAGTAGCGCCGTCGAACAGCGTGAAGTAGGGATGCGACAGGCCATAGCTGTCTATCTGTTCCAAGTGGATCATCACGGTACCGGTTGGCAACTGCAGCGCCCCTGACGAGCCGGGACTTACAATGAATCCCTCCAGGCAGAAGGGTCCGTCATGCGAGGTGACCGTATACCAGACATTCGATGGCGTCGCAGCCGACAATGTTTCCAGCGGGATTGAAACAGTCGAAAGACGGAGCGGCTCGTTGGACAGCCCCTTCGCCGCGCCATAGGTTGGGGTCGTGTGGAAAGCCATGAAGAATCCCATCACGAAGACGATGCCGGCGATGCCTGACATCACAATTCTGTTCATCCGTGTCGATAACCTTTTCATAGATCCCTCGTTGTTGATTGAGATCTCTTCTTCTGGAGATGCTTTTGGGAAAGAAGAGGACTGAGCGAGGCGTGCTCGTTTGAGGCATTGTCGAGTGCCGCCGGAGAGAGCAGTTCCAGGAGCAGAACAATTCCGGTCATTGCGAACAAATATGCACGGGTGTTGAGAAACTCCCCAGCTGCGTGCCTTGCCGAGTCACTTCCTTAGTACTCTGCGTTCCACAACAGTGCAGTGATGAAGATCACTGCCGGTTAGGGGCGCAACTTAAACAGAGCATTCATCCGGAATTTCCATTTTGCCTCTCGGCTATGAACCAATATACCCCCATTTCCGTCCACCCCTGGAATTCGACTCCCGTCACCGCGTTCAGCCGCAATTCCGCCCTTGCCCTAGAATCTCACTATGACCAATGCCTCCTGGACGATCCGTGGGTTGCGTGAAGCTCTTGCCGCTGAAACAGTACGGCCTGTCGATCTGGCCGAAGCGGCTCTCGCACGCGCCAACGGGAATCGAAGCCACAATACCTACCTGTGGCAGAACCCGGCGTGGACGCTGGCTGAAGCGGCGCGCACAGGAGCTATGCCGCGCGGCGAGGGAGGCCCCTTCGGCGATGGCCGCAGCGCACTGTGGGGCCTGCCCATCTCGTTGAAGGATTGTTTCGACTTGGCTGGCGCGTCCACCAGTTGCGGCGTGCGCGCCTATCGCGAGTTCGCGGGAGTCGCCGTGCACGATTCCTGGCTGGTGGAAAGGCTGCGCGCAGCCGGCGCGGTGATCATCGGCAGGACCCACCTGCACCCGCTGGCTTACGGCATCACCGGCGAAAATCCCGACTTTGGCGATTGCCTTCAGCCGGGCAACGAGGGCGCGCTGACCGGCGGGTCGTCCTCGGGCGCGGCGGCCAGCGTGCTGGAGGGTTCGGCCGTGGCCGCGCTGGGCACAGACACGGGCGGGTCCATCCGCGCGCCCGCCGCGCTGTGCGGACTGGCCGGGTATCGCGCCTCGCTGGGCCGCGGCAACTGGCAAGGCGGCATGCACCTGGCGCAATCCTTCGACACCATGGGATGGATCTTTCGCGATCTGGAAGATGCGCCGCTGCTGGCCGGTTTTCTGGCGCCCGCGGAGACGGTTTCGGTTCATGCCTTCACGCGTTTTGCCGTCCCGGATGAAAACTTCTACCACGATTGTGATGCGGAGATTCTCGCCGGCCTGCACGCCACCATCTCTGAGTTGGAGGCCCTCGGCTTGCGCGCGACCACGATCAATGCAATGGGGTGGGACGAAGCTTTCGAGATCTATGCGCCCATTCAGGCCTGGGAGGCAGCGCGCATCCACGCCGGCCGCTTTGACCTCTATGAACCAAGCCTCCGCGAGCGGCTGGAGTGGGGCGCGCGCATCACGCCCGCTGAAATCTCCACGTTGCGCCAACGCCACGCTAAGTTTTCAGCCCGAATGGACGAGTTGTTTGCAGAGCACGGCTTACTGCTGATGCCTGCTACTCCTGTCGCGCGCCTGGCTGCGGGCGCGGATCACAGCAAGACGCGCGTCCGGCTCCTGCGTTACACCACGCCATTCAGCATGGCGGGAGTGCCGGTGGTCACGCTTCCCTGCTCTGCCGGCGGCATGCAACTGGCGGCCGCGCGCGGATGCGATGAATCCCTGGTGGAGTTCGCAGCCCAGCTCGGTGCGCGCAGAAAACGGGTGGCGTCCGTGGACCACGCTGGATCCGTTTCATGGAAAGTATAACTGGGCGATGCCAGCGAACTTCTCACGTAGGGCGCGCGGCCTTCTCGATATAGCGTGTAATCAGCCCAACCGGCAGGAAACGAATAAGGAAGGCCCTGAATCTGCCGCGGAAGTAGGGGATGAGTGTGCGCCGGCCGCGCGCCAGGGCAGCGACCGCGAGCCGCGCCACGTCTCCGGCCGGCTGAATATTGCGGCCCTTGAAGGCGACGGCGCGAGCCACGTCGAAGAACTCGCTCTCGGTAGGTCCAGGGCAGAGCGCCGTTACCTTGACGCCGAAGCGGGCCACCTCGGCGGCCAGTCCCAGCGCGAAGAAGCGGTCGAAGGCCTTGGTGGCCGCGTAGGTGGAGATGTACGGCACGGGCTGAAAGCTGGCGGTCGAGGCCAGAATCAGCACCCATCCGCGGCGCCGCTCCACCATGCGCGGAACAAACAGCCGGGTCAGCCGCACCATGGCTTCGCAGTTGACGCGCACCTGGCTTAACTCCTGTTCGACGGGACTTGCGCAGAAGGCTCCGTACTGGCCGAGGCCGGCGTTGTTGATGAGAATGTCGACGGTGAGGCCCACGCCTTCCGTAGCGTCGTATATCTTCTGCGGAGCGGCCTGGTCGTTCAAGTCCGCCACAACGATGCGGACCTCTGTTCCTTTGGCTGTTAGTTCTCCGGCCAGCGTCTCCAGCCGGTCACGCCTGCGCGCCGTCAGAATGAGTTTAGCTCCGTGCTTTGCCAGCTCCCGCGCCAGCGCCGCGCCGATGCCCGCGCTGGCCCCGGTCACCAGCGCCCATTTGCCGCTGAAATCCAGTGTGCTTGCCATTGCTGTCCATCATAACGAATGGCCCGAGAGGGCAAGTTTAATGGAGCTTTGCGTCTACTATCTTTGCCTTACTCGACCCTTTTGTGGGAGCACGACCCTTCCTGCCTGTTCCTTCGTTCTTTTCAATCCGCAACTTCCATGCCGTTTGCAGTGAGCCGGCGAGCACGTCTTCAGTGGCCGAGGAAAGCCGGACATGGGTAGCGCCGTTCCTGCCCCACCCGCCCGCAACCGGCAGGAAAAGGTCGGGCCGTTCCGCAACAAACTCCGCCTGCTGCCTGGGAGTGAGCATCAGGTTGCCGTAGCCCTGGCTCTCCGATGCGAGCGTGGCGAAGATTCGCCCACCGACGCGAAAATCGGCCGCTCCCATGTGCGCGCCCTCTTCGGCGCCCTCTAAACTCAGAGCGATGCGACGAAAATCGGATGCGTTCATTGCGAAACCTCCGATAACCCGCCTTCAAACTCCTCGTTCATCCAGTTGGAAAAGGCAGAAAACTCCTCGTCGCGGCCCAGGAAGTCGCGCACCATCTGGCGGCCCGGCTTCGACCCGCCCTGTTCGAGCACCAGTTTACGGTAGCGGCTGCCGGCATCGCAGCCCAGCAGGTCGGCGGGGTCGAACTGGGCAAAGAAGTCCAGCGCGATGACCTTGTCGAAGGCGTAGGTGTAGTAGTTCGACGAGTAGCCGGTGAGATGGCCAAAGCTCGCGTACATGCGGTTGCCTTCTAGCCAGGTCCAGGGCTGCAGGCTCTGGTAGAGATGCCTGGTGATAAGGTCCAGGTCCAGGCCGGCCGGGTTGCGGTCGTGCAGGTCGAGCGAGAGCGTGGTGTAGTAGAGCTGCGAACGGACCCAGTCGGCGCGGCCAAACGCCCCGGCCAGCTTCATCTTCCGGATGGTCTCGGAGGGGAGCGTTTCGCCGGTTTGATAATGCTTCGCGAATGCCTGAAGCAGCTTTTCGTCGCGGAAGAACTCTTCCAGCATCTGCGAGGGCACCTCGATGAAATCGCCCTCGGTGGCGAAGCCGCTGACTCCCGCCCACTCGGTCTGTCCGCCCAGGATGGCGTGCATCAGGTGGCCAAACTCATGGAAGAATGTCACCACGTCGTTGTATTGGAGTAGGCCGGGATCGTTGCCGTCACCGCCGGGAAAGTTACAGATCAGCGCGGCCTCGGGCAGGGCGCGCCCGCGCACGCCCGTGACCACAGGAGCGGCGGAGAACCACTTGTCCTTGCCCTCGCGGGGGTGCATGTCGAGATAGAAGCGGCCCACACGCCGGCCGCCATCGAGAACCCCGAAGACCGAAACGTCCGGATGCCACGCCGGCACCGCCGAGCGGCGGAACTCGATCTTGAAGAGGCGCTCCGCCGTTTCCAGCACGCCCGCCTCCACCTGCGCGTAGGGAAAATAAGGACGCACGGACTGCGAATCGAAGTCGAAGGCGGAGCGGCGAAACTGCTCGTACCAGTAGCTGCGGCTGGCGATGTCGATGGCCGTCAACTCCGGCCGGCGCCGGCGGGTGAAATCGAGAATCAGTTCATGCTCGCGGCGCGCGCCCTCCAGGCTGGCCTCGTTGAGTTTGGCCAGAAACGCGCGTGCGTTGGCCGCCGAAGCCATCATCTGGTCGGCAGTGGCCAGATCGGCCCAACTGCGAAAGCCGAGCACGTCTGCGATCTCCTGGCGCGTGGCCAGCAGTTGCTCCAGAATCGTTTTGTTGGCCGGGTAGGCGCGAGTGTTGTAGGCAAAAAACATCCGCTCGCGTAGCGCGGCGCTCGCGGCAAAGGTCATCACCGGCTGCATATCGGGCGGGTCGGTCGAGAGCGTGACGCGGCCTTCGGCGTCTGCCGGATGCCGCGCGAGGTAGTCGGCGGGCAGGCCATACAACTCGTCGGGTGTGGTCTCGACGACCTTCCCGCCCTCCTGAATGTTGCGGCTGAATGTGAGTGAGAGCTGCGTAGCCTCATCGTGCAGGCTTTGCAGGCGGTCGCGAGTGGCCTGGTCCTTGTCCACGCCGGCCAGCCGGTAGCTGAGCAGCGTCCGCTCAACGTAGTGCTTAGTGGCCGCGCTGATGGGAGAATCGGCACCGCCCAGATCGATGGCCGCTAGAGCCTCGTAGACGGCTCGATTCAGGCTCAGGGCGCTGGAGGCCTGCGCCACCCGCTGCGCTTCCAACTGCGCCTGATCGCGCACCGCCTTATCGGCAGCCACGGAGTTCAGTATGCCGGCCTGTGCGCCGGCCAGGCCGAGCTGCTCGATGGCCTCGTCGTAGAGGCGCAGCGAGTTCGCCGGCGTACGCTTGCCCTCGACGGCCAGCAGCGCGGCCAACGCCGCCTCATGCGCCTTAAGGCGCGCGTCAACCCAGGCGGCCAACGCCTCGGCGGAATCGGCCCCGCCCGCCTCCCAGGCGTGAAGGCTTTCGGGTGCGGCAACAACGGCGGGGGGTTCAGGCTGCATGGCGGGTAAACTCCTGACTTTATCCTGATTCGTTCCAGCGCGTCTTCAAAAAGATTCTTTGCCTCGGGCGTGGCGAGATATGGTAGACGGCGATAACAACTGAAGGTGAGAAAGTGCATATCCCCGCAGTGTTGGTAACGAACGAGTCGCTCCGTCATGGATGAAAGGATACACCGTAGTCCCTCCCAGGTCCGAAAATCCAAAGGGTAGATTATTTTGAAGAATGACAGGGTGCAGGGTGCCCAGGTCCGGATACTCGGACCTGGGAATACTCAGATTCCGCAGGATCGGGAAACAATCATAAGGCTCGAAGTTGAAGATCGAGGTTCGTGGTCTCCAAGGTCCCCAAATGCGAGGGACTTGGGGCACCCTCATTTGTGACTCATGGGAACCTGCGCCACCCGCCCGTCTAAGCGATGACCTGCGGTGCGGCTGGCACGGAAGTGTAAAGCATGTCCAGAGACAATGTGTAAAGGATGTCATGGAACTGAACACTCAAAATCGAGACATTGGCCACTCATCATTTGTGATCAGTCCTGGGCCACCCGCCATGCTAGGACGATAACGAAACGGTCCCGACGTAACTGGAAATCGCGTGATTAACTTGACGCGCTACTTCTGGTGATTCTCCAAGTCGTGTTTCGAACTCGTCCGCGTCAAGTTCTTGCAAACAGAGATTCGAGCACTTCAACAAGAGCTTTGCTTCTACGAGGGAGATGCGCTCTAGATGTAAAGCCTTCCCATCACACAGAACGCTGAGCTTTTGAAAGAGTTGTGAAACATCTTCTTGACGACTTCCCAATGTGTTTTCGAAATCGACCCTAAATCCATTGAGCACCTCATTCAGAGCATTACTGAGGTATACACACAAGGATTCGTTCAAGGGAGAAGTGGCGTTCATCTGTGTGCCTCACTCATCATCTTAGATTATTGAAATACGCTTTTCCGCCTGTTGGACGAAATGCTGTGGACTGACTTGGCGCAGTCCCATTTTCGATCACCACCATCTGCTGACTGTCGCTCCAGTATGCCGTTCTTCCGTTTGAGAGCGATCGCACTTCGGATGGATTGGCCATTGTTTCTTGAACTAGGCTCTGAAATTCGTTGCGTGTTATATTCCCGAACTCGCCGACGTGCTCGGTGAAGGCATGTTGTGTAACTCTTTCTGCTACGGCTAATGCCTCCGCTGCCTTTGCGGCTCTCGCTGCTTGCAGCGTTTCGACTCCCAAGCCAATGCCGTGAGCAGCAAAACCGCCGACTACGTTCCAAGCCATCTGCTCGACGAACCACTTGATGCCCGCCATGCCTTCGCCACCGATCCGACCGAAGGCTTGAACTGCCCCTGGTCCTTGAATACCAGGAAAATCGGATGTCCATTGGACCGTAGCCACAACGTTGCCACTAGAATCCGTAATCTCTCCAAAACCGGCTGAAGAATTTTGCAGGGCTTCCAAAGACGGGACGATCAAACCTCCGTTAGCGCCGGACTGTTGCGCTGCATTATAAACGTCGTCGTCGATACCATCTGTATAGTGCCTGGTACCATTCACAATTGTACAGATTGAGATCGAACGACCATCTGGGTCCGTGTTCGTTAGCGGGTTGTTCTGAACATAGCTAAATAGATTCCAACTAGCAGGGCTTAGTGCATTTTGATCTGAACCGTCATCCGGGCTGAGGAACCTCCCTATCGTAGACGCATAGTACCTAGCCCCGAAGTAGTCGAGTTGCGATTCGGCATCGTATTCTTTGCCGGTGAAAAGGTGCTCTGTGGGTGTTGGAGCGCAGGTCTCTTGGTCACCAAAGGGCAGGCTGCCGCAGGTCTTTTCGATCACGCCTTCGAAGTTGGTTTGGGCGCGGCGGGTGCCGAGGGGGTCGTTGAAGTAGAAGTGCAGGCCGTAGGTGTTGACGGTGGTTTGGACGCCATTGATGGTTTCGGTATTTTGACCGCCGTCGTAGGTGCCGAGCAGCTTGCCGCCCGCCCAGATGTTGGTGTGCTGCCAGGTGAGGGCGGTGACGGAGTCGCCGGAGGCAGAGGTGCCGCCCACGCCCATCTCGGTGACCTGCTCGCCGCCGGGGCCGAGAATGTAGTCGTTGGTGGTTTGGAAGCCGTTGACGGTGGGATCGCAGCCGCCGTTCCAGTTCGTAATTGTTCCCTTGGCGACGCGCGTGCCGTTGGCGTCGTAGAGGTAGCCGGTCATGGTGGTCATGTTGGGCATTGGGGTGCTGGCCACGGCGCAGATGCGACCGTCGCCGTCGTAGAGATACTGATTGACATTGTCGTTGACGACGTTGCCCGCAAAGTCGTAGGTGAAGCCGTTCACCGCTGCGTTGACTTGGGTCCAAGTCACCTGGTTGTTTCCATTGTAGCGCGCAGTGGGCGTGGGGGCGGATGGGAGCGTTGGGCAGGCCGCTGTCTGCAGGCTTTGCGCCGTCCGGTTGCCGAAGGGGTCGTAGGACCAGCATAAGTTCTGGCCGGCGTACTGGCCCGTAGAGGCCGCGCCAGAGATCAGCCGGTTCAGCGAGTCGTAGTTGAAGCTCCAGGTACCCATGATGCCGTTAGGTTGCCCGCCGCTTAAGTTGTCCGTATAGCCGAGAAGGTTGCCGGCGGGGTCGTATGCGCCGTTGAAGCTGTAGACCGTGACTCCTTGGCCCGTGGTCTGCGCGGCAGCTCCGCCATCGAGCTGTCCGCCAATCGAGTTGGAGACGAACGAGGGTGGTGCGGGGTAGAGCAGTGAGTTCCCATTCCAGGCCGAGAGGGCGTATGGGTAGTTGGAGGCTGAGCCGGTGGCAGTCGCCTCAATGTACACGGCGTCGTCGACGGCGGTTATCTTGACGGGCGAGCTGGAGGCGACGTTCCCTGCAAGCCCCTCGGCGACGCTGCTGGACGTGTCGTTTGCTCCGTAGTTGTAGAATGCGGCGGTGACATAGCCTGAGCCGGGATTGACGGAGAGGGTGACGGTGCCGGTGTCTGGCGTGGTTCCGGAGACGGGAGTGACGATTTCCGTGACCTGGGCGACGGCGGGGGTGTAGTCGATGGAGTCGGCGGGGGCGAAGGTCACGGTGAGGGTATGCGGCTCGGCTGTGAGGACAGTTCCCAAGGGCGGCGCGGGAGTGAATTTGCCGGGCAGGCTGACACCGTTGACGCCGCTTGCGGCGGCAATGAACTGCGTGGCGCTCAGCGCGGTGCCGTAGGGGATGGCCGTCGGCGTAGCCCAGGTGATAACCGGCGTGACTTGGTTCACCGTCAACTGGGCAGTGGCCGTGGCCGAGGTGAAGTCGGCCGTGTCGGTGGGATTGACTGTTACCGACAGGGTTTGCGTCCCGGCGGGCAAGATCGTCCCCAAGGCGGGCGTGTAAGTCATTGGGCCCGCGATGTTGGAGGTGGCATCGAGTTGGGCAGCGCTAAGGGGAGTGCCGTAGTTGATTGCGGCGAAGGGCGGCCAGGTGATGATGGGCGTTGTCGGGGCTGAGCCCACCGCGCGAATGCGGTTGTTTTCCGCATCCGTGATATAAAACATTGTGCCGCTCGAATTCACCGCCACGCCGCCTGCGGTTGTATCCAGTTCCGCGTTCACAGCCAGCCCTCCGTCGCCGGAGAAGCCAGCCGTGCCGTTTCCGGCTACCGTAACAATGATGCCATTGTCTGCATACACCTTGCGGACGACCTGATTTACCGTATCTAAGATATAGAGATTGCCGGCCGCATCGACTGCCACGCTACCGGCATCAATCTCTGCGCTGGTAGCCGGACCACCGTCACCGGAGTAGCCTCCAGTGCCGTTACCGGCCACGGTGGTGATGATGCTGGCGGGTGAGATGACGCCGTTGGAGGCTGTCACCTTGCGGATGCTGCCGCTATCTATATAGAGGTTGCCGGACGGGTCGAAGGTGATGCTATTGGTGCAAATCCCCGCGCTGCTGATCGGCCCTCCGTCGCCGGAGTTGCCGCCGCAAGTTCCCCAACTTACGACTTCCCCAGAGATTGTGGTCCCGGTGGTCAAAGTTCCGGCCAGGAGATTGATGTTTCCAGTGGAGGCTGCGACCTGGAGAATGAGGCCATCATCGGCAATGTAGATGTTGCCCGAGGTATCCACTGCCACGCTCACTATACCGCTTAGCGATGCGCTGGTCGCCGGTCCGCCTAGACCAAGAATAAAGTCACTTGCCCCGCTCCCTGCCACGGTGGTGATCGTACCTATGCCACTGCTGTTGAACGTTACCTTGCGGACAACGCCGTTTCCCAAATCCGCGATGTAGAGATTGCCGGACGCGTCGACTGCCAAGCCACCGGGAGAAGAAAGCTCTGCGCTGGTCGCCAGCCCTCCATCGCCGGAATAGCCTAGAGTGCCGTTACCGGCCGCGGTTGTAATCACACCTGTATTAACTGCCACCTTGCGGACGACATCGTTAATGAAATCCGAAAAGTAGAGATTACCGGCCGCGTCGACAACCATGCCTTCGGGCATATTTAGCGTTGCGCTGGTCGCCGGTCCATAGTCGCCGGTGTAGCTGCCGGTATCGATTCCGTAGGCGCCGCTTCCGGCCATCGTAGTGATGATGCCCGCACCGGGCGTTACGGTTAGCGTCGCATTCACATAAGTGAAGCTGTAGTTGGTTGCCGCCAGGGTGCCCGCGGCAGCGGTGATGGTGTACATCCCCACCGCCGATGAACTGTTGGCCGTCGTGGTGAGACTGGCCGCGCCAGAGGTGGCTGTCGCCGCCGTGTCTCCGTTGATGAAGCCGGTGATGGTATCGGTGAAGGTGGGATTGGCCGAGCCGTATGCGCGGCTGGCACTGTTGGCCGTTACCGTCAACGTGGCCGGATTGACCACGATGCTCTGCGTCACCTGCGCCGCCGCTGCGTAGTTGGCGTTGCCCGCCTGATTGGCCGCCACTACGACCGTGCCGCCGCCGGTGATGGTCAGCGTGCTGCCGCTCACCGAAGCCGGGCCGGAGGTTACGCTGAAGGTCACTGCCAGGCTGGAGCTAGCCGTCGCCGAGAGCGTGATCGGAGCCACGCCGTAAGTCACTGGCGATGTTGGAGCTGTAAAATTGATGGTCTGTGTGGCCGCGGTAACCGTCAGCGTCCCGTTCACATAGGTAAAGCTATAGTTGGTTGCCGCCAGCGTGCCCGCAGCGGCGGTGATGATATAGCTGCCTGCGGGAGACGATGTTGTGGCGGTGGTGGTCAGACTGGCCGAGCCGGAGACCACGCTGGTCGTGTCGCCGTTGACGAACCCGGTGATGGTATCGGTGAAAGTGGGGTTGGCAGTGCCATAGGCGCGGCTGGTGTTGTTGGCCGTCACCGTCAGCGTGGCCTGGCTGACCGTCAGCGTTCCATTGACATAGGTAAAGCTGTAGTTGGTTGCTGCCAGCGTGCCCGCAGCAGCGGTGATGGTGTAGCTGCCCACGGGAGACGATGCTGTGGCGGTGGTAGTCAGACTTGGCGCGCCTGAGACCACGCTGGAGGTGTCGCCGTTGACGAACCCGGTGATGGTATCGGTGAAGGTGGGGTTCGCCGCTCCATAGGCACGGCTGATGTTGTTGGCCGTCACCGTCAGTGTGGCCTTGTTCACCGTGACGCTCTGCGTGACCTGCGTTGCCGCCGCGTAGTTGGCGTTGCCCACCTGATTTGCGGCTACAACCACCGTGCCCGCGCCGGTGATGGTCAGAGTG
>Ga0181521_10000265_pt1 | contig 62696 bp, 59 predicted proteins | sample PEATcosm2014_Bin_32_FD_119764 | JGI IMG/M metagenome (GOLD analysis project Ga0181521, IMG submission 119764) | Peatland microbial communities from MTU Mesocosm Facility, Houghton, MI, USA - PEATcosm2014_Bin02_60_metaG | ecosystem: Environmental > Terrestrial > Soil > Wetlands > Peat | place... | reverse complement strand
TCCAGTGGGTGAAGTACACGGCGCGCGGTTTCCGCAACAAGAAGAACTTCGGAATAGCAATCCTATTCCACTGTGGAGGTCTGGACCTGGCTCCTTAAGCCACTAAAATGCCGGAAGAGCCAAATAAATAGGCAGCAGACTTCCATTCGTGCCCAACTCGTACTGTACGGCCGGCTGCAGGATCTCGACGGCGTGTCCCGCGTTGCCGCGCTTCAGCTCGATTGCGGCGTTGATGCTCGGGAGCCAATAGCCGCTAATAAGCGTATCGGTGGGGTAATGCTTGTGCAGATCGTCCGCCATTTTCTGGGCGCGCGGCAAATCTCCGGCCCAGGCTACCGCTAGAGCGGACTGTTCTTCCGCGTCGTGGGTCACCGTGATTTTGAGTGCGGCGGTTGCGTCCTGCAAGGCGAGCGGTGCATTCCCCACCGCAGCCTCGCGGACGGCGGAGTTGGCCCGGTAGTTGGCGGCGGTTTCGCGATCGCCATCGCGAATGGCCGCTTGCTCGGCGCGCGCGGTCAACTCCCGCGCCTTTCCAAATCGTCCGGAGGAAGCCTGGGTGTCGGATTGGAAGCCGAAGGACAATCCTTCCATGCCAGGCTTGCCGGCCGCGGCCGCCAACGCCCGGTCCATTGCGGCAGCGTCCCCGCGAAGAAACGCGAGAGAATAGTTCAGGATTACCAGAAGCTCGCTGGCAAAGTTCCTGGTCTCTGCGAGCTGCGCCATTTGCCGGCCTTCATCCAAGCGGTTCAGGTTGACGAACGCGAACCCGACATTGCCGTAATTCGTGGCATCGGTGGGGTCAAGACGCAGCGACTCCTGATACTCGGCCAGAGCCCTCTCCAGTTGCCCAAGATTGGAGTACTGAACCCCGAGACTGCGCGGTGGCTGTGGGTCCTGCGGGTAAGTCTGCTTCCAGGACTCGAGCACGCGTATGGAAGCCTCAAGGTCAAGAGTTACGACGTCGCAATACAAAGAATCGATGAAGAACCGTTCCCGCTCGGTCACCCGCTGGCGAAGCTCGTAGGCCTTCTTCCCGTTTTCCGCGGCTAGGCCGAGCTGTCTCAGGTTTTCGTAGGTAATTGCCAGCCGGGCGTATGCCATCGCGAAGTTGGGATCGAGTTCAATGGCTCGCTTGTAATGCGGGATCGTTGCTTCATCTCCCTGCGTAAACTTGGCCTTGATTCCCTGGCTGTAGGCCTGCAACGCTTCCAGCGACGACGTGCTCGCCTGCTCCACCGGCGCGTCGTACTTCTGCACCGACGCCAGCGACTCGCCCAGCTTCTCGCGCATCTTGGTGGCCGACTCGCCCAGCGCCTTCAGCACGTGCTCGCGGCTGTCCGCCTCCGCCTGCTGGCTTCCGAGAGCGTCGCCGGTGTGGCAGTTGATGGCATTCAGCCCGATGGCGTAATGACTGCCCAGTGAAGAGATGGAACCGCTCAGCACGGCCTTGCTGCCGGTGCGCTGGCAGATGTCGCGCGCGACATCTTGTGTAAGGCGTTCGTCCTTGGGACGGCCCATCAGCCGCAACTGCTCGCCGACTTTTTGATCGGAGAGCACATTCAGAAACGGCGACTGCTCCAGTTGCACGCGCAGCGCCTGCTTGAGCGTGTCGTCGAAGACCGGCTCGCCCGTGGAGTTGGCGAAGTCGGCGAGCACGACGCTGTCTTTCTCGGTCAGCGCGGGCGCTCGCTGCGAGCGCCAGTACAAGAATGCGGCGACCAGAAGCGCTACTCCGACAACCGCCGGGACGGCGATCTTCCAGGGGAACGACGGCTTCGCCGGAGAGACCGGGGGCTGCGGCTCCGGTGCGGCTGCGACTCGGCCGCTCGAAGCTCGCGCTACGGCCGAGCCGCTGCTGGATGCGGTAGACACCGGCACATCCTCGGCTGCAACGACGGCGCTGTGCGAAGAATCCGTCTCGCGCTTCAGACGCTTGAGGTCGGCACGCATGTCCGAGGCGTGCTGGTAGCGCAGGTCGCGGTCTTTCTCCAGCGACTTGTTGATGATCCGTTCCAGCTCCGCCGGAATCTCCGGGTTCAGGCGCACCGGGGCGACGGGCGCTCGGTTGAGGATGGCATCGAAGATCACGCCCGAGGTGTCGCCGCGAAACGGAAGCACCCCGGTCGCCATCTCATAGAGCACCACCCCGAACGAAAACAGGTCGCTGCGCGCATCCAGTTCCTTGCCCTTGACCTGCTCGGGCGACATGTAGGCCACGGTACCCATTGTGCTGCCCGGACTGGTGAGGTGTTCGGTCGCCGCCGTGGCGTCCACGCCCCACGGCTTGCGGTCTGCCCTTCAGCACCTTGGCCAGTCCGAAGTCCAGGATCTTCACCTGCCGGCGCTTGGTTACGAAGATATTCGCCGGCTTGATGTCGCGGTGGAGAATGCCTTCCGTGTGCGCGGCATCCAATGCGTCGGCAATCTGGACACCGGCGTCGAGCAGGGTCTCGGTGTCCAGCGGCCTGCCCGTGATGTGGTGCTTGAGGGTCTCGCCATCCAGGAATTGCATGGCGATGAAGGGCTGGCCCGCGTGCTGTCCGATCTCGTAGATGGTGCAGATGTTGGGGTGGTCGAGCGCCGAGGCGGATTGGGCTTCGCGCCGGAAGCGTTCCAGCGTCTGCTGGTCCTGGGCCACGCCTTCGGGGAGGAACTTCAGGGCAACAAAACGGTGTAGGGTCGTGTCCTCAGCCTTGTACACCACGCCCATGCCACCGCCGCCAAGCTTTTCGACGATGCGGTAGTGCGAGATGGTCTGGCCGATCATGAGTCGAGCGAGGAAACGAGAGTGGTGATGGTATGGCCGCCGCCGAGGCTAAGTCAATGAAGGCGTTGGCGAGATGCCCTAAAACAAGAGCCCCGCACGGGAGGTGCGGGGCTTCCAAAACTCTCGTCGAGCGTCTTCCGGCGCGATCCTCAGTTCCAGAAGGGATTGCTCAGGCCGGTGGGCGGATGCTCAGTGCCCTTGTGTTTGTCGGGCGCCGGCACCAGGGTGAATTTCTCAGGATGCGCGGCCATCGATTTCGGCTGACAGAAACACGGATGTTCCGCAGTGTACTCGGTATCGCAATACGGGCAAATCATGACACCCACCTCCGAATAAAAACCACCGTTTCTATTAGACCGCGCACTCCAGGGAAGCAAAAAACGCAAAATATTAATGGCACGTATCGGAAAAACCGGGGCGCGGATCCGGCCCAGCGCCAAAACGGGCTCACAGATTCCTGGCTTAGCCATTGGCGGCGCTAGGCAGTCCTGCGGGCTTCGCTCAGAATGGCGCCGGGATTTTCAACGCATATTTACATTTCTGTAACCCTCGCTTAACAAGCCGCCGCTACCCTTGCAGACGAGGAGGGGTCTATGCACGGAACACTGCTTTACCCCCTGCCCGGACGGCCCCGGCTGGCCGGTTCGAAGGGCCGGTTCCAAGGCATTCCGCGGAATCCCAAGCTCCCGCCCGATCTTCGCAAGCGTATCTCGATCTGGAAGCGGATCGTGCTGGCGGAGCTTCTGCGCCGGGCTGGAATCCGGACCCGGTGAGGCCGGCCATGGCAGCCACTCCGCAGATCGCCGCCGACCCGGGCTCAGAGCATGAGCAGATCGTGGCCCTGACCTTGAAAGCCATCCAACTAGCCAAATCGGCGGTGGCGCACGCCATTAACGGGCTGGCGCAGAAGTCCGCGGCCCCGTTCCAGGCCGTCAACCAGTGCGAGCAGGAGCTGGACCGCCTCGACCGCGAGGTGGATGACCGGGTGACCCACGCCGTCATCCGGGCCTCGGCGACGGAAGCGGGCGAGTTGCTGGCCTGCATGAAGTTCATGATCGACCTGGAGCGGATCGGCGACCTGATCTCCAGCTTCGGCGGCTGCGCCCAGGCCATCGGCGCCCGGGTGGAGATGGAAGATGTGAAGGACTTGATCCGCATGGCCACGGTGCTGGAGCAGATGCTGGTGGACATCCACGACGCCTTCTCCACTCGCAACCTGGACCGCGTGATCAGCGTGCTGCGGGCCGACGCCGTGATCGACCGCATCCGCAATCTGGTGTTCATCCGCCACGTGGAGAACCAGGAAGGCACGGCCGGTCCCGAGGGCATCCACGTGCTGTTCATGGCGCAGGCGCTGGAGCGCGCCGGCGACCACACCAAGAACCTGGCCGAGGAAGTCTGTCACCTGGCGACCGGGCAGACCATGCGCCACGTGCTGCGTTCCAAGAGCAAGTCCGAAGAGCAGATGTTCCTCGAGTGGCTGCGCGACCGGCCGCACGCTGACTGACGCGTGTAGAGACGCTGCTTGCAACGTCAACAGGCCGGAATCGACGCGACTTTTCACCTCATATTCACGTCGTTGTAACGTCGTTGTAACACGCAGAACTTACTAATCATTCGCGCTTGTCTGCCAACAGGGAGGATTCAACATTGAGAAGATTCTTCGCGCCACTCATGCTTTGCCTGGCCGTGCTGGTGACCGGTGGCTGGGCGCAGGCCTTGAACGGAGCCGGTGCGACTTTCCCCTACCCGATGTATTCGAAGTGGTTCGATGAGTACCACAAACTGCACTCCACCGTGCAAATCAACTACCAGTCCATTGGTTCGGGTGGCGGCATCCGTCAGGTGACGGAGGGCACGGTGGATTTCGGGGCCACCGACGGCCCGATGAATAACGATCAGATCGCAGCTTTCAAACAGAAACGTGGGACAACGGTTCTCCACTTTCCCACGGTTCTCGGCGCGGACGTGCCCGCGTACACCATTCCAGGCGTCACCGCGGAGCTGAACTTCACGCCGGAGGCGCTGGCCGGCATTTTCCTGGGGACAGTCAGAAAGTGGAATGACCCCGCCCTAGCGAAGGCCAATCCCAATGTCAAGCTTCCGGAGACTGACATCATCGTGATTCATCGCTCCGACGGCAGCGGCACGACCTACGTCTGGACGGACTACCTTTCCAAAATCAGCCCGGAATGGAACGGACGGGTGGGGAAAGGCACTTCCGTGAGCTGGCCGGTAGGACTGGGAGGCAAAGGCAATGAAGGGGTCGCCGGCATGGTGCGGCAGATGGCAGGCGCGATCGGCTATGTCGAATTGATCTACGCCGTACAGAACCACATGCCCTACGGGAAGGTGCGGAACAGCGCTGGAAATTTTGTGAAAGCAGACTTGGCCTCGGTGACGGCGGCGGCCGCCGGCGCAAAAGTACCCGACGACTTTCGCGTCTCCATCACCAACGCACCCGGTAAAGACGCTTACCCTGTGTCCAGTTTTACCTGGTTGCTGATCCCCCAGAACATCAAAGACGCGACCAAGCGCGAAATCATCAAAGGCTTTCTCAATTGGATGCTGACGGATGGACAGAACCTGACCTCTGCCCTTGCTTACGCTCCGCTGCCAAAAGAGGTTATTGCCAGAGAGCAGAGAGCGGTCGCGACAATTCAGTAAGGTGCTGCTGGACCCTCCGAGGGTTCCAGAAAACACCGGGCTCTAGAAATGAACGCCATCATGTGGAGAGAAAAACGAATGAACGCCAAGCGCATCGTCTCCGTGTTGCTTCTGCTGTCCATCAGCCTGCTGGCGCAATCCGCCGCGCCCGAGCCACAAACCAAGAGCAAGCCCAAGAAGAAAGCTACGGCCGCGGCCTCACCGACGGCGGAGCTTGCCACTGAGGTGCACCAGTTGCGCCAGATGATGGAAACCCAGCAGCAACAGATCCAGCAACTGCAGCACGCGGTGCAGAGCCGCGACCAGCAAATCTCCGACCTGCAGAACGCCGCCAGCCAGGCGCGCAGCAGCGCGGAGAGCGCTGTCTCCAGCAGCTCGCGGAATGCGCAGACGGTGAGCGCGCTGGAGAGCACCGTCGCCGATATCAAGCTCAATACCACCAACATGGCGGCCACCATGCAGGAGGAGCAGAAGCGCGTCGGCGAGATGATCGAGAGCCCGCTGGCCCTGCACTACAAGGGAGTCACCATCACGCCGGGCGGATTCCTGGCGGCAGAATCGGCGTGGCGCCAGCACGCCACGGCCTCCGACGTGAACACCCCGTTCAGTTCCATCCCGTTTCCGGGTAACGACGCCAATCACCTGTCGGAGTTTTTCGGGTCCGGCCGCCAGTCCCGCATCTCGTTGCTGGTGGAGGGCAAAATCCAGACCGCCAAGCTCAGCGGCTACTATGAGACCGACTGGCTCTCCGCTGGCATAACCTCCAACAACAACCAGAGCAACAGCTACACCAACCGCATGCGCCAGCTCTTTGGGCAAGTAGCGCTCAATAGCGGATGGACGTTCACTGGCGGCCAAATGTGGAGCCTGGTGACGGAGACCAAGAAAGGTTTGGATAACCGTACCGAGGCGCTACCAATGACCATTGACGCGCAATACCACGTCGGCTTCAGTTGGATGCGCCAGTATGGCTTCCGCGTGGTGAGGAACTTCAACAATAAGATCTGGCTCGGCGCTTCGATCGAGAACGCGCAGACAACGAATCTCGGAGGGGGCAATCTCCCCAACAACTTCCTGATCGGCGCGCCCGGCACGGGCGGCGGACTTTACAACGGCGGAGACACCGTGACCGGTGCTGGCGCCCTGTCGGCGGCTGCGAACTACTCCTTTAACTACACTCCGGATTTCATCGTGAAGGCTGCATTCGAACCGGGGTTCGGACACTATGAGGTGTTTGGGATCCTCAGTAACTTCCGCGACCGCATCTATCCGGCAGCCCTTCTGACAACTATCCCAACTCCGCAATGCGGCGTCGCCGTTCCCACAGCGGCCACCCCGCCCTGCACCAGTGTGCGCACGGGCGGCGGCGGCGGGGCCAATGCCCGCTGGTCGTTTTTCCAGAAACAGGTGGATTTCGGCCTCCACTTCCTGGGCGGCGACGGCGTGGGCCGCTACGGCTCGTCCCAGTTGGCGGAGGTAACGGCGCACCCCAACGGAAGTCTGGCCCTGATCCACAGCTACCAGGCATTGGAGACGCTGGAGTGGCATTCCAAGCATTGGGACGTTTATACCAATGCTGGCGCCGAATACGCGCAGCGCACGGCCTACCTGAACGCGGCCGGCACCGCCCTGGTGGGTTACGGTCGCACCGACCAAACCGGTACCGGACTCTGCCTGGTGGAACCCAATCCTGCTGCGACAGTCAATGGAACCAAGTCGGGGTTTACGCCCGCCTCGAACGGTTGTAATGACCCGCGCAACCTTATCGAGGGCACCTTCGGATTCTGGTACAAGGCTTATAGCGGACCCAAGGGCAGGATACAGTTTGGTCCACAATATTCTTACCTGGTCCTCAACACCTGGAGGGATGCCGGGCGCGTGGGCAACGTTGCAACCAATCCTTTTGCGCCCACGCCTCACACTGTGGAGAACATGTTCTTCACTTCCTTCCGGTATTACCTACCGTAGGGACTCATAACGCAGTGTTGAAATCCGGCGCTGGCCAACCAGCCGGCGCCGGTATCCCCTGTAACAGTGCTGTAACAATCGCCTGCTAGCCTGAGTCCCGGGATGCGTAACTTGGTCGAAGCTGCTCGTTTTCCGCAGAAGCCCCAGCCTGAGCCCGAAACCACGGCTCCGACCGGGCGTACCATCCCGCTGATCCCGGCCAAAACCAGCAAAGTCCCCGACCGCGTCTTCTCCGCCGCCATGCTGTTCTGCGGCTTGTCGCTGCTAACCATCGTGGTGCTGATCGTCATCGAATTGGTGCTGCAGTCCAGGCTGTCGATCCACGCGTTCGGCTGGCGTTTCTTCACTACCCACAACTGGGACCCGGTGGCGGGCGACTTCGGAGCGCTGCCTTTTATCTACGGCACCCTTGTGTCGTCGCTCCTGGCCTTGGTGATTGCCATCCCCCTTTCGGTGGGCGTGGCGGTGTTCACCACCGAGATGTGCCCAAAGCCGCTGCGTGGGACCATCTCCTTCCTGACCGAGCTGCTGGCCGCGATCCCCAGCGTGGTGTTCGGGCTGTGGGCGATCTTCGTGCTGGCGCCGCTCTTGCGCGAGCACGTGCAGCCCTGGCTGGCGAAATACTTTGGCTGGACCAGCCTGTTTTCGGGACCGCCGTTTGGCATCGGCATGCTGGCCGCCGGGATAATCCTGGCCATCATGATCGTCCCCATCATCGCCTCGATCACGCGCGAAGTCCTCACTGCGGTGCCGCAGCAGCAGCGGGAAGCGGTGCTAGCGCTGGGGGCAACGCGCTGGGAAATGATCCGGGTGGGCGTCTTGCGCAATGCCCGCACCGGCATCGTCGGCGCCATTATCCTTGGACTGGGCCGCGCCCTGGGAGAAACCATGGCCGTGACCATGGTGATCGGCAACACCCCCCAGATCGCCCGATCGCTGTTCGCGCCCGGCTACACCATGGCCAGCGTGATCGCCAACGAATTCACCGAGGCCACCGGCGATCTGTATTTGAGCGCCCTGATCGAGATCGGGCTGGGACTGTTTCTTGTGACGATTGTGGTCAACATACTGGCCGGTCTGCTGGTTTGGTCGGTCACACGCGGCATGCCTGCGAGGGTCCGTGCCTAACGACCCCATCACGCCAAAAGCGGACGCGCCGGAGCGCAGCCCATCGCAGCAACGCCTTCTGGACTTGAGGCGCAAGGTCACCGACCGCCTTGCCACCGGATTCGCCGTGTTGATGGCGGTGCTGGTAGTGGCTCCATTGCTGGCCGTGTTCGGCTACCTGGTAGTGCGCGGCATTGGCTCGCTGAACCTGGCCTTCTTCACTCACCTCCCGGTCCCGGTGGGCGAGAAGGGCGGAGGCGTAGCCAACGCAATAGTGGGATCGGTGATGATCCTTGGCATCGCCAGCATCATCGGCGTGCCCTGGGGGATCGGCGCCGGCATCTACCTGGCCGAATACGGCCGCGGAAGCTTCGCCACGCTGCTGCGCTTCACCGCCGACGTGCTGAATGGCGTGCCTTCCATCGTGATCGGCATTGTGGCCTACGCGCTGGTGGTGCTGAGCCAGAAGCACTTCTCCGCGCTCTCTGGCGGCGTGGCGCTGGGGATCATGATGATCCCCACCATCACCCGCGCCACTGAAGAAGTGCTGCTGCTGGTGCCGCTAACGGTGCGGGAAGCAGCCTGGGGTCTGGGAGTGGCACGCTGGCGCGCCACCCTCTCCGTCACTCTGCGCACGGCCAGCGCCGGTGTGATCACCGCGGTGATGCTGGCCTTCGCCCGCATCGCGGGAGAAACCGCGCCGCTGCTGTTCACCGCTTTCGGCAATCAATTTTGGAACCTTAATCCCAACCAGCCCACGGCCGCGCTGCCGTTGCAGCTCTTCGTCTACGCCATCTCGCCCTTCGACGAGTGGCACCGGCTCGCTTGGGCGTGCGCTTTGGTGCTGATTGTGCTGATCGTGGGCGCGGTCGCGGCGGTGCGTCTGGTGGCGAGCCGGGGCATGTTCCAGGGAGCGAATTAGGAGATGGGTGTCGGAGTCCAAGTCGAGCAGCTCAATGCGTGGTTCGGCACCACCCAGGCGCTCTATGACATCGCCATGCAGGTCCCGGCCAATCACGCCACTGCCATCATCGGGCCTTCGGGGTGCGGAAAATCGACCTTCATCCGCTGCCTCAACCGCATGCACGAGACGGTGCGGGACGCCCGCCTGGAAGGGCGGGTGCGCATCGGCTCCATGGAGGTCTACGGCAACGGCACCTCGGCGGTGGAAGTGCGGCGGCGCGTGGGCATGGTGTTCCAGAAGCCCAACCCCTTCCCCAGCATGTCCATCTATGACAACGTGGCCGCCGGGCTGAAGCTGAACGGCTTCCACAACCGGCGGGTGCTGGATGAAGTGGTGGAGCGCTCGCTGCACATGGCGGCGCTGTGGGACGAGGTGAAGGACTCGCTGAAGAAGAAGTCGGGGGCCAGCCTCTCCGGAGGTCAGCAGCAGCGGCTGTGCATCGCCCGTGCCCTGGCGGTGCAGCCGGAAGTGATGCTGATGGATGAACCCGCTTCCGCCCTCGACCCCATCTCCACCAGCAAGATCGAGGAGCTGATCTTCCAGCTCAAGGAGCAGTACACCATCGTGATCGTCACCCATAACATGCAACAGGCAGCGCGGGTGGCGGAATATACTGGCTTTTTTCTGATGGGGAAGCTGATCGAGTTCGATAAGACCGAGAAGATCTTCACCAATCCCTCCGACAAGCGGACGGAAGACTACATCACAGGCAGGTTCGGATAGTGCGCACGCGTTTCCATCAAGGTTTGGATCAGTTGCGGCAGAAGCTGCTCACCATGGGCGGCATGGCCGAACAGGCGGTCGAGCGCGCCGTCGAGAGTTACCGGCGGCGGGACGGGGAGCTGTGCCGGCTGGTGCTCGATGGCGAACCCGCCATCAACATCATAGAGCGCGAGATCGACGAGCTCGCCCTCGACCTGCTGGCCATGCAGCAGCCCATGGCCGTCGACCTGCGCTTCATCACCGCTGTCATGAAGATCAACGCCGACCTAGAGCGCGTCGGCGACCAAGCGGTGAACATCGTGCAGCGGGTGCAGCACTCGCTCGATCTGCCCGAGGCGGACCTGCCCGCCGATATTCCCCGCATGGCCGGACTGGCCAGGGACATGGTGCGGCGCGCGCTGCAGTCGTTCATCGACGCCCGTCCAGAAGCGGCCGAAGAAGTGCTCAAGATGGACGACCTGGTGGACAACATGAACCGCGAGATCCACGCCTCCATGATCGCGCACATGAAGCGGGTTCCGGACGCGCTGCAGCAGGCGCTGGATGCGCTGCTCATCTCGCGCAACCTGGAACGCGTGGCCGACCACGCCACGAACATCGCCGAGGACGTCATCTTCTGGATCAAGGGCGCCGACGTGCGGCACCATTTTGGGATGAATACGGTCCAGCCGTAGCCTCCGCTGGGACGCGTCCCGTTGTGGTCCAGCTTTTTTGATCGGTTGCATCAGTTTTTTGGCATAGTGGGGAGCGGGAGTGACTATAAACTAAGCGTTCTTCATGCTTAAGTCCGGCCAGAATACGACTGTGTTGCGGCTGCTGGGCGTTATGGCGGCGACAGCCACAGCTATTCGTCTCTCTGGCAGGGGGACTTGAGCTAGCCGATCCAAGACAGCTCCTGAGCCCACCGCCAGATAAGGCGAGTGGGTTTTTGTTTTGCGGGAAATCTATGGACAGGACGAGCTGATGCGTTGCGCAGAGGTGGGGCGATGATCGTAATGAAATTCGGAGGTACGTCGGTCGAGGACGCGCCCGCCATTGAGCGTGTGGCCGAGATCGTGCGCAGCCGCTCGGCGGAGGGTCCCGCAGTCGTGGTCAGCGCGCTGGCCCGCGTCACCGACCAGTTGCTGGCGGCCGGCCAGGCAGCCGCGGCCGGCGACCGCGATCGCGCGTTGGAGCTGGCTTCGGCCCTTCGACAGCGACACCTGCGCACCGCTTCCGAACTTCTCCCCGGCAATCAACTTTCCAAGGTTCAGCCCGCGCTGGAATCCAATTTCAAACTGCTGCAAGAGCTGTTGACCGGCGTTGCTACCCTCCAGGAACTCTCACCCCGCAGCACCGATTGCCTGCTCTCGTTTGGCGAGTTGCTCTCGAGCGAGATCGTAAGCGCGGCCTTTGCGGCGCGCGACCTCGCCGCCGAGCGCGTGGACGCGCGCGAATGCCTCATCACCGACAATTCCCACACCAAGGCGGCGCCGCTTTTCGATGAGACCAGGGCGCGGATCGAGGCCCGCGTGCGGCCTCTCGTCGAGCGGCACGTAATCCCGGTGATGGGAGGATTCATCGGCGCCACGCTGGACGGCGTTCCGACCACCATCGGCCGTGGCGGCTCCGATTACTCGGCATCCATCGTGGGCGCGGCCATGCAGGCGGAGCGCATCGAGATCTGGACCGACGTGCCCGGGATGATGACCACCGACCCCAATCTCTGCCCGGAAGCACGGCTGATTGAGGAGATCAGCTTCGAAGAAGCCGCGGAACTGGCTTCCTTCGGCGCCAAAGTGCTGCACCCGGCCACGCTGCTGCCGGCCATCGAGAAGAACATCCCGGTCTTGGTGCTGAACTCGCGCAACCCGGCGGGCGCGGGCACCTGCATACGGGCGCACGTGCCGGGCAACCACCATCCCGTGCGCGCCATCGCCGCCAAGCGCCACAGCACTATCGTCAACGTGGCCGGCGAACGCGGCGAGATCCCGCGCGGATTCCTGCGGGAAGTGCTGGCGGTGTTCGACCGGCACCAGTGCCAGGTGGATATCGTCGCCAGTTCGCAGGTGCGCATCACGCTGGCGGTGGAATCCGACTCGGCGGCGCCGGAACTGCTCGCCGATCTGGAACGCTTCGCGCAAGTGAGTTGCGAGCCGCGGCAAGCCATCGTGAGCGTGGTGGGTGAGAACCTGCGCGGCCGCCAAGGCATCGCGGCCAGCGTGTTCTCGAGCGTCGCGGCCGCCGGGGTCAACGTGCGCATGATTTCGCAGGGCGCTTCCGAGATCAATATCAGCTTCGTCATCCACGAGGAGGATGTGCCGGCGGCGGTGCGCCGTCTGCACAGCGATCTCTTCGCCGAAGCCGATACCGAGGAGAGCCGGCGGCCCTCCGGCAGCGTTGTCCAGCGGGAAGCGAACGCGAGCGAGCATCTGCGGCTGCGCGCGAAGGTAGCTCGGGATGTGGGCGCGCCGAAGAGTTTGAAGTAAAGACTGACTGCAACACAGAGGTATGTCATGGGTCCGAAATCTGATTTCGTCTGGATGAACGGCAAGCTGGTCCGCTTCCAGGACGCCACCCTGCACTTCATGACTCCCGGCCTGCATTACGGGATTGGTGCCTTCGAAGGCATCCGCTGCTACGCCGCGTCGAATGGCTCCGCCATCTTCCGCCTGCACGATCACATGCAGCGGCTGGTGGATTCGGCGCGGGTGCTGGGCTTCCTGGAGCTGCCCTACACGCTGCGCGAGCTGACCGATGCGGTGAAGGCCACGGTCGCCGCCAACGCCTTCCCCGATTGCTACATCCGGCCTCTGATCTATCTCGCCGAGGGCGGCTGGAACCTGGTGCTCGATAACGGCGTGCCGCACGTGGGAATCGCGGTGTGGAAGTGGGAGAAGTTCCTGGGCGACGAAGCGCTGGAGACCGGCATCCGCGCCAACACCGCGTCTTTCACCCGGCATCACGTCAACGCCAGCATGACCAAGGCGAAGATTTGCGGTAACTATGTAAACTCGGTGCTGGCGCGGACGGAATCGCTGCGTCTGGGCTTCGACGAGGCCATCATGCTCGACCCTCAGGGCTACGTCGCCGAGTGCACCGGCGAGAACCTGTTCCTGGTACGCCGCGGCGTGCTTTACACTTCGCCGGCTGCGGCCATCCTCGAAGGCATCACCCGCGACACTATCCTGACCCTGGCCCGCGACCTCAGCCTCAAGGCCGTCGAGGAGCCGATCTCGCGCGACCAACTCTACCTGGCCGATGAAGTCTTCGTCTGCGGCACGGCGGCGGAGGTTGCCGGCTTGCGGGAGATCGATTTCCGGCGCATCGGCAGCGGCAAGACCGGACCCATCACCCGCCGGCTACAGCAAGCCTTCCAGCAGGTGACGCGCGGCAGCCATCCGCTCTCCGCCAATTGGCTGGAATATGTTCCTCTGGTTGAGGTGGGCTATGGGCACGGAGTTTGAGCAAATGGCAGTGATGAGCGAAAAAGCGCAGCTCCCTTCGGCAGCTCCTGAAGCGCGCCCCGTAAATGTTGCCCTCATTGGTTTTGGGACCGTGGGCAGTTCGGTGGCGCGCATTCTATCGAGCGCGCCATCACACCTGCGCCTAACCCACATCGTCAATCGCAACGTGGAACGCAAGCGGGTGGACTGGCTGCCTGGCAACATACGCTGGACCGACAATTTCGAAGACGCGCTTGGCGATTCCGTCGACATTGTGGTGGAACTGGTGGGCGGGGTGGAACCGGCGCGCGAGTGGGTACGGCGGGCGCTCGCGGCGGGCAAGTCCGTGGTCACCGCCAACAAGCAGTTGATCGCCCATCACGGGCCGGAACTTTTGGAGCTGGCGCGTCGCCAGAAACGCCAACTCGCCTTCGGCGCTTCGGTCGCGGGTGGCGTGCCAGTCGTATCGGGGCTTCAGGAGGGTTTGGCGGGCGACCACCTCTACCGGGTCTGCGGCATCCTGAACGGCACCTGCAATTACATCCTCAGCAAGATCGAAGAAGGTGGCGGCGGTTTTGCCGATGCGCTGCGCGAGGCGCAGCAACTGGGCTTCGCGGAGAGCGATCCCACCGACGACGTTGAGGGCTTCGATGCCCGGGCCAAGCTGGCGATCCTGGTGCGCGTCGGGCTGAACTGCGAAGTTGCGCCGGGCGAGATCGCCTGCCGCTCCATCGCCAGCCTGGAGGCGGTCGACTTTCACTATGCCCGGGACCTGGGCTGCACTATCCGCCAGATCTCCTGCGCGGAGCTGAAGGACGGGCAGCTATTCGCCTCGGTGCAACCGGCGCTGGTGCCGCTCGAGTCGCCGCTGGCGCGGGTGCAGGGCAGCCAGAACCTGGTGATGGCGACCGGCGAATTCGGCGGAGAGACGGTGTTCTCCGGCCACGGCGCGGGCGGCCATCCCACCGCGGTGGCCGTGGTCTCCGACCTGATCGCCATCGCCGAAGGGCGCATGAACGGCTGGCATTCCCCGCCCGCGCAGAAAGTGCCAGTGACTTCCGAGTTCAGCGCGCCGCATCATGTGCGCTTCACGGTGAGCGATCGCCCGGGGATCATCTCCGCCGTCTCAGGAATTCTGGCAAGACATGGCATCAGCATCGAGGCGGTGCTGCAGAAGCCGGGATACCCGAAATCGCGCTTGCCGTTCGTCATGACGCTCGAGGAATGCACGAACTCGCTGGTGGAGAGAGCGCTGGGGGAGCTGCGCGGCCTGGACTTTCTGGTAGAACCGATTTTGAGCCTGCCGCTGCTGCGGTAAGGGTGCCGAATGTATCTGCGATGCAGTGACGAAGGTTGTGCCACCAAGCTGGAGCTGCACCAGCGCGCCCTGGCGTGTCCGCGCTGCAACGGCCTTCTGGAAGTGGCGGCCGGCCCGCTGATGTTCAGCCCCCAAGTGCTGAAAGAGCTGTGGTGGAACCGGCGTTGCTCACGCGATCCCCGCGACCGCAGCGGGGTGTGGCGGTTCCGCGAGTTCCTTCCCGAGTACGCGCCGCGAGAGATCGTCACCATGGGCGAGGGCAATGTACCGCTGGTGCCGGGCATCAAGAGCGCCGGCTGGGCCGGGCTCTCGGACATTCGCTACAAGCACCTGGGTTGGAATCCCACCGCCTGCTTCAAGGACCTGGGGATGACGGTGGGCGTCACCGAGGCCAGGTTTCAGGGTGCGGGCACCGTGGCCTGCGCCTCGACGGGCAACACGGCAGGCTCGATGGCCGCCTATGCCGCGCGCGCGGGAATTACGGCCCGCGTCTATTTGCCCTCCGGCGCCGTCTCGCCGAACAAGGTGGCGCAGGCGCTCGATTACGGCGCCGAGATCGTAGAAGTGGAAGGCAGCTTCGACCAGGCACTGGAAACGGTGCTACACGAATCCGGACCGGAGATTTATTTCCTCAACTCGATCAATCCTTTCCGGCTCGAGGGACAGAAGACGGTGATGTTCGAACTGCTGGAAGAGTTGGGATGGAATCCGCCCGACTACATCGTGGTCCCCGGCGGCAACCTGGGGAACACGTCGGCATTCGGCAAGGCGCTATACGAACTCAAGACCGCCGGCTTGATCGATAAGGTGCCGCGGCTGGTGGTGGTGCAAGCGGAAGGCGCGAATCCGCTGGTCCGCACCTGGCGGGCAGGCTCGGACGAACTGCTGGTGGTCAAGGAACCGCGCACCGCGGCTACGGCGATTCGCATCGGCGCGCCGGTTTCCTGGAAGAAGGCGCTGAAGGCGCTGCGCTTCACCAACGGCCTGGCCATCGACGTGACCGATGATGAGATCGCGGAAGCCAAGTCGGTGATCGGCCGCGACGGCATCGGTTGCGAGCCGGCTTCGGCCACCACGCTCGCCGGCGCTCGTAAGCTGGTGCGCGACGGGACGATCCAGCGCGATGCCAGCGTGGTCGCCATTCTGACCGGGCACGTGCTCAAGGACACGGATTACATCACCAAATCGCGGTACACCTCGGCCGTGCGTACCTCGGCCGAAGTGCAGGCGGACTAAGAGAGATGGAATCCAAGCCAATGGCGATGCGAACGCGGCTGGAGCCGGCGGACATCGTGGTGCCGGCTTCGGTCGCGAACCTCGGCCCCGGCCTCGACACGCTGGCCGTGGCGTTGCAGCTCTACCTCCACGTACGCGCGCAAAGCATGCCCGGCCAGGGAAAAAATGAATTGCGATTCGACTTCGTGGGCTTTGAGCTGGACGGCGAGAACTTCATCGACCGGGCCTTTCGCTACATGGCAGCACGGGAAGGCGTGGAGTTCCCCTCGCTCTGCGTGGAGGTACGCAGCGAGATCCCCAGCCGCTCGGGGTTGGGCAGCAGCGCGGCAGCCACAGTGGCGGGATTGCGCTTGTACGATGCCTTTTTCGGCCCTTGTCCGATGCAAAAACTGCTGAACGTGGCGTGCGAGTTGGAAGGCCATCCTGACAACGCTGCGGCTGCGCTCCTCGGAGGCCTGACTACGAGCTGCGCATTGGAAGACAGCTCGGTGATCGCGCTCTCCATGCCCTGGCCCGAGGCCATTCGCTTCGTTGTACTGACTCCCAACCTCGGACTGGACACGGCAGCTTCACGTCGGGCGCTGCCGAAGCAGCTCCGGCGCGAAGACGCGGTCTTCAATCTGCAACGGGTGGCGCTGCTGCTGCAGGCGCTGCAAAGCCACGAGTATTCGCTGCTGCGCGAGGCTTTGCGCGACCGCTGCCATCAGCCCTTTCGCTTGATGCTGGTGCCGGGATTGGAGGAAGCCCTCGAACTCCAGCATCCCGACCTGCTGGGAGTATGCCTGGCGGGGGCGGGACCCTCCATCCTGGCGCTGGCGGAAAAGAACGTGGGTGAGGTGCAGGAGTTGCTGGCCAGTGCTTATCGGCCGCTGGGAATCCCGTTTACAGTGCGCACGCTGCGCGCTTACCAAAACGGTACCTGCAAATTGCAGCATTGCCAGTCGCCGGCTGCAATGCCTCCGGCGGATGTAGGATTAAAAAGTACGCCCTAATATTTCTGGAAGGTCCGGAACCCATGCTGACCACGAAGGCGCTCGAAGTCCTCGTAGCCAAAAACCTGCAACACGTCCGCTCGCCCATCCGCGATTTGGCGGCCGTCGCCGATGAATTGCGGCGGCAGGGCAAGACCATCCTCATGCTGAATATCGGCGATCCGTTGGACGCCGATTTTAGCACGCCTCCGGAACTGGTGGACGCGGTGGTCGAGGCCCTGCGCAACGGCAAGAACGGTTATGCTCCCGCGCTGGGCGTCCCAGAAGCTCTGCACGCCATCCGCGGCGAGGCCGAGCGCAAGGGCATCCGCAATATTCAAGACGTGTTCATCACCGACGGGGTAAGCGAAGCCGTGGACATCTGCCTTACCGCGCTGCTCAACCCGGGCGACGATCTGTTGGTTCCCCGCCCGGGATATCCGCTCTATACCGCAGTGCTGGCCAAGATCGGCGCTGGGCGCAATCCCTACGACCTGGCGGAAGAGCTGGACTGGGAGCCGGACGTCGGCGGCCTCGCCGCCCGGGTGACGCCCACGACGCGCGGCATCGTGCTGATCAACCCTAACAACCCGACCGGCGCCGTGCATTCGCGCCGCACGCTGGAAGCGATCGCGGAACTGGCGCGGCAGAACAACCTGGTCATCTTTGCCGACGAGATTTACGACCGCGTAACCTTCGACGGCGCCGATCACGTGCCCTTGGCGACGCTCGCGCCCGACATCCCGGTAGTCACCTTCGGCGGACTGTCCAAGGGATTTCTCGCCACCGGCTGGCGTGTGGGCTGGTGCGTGGTCAGCGGGCCGGCGGCCGCCGTGCGCTCGTATACGGAAGGCATGCACAAGCTGCTGCGCTCGCGCTTGTCCGCCAACCATCCGGTGCAGTATGCGGTGCGACCGGCGCTCGAAGGCATGCAGCAACACCTGCCCGGCATGATCGCCAAGCTCCAGGCGCGCCGCGACCTCACCCTCCAGTGGTGCAACTCGACACCCCGCGTCCATTGCGTGACGCCGAAGGGCGGGTTCTACGCCTTTCCGCGCCTCGACATCCCCGAGGATGACCTCGATTTCGTGAAGGCGCTGCTCCTCGAAAAGCAGGTGCTGGTGGTGCACGGCGGCGGATTCGGGCAGCAGGCTGGCACGCGGCACATCCGCATCGTCTTCTTGCCGCAGGAGCCCACTCTGCGCAATGCCTACAAAGCCATCGGCGAGTTCATGACGGAAAGGTATGGCGGGTAAAGCCTAGCCACGGATCATCACCGATTGGATAACGATTCTGCCGCGTTATCCGTCCTCATCCGTGGCAATCCGTGGCGTTTTGTTGTCTCGCCGGCGTGAGCCATCGCGGGTGAGATCCACGCCCTCCAGGCTTGGGCCTTCACCCATGAGGAATTCCTTGAAGGCGGGGCGCTTGCCCGTGAGCTTATCGCCTGCGCGTGCCGCCGCGGCTGAGCGTTGGCGGACCAGGGCGATAAAAGCCATGGCGGCGCGCGGCAGGCTGCGGTCCTTGCGGTAGATCAATCCCAATTCCCGCCACAGCGCGGCTCCCTTGAGCGGAATCATTACCACCTGGCCGGCGCGGGCTTCGGCCTGGGCGAAGCTGGCGCTGATCAAGGTGGCGCCCAGCCCCGCCGCCACGAAGTTCTTGATCATTCCCACGCTCGGCAGTTCCATGGCCACCCGCAACTTGTCCCGGTGAGGGCGGAACAGCTTGTCGAGCAACTGGCGCGTGTATCCGGTTTTGGGAAAGATGAGCGAGTGCTGGGCAACCTCCTCCACGGAAACGTCAGTGTGCTTAGCCAGGGGATGGCGCGGACTAACCATGACCATGAGGCGATCGCGGAAGATGGAGTGAATCTTCAGGCTGGGAGAGCGGACCGGCAGCGTGACCACGCCGGCATCGAGCACGCCGGACTCGATCCGTTCCACGATCTTGCGGCTGAAGTTGCGGTAGATGTTGATCTGCACCGCGGGATAGAGGCGCGAGTATTCCGCGAAGACGTCGGGCAGCACGTAGAGGCAGGTGGCTTCGTTGACGCCGATGGCCAGCATGCCGCGCGGGGTGACGTTCTGGTCGGCGACGGCGCGCAGCGACTCGTCGCGCAGGCTTAGCATCTGCTGGGCGTAGTCGAGCAGCACCTGGCCGGCGGGGGTGAGGTGCACGCTCTTGCCGGCGCGGTCCAGCAGCTTCTCACCGTATTCCTCTTCCAACTGGTGGATCTGCGCGCTCACCGCCGACTGCGAGCGAAAGACCTTCTGCCCCGCGCGGGAGAAGTTCCCCTGCTTGGCGACCTCGAGAAACGTGATGAGAACGTCGAAATCCATAATGCACGCCGGGCGCACGTCCCTGCCGGGACGCAATTGAAAGGTGAAAGGGCACGGCTTCCAGCCGTGCCGGTAACGTCTACACGTCGACCGGCCTTTAGGCCCTGAGGCAGATTCCCTCAGTGGCTAAAGCCGAGTTTTTAACCGCCTTTTACGGCACGCCTGAAAGGCGTGCCCCTTCACCCGTATATACCAACTGTAAATCTGCTCCAAAATTCATCTCGTGGCCCCGCGGGGCTGAATCTTCAGCTCAAATATCCTGCAACAGCTCTTCCGATAACGCCTTCTGCCGCGCTCCATCCAGCTTGGCGCCGCCCACCGTCAAATAGAAAACGTCGATGGCCTTCTGGCCTTCAGTATCGATGAGCGCGACCTCAATGTTGCACCCCTGCTTCGCCAGTTTCGAGCTGACGTGGTAGAGCAGCCCGGGGCGATCCTGCGCCACCAGCTCCAGCAGGGTGCTGTGCGAGGAGCTGTGATCGTCGAAGGTGAGCCGGGGCAGGATGGTCACCTTGGCGGGACGCATGCCGCCGGGCTTGGCCCGGCCCGCCATCAGCGCCGCCAGGCTCAGCTCGCCGCTAAGCACCGAAAGCAGGTTGTTCTGGAAGCGCTCGCTCTCCGAAGGATTCAGCTCGAAGGTGCGGAACAGGTCGGTGAAGTGAAACGTGTCCAGCACCACGGCGGCCTGGTTGCAGTAGGCGTCCGCCTTGACGATGTTCATGCCCCACGCCGCCAGCGTGCCCGCGATGGTGGCGAACAGCATGGGGCGGTCGGCCGTGACCAGCGTCAACTCATAGAGGTGCGAACGCTTCTGCAGCGACACCTGGACCGGGGCCTCGGCCAGCGCCGCCGCCATCCGCAGATGCTCCCCAATCTCCGCCGGCGAATAAGTCAGGAGGTAGCGCTTGGGAAATCCCGCAAGGAACTCCCTGAGTCCCCCGGAGGCGCTCTCGTGAAGCCCGAGTTGCCCGGGACGCACGCGCTCGTCGTCGAGGCTGCGGTTCATGTGGTTGATGGTGGCGGCGTAAAGCTGCCACAGCATCTCCGCCTTCCACGGCGTCAGGGCTTCCGGGTTGACGGACTTGATGTCGGCATAGGTGAGCAGGCACAGCATCTTCAGCCGCTCGGGAGTGCCGATTTTGACGGCGAGTGCGCGAACCGTCTCGGGATCGAAGATGTCGCGGCGCGACAGCGCCATAGACATCTCCAGATGACTGGCGACCAGGAAGCGGACGGTCTCGTCCGCCTCGGCGTCCAGCGCCAGGCGCGCCAGGATCGCATCGAGCGCCTCGAGACTGCCAGCGATGTGGTTCTCGCCCGGCATGCCCTTGCCGATGTCGTGGACCAGCAGCGCCAGGAACAGCAATTCGGGGCGCTCGGTCTCCCCCAGGATCTCGGCAAACCTTTTCTCCAAGGGCTCCTCGGCCTGGCGCAGGCGGTGCAGGTTCTCGATGGTCAGGAAGGAGTGCTCATCCACCGTGTAACGGTGGTAGTAGTCGCGGATGACGAGCGCATCGATGGCATGGAATTCCGGCAACAGTATGGTCAGCAGCCCGTTCCGGTGCAGCCCACGCAAGGCATCAGCGGCATAGTGCAGGGTGAGGATGGCGCGCAGACGGTCCCAGAATCCAGGCAAGCCGGGCAGGTGCTGGCGCAGCAGGGGCAAGGCCTTTTCGATGCGATGCTCGGCGTCGCGGCTGATCTTGAACCCGTGGCGGGCGACGAATTCGAAGAGCGCGAGCGCGGTCGAAGCATCCTCCATCGCGGTGGACTGGCGGAGCAGGACGCGGCCGTGGCTGACGTGGAAATCGGCGTTGGAGAGCCGCGATCGCCAGTCGTCGAAGGCGTGGTAGAGCGAAGAGCGCGCCCCCGCGACGTCGTCCAGAAACTGGGTGGCGGCACGGTCGATGGCGCGGGCATGGCGGAAGTAGAGGCGCATCCATTCCGCAGGCTCCACGGCACAGTTCACTTTGGCGCCGACGCCCGCAGCCGCGGCTTCGGCCTGCAATTCGTAGCTGAGAGCATTGTCATCCCGCCCTTGACGGTAATGCAGAAAGCAGCGGACCGCGCACAGGAAGTCGAAGGCGCGCAGGCAGTCCTCGCGCAACTCCTGCGCCAGAAGTCCCGCCGGCGGCCGGGGGCTGCGTTTCTCCAGTCCGGAGATCAGAGCCAGCCAGCAGGCAACGTTGTAGTCGCGCAAGCCGCCCGGCCCCTCTTTGAGGTTGGGCTCCAGGTGAAAGATGGTCTGGCCGTACTTGGCATGGCGGGTGCGCGTCAGCTCCGCCAGGTTCTGCACCAGGGGCTGGCGTTCCCGGACCACCAACTGCGGCACCACCTCCTCATGCAGGCGGGTGAATAACTGCGCATCTCCGGCGAGATAGCGACAGTCCAGCAGCGACATGTTGAACTCGAGGTTGTCGCGGTAAAGCCGGCCACATTCCGCCAGGCTGCGGGTGGTAGGGCTGACGCGCAAGCGGAGGTCCCACAGCTCGCGGCACAGGTTGGCAATCCCCCGCTTGTATTGCTCCTCGGTGCGCGCGTCCCCGGCGAGAAACAAGAGATCCACGTCCGAACCGGGGAACAGGACCTTGCGTCCAAAGCCGCCCAGCGCCGCCAGGCAGAAGCGCTCGGGCCCATTCGATTCGGGCGCGATGAAGGCGGCGTAGAGCTGCTGGGCGATGGAGTCCACCAGCGCCGCGCGCTCGCGCACCGCGGCCAGGCCATCTCCGCTCTCCTGGAAGCGGGCGCGAATCTGCCCCGATTCGGAGAGATACAGGTCCCGAAGATTGGGTACGGCAGCAGCCGACATGATTTTGGCTCGGCCCCGGCGCCGGTTCAGCGGGCCGAGGAAAGTGCGGCGAAGCGCTACAGGGCGCCCTGGCCGCGCTCGTCGTTGCGGATGCGGATGGCGTCATCGATGCGGGAGACGAAGATCTTGCCGTCGCCGATCTTGCCGGTCTTGGCTGCACTCAGGATGGCGTTGACAGCCTTCTCCACCAGATCATCGGGCAGAACCATTTCGATCTTCACCTTGGGCACCAGGTCCACGGTGTATTCACGGCCGCGATACACCTCGGTGTGGCCCTTCTGGCGGCCGTGGCCACGCACGTCGGTGACCGTCATTCCGTCCACCCCGATCTCCTGCAGTCCGTCTTTGACCGCTTCGAACTTGGAGGGCTGGATAATCGCCTCGATCTTGGTCATGACACTCCGTTTTTGAAAGCAGTACCAAGTACCAAGTTGCAAGTACTAAGTAGGGAATTCCGGTGCTTGATACTTGGTACTCGCTACTTGGTACTTTCTCTCAGTACTCCAGGTTGTAGCCTTCTTCACCGTGCTGCGAAAGGTCCAGCCCCTGGACTTCCTGCTCCGGCGACACTCGCAATCCCACGATGAGGTCGACGAGCTTCAGGATCGCCAGTGTCCCAACGATCGCCAGGGACCATGCGATCACGACCCCCACCAACTGATTCAGCAATTGGTGAGCGTTGCCTTCAATCAGGCCCACCGCCCGCGGATGGCCGGCACTGTCTCTAAAGACGGGATTCACCGCGCTGGCGGCGAAGACTCCGGTCAGCAGGGCTCCGATGGTCCCACCGGCGCCGTGGACGCCAAAGGCATCCAGGCTGTCGTCGTAGCCGAAGGCAGCTTTCACCCTGGCGACCATCAGATAGCAGAAGATGCCGGCGACAAAGCCGATCGCGAGCGCGGACATCGGGCCCACGAACCCGGAAGCCGGGGTGATGGCCACCAGTCCGGCGACTGCGCCCGAGATGGCGCCCAGCGCGCTGGGTTTGCCGTTGCGCAGCCACTCGGCTAGTCCCCAGCCCACCACGGCAGCCGCGGCAGCAAAGTGCGTGGCCACGAACGCGCTGGTGGCGAGGCTTCCGGCGGCAAGCGCGCTCCCAGCGTTGAAGCCGAACCACCCCACCCAGAGCAGGCAGGCGCCGATGAAGCTGAGCACCACGCTGTGCGGCAGAATCGATTCCTTGGGATATCCCAGGCGTTTGCCGAGATACAACGCGCACACCAGCGCCGAAACCCCGGAGGTGACGTGCACCACCGTGCCGCCGGCGAAATCGAGCGTCGGGATGCGCCCGCCCAGGCTGGAGTTCAGCAGGCCGCCTTTGCCCCACACCATGTGCGCCATGGGGTCGTACACGATCAGGGACCACAGGACCATGAACAGCGCCATGGCACTGAACTTCATGCGCTCGGCGAAGGCGCCGGTGATCAAGGCGGGCGTGATGATGGCAAACATCAACTGGAAGACCATGTAGCTCTGCTGGGGAATGGTGGCGGCGTAATCGGCGTCCGGCGCTGCGCCCACGCCGCGCAGGAAGATGTGCCCGAAGCCGCCGATAAACCTTGTCCCCGGCGCGAAGCAGAGGCTGTAGCCGACGATGGCCCAGAGCACAGTCACGATCGCCATCAGGGCGAAGCTGTGCATCATGGTGCCCAGAACGTTCTTCTTGCGCACCAGGCCGCCGTAGAAAAGCGCCAAGCCAGGGCCGGTCATCATCAGGACGAGAGCCGAGCTGGTGAGCATCCAGGCGTTGTCGCCGGAACTCTGGGCCTGCGCCACGTCCTTCTCCAGCTTGGCGAGCCTGTCCGCCACCGCCGGAGCGGTCCCCGGCGCGACCGCCGCGGTGGGTAACGCCCCGACCAGGATCACCAGCACCAGGAAAGCCCATGGGAAAACGGTACGCCTGGATATTATTGCTCTCATAATCGTGTTGCCCATAACTGCACATCACGGCTGTGTGCGGTCGAAACCCGCGGCAAGCATGCGCCGAACCTTAACTCTTACCGTGTTGCACAGGGGCGGGGAAATAGAAAATTATTATCCCAACCATTAACAATTTCTATTTCCGTAAGTGGTTGTGGGGCAATGGTTTACGAGAGCGCAATTCCGCGGTAAGGCGAGAATCCGGTCGCTATTTTTGGCAGGCGGTCGGCTCCGAAAGCCTTCCAAAAGAGCGGCTTACTTCGATTTGGGTTCGAGGATGATCTCCCGCGCCAGGCGGTCGCCGAGGATCTCGCGCCAAGTGGAGCGTTCCTTATACCCCTCGAGCATTTTCTGATCGTTCAGGTCGAGCGCTTGCATGGCAACGGCTTCCATCTTGTCTTCGTTGGCTTCCAGGGTAGCCAGATCCTTGAATTCGGTCATCAGCATCAGATCCCAGTCGTTGGGACTGTGGGATTCGGCGCCGATGACCTTGTAATCGAGGATCAATCCTGCCTTTTTCATCGCGTCCTGCTCCTTCCTCCACTCGGTGGCCAGGTACTCCATATACTTGAGACCCAGTCCCGGCTTGGTGTGCACGAAGGTGAGGGTCCACACCGGGCCGTCATGGAAGGGACGGGAGGGCGGAGTGGCCGTAGAGGTCGCGGACGACATAGCTTGAGCCAGCGCCAGAGCAGGCAGCAGCGATGCAACACCAACCAGCAGGGCGGCGATCGACATTCTCTTCATGATCTTTTCTCCTCTATTTATTAATACACACATGGCGGATCAGCCCAACTCGCCCGCCGCGCTCGCCTGGGCCATCGGCGGCGGAGCGGCGAAAGTCAGCTTCCTGCGAAACTCCCGGTGCAGCAGCACCAGATTGCTGACGGCCTGGATCGCCACCGTTGCCACCGAGAGATACCAGACTTGCCGGATGGTGAACCCCGGCCGCAACGAGAGCGCAGCCGCCGGACCAGCGAAGATGAACAGACGAAGCGCTGAACTTGCCAGCGACGGCCAGGTGTTGCCCAGCGCCTGGAAGATGCTGGAGCTGGTGAAGATCAACGCCATGCCGGCGAAGTTCCAGGAAATGATGCGGAGGTAGTCCGTCCCGAAGGCGATCACCTGCGGTTCGCGCGAGAAAAACCGGATCAACGCTTCCGGAAACATCTGGCAGATCAGCGTGAGGGCCAGCATGGCGGCAACACTTATGCCCGCCGCCGAGTAAAACGTCTGTCGCACGCGGTCGGGCTGCCGGGCTCCGAAGTTCTGCCCCGCCACCGGCGAAGCGGCGAAGCTGACCGCCATCACCGGCAGGAACATGGACTGCATAAGGCGTCCGCCAATGCCGAATCCCGCCTGAGCCGCCGCGCCGAAGTCGCGGATGATCCAGTACACCAGCCCGATGTAAACCCCCATCAGGGCGAACTCGCCGCCGGCGGGTAGCCCGACGTTGAGCATCTCTCTCCAGATCTTTACCTGCGGAGCCCACATGGAGCGGTCGAAGGAGACATATTTTTCCAGCTTCTCGAAGTAGGCGGTGATGGCCAGCACGCCGACCGCGATGGCGATCAGCGTGGCCAGCGCCGCCCCGCTTACCCCCAGCGGATGGTGCGTGCCCCAGCCGGCGATCAGCACCGGCGCCAGCACGATATTTATGACGACCGTGATCACCTGCACGATCATGGTGGGTTTCACGATGCCGGTCCCGCGCAACGCCGAGGCCATGGAGATCAGCGCGAATTGCAATCCCAGCGCCGGGACGAACCAGAGCAGATAGGCAGCGCCGTCCTGTACGGTCTTCGGATCCGCGCCCAGCCAATGGCAATACGGCATGCGGAACACGTAACCCAGCACCACGACACCAGCGCCCACCAGCAGCGCCAGCACGAATGACTGGTTGAACACCATCTGCGCCCGTGGCTGGTCCTTGCGTCCCGCCGCGTGCGAGATCAGGACGGTCGTGCCCACGCCCAGCATCTGGGTGAGCGCCAGCACGATCAACATCCAATTGCCGGCCAAGCCGACTCCTGCGATCGCCTCTTTTCCCAGCCGCGAAACAAAATAGAGGTCCACCAGGTAATACAGTGTCTGGAAGACCATGCTGACGGCCATGAAGACCGCCAGGTGCAGGACGTGCCGCGTGACCGAGCCTTGTGTCAGATCCCTCATGGCAGATTTTTTGTGCTGAGGCTGCAAGTGCAGCAATGCCCACGCGCCACACCCACCCCCGGTCTGCGATGGTAGACGAACTGCCTGTGATCGTCCACCGGCCCAATGTTCGAACCTCGGGAGTTATTCCTGCTGACCGCGTCGCGGACGTATCGTCGAATCGAAGCCGGCCTCGCGGCGATCGCATGAAATCGGGTATCCGTTCAACTTTGCGGCAGCTCGTGATCCCCAATGGATTGCTGCTCGCCGCCGCCGCGCTCCTCCTGCCCTGGAAGCTGGGAAGCGTTTTCGCGCCGCCCGGGGGAAGGTACATCGGGCTGGCCATAGCCGCCGCCGGCGTCCTGCTAGCCTGGCGCCTGCGCTCCCCTCGCCTGATGTTAATGCTCGTTCTTCTACTGGTCAGCGAACGGGCGTGGATGATGGCGTGGGCGTGGAGCGAACCGGCCCTCCGCAACACCCTCGCCGTACTGCTTCCGCTCAACGTCGCCGCCCTCCTATTGGTAGACGATGCATTCGTCGATTGGGAAGCATTCGCCTGGTGGGGAGGGCTGATCGCCGTGCAGGGGGCGGGGGTGGCCTTGATCCTGGAAACGGGGGAGGTCTCGGCGTTGCGCCGTCTGGGCCGCCCCTTGATCCCGCAGCTTATGCCTGGAAGCCGGGTGCCACAGCTTGCCGCCTTGCTGCTCCTGGCATGCGGCGTTGCGCTGATCGCGGCATTCCTTGTTACCCGCAAGCCGAGGGACAGCGGTATGTTCTGGGCGCTGGGCGCCTGCTACCTAGCGATGAGCGCGGCGAATCCGCGCCTGGCTGCGGGTTATTTCGCGGCCGCGGCGCTGATCGCGGGTGCGAGCGTGATCGAGACTGCCTACCTGGTGGGCTACCACGATGAACTCACCGGCCTGCCCGGGCGGCGCGCTTTCAACCAGGCGGTCGCCGCGCTCGATGGGGAATACGCCATCGCCATGCTCGATATCGACCATTTCAAGCGGTTCAACGACAGCTTCGGACACGATGCCGGCGACCAGGTGCTGCGCCTGGTGGCCGCCAGGATGATGGACGTGGGCGGCAGCGGTAAAGCCTTCCGCTATGGCGGCGAGGAGTTCGCCATCGTTTTTCGCCGGACCGCGGCGGAGGAAGCGCTGGAGCACGCCGAAGCCCTGCGCCACGCGATCGCGGAAACCAGCTTCGTGGTGCGCGGCCTAGACCGCAGCCAGCGCGAGCGGACAGAACGGCGGCGCCGCCACCGTCCGCGCAAACTGCGCAAGCAACCTGTCGACACCCGAGTGACCGTCAGCATGGGAGTGGCGGAGCCGGCCCGGCCTGAAACGCCCGTCGAGAAGGTGATTCAGGCGGCCGACAAGGCGCTCTATCGCGCCAAAGAACGCGGCCGTAACCGCGTGGAGATGCACGGAAGGAGAACCGCAGCGATTACGTAGGCCCAGCCGCCCCTTCGACTTCGCTCAGGGCGGGCTCTCGGCTGAGCGGGCGAGCGAAGCTCGCCTGTACCGGATCAGGTGAACGTGGGCAGCAGCACCATGTCATCACTGGGCACCGGCTCCAGGGGATAGCCGCCCTTGGTCCAGGCACGCAGCCCGCCGTGGATCACGTACGCGTCGAAGCCATGCTCCCGCAGGATGTGCGCCACACGGGCGCTGGTGGCTTCCCGCACTCAAGTACAGTAGAGGTAGATCTGCTTGTCGCGCGGCCACTCCTTCACCGTCGCCAGCAGGTTGTTGGGCTCCAGGCGGATTGAGCCCTTGATGCGCATGGCGCCGGGATCGTAGTAGCCATGGCTGCGGACATCGGCGACGGTCATCCCGCCGGCTTCGCCCGAAGACAATCTGCTGGCCAGTTCTTGAACCTGCACGCGCGGCACCACGCGGTACTTCCGGTGCCGCCAGTAGAGATACACGCGGTAAACGACGTATCCGACGAGCGCGGCGAACAGCGACCACTCCACCGCGCGTCCGACGGTCTGCGCCCCTCTGGCGACGGCCACGATCACTCCACTGAACAGATAGCCGAACCCGGCGTAGGCGAGGGTGTAGAGGCAGGCGCCGACAAAGTCCAGGCGCAGGAATTGGCCGAAGCCCATGCGCATGCTGCCGGCCAGCGGCGGCGCCAGGGAATTGATGCCGGGAATGAACTTGGCGAACAGCAGCGTGGTCCGGCCGCGCCGGTAGAACGACTCTGCCGAACGCAGGATGCAGGACTCGGGATTGAGCGCAATGCGGCACAGGAAGCTGAGCAGCGTCCATCCGGTTTGCCGTCCGAGAATGAACAGTAGGGTGTCTCCCAGAAGCATCGCCGAGAGGGCGACGATCAGGACCATCTCTGGGCGCAGATGGTGCCCCGCGCTGGCCGCCCCAGCGGCTATGAGGGCTAGCGCCGCCGGCACCGGCACCCCCACCGCCTCCAGAAACACGATCAGCGCCAGTACCGCGTACCCATGCTGTTCCAGCAATGCGACGATGTCTCTCATGCCTCAGGGTAAGATTCCGGAGGGCGGCGGAAAGCTGCGCGATTTTGTGGAGGGCTGCGTCCGGCGTTGACACCTTGTGCATCTCTCTGATGACGGCCGTTGCCATGGGGACAATGAATCCGAGGCTCTTGAAACTGGTGCTGGCAATCCTGACGGCGGTGTGGGCCGTCGTACCGCCGGCGTTCGCGCAGGAGGCCACGCTTCGCCTCGATCCGGAGAAAACTACCGTCAGCTTCACCCTGGAAGCCACGATGCACACGGTGCACGGCACCTTCCGGCTGAAGAATGGCGCCATCAAGTTCAATCCCGCGACCGGTGCGGCGAGCGGAGCCGTGGTGATCGACGCGGCCAGCGGCGAGACCGGGAACCAGCGGCGCGACCGCAACATGCACCGAGACGTGCTGGTGAGCGAGCGCTATCCCGAGATTACTTTCACGCCTACACGAGTCATCGGCAACGTCCAGCCGCAAGGCGAGTCCAGCGTAGAGGTGGAGGGAGTTTTGAGATTACAGGGGAGCGATCACCACATCACGCTTCCCTTCACCGTTCAGGCGAGCGAAGGCGGACTGCGAGCCACCACCCACTTCACCGTCCCTTACGTCGCTTGGGGACTGAAAAACCCAAGCACCTTCCTGTTGCACGTTGGGGATAAGGTGGAGTTGAGCATCGACGCGAGCGGCAAACTGACGACAGCCGCGGCGCAGCGTTGAGACGATCCTATGGCGGTTTCGCAATCGGAGCGTGCGGGTGGAAGCGCCGTTCAGCCCGCCCCCTCCATCACATGTCATTCTTCCGTCGAGCAAAGCGAGACGGGAGAATCTGGCTGCAATGGCGGCGCAACCGACTTGGGTGGCGCCGGCTGTTCCCTAGATCCTCCGCTCACCTTCGGCTCGCGAAGGATGACACCTTCAACAGTGCGGAGATATTCTGCCAGCAACATCCGAAGACCTGCGCTTCCACCGCGTACACCCTATCTGGGTATCATCTACGGCTGGAGACGGGCCAGTTCGTTGCGATAGAGCTGGTTCTGGGGAAATTCCTCGGCCAGGCCGGAGAGCAAGCGGCGCGCGGTTTCCTGATCGTGGTCACGCAGGGCGGCCACCGCCAGCAACAGCCGGGCATAGGGAGCAAGGTAGTGACCCTTTTCCGCGGTGAGGCGCAGCTTGGCGATGCCCTCTTCCCTATTGGTCTCCGCCCCGCCCATACGCAGCAGCCAGCGGACGGGCGCGGAATTCGCGCTGAGCAGGTAATTCTCCACTCCAACCGCGAGATAGGCGTCGTAGTAAGAGGGATCGAGCGTGAGCAGCTTCTGGGCCAGCAGCCGCCCGTTCTTCAAGTAGCCCAGCCCAGCCATATTCCTTTTCTCGATCATGGCGGCGTAGTCGCCGCGCAGGCCGCTGGCCATCACTTTGGCGAAGAGCGCGTTGGCATCCTGCGGCGCGCCGGAGAGGACGCGGCCGGCGATCTCGTCGCCCTTGGCCAGTTCGCGGTCGAAGGCCGCCCGCGTTTGCGGGTCCGGCACCGGCTTCCCGCGTTTGGCGAATTTATCGTTATCCGTGAAAAGCTCGGATTCCAGGATGTGCAGGCGATTGAACTCGCTAAAGAGATAAGCCGCGGCGTTCGACATGGGGCCGACCGCATCGTCGGGATGGCCGGTTTCCCAGGCCTGGAAGGTCGCGTGGGCGCCGTCGAAATCCAGGTTGTACATCTGCCGATAACCGATTTCGAGCGTCGTCGGCGCCGTTACGGCGTCTGCGCCGGTCGCGGGCAGGGCCGCTAACAACAGGGCGCACGCCACGAGCGCCGACACCACCGACTTGTGTGTTGCGAGCAGCAGTCGTACCCCCACGCCATCCAAGCTGATGCACGGCCCGACTGGATACTTAGATGCATCCGGAGAACCGAACGGTCTCCTGTTTCGCCTGCCCGACCAACCTTAGGTAACCGGCGCAGCCTCTTAGGTAACCGGCACAGCCTCGCTCTTCAGAGACTCCAGCGATGGCCGGCTGAGCGCGTCCATGGCGGCCTGGACCCCGCCCGGGCGGTGCGGAACCCCGGCGGCACGCAAGCCCATCTCGACCCCGGCCAGCGTGCCCATCAGCATCAGATCGTTAAAGTCGCCCAGGTGGCCGATGCGGAAGGTCTTTCCCTTGAGCTTGCCCAAGCCCGTGCCGAGAGACAAATCATACTCCTCCAGGGTAAGGTTGCGGAAGTGGTCGGCATCGTGGCCTTCCGGCATCACGACCGCAGTCAGCGAACTTGAGTATTCCCGAGGTTCGAGCGCAAGTACCTCCAGCCCCCAGGCCGCGACGGCCGCCCGCGTGGCGGCAGCATGGCGCCGGTGCCGGGCAAAGACGTTCTCGAGGCCCTCTTCATGCAACATGGCTATGGCCTCGCGAAGGCCGTAGAGAAGATTGGTGGCAGGGGTATAGGGGAAGAAACCAGCGGGATTCGACTTCAGCATATCTTCCCAATCCCAGTAGGAACGCCTCATGCGGTTCGTCTTTGAAGCCGCCAACGCTTTCCCGGAGACCGCGTTGAACCCAAGCCCGGGTGGCAACATCAATCCCTTTTGCGAGCCGGCGATGGTCACGTCCACCCGCCACGCATCGTGCCCGTACTCCATGCAGGCAAGCGAGGAAATCGTGTCCACCAGGAACAGCGCGGGATGGCGGGCGTTGTCGATGGCTTGGCGAACCTCAGGGATGCGGCTGGCGACGCCGGTCGAGGTCTCGTTGTGGACCACGGCGACGGCCTTGATGGCCTGATCGCGGTCGGCTGCGAGCCGCGCCTCCACCTTGGCTGCATCCACGCCGTGCCGCCAGTCTCCCGGCATGAACTCGACATCTAGCCCCAGCTTCTTGGCCATGATCTGCCACAGGGCGGCAAACTGCCCGGTCTCGTACATCAGAACCTTGTCGCCGGGCGAGAGCGTGTTGACGAGCGCCGCTTCCCAGGCGCCGGTGCCGGAAGACGGGAAGATGATCACCGGTCCGGAAGTCTGGAAGAGGGAGCGACAACCTTCGAGAACGTCCTTTCCGAGTTGCGCAAACTCCGGCCCGCGATGGTCGAGGGTGGGGCGGTCGATGGCGCGCAGCACGCGGTCGGGGACGTTGGTGGGGCCTGGGATCTGCAGGAAATGACGGCCGGGTCGATGTTTCATGAGCTACCTCCCTGACGGTTTACCCGCAAGTGCTGAGTAAGTCGCTACTCTTCCTCTTCCTCCACCACGCCGCGGGCGGCCTTGGACGCGGTGATGATCTTCTCCTGCAACTGCGCCGGCACGATGTCGTAGTGGTTCATTTCCATGTTGAAGCTGCCCCGGCCCTGGGTCATCGAGGTCAGGTCGACCCCATAGGTCAGCATCTCGGCCATGGGCACTTCCGCCTTGATCACGGTCTTGCCGCTCTTGTTGTCCATGCCCTGGATGCGGCCGCGGCGCGAGTTGAGGTCGCCCATGATGGCGCCGGCGAACTCGTCCGGCACTTCGATCTCCACCTTCATCACCGGCTCCAGCAGCGTGGGCTTGGCCAGCTCCATCGCCTTCCTGAAGGCCAGCCGGCCGGCGAGCTGGAACGAGAGATCGTTGGAATCCACGTCGTGATACGACCCGTCATAGAGCACCACCCTGAAGTCCACCACCGGGAACCCCGCGAGATAGCCGCGCGCCGCCGCGTCTTTGATGCCTTTCTCCACGGCGGGGATGAAGTTCCTGGGAATTGCGCCGCCAAAGATGTCGTTGACGAACTCGAACTCTCCCCCGCGCGGCAGCGGTTCCATTTTGATGCGGCAGACGCCGAACTGGCCGTGGCCGCCGGTCTGCTTCTTGTGGCGGCCTTCCACGTCGGCGCGCCCGCGAATGGTCTCGCGATACGGCACCTTGGGCGCTTTCAGGTTGACCTCGGTGTGATAGCGCTTCTTCAGCTTCGAAACCACCACTTCAATATGCTGCTGCCCGGTGCCCGCCACCAGGAATTCCTTGGTCTGAGGGTCGCGGAAGAAGCGCAGCATGGGGTCTTCTTCCATCAGCTTGTGGATGCCGTTGGAGAGCTTGTCTTCGTCGGCGCGCGTTTTGGGCTCGACCGCGAAGCTGATCGCCGGCTCCGGCAGCTTCACGCCCGGATACTGGATATGCGCAGTCTTGTCGCCCAAGGTGTCGCCGGTGAGCGTGTCACGCAGCTTGGCCACCGCGCCGATGTCCCCGGCGTGCAGCTCCGGCACCGGCACCTGGTTCTTGCCCTGCATGATGGAGACGTGCGCCAGCTTCTCGCTGCTGTTGCGGGTGAAGTTCTGCACCGTGGCTTCGTTCTTCAACACCCCGGAGAAAACTTTGAAGAACGAGATGCGGCCGGAGAAGGGATCGGAGACCGTCTTGAAAACATAAAGCGAGAGCGGTTCGGAGTCCGCCACCTTGCGCCGCGGAGGCTCGCCGTTACCGGACGTGGGCGCGCCCTCGACCGGAGCGCGATCGGTAGCCGCCGGCAGGTAGTCGCTGATGAAATCCAACAAGCGGTCGGCGCCGATGTTCCCCAGCCCGGAAGCGAACAGCACGGGATAGACACGCCGGTCACGGACCGCCTCGCGCAATCCGCCCACCAGGTGCTCTTCCGCGATGGTGCCCTTGTCGAAAAACTCCTCCATCAACGCGTCGTTGCCCTCGGCGATCAGCTCCACCAGCTTCTCGTGCGCCGCCTTGGCCTGCTCGGCCAGGTTGCCAGGGATGTCGCTTTCCTTGCCTTTGCCGGTGCCGCCCAGGTCGTAGGTAAAAGCCTTCATTTTGACGAGATCGACCACGCCGCTCAGGCTCTTCTCGCTGCCGATGGGCAACTCGACCGGGATCACGGTGCGGCCGAAAGCGGAGGTCAGCGATTCCATCACCCGCCCCATGTCGGCGCGCTCGCGATCCATGCGGCTCACCACGATGGCGCGCGGCAGTTGGAACTCCTCGCAGTAGTTCCACACTTTGTCGGTTACCACTTCCACGCCGCTGACGCCATCGACCACCACCAGCGCCGATTCGGCCGCTACCATGGCGGTCTTGGCTTCATGAGCGAACAGGGTGAATCCCGGCGTATCCAGGAAATTGACCTTGGTCTTGCCCCACTCCGCATAAGCGAGCGCGGTGGAGATGGACATCGAGCGCGCGACTTCTTCCTCGTCGAAGTCGGTGACGGTGCTGCCGTCATCCACGCGTCCCAAACGTTGGGTCGAACCGGCGGTATAGAGCATGCTGGCGACCAGCGAGGTCTTGCCGGCATGGCCGTGTCCGACCAGGGCTACATTACGCACGTTGGCGCCTTCGTAAACTTTCACGGGTCACTCCTTCACGGTCCCTGCGAGGTCGGGGCACTCAGGCCCGGCGGAGGGTCGGGCAGAACCCACTGATGCTAGCACACGCCAAAATCGAGGCTCAAGAGCCGGGATGCGGGCAGTGCATTTGCGCATTTCGGTCTATAATTCCCGATTCGCATGCGCCGCTCCGCCGCAACTGCGTTGCTGCTGCTGATGCTGGCGGCGTTCCTCGCCCCGGCGGCGCTGGCAACGGTCACCACCCCGACGCCCGCCTGCTGCCGCGCTGCAGGCCCGCACCATTGCTCGGCGATGGCGCCCAGCGGGACCGAAGGCGGCGCCCAGTTGCAGGGGCACTCCTGTCCCTATCGCAAGCCCGTGGCGCTTTCAGGGTCCGCGGCGACGCCACCCGCTACCCAGACTGTCGCCCTGGCCGGCGCGCATTCCTTCCTCAACCAGTACGGCTCTGAAGTCTTCGTCTCGCACCGCGAACCGCCCTATTCGCAACGCGGCCCGCCGCCCGCCTCTTCAGTGAAGTAGCTGTTCCGGACCACATCTCTGCTTCTCTGTGTGGGGGTCGTATGACATCCAGAAGGATTCTTATCCTGCTGGCTCTGCTTGCAGCCAGCAGCAGCGCTTTTGCCACTATTTTCGGTTCTGTTCGCGGCATCATTCACGATCCGCAGCATCGCCCCGTGCAAGGCGCCATGGTGATGCTGCGGGCGAAGTCTTCTGATTGGGCAAAGACCACGAACAGCGATGCGAACGGCCAGTTCGAGTTCAACGCCGTGCCTATCGGCGAATACTCGGTGAGCGTGGCGAGTCCTGGGTTTGTTCAGACGGCGCAGGATATCGTCGTGGTTTCCGGCACTGAGCCGGTGGTGCATTTTCAACTTCAGGTCGCGGGCAAGAGTGAAAACATCACCGTCTCCGCCGCTCCCGAAGCTGCGCCGACCGACACCGTGACGCCCACCACCCTGCTCAGCCGCCTGGATGTCCAGCGGACCCCCGGAGCCGACCGCAGCAACAGCCTGGCCATGATCACCGACTATGTTCCCGGAGCTTACGTCACCCATGACCAGCTCCATATTCGCGGCGGACATCAGGTGAGCTGGCTGGTCGATGGCGTTCCCGTCCCCAACACCAACATCGCCTCCAACCTCGGGCCGCAATTCGATCCCAAGGATTTCGATTATCTGGAAGCCGACCGTGGCAGTTACAGCGCCGGGCTGGGCGACCGGACCTACGGCGTCTTCAACATCGCCCCGCGCACCGGATTCGAGCGCAACAACCAGGCTGAACTGGTCACCAGCTTCGGCAACTTCTACCAGACCAACGACCAGTTCAGCTTCGGCAGCCACACCCAGCGCTTTGCCTACTACGCCAGCGTGAACGGCAACCGCAGCAACCTGGGGTTGCAACCGGCTGTGCCGCAGGTGGTGCACGATGCCGAGAACGGATATGGCGGCTTCGCCTCGCTCATCTTCAATCCCGATGCGTCGAACCAATTGCGCCTGGTGACCTCGCTCCGCAAGGACTACTACCAGGTCCCCTACGACCCATATCCAAACGACTTTGAAAACTCGCAGCCCCAACCTAGCATTGGCCTGCGCGACGGCCAGCATGAAAGCGACGTGATCCTGAACTTTTCCTGGGTACACAGCTTCAACTCGAAGCTCCTGCTTACGATCTCGCCGCTCTATCACTACAACAGCGCCAACTATGACTCCAATCCCAATGACCCGTCCGCTACCACCGACCATCGCTCGTCCAATTACGCGGGCGGCCAAGTTACTTTCAGCGCCGCTTTGCCAAAGAACAACCTGCAGGCCGGGGTCTACACCTTCTACCAGCATGACAACCAGCTCTTCGCTGTCAGCCAGAGTCTCAGCCCGGACCGCGAGCCGGCTGCCGGCGCGCTGGGAGCCTTCTTCATCGACGACAAGTTTAAAGTCACTCCCTGGCTCACGCTGATGGCGGGAATGCGTCCCACCCATTTTTCCGGCGGCATCACGGAAAGCGCCATCAGCCCGCGGTTTGGAGCGTCGCTGGTGGTTCCTCGCCTGCGCTGGGTGTTCCGCGCCTTCTACGGACACTACTACCAGGCGCCGCCGCTGCTCACGGCGTGCACCGCAACGTCTGCTCTGTGCCAATTCGCCGCCAGTCAAGGACTTGGCTTCCTTCCGCTTCACGGAGAGCGGGATGAAGAACACCAGTTCGGCGTGACCGTTCCTTTCCGCGGCTGGACGATCGACGCCGACAATTTCAAGACCATCGCCCACAACTTTTTCGATCACAGCAACATTGGCGAGTCCAATCTGTTCTTCCCGCTGACCATCCAGGAAGCCATCATCCGCGGCTGGGAACTGACTCTGCGTTCGCCCCGGATCGCCAATCACGCGCAGATTCACCTCGCCTACTCCAATCAGATTGCGGAAGGCGAAGGCGCCATCACCGGCGGCTTGACCGACTTTTCGCTGCCCGCGGGCCTTTCGCCGCTCGACCACGACCAGCGGAACACTCTCAACGTCGGCGGCTACGTAAGCCTGCCCTGGCGCAGCTTCGCCTCCACCAACGTGTACTATGGCTCGGGCTTCAGCAACGGCCTCAGCGCTGCCGAGGGCTCGCCGTATACCGGCGCCTATCTGCCGGCGCACACGACCTTCGATCTGTCATTGGGGAAGGACTTCGGCGAGCGATTTTCCGCGTCGGTGAACGCCCTCAACGTCGCCAATCGGCGCGTGATCCTGGACAACAGCCTGACCTTCGGCGGCTTCCACTGGAACAACCCGCGCGAGATCTATGTGGAGGTGCGCTACAAGTTCCACTACTGAAGTGCCCCCTCGACCGCCTGACGCGCGCCGGGGGTTTCGTTTACCATGGAGCCTGAGGGCGAGGCTGGTCAGGCATGCGGCTTCCGCCTGATAAAGGTCACCCATGCGCTTCCGACGATTCGCATCTTTGGTTCTGCTGTTGCTAATGAGCGTCGCGGCGATCGCCGCTCCCCGCGACACCCGCGCCCTGCGCCCGCCGAAAGGCGCTCGCGTCGCCATCGTGGTATTTGAAGATTTGCAATGCCCCGACTGCGCCCGCGCCAACCCCCTGCTGGAAGAAGCGGCGCGCACCTACAAAATCCCGCTGGTCCGCTACGACTTCCCGCTGCCCGCGCACAACTGGTCTTTCCAGGCGGCGATCCTGGCGCGCTACCTGGATACCAAATCGCAAAAGCTCGGCGACGAGTTCCGCAGCGAGGTGTTCAAGCATCAGCCCGAGATCACGCCCGACAACCTGCGCCCCTTCGCCGAGAAGTTCGCCCAGGAGCACAAGACGGCGCTGCCCTTCGTGGTGGATCCCAAGGGAGAACTGGAACGCAAGATCAGGGCGGACTACCAGCTCGGGCAAGCCACCGGCATCCAGCACACGCCGACCATTTACGTGGTCAGCAACAGCACTACCGGCCAGCCCTTCGTCGAAGTCGTGGACCGGGCGAATCTCTACCGGTTGATCGACGACATGATGCAGCAGGCCGGCCCGGCCACGCCAGGCACCGCCACGCGCGCCGACAGGCAATAGTAGATGAGGGGGTCACGCCGCGGTTTGGGCGTTGATTTTCCGCAGAGCCGTTAAAATTTCCTCGATGTCCGGCACCTGGTCCAGGCGGTATTGCTCGAGCCACGCGACCTTGCCCGCCTTATCGACGATGACGATAGTCCGCTCGCTGATGCCGGGCAGCGGCGGCCCTTCGCGCAGTAGGCCGTATTTCTGGATGACCTCGGCGTGGGGGTAGAAATCGCTGCACAGGGGATAGTTCAGCAGGCCGATATCCTTCTTCTGCCAGGCGATGTGGCTGAACACGGAATCCACGCTGATGCCCACGACCTGGGCGTCGAGGCCGGCAAACTGATCACGCTCCACCGCGTACGCCGGCATCTGCACCGATCACGTGGGCGTCCAGTTCAACACGTAGAAAGCCAGGACCACGTTCTTGCCGCGCAGTTCGCTGAGCTTGAACTTCTGCCGCTTGTCGCCCAGCACTGCCGGCAGCTCGAAATCCGGCGCCAGATCCCCCACCTTGACCGCTGGCATGGATCCTCCAGAGTGATCGCGTTAAGACTACAATTAGTCCCGGTCAGAAAGCGAGAACTCGCGATTCTAGTCGGCGGTTCCACTACGGGCAAGTAAAGGGACGATGAAATTCCGCGGCGGGAGACGCCACCCGCGCCGAGCGGCATCGAAACAGACGGGCAGGAGGTCAATCATGTTCGGCCTTGCGAAATACAACTACGAATCATTCACGCGCGACCTTCTTCACACAGAGATGTCCTGCAAAAGTGCCGGTCCGGAACCGGGCGAGCGAGCGCCCGATTTCGAGGCGCGCACGCTCAACGGGGAGACCATCCGGCTGGGCAATTACCGCGGGTGGAAGAACGTGGTTCTGACTTTCGGCTCGCAGACCTGCCCCATGACCGCGGGCTCCATCGGCGGCATGAACGATCTCGGCCGCAAATTCACCCGCTCCGACGTGCAGTTCCTGTTCGTGTACGTGCGCGAGGCGCATCCCGGCGAGCGCATCCCGCCACACCGCTCGATGGAGGATAAGACCCGCGCCGCCGAGGCGCTGCGCGGCCAGGAAGAGATCAGGATGCCGATCATCGTGGACGAACTGCGCGGCCCTATCCACCGCAAGTACGGCAAGCTGCCCAACTCCACGTTCCTCATCGACAAGTCGGGCCGCATCGCCTTCCGCGCGCTCTGGACTCAGCCGAACGTCATCGAAGACGCGCTGGAGGCGCTGCTCGAAGGCCAGCGCGGCCGCGGCGTGGAGCACGCTGTCGTTCACGGCGGCGAGGATCGGTCATTCCCACTTTCCTACGCTGTGGTGCATGCGTACCGGACACTCGAGCGCGGAGGGGAGAAGTCGCTCGCGGACTTTCGTGAGGCGCTGGGCGCGCGCGGGCGTGTCGTGCTGGCTTCGAGCCGCATCGCCGAGCCGATCGCGCTCAATCCGGGCAAGGCGTTCGCTGCGGCCGCCATCGCCGGCGGAGTACTCACCGCGGGCTTGCTGGCTGGCCGCAAGATGCGTCAGAAGCGCCTCTCCGCGCGGCAGCCCTATGATGTGTACCGATCACGACGCCGCGCACCCCGGACAGGAACGGACTACAGCGAGCCGGTGGGGATTTAGAAAGTGAAAAGTGGGAAGTGAAAAGTAAGAGCCCCGCTCCACGCAGATCGACCCGCGACTGCATCACGCTGGCGATTGACTCCTGACTCCCGACTCCTGGCTCTGCGCCCAGGCTTCCGCCGCCCGTATGCGCTTGGCGATCGGTGGATGCGAGTGGAAGAGCACCTCCACCAGCCGCGAGGGCTGCCGCTCCGCCAGGTTCTGGTCCGCCAGCTTGTTCATGCCGGAGATGAACGGGGCGATCGACGGGATCGCGGTATAGGAATAACGGTCGGCCTGGCGCTCGTTGAAGCGCGAGTAGGCGTTCAGCGCCGGCATGAGCAGGAAGGAGAGCACGGCCGAGACCAGCATCAGCAGCGGAAGATTGGCGAAGTCCGACAACTGCTCAAACATGTGCAGCCGCTCGATGGCGTAGTGCAGAATCTGGTTGGCGGCCCAGAAGCCCACCAGAGTTATACCCGCCTCCACCAGGATGCCCTTGGGAATGTGCCGGTGCACGTGGTGCCCGAGTTCGTGCGCGAGGATGGCTTCGATCTCGTCGTCGGTATAATTCGCAAGCAGCGTGTCGGCGAGGATGATCCGCCGCGTAGCACCGAGCCCGGCGAGCGCCGCATTAGCCTTGCGGCTCTTTTCCGAAAGCTTCCACTCGTAGACGCCCTTTACGCGCGTGCCGGCGCGCTGGCTCAGGCGCGTCAGGCGTTCCTTCAGCCCGTCGTTCTCCAGCGGCTTGAATTTGTAGAACAGCGGGAAGAGCACGATGGGAGCGATCTGCGCGAAAAAGACGTAGAGGATGACGGAGACGGCCCAGGCGATCAGCCACCAGAAGCGCGGCTCGGAGCGGATCGTCCAGTACACCAGCTCGACCAGAATGGAGGCGATCACCAGGCCGACCAGCCCTCCCTTCACCTGGTCCTTGGCCCATGAGCGCGGCTTCTGGTTGGAGAGCTGGAAGCGGTGCTCCAGGCGGAAACTGTAGTAGTCGAGCGGGAGCCCCAGGAGCTTGTTCAGCACCGTTAGCATGAAGACGTAGAAGAAAACGGCGAGCACATAGATCTGTCCGGCGCCGAGGTAGGCCAAGTCGCGCAGGCGCGCCGTCCACCCGGTGGCGAGCAGCACTACCAGCAGCCCGAGGCCGAGCAGGAAATCCGCAATGCCCAGCCGACGGCGTATACGGTTGTAGCGGCGCGCATCCGGAGAATCGGGCGCGGGATCTGGCTGGTTGGCGACGGTTGAAGAGATGGGAATTTTCCCCCACTGCAACTCTATCAGTAAGGGCTAGCGGCTGGCGACCGCAGGCTGGCTCGCCAGAACGAATTCCTCCGAGGCCTTCAGGATCTCGTTCACCAGCTCCGGGCTCGCGGCCTCGGAGTAGAGGCGCATCAGCGGCTCGGTGCCGGAGGCGCGCATCAGGATCCAGGCTTCGGCGCCATTGCCATTGGTGGGCGCGTCGAGGAAGAACTTGATACCGTCCAGGTCTTGCGTGCGCAGGACTTTGTAGCGCCCAATGCGGTCGAGGCCGGCGGCAGCCCGGCGCAGCGCCGCCTGCTTAAGGTCTTCGGGAATATGCAGGTCGCGGCGGCCGTAATAGTGCGCGCCGAAATCGCGCTGCAGGCTGGCGACCAGTTCGCCCATGGTCTTCTTCTCGTCGGCCATCACGTTGGCGAGCAGCAGCGAATTCAGGATGCCGTCGCGCTCCGGCAGGTGGCGCGGGATGCCGATGCCACCCGACTCCTCGCCGCCCACCAGCACTTCGCGCCCGGAAAGCACCACGTCGCAAACGTACTTGAAGCCGATGCCGTGCTCGATCAGCTCGCGCCCGTACTTGGCGGCGATGCGGTCGAGCATGCGGGTGGTGTTGAAGGCGCGCGTGATGACGCCCGGCCACTTCTTGCGCTCCAGCAGCCAGCGCAGCAGGACGGCATAGCATTTGTGCGCGTCCACGAAGCTGCCGTCCTCGGCGACCGCGCCAATGCGGTCGGCATCGCCGTCGGTCACGAACCCGGCGTGGCATTTTTCGCGCACCACCATCTTCTGGGTCTCGGCCACGTGCGGCTCGATGGGCTCAGGATTGATGCCAGGGAAGAGCGGGTCAACGTTGGCGCGAATCTGCACGTACTGGATGCCGTGTTCGGAGAAGATGCCCGCGAGCACGTTGCGCCCCGCGCCGTACATGCAGTCGATGCCAAACTTGAAGCCGGCGCGCGCGATGGCGTCCAGATCGGCGAACTTGGTGATGGCCGCCACGTAGGGCTTCTTGAAGTCGGTGGGCTCGATGGCTGCCTTCTGGCCGCTGGGCATGGCGCCCAGCTCTTCTTCGATCCGGGCGATGATGGCCGGCGTCGCCGAGCCGCCGAAGCTCGCCTTGAACTTCACCCCGTTCCATTGCCAGGGATTGTGGCTGGAGGTGATCATCACGCCGCCGGCAGCGCCTAAGTGCTTCACTGCATACGAGAGGGCCGGCGTCGGTGTGTAGTCGGTCGCGAGTCGAATGGGGATGCCAGCCGCCGCCAGCACTTCCGCGATTGCCTCGGCAAAGCGGCCGGAGAGAAAGCGCGTGTCGTAAGCGACCACCAATCCCTTCTTCGGATCTTCGTACTTCAGGACGTACGACGCGATCGCTCCCCCGACGCGGCGCACGTTCTCGAAGGTGAAGTCCTGCGCGATGACGCCGCGCCAGCCGTCGGTGCCGAATTTGATGTCAGAGAACATTTGGCTCTTGGCTTTTAGCTATAGGCTCTTGGCCGCAGGCCGACGACCGACAGCCGACGACCTACAGCAGCTTCTTCATCTTCTTCTCATCCAGGTGCTTGACGATCTTAGCCACATCCTGCGAGCGCTGGCGGGTGGTGATCAGCAGAGCGTCGTCGGTCTCGACCACCACCAGATTGTTCACTCCGACCGCGGCTACGAACTTTCGCGGAGCATAAATATAGTTGCCCTCGGCTTCGAGCGCGTATCCGCCCGAGCCTTCGATCACGTTGCCGGCAGGGGAAGCCGCGCCCTTTGCCAGCGCGTGGTGCTCGTAGAGCGCCGCCCACGAGCCAAGGTCGTTCCAGCCAAAATCCGCCGGGATCGAAAACAGATTGGAGTGATGCTCGCCCTTGGCGGAGCGCGGCTCGAGCACGGCGTAGTCCACACTGATGTTTTCGCATTTACCGTACTCGCGCGCGAACACCTTGTCGAAGTTGCGCGCGCCGAAGGCAGCGGCGATCTTCTCCAGATGCGGCGCGCTCTCGGAGAAGTGCTCGCGCAAAGCATTGGCCAGGGTGCGCGCGCTCCAGATGAACATGCCGCTGTTCCAATAGTAATTACCGGCGTCAACAAACTCCTGCGCCTTCTCCACATTCGGCTTCTCGGTGAAGCGCTTGACGCGATGGACGCCGTCGCGCGTGCGTTCGCCGGTCTCGATGTAGCCGTAGCCCGTCTCCGGGCGCGTGGGCTTGATGCCCATCACCACGATGTTCTCCCCGGCAGCGGCGATCTCGGCCGCGCGCTCGACCGCCTTGCGGAAGGCTTTTTCATTCGCAATCACGTGGTCGGCGGGGAACATGCCGATGACCGCCGCAGGATCCGACCGCAGCAGGATATACGCCGCCAGGCCGATAGCCGGAGCGGTGTTGCGCGCCGCCGGCTCGGCGATGATCTGGCGCGCGGAGACCTTCGGCAGTTGGCGGCGAATCTCGTTGCGAAGGTCGGGGTTGGTGATAACCCAGAAGCGGCGGGCCGGCGCGAGCGGCAGCAGACGAGCCACCGTCTGCTGAATCATCGTCTTCTTGCCTTCGAGCGCGAGGACCTGCTTGGCCGTGGTGCGGCGGCTGCGCGGCCAAAAGCGAGTGCCGCGGCCACCAGCGAGGATCACGGGATAGAAATTCGGTTTCACGTTGATTTGTTGTAGCGCCGGCTTCCAGCCAGCTGTCCGTGAGGGCATCTTGCACTCATGTCGGCGGGCGAAACGCCCGCCGATACAGCCGCCGAGACGGCGGCGCTACATTTCCAATGTCGTCTTCGGCTCCCGGACTGCATCCGCAGGCAAGGTCGCACGCAACAGCTCGCACTCTCTACCCGGGCGGATGCGCACCTCGGTGACGCTGGCCGGCAGCACCAGCACCTCGCCACGACCGAAGCTGATGGGCGAAGCGGCTTCGGCTGCGCCCGAGCCCGCGAGCGCTACGAAGATCTGCGGCGAGTGCGCGGCTTCGAAGCAGCGCGTCTCCTTGAGCGCGAACTTCTCGACCAGGAAGCTCGGCGATGCCACCAGCGTAGTCGCGGCCTCATGGCGGTGCACTTTCCCCGCCCGTGTGCGCTCCTTCGTCGCCGCCAAACCCTGCTCGACATGGATCTCGCGCGGCCGCCCGTAATCATACAGGCGGTACGTGGTGTCCGAGTTCTGCTGGGTCTCAACCAGAATCGATCCCGGCCCGATGGTATGCACCGTGCCGGCATCGACGTAGATCATCTCGCCGGCGTGGATTTCCACCCAGTTCAGCAATTCCTCCGCGCGCACTTCCTGGATCGCCCGCGCCAACTGCTCGCGGGTGACTCCCGGCTTGAGCCCCAGCGCCACCTGCGCTCCCGGATCGGCGGCCAGCACGTACCAGCACTCGGTCTTGCCACAGGGCTGGCCGACGCGGCGCGCCGCCTCATCGTCGGGATGCACCTGGACCGAGAGCTTCTCGCGCGGAAAGAGAAACTTGATCAGCAGGGGAAAGCGCTCGGTCTCGCGCGCCGACTCGCCCACCAACGCACGTCCGTATTCGCGGCACAGTTCGCCCAGCGTCCGGCCGGCGAGTGGGCCGTTGGCAACGCGGTTCTCGTCTCCGGTCAGCCAGACTTCTCCCACCGCTTTCTCGCAGCGATGCTCCGGATAGACAGGCGAGAGGTCGCGCGCGCCCCAGGGACGCTCGACGAACTCCGGCCGCAATAAGAATGGATACAAGGCGGACATTACAGGCCGGCGAAGAAGCTTCGCATACGGTCCACGCCGCGGTCGAGTTCCTTGCGCGAGGTGGCATAGGAGATACGGATGTGCTCGCGCGTCCCGAAGCCTTCTCCGGGCACCACCGCCACATGCGCCTCCCGCAAGAGCCGTCCCGCGATATCCGACGCCGAGTTCAGCCCGTTCCGCCCGAGGAAGTTTGAAACGTTGGGATACACGTAGAAGGCGCCCTGTGGCTTAACGCAGCGCAAGCCGGGGATGGTCCGCAGTCCCTCCAGCACGTGGTCGCGCAGCGCGATGTACTCGGCCAGCATCTGGCCCACGCATTCTTGCGGACCGTTGAGCGCGGCCACCGCCGCTTTTTGCACGATCGAGGTGGGATTCGACGTCTGCTGGCTCTGCAGCTTGCTCATGGCCGCGACGATGGGCGCGGGCGCCATGGTATACCCCAGGCGCCAGCCGGTCATGGCGTAGGTTTTGGAGAGCGAGCCCACGATGAGGAGGTGCTCCTTGGCGTCGCGCAGCGAACCCGCCGAGAAGCGCTTCCCGGTGAAGTTCAGGTAGACATAGCACTCGTCGGAGATCACATAGATGCCGCGCTGGTGCGCCAGGCGGACGATGGCGGTCATGTCCTCGGGGCTCATCACCGCGCCCGAAGGGTTCGAAGGCGAGTTCAGGATGATGAGCTTGGTGCGCGGCGTGATGGCGCGCTCGATCATCCCGGCGGTAAGCGCGAAATCGCGCGCCTCGTCGGCCGCAACCAGCACCGGCTCGCCGCCCGAGTAGCGGATCATGTCCTTGAACGACACCCAGTAGGGCACCGGCAGGATGACCTCGTCGCCGTGGTCCACCAGCACCTGGATGGCGTTGAACAGGGCGTGCTTGCCGCCGGTAGAGGCGATGGCCTCCTCGCGCTTGTAGTCGGAGTCGAAGTCCACGTTGTGGCGGTGGACGATAGAGTCGCGCAGCTCGGCCGTGCCCGGCACGGAAGTGTACTTGGTGAAATTCTGCCGGATGGCGAGGATGGCGGCTTCCTTGATGTGCTCGGGGGTCGCGAAGTGAGGCTCGCCCGCGCCAAAATCCACCACGTCGATACCCGCGGCGCGCAGCTTTTCCGCCTCGTTCACCACCGCCATGGTGGCCGAGACCTCGATACGCTGGATGCGGTCGGTCAGCATCTTCCTGGCTTCCGCGACTGTGCTCATAACGATTCCCCCGTTTTCCTGACTAGCCCGGGCCGGCCTCCATTCACTTTGCGGCGCAGTTTCTGCTCGACCAGAGGCGGAACCAGCCCGCGCACCGAACCGCCAAGCTGGAATACGTCTTTGATGAGGCGAGAGCTGAGATAGGAGTATTTTTCTGCGGGCAGCATGAACACGGTTTCAAGCTGCGGCTCCAGCTTGCGGTTCATCAGCGCCATCTGCAGCTCGTATTCATAGTCGCTGATGGCGCGAATGCCGCGCAGCAGAGCGTGCGCACCCAGCCGCCGCGCGTAGTCCACCAGCAACCCTTCGAAGGAATCGATGACCACGTTCTTCCACGGCCTGGCCAGCGTCGCTAGCATTTCCTTGCGCTCTTCCACCGTGAACAGGGGATCGTCCTTCCCGGGATTGCGCAGCACCGCCACGATCAGCTTACCGAAGATGTTGCTGCCCCGCTCGATCAGGTCGAGATGCCCGTTGGTGGGCGGATCGAACGAGCCGGGATAGATGGCAATGACGCCTTTCAAAGCTCCTCGGGACTGTGGGAAGAGTGGCAGTGCATTCTAAGACGGGAGGAGCGCAGGTGGCAATGCGTTCGTGAGCTTGCAGAGAAAAACCAAGATCCCTCGCTGCGCTCGGGATGACAGAACTTTAGAATTCTCTTAACTACTGTCATCCCGAGCGCAGCGAGGGATCTTGGTTTTTTGTCCCTATCGCCTTCCCGCGACCGCCGGCACCCGTGCGGCGTGGCCGTCCGTCGGGGTTGGCGCCGGCATCTGGACCGGCGTCTTTTCGCCCGGGGTGGCCATACCCAGCTTCTTGCGCACCTCGTCCTCGATCTTGCGGGCGATGTCGCGGTTGTCCTTGAGGAACTGGCGGGCATTCTCGCGCCCCTGGCCGATGCGCTCGCCCTTGTAGCTGAACCACGAACCCGACTTCTCGACGATCTCGTGGGTGGCCGCCAGGTCGATCAGGTCGCCTTCGCGGCTGATACCCTCGCCGTACATCAGGTCGAACTCGGCCTCGCGGAAAGGCGCCGCCACTTTGTTCTTCACAATCTTGACGCGGGTGCGCGAGCCGACGATGGTTTCGCCCTCTTTGATGGCGCCAATGCGGCGGATATCGATGCGCACGGTGGAGTAGAACTTCAGCGCGCGCCCGCCGGTGGTGGTCTCGGGATTGCCGAACATCACGCCAATTTTTTCGCGAATCTGGTTGATGAAGATCAGGCAAGTACGCGACTTCGACACGATGCCGGTGAGCTTGCGCAGCGCCTGCGACATCAGGCGCGCCTGCAGGCCCATGTGGCTGTCGCCCATCTCGCCGTCGAGCTCGGCCTTGGGGACCAGCGCCGCCACCGAGTCCACTACCAACACGTCGATGGCGCCCGAGCGCACCAGGGCCTCGGCGATCTCCAGCGCCTGCTCGCCGTAGTCCGGCTGCGAAACCAGCAGGTTGTCCACGTCCACGCCCAGCCTCTTGGCGTAGGCGGGATCGAGCGCGTGCTCGGCATCCACGAACGCGGCCATGCCTCCAGCCTTCTGCGCTTCCGCGATCACCTGTAGCGTGATGGTGGTCTTGCCCGACGACTCCGGCCCGAACACCTCCACCACGCGCCCGCGCGGAAAGCCGCCCACGCCCAGCGCCGCGTCAAACGACAGCGCCCCGGTGGGGATCACCGCGATGGGAACGATGGCCTCCTTCGTCCCCAGCCGCATGATGGAGCCCTTGCCGAACTGCTTCTCGATCTGTGATACCGCCAGCTCGATTGCACGTGCCTTCTCGTCAGCCATAATGCCCCCTCAGAACCTGAAATCGACGCGCTAGCCTACACCCCGCTTGTCCGGACCGTCAGAGTATATCCTACTCGGCGAATAAAAAGCGAATTTGCGCCAATGTAGCGCCGAAATCTTGCTGGCGTGGGCGAGACGCCCACGCGACAGCCGCCGCTACACCAAAGACCCACTCAGCGCCCCTTCCAGTTCCAGCAGCTTGCGCTTGGTCTCCAACCCGCCGCCGTAGCCGGTGAGCGAACCGTCAGAGCCGATTACCCGATGGCACGGTACGATGATCGCGATGGGGTTATGCCCGTTGGCCAATCCCACCGCCCGCACAGCCGCGGGATTGCCGATGGCGCGGGCAATGTCGGCGTAGGAGCGCGTTTCGCCATAGGGGATCTTCAGCAGCTCCTGCCAGCAGCTCTTCTGGAAGTCGGTGCCGCGCAGGTCGAGGGGCAGGTCGAACCGGCGCCGACGGCCGGCGAAGTATTCTTCGAGCTCACGAGCGTAGGGCGCGGCCTTCTCCGGGGATTCCACCCATCCGGCGGCGACGTCCCCGCGGCCAAACTCCAGCGCAACCAAGCCGCGCTCGGAGACGGCGAGCAGCAGGGGTCCGACGGGTGAGTCGATGCGCGAGTAGTAGATGGTTTCGGAGGCCGCCACGAGATCAGGCTAGCACGAGACGCTGAGGAAAACTAAAAAGCCTCCCGGCGTTTCCACCGGGAGGCTAGCTGAGGCACAAATGCGTGGGCCTATTTCGTTTCGGACTGCGGCTGCGCTGCCGGCTGCTCTTGCGAGCCCAAGTCGCCGGCGCCGTTCGTCAGCAAAGCGATCTCGACCCGGCCGCCGCGCGTACGCTGCGCCTTGCCGCCTTCGGTCGAAGCCGGGACAGGAGCGTTCCCCATGCCGATGGTGTAGATACGGTACACGGGAATCTCGTGCGTCAGCACCAGGTAACGCACCACCGACTGTGCCATCTGCTGCGAGTTCTGGACGGCGGCCTGGCCGCGTCCCTCGGAGAAGCCCTGCACTTCGATGATGTATCCCTTCTGGTCCTTGAGCGGGGTGGCCATCTCGTCCAGCGCCTGCTTGGCCTTGCTGCTCAGGGCCATCTGCCCGGCCTTGAAGTGGATCTCGGCCTGGGTGGAAGTCTGGTACTGGTCGATGTTGTCTACCACATGCTCGACCGTGTTGAGCCGGACCGTGGCCTGTTGCGCCGTCTGGTTGGCGAGCTGAGCGCGGTTGCCGGCGTCTACGGCGTGCATGTCGGCCTCGTTGGCCTTCAGCGAAGCTACGCGGATTCCTTCCGTCGCGCGGGCATCCACGTCTTTGATGGCCTTGGCGTTCTGGGCCGTGATCTCATCCAGTTCGTTGAGGCGGCCGCGCACTGGATCCAACTGCCGCTGCACGTACCGCTTGCGGGCGAACGGGTTTAGGTGGCCCCAGAAGCCTTCATGCCGCTCGTAGGCCAGCGGCTCGTGGCCGTTGGGGTTGGCCTGCGTGGTCTTGTCCGTGCTCGGTGCCGGCGCCGTCGTCTGGCTCTGGGTCATCTGCGGGGTGCTGCTGGAATCGCTGGAAGGCGTCTGCTGCGCCCATACGGGCACAACCAGCGCTGCAGCCAACGGCAGCGTCAACAGAAACTTGCTTGTCATGATCGAATTCCTCCGAAGTATTTGGGGGAGCATGGGAGCTAAGAAGCTCGCTACCCGAAACTGCACGCCGCGCCCCTCGGACACCTGGGAGCAGGTCGCGTTCATGACTTTAGTAATCAAATGAAGGGCCAAACTCCGGGCCGGGTTTTGTGCTCTAAGTCATTCTGTTTGAATCAGGTGGGATTGCCTTTCCCAGACCGCTGTAGGTAGGAAATGGATGGCGCGGGTAAATTTGACAAGAACCAGGAAGCAGGAGGCAGGAAGCAGGGGCAGGGAGGAGCAAAACAATTGGCTGCTTCCTGCTTCCTGCCCGCTACTCGCTACTCCCCGCCTTTTGCGTCTAAACTTTGTTATGCGCAAGCTCGGTCTACTGCTCTTCATTATGCTCGCCTCCGCTCTCGTTTCCGCCCAGATGGACACCAGCCAGCTCCACCTGCCGCCCGGGTTCCACATCAGCATTTTCGCGGATACGGAACAGTCTCCGCGCATGCTGACCTTCAGCCCCGGGGGCGTGCTGATGGCGACCGCGACCAGCGAGGGCACCGTGCTGGCCATGCCCGATCCCCGCCACACCGGCGAAGCCGAACGAGTCGTGACCGTGCTCAAAGACCTCAACGGTCCGCACGGTATCGCCTTCCACAGCGGCGGGCTCTACATCGCCGAGGTCGGGAAGATCGTGCGCTATGACTGGGACGAAGCCCACTTGCGTGCCTCGAACCCGCGGCACATCGCCGATCTGCCTTCGAGCGGCGGCGGCCACATGACCCGCACTATCCTGTTCGCCAACGGCAAGCTCTACGCCTCGGCGGGATCGAGTTGCAACGTCTGCGTGGAGACCGAGCCCCACCGCGCTGCCGTGCTGGAGATGAATGACGACGGCTCCGGCGTGCACATCTTCGCCCACGGGATCCGCAACGCCGTCGGACTGGCCTACGACCCCAAGACCCAGACCGTGTGGGCCACCGACAACGGGCGCGATTGGCTGGGCGACGAGCTGCCTCCCGACGAGATCCTCGACCTCGGCAAGAACGGCGGCGACTTCGGCTGGCCCTGGTGCTACGGCGATCGCGTCCCCGACACCAGGTTTTCCAAGGACGCGCCCGCGCACTGCACGAACGTCGTACTGCCCAAAGTCAACCTGCAGGCGCACTCCGCCCCGCTTGGCCTCGCGTTCTACAACAGGAGCATGTTTCCCAAGCCGTACCAGGGCAGCCTGTTCGTCGCCTTCCACGGGTCCTGGAACCGCAGCATTCCCACCGGCTACAAGATCGTGAGGATCAAGCTCAAGGATCAGACGCAACCCGAGGGCATTGAGGACTTCATCACCGGATGGATGCCCGCCGACGCGACCAAGAGCACCAAGCCGGCGGGACGTCCGGTAGGCATCGCGATCGGCGCGGACGGCGCCATGTACATAAGCGACGACGCGAATGGCGCGATTTATCGGGTGACGTACGGGAAGTAGCTGGCTGCCGGCATTGTCATCCTGAGCACTGCCCCAGCGAGCGCAGCGAGCAAGGGCAGGCGAAGGACCTGCTTGGAATCGAAAGCAGGTCCTTCGTCGCGCTCCCGCGGCTTTGCCTCGGTCGCGCTTCCTCAGGATGACAACTCGTAGTTAATTTTCTGGAACGCCGCTACCGCGCGACCGTCTTCTTCCCGCACAGCGCCGCGTGCTGCTCCTGGATGAAGTTGTCGGTCATGCCGGCGATGTAGTCGCAGACCACGCGCGGCAGGGGCTCGTGGCGCGTCTTCTCCTGGTAACTGGCGGGCAGGGCCTGTGGACGCGTGGTCCAATGGTCGAACAGCTCGCGCACCGTCCGCTCGGCGGCGTCTTTCTCCGGCATCAGGTCGGGGCTGAGGTAAAGCCGTTCGTAGAGGAACTGCCGGAGCTGGTTGCGCTGCTCCTCAACCTCGGGACTGAATGCCACCATGCGCTCCCGGTGGCGCCGCACGCCTTCCACGTCTTTGATGCCGGCCGTGCGCACCCGCGCCACGGTGTGCTCGATCAGGTCGGTGACCAGCAGGTTCAGCACCCCCCGAACCGCCTCGTTGAATTTGAGCTTGGGCAGCGCGTCCGGACGGCGCGCCTCGGCTTGGCGATAGAACATCTCGAACACGGGCACGCCGGCGCGGATCTCCTCCACGCTGAGGATGCGCGCCTCGGTGCCGTCGTCGAGGTCGGCGGTGTGGTAGGCGATCTCGTCGGCCAGATCAATGAGCTGGGCTTCAAGCGGCGGGCGCTGGTCGAGCTGGTATTCGGCGAGCGCGGGAAATTCCTCGGCGGAGTAATCGCGCGAGTGCTTGATGATGCCTTCCCGCACCTCGAAGGTAAGGTTCAGCCCGCGGAAATCGGCGTAGCGCAGCTCGAAATCCTCGACGATGCGCAGCGCGTGCAAGTTGTGGTCGAAGGAGTAGCCGTGGGCGCGCATAGCGGCGTCGAGCGCCTTCTCGCCGGCGTGGCCGAAGGGTGGATGCCCGATATCGTGCACCAGAGCCAAGCACTCCACCAGGTCGACGTTGAGCCCCAGCGCGCCGGCAACGGTGCGCGCAACCTGCGCCACCTCGATGGTGTGGGTCAGCCGGTTGCGGAAGTGGTCGGAGTAGCGGCGGGTGAAAACCTGGGTCTTGTTCTCCAGGCGGCGGAAAGCGCGGGAATGGATAACGCGATCCCGGTCGCGCTGGAAGTCGTCACGATAAGGATGCGCGCGCTCGGGGTAGCGCCGTCCCCGGCTGTTCTGGACACGGACCGCGCAGGCGGCCAGCATGAAGGGAGTCTAACACCGGTCGTTGGTCGTCAGCCGTTGGTCGGCGGCGAAAACCAAGATCCCTCGCTCCGCTCGGGATGACAGGGGTTAGTGGTTTCGCTTGCGATTTACGACTTGCGACTCGCGACCTGCTACTACCGCCCCTGCTGCGCCAGCTTGACCCGCGCCGCTTCCAGCTTGTGCTGCACCTTGGCGACGTCGTCCTGATCCACGTCGGCGGGGACGGTCTTGCCCCACTCCTCGAGAGCGCGTTGCCAGTGGGCGGCGGCCTGCTTTAGGCGTCCCATCTTCTGGTACACGTCGCCCAGATGGTCTTGCACGGTGGCATCGTTGCCGATGCGCTCGGAAGCCTTGCGCAGGTTCTCTTCCGCCAGATCGTAGTTGCCGAGCTTGAAGTAGGCCCAGCCCAGCGAGTCAAGATAGGCGCCGTTTTGCGGATCGAGTTCGACAGCTTTCTTGATGTATCCCAGCGCCTCGTCGAGGTGGGTACCGCGGTCGGCCATCATATAGCCCAGGTAGTTCAGGGTGATGGCGCTGCGCGGATCGTTGGCCAGCACCTTCTTGAAAGCGGCTTCCGCCGGCTCGAACCGCTTCTGCCGCTCATAGATCGAGCCCAGCACGAACTGGACGTAATCCTTGTCTTCCTGCTTGCTGGCCAATCCGGCAGCCTTGTTGATGTCCTCTTCCGCGTCGTTCCAACGCTTCAGCCGGCTGTTGATCTGCGCCAGCGCGATATAGACCTCGCGGTCCTCGGCCGTGCCCTTGAGCAGCGACTTGGCCATGGCGAGGCCTTCATCGGCCTGGCCGGTATCCGCCAATTGTCCCGCCAGCACCAGCTTGAGGCCGCGGTCGTTAGGAAGCTTCTGCACCGATTCCTGAGCGACGGCGGTGGCCTGCGGCCACTGCTTGGCCTCGCGCAAGGTATCGATCATCTGCTGGTAGCCGCGCGATTCGCTGTCGCCACCCAACTCCAGCATCTTGCGGTAGGCCTCGACCGCTGCCTGGGACTTGCCCTGCTCGCGGTAGACGGTTCCCAGCCGCTCCAGGAAGACGCTGCGGTTATTGCGCTCGCCGGTGGTGTAATTGCCATCCGGGTGCGCAGTCTTCTCCATGAGTTGCTGCAGGGTGGTGGCGGCATCTTCGAAGCGCCCCTGCGCGTCGTACACCAGCGCCATGTTGAAGGGGATTTCCAGCGAGTCCTGCACCAGGCTCTCGGCCTTCTTCAGCATGTCGAGTGCCTGGTCGAACTTGCCCTGGCGGCGGTAGATCTCGGAGATGCGCAAGTACGATTGCGCGTCCTGGGGATCGGCGTCGGCGATCTGCCGGTACTGCTCCAGGGCGGCTTCATACTGGCCGTCGTTCATCAGGTTCTGGGCCAGCCCGCGCAGCGATTCCAGGTTGTCGCGGTCCAGTTCGACCGCCTTGCGGTAGGCCGCGACCGCCTTCTTGTATTCTTTCTGCTGCTCGTAGGTGTAGCCCAGCGCCGCGTAGAGCTTGCCGCTGCGCGCCGCGTCGGGAATCTGATTGAGCAGGGCGATGGCGCGGGGCGCGTCGCCTTCCTCGTTGTAGAGGTAGGCCAGGCTGGTGATCGCCTCTTCCGAATCGGGCTGGATCTGGATGGCGGCCTTGAATTCGTCCTCCGCTTTCACCAAGTCGTTATCCAGCCGGTACAGCCGGCCCAGCAGCAGGTGGTCATCCACGCTCTTAGGCTCCAGGCGGACGATCTCCTGGAACTGCTCGATGGCCAGCTTCAGCACTTCCTGCGACTGCGTACCCGATTGCAGATCCCCCAAGGACCGCAGATAAATGCGGCCCAGCAGCTTGCGCGCTTCCAAGTTGTTGGGATCGCGCTTGAGGATGTCCTGGGCTTCGCGTACCGCTTCGGCGATGCGGCCGGTCTTGGCGTAAAGCTCGGCCAGACCCGCGTTCAGGTATTCGGAGTCGGGGTCGTTCTCGATGGCCAAGCGGTATTCCTGGATGGCCTTGGTGGCATACTCCGCCCGGCCGTAGATCGACACCAACTCCTCGTACATGTGCGCCAAACTATAGTGATAGTAAGCGGCGGCCTTGTCAGGGAGCTTGGGCGCAGCCTTGCCGGTGTCAGCGGGCGCTTTGGCCGGGGCCTGGGCTTGCGGGCTTTGAGTGTCCTTGCGTTCCTGTGCAAGAACGGCTGTGGAAATCAGCAACAGAACTGCAACGAGTGTCTTCTTCATCAAGGCGCAAGACCCCTGCCTACCCGTCTCCAACATTCAGATTGGATGCTGGTCCCCTGCCGGGTGGTGCATCAGTATTCTACGTGAAAAAAAGCTTTACCTGCCGGTTACGTCGGTGCTGGACCCGGTTCCCCCGGGACTCATCGGGTTCATCGGGAGATCGGGTCATCGGGTGATCACTTGCCACTTACCACTAATCACTTACCACTGCCCTTCAGTGCCGGAAATGCCGCACCCCAGTAAACACCATGGCCAGACCCAGGCGGTCGGCGGCGTCGATCGCCTCCTGGTCACGGACCGACCCTCCCGGCTGAATGATGGCCGTCGCGCCGGCCTTGGCGATCTCCTCGACGCCGTCCGGGAAAGGGAAGAAGGCGTCGGACGCCGCCACGGTACCTTTGACCGGCAGGTGAGCGTGCATGGCTCCGATCTTGGCCGAGAACACGCGGCTCATCTGCCCGGCCCCCACGCCGACCGATTGCCCGTCACGCGCGTAGAGGATGGCATTCGACTTGACGTGTTTGCAGATCTTCCACGCGAACAGCAGCGCGCGCATCTCTTCCGCGGTGGGAGCGCGCTTGGTGACCACCTTCAGGTCGGACTCCTTGAGCTGGTGGGCATCGTCATCCTGTACCAGCAGGCCGCCGGAGACGCTCTTGTAAACCCATTTCTTGGGCGCGGCCGTCACTTCCACCAGCCGCAGATTCTTCTTGGCGGCAAAGCGCTCGCGGGCGGCCGCATCGAATCCGGGCGCGGCAATGGCCTCGACGAAGAGCTTGGCCATCTCCTCGGCGGCGGCACCGTCGATCGCGCGGTTGACGCCAATCACGCCCCCGAAGGCGGACACCGGATCAGTCTCAAAAGCTTTCTTGTATGCTTCCAGCAGGTCTTTGCCGGTAGCCGTCCCGCAGGGATTGGTGTGCTTGATGATGGCGCACACCGGCTCGGCAAACTCCTGTGCCAAATCCCAGGCGGCTTGCAAGTCAACGATGTTGTTGTAGGAAAGCTCCTTGCCCTGGAGTTGGCGTCCGTTGGCCACGCCCAGGCCGCTGCCGTCGGCGTACAGGGCCGCTTTCTGGTGCGGATTTTCGCCGTAGCGCAAGTCCATGGCTTTTTCGAACCGCAGACGCAGCGTCTGCGGGAAGCCAGCCTCGGCATGTAGCTCGAACCCGCGGCCGTTCTTCCCGACCCGCTCCAGCGTCGAGGCGATGGCCGAATCGTAGGCCGAAGTGGTGGCGAAGGCTTTCTGCGCCAGCCGCCAGCGGGTCTCGACCGCAAGCTCGCCGGCGGACTTTTTCATCTCCTCGATGATCGCGGAATAGTCCGCGGGCGAGGTCACCACGGCGACATCGCGGAAATTCTTGGCGGCGGAGCGGATCATGGACGGCCCCCCGATGTCGATGTTCTCGATCAGCTCGTCGAACCCGACGCCCGGCTTGGCCGCGGTCTTCTCAAAGGCGTAGAGGTTCACCACCACCATGTCGATGGGCTGGATGCCATGCTCGGCGACGGCCGCACGGTGGGCCGGGTTCTCGCGCACGTGCAGGATGCCGCCGTGCACCTTGGGATGCAGCGTCTTCACGCGCCCGTCCAACATCTCGGGGAAGCCGGTGAGTTCGGAGATGTCGCGCACCGCCACGCCGGAATCGCGCAGCAGCTTGGCGGTGCCGCCGGTCGAGTACAGCTCGACGTTGAGTTGGGCCAGTTGGCGGGCGAACTCCGCCACGCCGGTCTTGTCCGTCACGCTGAGAATGGCTCGCTGAATCTTCACAATAACCTCGCTTAGGAGTACCCAGTACCGAGTACCCAGTACCAAGTCGGTTGGATGAAAGGAACTTGCTACCCTGCCAGAAAACCGCAGAGAGAAGCAAGGACACAGCTCACTAAAATTTTATCGGGGATCGGCCCGGCCGTCACTTTCCTGTGACGCCACAACATAACCGGCGCCGGCCCCTAGGTATGCTTGCCGTCTCGCGTTTGAGCGCTTACGATTGCGCAGGTCGGCCCTTCCATCTATGGACATCCGCTGGCTGGCATTACCGGGGTTCGTGCTGTATCTCACGTTCACGCTGACCGGTCTCTACCATTTTTTCAAGTTCAAAGAGGAGATCAATGCGGGCAGACCGACCGAGCGCCAGCTGGCATACTCCTGGGCGGAATACGTAAAGTGGCCAGGGTGGGACAGAGTGATCGACGACAATTTGTGGATTCGCCACATCCGCGAGCATCGACAGATGTACCCTGCCAGCCGCCGACTGTGGTGGTGTTTGCTTTCCTATGCGCTGGCCGTGACTTTTCTTCTGCTGACCGTCGCGCTGCTTTTCAGTTGGGGTGGGGCGTCGAAGTAGCCTGGATCGTCGCTCGGTACTAGTTTTTTCCCCGCGCCTTGAGCTTGACCTGGCCGCTTTCCAGCTCGATGGAATACTCGACGCTGGAGCAGCCAAACTGAGTGCGAACCTCGGTGGTCTTCTTCGACAGGAACTCGCGGAAGGAGTCGAAATCGGGACCGGGGGCAACGCCGGCGCGGCGCCGCGCTTCGACCAGGGCCTGGTACAGGACCTGCGCTTTGTCTAGCTCGGCGTGCGGTTCGGCGAATTCGAACTGCGGCAGATTCGCCGTCCGCTTGTCCACCAGCCCCAGCGCCACCGCCGCCGCTCGTTCCTCCTCCGGCCGCAATCCCTGGATGGCGAGCAAGGCGTCCTGGCTCCGCCGGTATCCCTCTTCTTTGATCTTCAGCTTGCGCCGCCACAGATCGCTGAAGACGGCATATTTCTGGGCCAAAGTGTTGTACCGGAAGTGCTGCTGAAGGGTGAGACTGCGGCCTTCGCTGTACTTCTTGATGGCGCTGCGGACCCGCCACTCGACGTCTTCCGGCGGCCGCTTGGCGCCGCCGGCGAAATAGATGTCGTACTCGATCTTGAGTTTGCGGATGTTGTCTTCCAGCAGGCCCAGTTCTTCGTCGACGGTCAAGCGGAATCCTTCCGCGATGCAGCCTACCAGCCGCCACGGACGCTGCCTACGGCACCGAAGTCGGTGGACGCCGGGGTGAGGGAAGGCAGCCACGGATCGACATGGATTTATCCGTGCAATTCCGCAGCCAGTCTTTGTACAAGTTGTTGACTATAAGGCGTTTATTTCGCCGTCGCGGCCATCTTCTTGACCATGGCCAGCACCAGCTTGCGGTCGCTCTCATTCAGGTTGGAAGAATAGCGGCGGACCTGCGACAGGAAGCGGACATCCTCGTCGCTCAACTGCGGGACTCTCCCCGGATGGCCGTTGGGAGGGGTGTTCTCGGCAAAGAACTGGGCCAGCGGCAGCTCCATGGCGCCGGCGATCTTGGCCAGGGTGTCCAGCGAGGGGATGGTGTGTCCATTCTCCACGCGCGACAGGTAGCAACGCAGCAGCCCGGTGCGTTTCTCGATGTCGCCTTGCGACATCCCCTTTTGCAGGCGGTAACTTCGTATGGTCTCGCCGATGTTCATGTGGGAAGAAAACTCTCAGCCGTCGCCTGGGGAGGTGTCGGCATAGTAACCAGAGTCCAAGAAGGTTGGCAAGCGAATTTTTCGCAACAGAAAAAGCGCCGGGCCGGCCCCGCGGAATCAGGCGGCGCGATCGGGGTCCCCAGCAAACCCGGTTTTGGTTTGCTGGGGTGAGCCCTCGAAGCTGGCAAGGACGGCATTACGGTCGTGGTAAACCTCGAACACGCGGAGCAGGCCGACCACGCGCAACACCTCGCCCGGGGTGCGGGCCGGATTCAACAGCTTGCAGTGGCCGCCGCGATTGTGCAGCGAGGTATAGGCCTGCATCAGAACGCCAATCCCGCTGGAGTCGATGGCAGGGACCTGTTCCAGGTCCAGCACCAGCCGCTCGATCGGGCGCGTAGCCAGTTCGCAGCACCGCCCCCGCAACTCATCCAGGACCGATTCTCCCAGTTTGAGCGCACCCCGCACCTTGAAGATGGTCACCCCGGATACCGTCTCTATCGTTACCCCGTGAATACTGTCGCTCATCGTATTCAGCTTATACGTTCTTGCTGTGGAAATTCTCGGCGGTCACGCGACGCGGTTGAGCGAGCAAGAGTTCCAAGTATAGCGTTCCCTCCATGGATTCGGACGGTAGGGTGGAATCTCGTAAAACCCGAGCTCACGATAAAGCTGAACGGCTTCGCGCATGACGGGCGCGACCGTGTCCAGCCGCATGCGCTCATAGCCTGCGGCGCGCGCTTCCGCGATCACCGCCTCGGCCAGCCGGCGCCCGATCTTGTGCCCGCGGAATTCAGGACGCACATACAGCCGCTTCATCTCGCAGATGCCGTCCTCGAGGCGATGCAGAGCCACGCAGCCCGCCCGCCCGCCGTGACCGGGGTCCCCGGCGCGCCCGCTTTTGGTGCGCTGGGGTGGGGTGAACTCCGCCAGGAGTAGTCTTCCCGAGGGCGGCGCGTAATCTCCGGGCAGCGAGGCCAGTTCCTGGTCGAAGCTCTGGAAGCACAGGCTGAAGTTGAGCGAGCGGGCGTATTCAAGAAACAACTCGCGCACCGCGGCGACTTGTTCGGGCGTGTGGGCCTGGATGATCTTCAGTGCGGACTCGGCTGCCGCGCTCATGCTTACCCCATCAGCATGCCGCCGTTCACGTTGAGCACATGGCCGGTGATATAGGACGCGTCGTCGGAGGCAAGAAAGAGCACCGCCATCGCCACTTCACGGTCGGTTCCCAAACGGCCCAGCGGCACCAGGGTTAGAAGTTTCTGTTTGAGTTCCGCGGGAAGCCCGGCGATCATCGCGGTTTCGATGAATCCGGGCGCGACCGCGTTCACGGTGACGTTGCGCGACCCCAGCTCGCGCGCCAGCGCCATGGTCAGTCCGATCAGTCCCGCTTTGGAAGCGGCGTAGTTGGCCTGGCCGGCCTGGCCCATCTGTCCCACCACGCTGGTGATGTTGATGATCCTGCCCCAGCGCTGGCGCATCATGACGCCCACCACCTGCTGGATGGTGAGATACGCCGCGGTGAGGTTGGTGGCCAGCACGGCGTCCCAGTCGGCGCGCTTCATGCGCAGCAGGAGTTGGTCGCGAGCAATGCCGGCGTTGTTTACCAGGATGTCCACCTTGCCGAACGCGTCCATCACTGACTTAGACGTAGCTTTGACCTGTTCGTCATTGGCCACGTCCATGGGGAAAGACTGAGCGGTCCCGCCGGAACGCGTGATCTCCTCCACGACAGCGGCAAGATTGTCGCGATTGCGGGCGGCCGCGGCCACGGTGGCACCCGCTTCGGCCAGGGCCAGCGCACACGCCCGCCCGATCCCCTGCGACGCTCCAGTCACCAGCGCCACCCGGCCCTTCAGATCCGGCATGGGAGGGAGTGTAGCACCTGAGGATTGGGCCATTGATTCATTTGATCGTTGACAGCTCATCTCATAAATCCTCTGAACGTTTGTATCAGGGCACGACTTCAGCCGTGCCGTCAGGAAACCCCTTGTATTGTCATTCCGAGCCCGCCCGAGCGAGCTTTGCGAGTGAGGGCGAGGCGAGGAATCTTGGTGTTGTCTGGCGCGCCCGTAAAGAAACGGCAGAGAATGTCACCTTCCGACCCAACCTCAAGATCCCTCGACTCGCGCTCCGCTCGCAAGCTCGCCTCGCGCTTTGCTCGGGATGACATTCTTAGAGTGACCGTGCGGCACGGCTGAAGCCGTGCCCTGATACAAGGCGGATTTGTGAGATGAATACTGAGTCATTGAAAACCTGAGGATCAATAGCCCAATGACTCAATGAATCAATGACTCAATTTCTCGAGGGGTGCCCCATCATTGGCTCGTGCTGCCAAGGGTGGGGATGTTGGGAATCCTACAGGCGGGCTAAGCTGTCGTGCGTTTGCTGCGGCTTCTGCGACGTTCGATCAATCGCGCAACCGCCCTTAGGGTGTCGTTCACGTCATCTGCGGTCCGAAACTGGCTGGCAACATCGGGGGCCAAGACGACCACGTTGGTACCGGATGCGTAGCGCGCCGCATGTTTTCCGCGCACCCCTTTGCTGAAATCGTACTCTGGCCGCGTGGTGGAATTGCGCGCCTTGGTCCTAATCTGCTTCTTCATATTGTTTTCGTTCGTTTCCTGTCACGAGTCGCGCGCTGATGAGGCGGATTCGATCGCCTCGCTCCGTGTACGATACCACGAGCAAGCGCCCGCGGTGTGACAGTCCAATGTCGACAAAACGCATTTCTGCTGTCGAATGATCGGGATCAGAGATCGTGATGGCAAGCGGGTCCGCAAACACGGTTGTGGCTTCGCGAAACGACACCCCGTGTGCTCTGAGGTTCCAATGTGCCTTGTGTTTGTCCCATTCGAAGCGCAGTGCCATCGGAGATCCTTTATATCAGCTCGGACAAAGGAGGCACCCTGCCCTGCGGAAACTGGGGCCGCGGACAAGCGTTAGCGTGCGATCAACGACTTTGCCGCTTCCGCGACCGTAATCATCAGCGTCATCGGGTCCACCGGCGACGCGACAAAACCGCATTCTACATAGAACTCGCGCGCCCGCTCTGAAATCGCATGAACCAGGATGGCGCGGATGCCGGCGATATCCGACGCCTGAAGCGTGCGCAGCACGGCATCGCGCACCAGGCCCGCCCCGATGCCCCTGCCCTGAAACCTCTGATGGACGGCAAGGCGTCCGATGACCATGACCGGCACCGGGTCGGGCATGTTACGCCGGACGCGTCTGGGCGCGGCCGCATGCACGACGGCGCCCACAGCCAGGGCGTAATACCCGGCCACCTGCTTGCCGGCGCACACTACATAGGTGCGGGACGCGCCGCTTTCCTCGTTTTGGAGCGCGCGCCGGCGCAGCCAGTCATCCAAGGCCGGCTCCCCGCATTCGAATGCCGACAGATCGTGATCCGCGCGCAGCTTCTCCGGCGCACTGAGCCGGTCCTCAACCCGGTTCACCGCTGCCACGGCGGTTTGGTCTTGAGCAGCCGTTGCAGCCTGGCATTGCTCGCCGGAGGCTTATCCAGCATCGCCGTGAAACGCTTGAAATCTTGCGCGTCCAGGGAGAAATACCGCCGGTCGAGCAGGACCGTTTCGGCTTCGCGGCAGGCCGTCTCCAGCATGAAATCCGACCGGTTGCGGCCCAGAGCATCCGCCGCCCGGTCGATCAGCGCCTTCTGGCTTTGGCTCGCGCGCAGATTAATGGTTTCGTCGCGGGTCTTCCTGGCTCTTGCTCCCGTTGCCGCCATGGCTGCCCCCCATGTATACACAACTAATATACAGCAGTGTGCGCACAATGTGAATACATATCGGCTCAATGACTCAATCCTTCCGCCGCCGCATCCCGCTTGAAGAGGTACCGCAGCACCGGCGGGGCGATCAGCGTGGTCGCCGCGGTCATGAAGATCACGATGGCGTACGCCGCTTGCGAGATCATATTCATCTGCAGTCCGACCAGAGCCACGATCAGCGCCACTTCGCCGCGCGGCGTCATGCCCACCCCGACTTTGAGCGCGCTCAACCAGCCGTCCCGCAGCACCGGCACCCCGCAGGCGACGACTTTCCCGATCAGCGCCAGCACCGTAACCACCACGCAGGCCACGATCACCTTCCTATCGAAGACGCGCAGGTCGAGCCGCGAGCCCATGGTGAAGAAGAAGAAGGGAGCGAGGAACTCGTTGATGGCGCTGACCCGCGGCGCCAGCTTCCACTCGACGGAGTATTCGGCGAAGGCCAGGCCGGCGAAAAACGCGCCGATGATGGCGGCCATGCCGATCCGCTCGGCGGCCACGGAAAGTCCCAGGCAGAGGGCCAGCGCCAGGATCAGCGGCGCATTCTGGGTGGACATGCGCTCCACGCCGGGTCGCATCCTGTGGATCACCTTGGAACCAAGAAACACCATGAAGACGGTGAACGCCAACGCTTCCGCGAAGAGCACGGCGAGCTGCACCCACCGCACCCCGCCGTTCGACGCCAAGCCGGCCACCACCGCCAGCACGATCATTCCCAGGATATCGTCAGCCACGGCGGCGGCCATGATGATGCTGGCCACGCGGGTGTGCAGCACCCGCAGGTCTCCCATGACCCGGGCGGCAATGCCGACGCTGGTGGCGACCATGGCCGCGGCCACGAAGATGGCTTCGTGGACGGGGTCGCCGCGCACCAGACGCAGATAGACGAACCCCAGCACGAACGGCGCCAGCACCCCGGCAAGGCTGACCCCCAGCGAAATGCGACCGACGCGGATCAGCTCCTTGGGACTGGTTTCGAGGCCCACGGTGAACAGCAGGAAGATGGCCCCCAGTCCGGCGATGGAGAGCGTGGTCGTGCCCGGGTTGACGAATTTTGCGGCATAGGGCCCGAGGACGACGCCCGCCAGGATCTCTCCCACCACCGCCGGCAGCCCGAGCTGCTCGAAGATTTCCCCGAACACCTTCGCCCATACGAAGATGGCAAACAGTTCGAGCAATAGAGAACTGGAGCTGTAACCCATTGTTTTCAGTTGTTTAAGATGGTATCAGGTGGATCTATTTGTTGGGAATTGGTTCTCTTTGCGCTTGTATTGGGGTACACGATGGGGTACACGGGTCAACTGTAGCTCAGGCGGTTCCTAACCGCTAGTTCTCCCAACTGACGCCAAAAAGGGTAGTGGGTCCGGTTGGACGCAAGAACTGTCCGCCTGCAGTCCGGGTCGGTTGAAGGGCAAAGACGAATCCGACGCCCAGGGCCAGTTAGTGATAACCCCTGTTCTCAACAACTATGTTCTGATTGCTGCGATAACGGCTTCTCTGGTTATGCCAAGCTGTTTCAGAATCTCAACAGTCCCG
>Ga0181521_10000263_pt1 | contig 62802 bp, 67 predicted proteins | sample PEATcosm2014_Bin_32_FD_119764 | JGI IMG/M metagenome (GOLD analysis project Ga0181521, IMG submission 119764) | Peatland microbial communities from MTU Mesocosm Facility, Houghton, MI, USA - PEATcosm2014_Bin02_60_metaG | ecosystem: Environmental > Terrestrial > Soil > Wetlands > Peat | place... | reverse complement strand
TTGGCTCCCTGAGCAGGACTCGAACCTGCGACCGATCGATTAACAGTCGATTGCTCTACCAGCTGAGCTATCAGGGATCATGCGGGGCATGCCGCGCAGGAAACGGGCATATAGCAAGCTTGGTCCCGCTTTGCAAAGCGGTAATCGCCGCCGCGCGGCCTTGACCCGCCTCGAACCATTCCTTGCCCCGGCGCCGTTTCATTTGCTATAGGCGAAGACGCGCTGTCGTCGCGACGGAGGCCTCGTGGCGGAGTGGTTACGCAGAGGACTGCAAATCCTTGCACCCCGGTTCGATTCCGGGCGAGGCCTCCAATCTCCGCTGCGCCTTGAAACCCCTTGAGTTTGTCGCACTGGGTCGCCGCGGCTCGCACGGGGAGCCGCGGCAACGCTCAATGCAGGTTCCAGCAGCAGCCCGGATGGCTGGGATCGACCCTGCCGCCGACGTTGAGGTCGCATTTGTAGTAATTGCGCGGACAGCTGTTCGGCGGCCCCGCCGCCGGGCTCCAGCAGCAGCTGGGGTTTTCGGAATCGATGCGTCCGCCGGCATTGAGGGAGCACGGATAGTAATTCGTGCGGCACGCCTGCGCATGGGCTGCGCCGCCGCTCATTGACGCGGCGATTATCCAGAGAGCCGATAAAATCCAGACGTCGCGAGAGCGCATGACGAGCCCTTCATGAATTCAGGGCGCGACGGTCGAACCGGCAAACGCGCCGGTTCGCGGGGTCGGTCCTCCGCGTCCGCCATAAGGGCGCGCGCATGGCGCAAAAAGCGCGGCGAGCCATGGGCGGGAAGCCAGGCGTTCGAAGATAGTTCAGAGATCGCGAGCGCCGGTGCGGCGGCGAAACGGCTGCGGCCTTCGCTTTTGGCGGCCCGGCGTCTAGAGTGGCGTTCGACGTCGACCCAAGCGGCGATGGCGTTTAGGAGCAGGCGATCCCTTGAGCGTACAAACCTACGAAGTCAGCGAAGACGAAGACGGCCTGCGGCTCGACCGCTGGTTCAAGCGCCGCGTGCCTTCGCTGTCGCTCTCGCATCTGAACAAGATCGTGCGCACCGGACAGGTGCGGGTCGACGGCGCGCGCGTCAAAACCGCGACGCGGCTGGCGCAGGGCCAGAGCGTGCGCGTGCCGCCGCTGAACCTCGACGCCGCTGCGGCAGCCCCCCGCGCGCCGGAGATTTCCGAACAGGATGCGCGCGACATCCGCGATATGATCCTCTTCGAGGACAAGGATCTGATGGTGCTGAACAAGCCCTATGGCCTCGCCGTGCAGGGCGGCTCCGGCATGAAGCGCCATATCGACGGCATGCTCGCCTCGCTGCCGAATGAACGCGGCGAGCGCCCGGTGCTGGTGCATCGCCTCGACCGCGACACTTCCGGCGTGCTGCTCGTCGCCAAGACGCGCAAGATCGCCGCCGATCTTGGCGCGATCTTCCGCTCGCGGCAGGCGAAGAAGATTTACTGGGCGCTGGTCGAGGGCGAGCCGAAGCCGGCGCAAGGCAAAATCTCGCTGTTCCTCGCCAAGGGCGAAGGCATGGGCGAGAGCCGGTCCGGGCCGCGCAGCGACGAAGACCGCGCCGCGATGGAGAAAATGCGCGTCGCCAAGCATGGCGACGAGGACGCGCAGCATTCGGTGACCTATTACGCCACCGTCGATACGTTTGCGCCGCGCGCGGCGTGGCTATCGATGAAGCCGATCACCGGCCGCACGCATCAGCTGCGCGCGCATGCGGAGGCGATCGGCCACCCGATCATCGGCGATCCGAAATATGGCCTGCGGCCGAAGAGCGATCCGCGCCGCAACGATCCGCTGCGCGCCATTCCCGAGAACGTCGAGAAGAAGCTGCATCTGCTGGCGCGCCGCCTCGTGTTGCCGCATCCGCGCGGCGGCGTGCTCGACGTCACGGCGCCCCTGCCGGAGCATATGCGGAAATCCTTCGACCTCTTCGGCTTCGACGCGAAGCAATATGACCCGATCGAGGCCGCGCCGGAGTGACGTGGGCTTATTTGTTCTCGCTCAGCCCGTAGCAGGCCTTCGGAATGCTTGGCGTGTTGAGCTTGACCGGATCGCCGCATTTGTCGCAGCCGGCGAGCGCGAGGGACGCCAGCGCCAGACAAGCCAAGGCGACGCGCAGCCGCAGGGGCCGTGGCGAGCGCGGCCGCGCCCCGCTCCAGAATTCCGCCGCCGTCAGATTCATGCGCCGCCCGCCAATGGTTTCATCAAGGGAAGTGTAAAGCGAAGGATCGTAACAAAGACCTAAATCGTGGCGATTTGCCGGAAGCCCTTCGCGCCGCCAATGAAGGCGAGATCGCTCGTCGCCGCCTCGGTCACGGTGACGCGAAAAACCTGCGCCGCCGGCGGCCCGCGCCACAGAAGCCGGCACAGCGCCTCGACGGCGGCCGGCGCGCCGGCGAGGACGGCCTCGACGTCGCCGCTCGTCCGGTTGCGCACCCAGCCGCGAAGGCCGAGCGCCTCGGCTTCGATCTGCGTCCAGGCGCGAAAGCCGACGCCCTGCACGCGCCCGCTGACGATAGCCCGGACGACGCGCTGCGGCGCCGCGCATGAGGCCGGCGCGGTCATGGCCCCGGCCGCACGATCAGGCGCGCGCCCGCCTGCCGGTCTAGCTTCCGGCCAGAAAAGTTATCTGGAGCGTCTGTCCGGGTTGACATTCAGCGTTCGGCGCGGGTGAAGGGGTCGGCCAGAAATAGGCATTGTCGCAGCTCGGGGAATTGCCGGCGCAATTTGCAACCGGATTACCACAATTGCTCGGATAATTCGCGTTTCCATAAGGCGAGCTGCTCGGCGGCCCCTTGCACGTATAGGTCGGCTGGTTGGCGCAGGCGAGCTGGACCGGGAGGTTGTAAGACGCGCCGCCCGTATTCTGGCAGTTGTTCGCAGCCCAGGCCTGAGGCGTGCAGTTTTGTGGAATGACGCTGATGTCGTACCACACGCAACTACTCAGGGTGGTCGGATAGCAACTGGTCGCCCCGGTTCCAAAATTCGTCTCGACCATGGTTTGATTATGGGTTTGCGCAAGGTTGCAATTCGGCGACTGACCCGACGGCACAAGGCTCGTTGACGCGCAAAAACGCGAGATGCCGGCTGTGGCCGGGACCGATGCGCCGCAGGTCTTCCCCGGCAGGATCGTCACCTGGGAATTGGCGACCGTGCAATTCGAGGTCCACGTGATCTGACCGGGCATTTGGGTCGAATAGTTCGTGAAGGCGACATAGATCGCACTCGCGCCATTATTGGTGACGCTGACGTTGACATTCGCTGCCCCTGCCTGCTTGGGATTGCACGCCTTCGTAGCGATGGCTCTTTGCTTGGCATCCACAATGGGTACGGAGTTGCCGTACCAGTCGAGAAATCTGGGCTCGCCCGAACTGTCATTGGGGCATGACACGGCCCAGTCTCCCGGCGCCGCCGAAGCCTGACGGGGAACGCCCAGCGCGCACACAACGGCCAGAACGAGAAACCCGAGCCAGCCGGGCGCGCAATAAAGGCGAGCGGCCCGCCGGCGGCGCGTTGCGTAAGTTGCGTAATCTGTATGCGGTTGCATGGATTCGTCCCCCCTTTTTGAATCGGCCGGCCCCAGAGAGATCCTGCGCTGCTGTGGCATGCGCGAGGCTTATGCTCCAAAGTCGATTACCCTCCCATCACACGGCGATGTTGTCGATGAGCCGCGTCCCGCCGAGCCGCGCCGCCGCGAGAAGCCGCACCGGCCCCTCGGCGATCGAGGCGACCGGCGCCAGGGTTTCGGCGCGGCGCGCCTCGATGTAATCGACGGCGAACCCCGCCGCCTCGACGCCGGCCCGCGCCGCCGCGACAGCCTGCTCCATGGCGGCGCCCCCGCGCAGCTCCGACGCGCAACGAGCGAGCGCGGCGTAAAGCGCCGGCGCCGCCTTGCGCTCTTCGGACGCGAGATAGACGTTGCGCGAGGAAAGCGCGAGGCCGTCCTTTTCCCGCACCGTCGGCGCGCCAACGATCTCAGCCTCAAAGTCAAGGTCGCGGGCCATGCGGGCGATGACCCGCAGCTGCTGGAAATCCTTCTCGCCGAAGATCGCGACGTCCGGCCGGCACTGGTTGAGCAGCTTGGCGACCACCGTCGCGACGCCTGCAAAATGCGTCGGCCGGAAGCGATCCTCAAGGCCAGCCACGGCCGGCCCGCCGACCTGCAGCATGGTGGAGAAGCCTTCGCCGTACATCGCCTCGATCGGCGGCGCGAAGATCGCGTCGCCCCCGGCGGCGGCGAACAATTCCACATCGGCGTCGAATGTGCGGGGATAGGAGCCGAAATCCTCGTTGGCGGCGAATTGCGCCGCATTGACGAAGATCGACATCACGACCCGGTCGGCTTTCGATTTCGCAAGGTTAACCAGCGAGATGTGGCCCGCATGCAGCGCCCCCATGGTAGGCGTCAGTGCGATCGTCTCGCCGCGCGCGCGCCAGCCCGCAAGCGCGGCGCGGAGCGCCGCGACGTCGCGCAGAACGGGAACGCGGCTTTGCGGGCTATCGGCCAAGATCGGGGCCTCCAAGATGCGCGTTGGAATCGCGATAAACCTTGTGGGGGAGCCTTAATGGCATGGGCGCCGCATTGTGATCAAATGCAACGGTGTCGCATAACGAGATATAACAAATCAGCTAGTTTGAACTGCGGGTAGTGGGTCAGTTTGAAATTCGGCGACCTTGACAGGGCATCGGTATTTGGCGGCGAATATCCGCATCGTTGGAGCAAGGAGCGTAGGATGTCGGACGACCCCATGGACAATCTTCTGATTAGGACCATCGCCTTAGAGGAAATTTTGCAACATCTCATAGTCAAGATTGCGCAGGCGTCCAGCAGCGCTTCCCGGCAGTGGATTGCTGATTTGGAACAAGAAATAGAGAATACTCGCGAGCTTGTTTTAGCTGCGGGAGACGCAAACACCGAACACCGCGCTTTAGCCGGACACGTCGCAATGGAGGTTAAACGCATATTCAAATCGTTTGTGGAATAATGCCATGACCAAAACGCCCAAACGCCCCCGCGACCCGAACCAGCTCGCAAAGTTCATTGTGGACGTTGCGATAGGCGAAGTCGAAGATCAGACGCCGATGCCGATGCCAAAAGAGCAAAATGCGCGTTCGGTCGCCGTCGAGTCGGGGAGCAAAGGGGGAACTGCGCGCCGGCTGGACTTCGCCCGACGCTCCGCGTATCTCAACCCCCTCTTGCCTAGCGCACCGGAAGAGGATGCCCCATGGCGAACCCCGTAACGCCGGACCTCGCGGCGAGCGCGCTCAACTACCATCGCTCGCCCCGGCCGGGTAAGCTCGAAATTCAGGCGACGAAGCCGCTTGGGACGCAGCATGACCTCTCGCTTGCCTATTCGCCCGGCGTCGCCGCCGCCTGTCTCGCCATCGCCGCCGATCCGGCGGAAGCGACCGAACTGACCATCCGGCAAAATCTCGTCGCCGTCGTGACCAATGGAACCGCAGTGCTGGGCCTTGGCGACATCGGACCGCTGGCGGCCAAGCCCGTGATGGAGGGCAAGGCGGTCCTGTTCAAGAAATTCGCCGGCATCGACGTGTTCGACATCGAAATCGCCGAAAACGACGTCGACCGGCTGGTCGATATCGTCGCCTCCCTCGAGCCGACCTTCGGCGGCATCAATCTCGAAGACATCAAGGCGCCGCAGTGTTTCGAGGTCGAGCGCAAGCTGCGCGAGCGCATGTCGATCCCGGTGTTCCACGACGATCAGCACGGCACGGCGATCATCGTCGCCGCCGCCGTCCTCAACGCCATGGAGCTGACCGGCAAGCGCCTCGAAAGCGTCCGGATCGTGAGTTCTGGCGCGGGCGCGGCGGCGCTCGCCTGCATCGATTTCCTCGTCGAACTTGGCGCCCGGCCCGAGAACATATTCGTCACCGACGTCGAGGGCGTCGTCTACAAGGGCCGCGCCTCGATGAACGAGCGCATGGCGGTTTACGCACGCGACACCAATGCGCGCCGGCTCGATGATGTGATCGGCGGCGCCGATGTGTTCGTCGGCCTCTCCGCCGGCGGCGTGCTGACCCCCGAGATGGCGAAAAAGATGGGGCCGCGTCCGCTCATCATGGCGCTCGCCAATCCGACGCCGGAAATCGAGCCGGAAGCCGCCATCGCGGCGCGCCCCGATGCGATGATCTGCACCGGCCGCTCGGACTATCCCAATCAGGTCAACAACGTCCTCTGCTTTCCCTACATCTTCCGCGGCGCGCTCGATGTCGCCGCCTCGACCATCAATGAGGCGATGAAGCTCGCTGCCGTGCGCGCCATCGCGCAGCTCGCGCATGAGCCGCCCTCCGACGTCGTCGCGCGCGCCTATGGCGGCAGAACGCGCCATTTCGGCGCCGACAGCCTCATTCCCTCGCCGTTCGATCCGCGCCTTATTCTGCGCATCGCGCCGGCCGTCGCGAAAGCCGCAATGTCGAGCGGCGTGGCGAAAAAGCCGATCGCCGATTTCGTCGCCTATCAGGAGACCCTGACGCGCTTCGTGTTCCGCTCCGGCTTCATCATGAAGCCGCTGATGCAGGCCGCCAAAGCCGATCCGAAGCGCGTCATCTACGCGGAAGGCGAGGACGAGCGCGTGCTGCGCGCCGTGCAGACCATCGTCGAGGAAGGCGTCGCGCTGCCGATCCTGATCGGGCGCCCCGAGGTGATCGGCGCCCGTCTCGAACGGTTTGGCCTGTCGGTCCGGCCGGGGCGCGATTTCGCGCTGGTCAATCCGCAGGACGATCCGCGCTATCGCGACTATGTCGCGACCTATCTCGAGCAGGCGGGCCGCCGGGGCGTCACGCCCGACGCCGCGCGCACGCTGGTGCGCACCAATTCGACGGTGATCGCGGCGCTCGCGGTCAAGCGCGGCGACGCCGACGCGATGCTGTGCGGCCTCGACGGGCGCTTCAACTCCCGCCTCACCCATATCCGCGACATCATCGGGCTTGCGCCCGGCGTCACCGATTTCGCGGCGATGAGCCTGATGATCACCACCAAGGGCGCCTTCTTCATCACCGACACCCACGTCAAGCACGACCCGCAGGATTTCGAGATCGCGGAGACCGCGCTGATGTGCGCCCGCCATGTACGCCGCTTCGGCCTCGAGCCGCGCATCGCCCTCGTCTCGCATTCGGACTTCGGCACGGACGATGCGCCATCCTCGCTGAAGATGCGCCGGGCGATGGAGATTTTGCGCGCCCGCGCGCCGGACCTCGAAGTCGACGGCGAAATGCAGGCGGACAGCGCTTTGTCGCAGGCGATCCGCGACCGCGTGCTGCCCTCCTCGCGTCTCAAGGGCGAAGCCAATGTCCTCGTCATGCCGAGTCTGGACGCCGCCAACATCGCCTATACGATGACGATGATCGTAGCGGACGCGCTTCCGGTCGGCCCGATCCTGATCGGCGGCGCGCGGCCGGCGCATATCTTGACGCCGTCGACAACCGCGCGCGGCATCGTCAACATGACGGCGGTCGCGGTCGCAGAGGCGCAGGGCGAAGCCCGGCTGGCGGCGCCGGAGAAGGCGGAGGGACCGGCCGCCGTCGTTGTCCCGCGCAGGTGAGGCGGGGAGCAAAGCCGCTTCCAGGATCTGGGGAGAGACCATGACCAACGCTTCCCGCAAGCGCCGGATCTGGGTGGCGGGCCATCGCGGCATGGTCGGCTCGGCGCTGGTGCGCCGCCTCTCCGGCGCTGACATCGAACTGCTGACCGTCTCCCGCGACGCGCTTGACCTGCGCGATCAATCCGCCGTTCGCACGTGGGTGGCGAGCCAGGCGCCGGACGCGATCATCCTCGCCGCGGCGAAGGTCGGCGGCATCCTCGCCAACGCGTCCCTTCCGGCCGATTTTCTGATCGACAATCTGCTCATCGCGACCAACGTCATCGACGCGGCGCATCGCGCCAATGTCGAACGTCTCGTCTTCATCGGCTCCTCGGCCATCTATCCAAGGCTGGCTGCGCAGCCAATGCGCGAAGACTCGCTTCTCACCGGTCCCTTTGAGCCGACGCATGAGTGGTACGCGATCGCCAAAATCGCCGGCGTCAAGATGTGCGAGGCCTATCGGCGCCAGCATGGGCGGCGCTACATCTCCGTGCTGCCCTGCAACCTTTATGGCGTCAACGACCATTTCGATCTTGCGGCGGGCCATGTGCTGCCGGCGCTGATCCGCAAATTCTATGAGGCGAAGCAGGCGGGCGCCGGCGAGGTCGTCATCTGGGGTTCGGGGACGCCGCGGCGCGAGTTCCTTTACGTCGACGATCTCGCCGACGCCATTTTCTTCCTGCTCGATCGTTATGACGAGGAGGGGCCGATCAATGTCGGCGCGGGCGCCGATCTGACGATCCGCGAACTGGCTGGAATGATTGGAAAAGTGACTGGATTCGTCGGGGCGCTCGTCTTCGATTCGACGAAGCCCGACGGGCCGCCGCGCAAGCTGATGGATTCGAGCCGCCTCGCCGCGCTCGGGTGGCGGCCGAAGATCGGGCTCGAAGAGGGAATCGCCGAAGTCTATCGCTGGTACCTGCGCGAAAAATCGAGCGAACGCGCCGCGAGCTAGAGGGGCCTTGGTCCGCCCCCGCCGGGTTGCGCTAAGTTTCTGTTTTATTGCGACTTGCTCGCCCAGTACGCAGAGCGCGCGCCTTGAAACCGCGGCGTTCTTGCTGTATCAGTCCGGACACTTCGGTTCCCCCGCACCCGCGCGCCGCCATCTGAAAGAGCGCTTGGCTGTTTTCCTCTCTTTTTGACAAGCGGTCGCCATGTTCGTCGCGCTCGGCCTTCTCCTTGGACTCATCGCTCTCGCGTCGGTGACGCTTTTCGCCGATGGCGGCTTCCTGCCATTGCTCCTGCCCTTCCTCGCGGCCGGCGGCCTTTTTGCGATCGCGCTCAAGATGCCGCCCTTCGAGGCCCAGCGCTTCGGCGCGTTGGTTAGACCGTTGGTCATCGGCGCGGCGATTCCGGCCCTGCTCATGCTGCTGCAGATGGCGCCGGCGCCCTCCGGCCTCGCACACCCGGTTTGGGCGAGCGTCAGGGCCGGCTTCTCCGCGCCGGTGGCCGGAAGCATCAGCGTCGACATCGGCGCCACGGCGCTGGCGCTGCTGCGTTATCTGACCCTCATTGGGGCCATGCTGCTGGCCACCGCGGCGACGATCAACCGGGATCGCGCCGAAGCCGTCCTCATCGCGCTGACGGCCGCGACCACCGCGATCTCTCTTGCGCAGCTCGCGGCCGAGATTATGGGCGCCCCGCACACCCCTTTCCGGGAGGAGGCTTTCGACTGCGCCTGTCTTGGCGTCATTCTGTCCGCGGCCTGCGCCTGCTTTGTCTTCGAGCGCCACGAGACGCGGCGGGCGAAGCTCGGCCTGCGCGACGCCAAATTCGTCTACCCCATGGCGGCGTCGCTCGCGGCGCTGCTGATTTGCGCGGCGGCGGTCGGCACCGCGCGGTCAGGGTCGCTGATCTTTGCGGCATGTTGCGGTCTCGGAATGTTTTGCGCCGTTTTCCTGGTGCGCCGGCTCAATCTTGGCCGCTGGGGCGCCGCCGCCATCGGCGTGACCGCGAGCGTGATCGTCATCGCCTTGGTGACAGGCGCGGCCGGAACCAATCCGGACCCCCGGCTCGCCTTCGTGAAGAAAGACCCGGTGACGCTCGAGTTGACGCAGCGCATTCTCGCCGATGCGCCCTTTTTCGGCGATGGAGCGGGCGCTTTTTCGTCAATCCTGCCAATCTACGAATTCGGCGATTTCGACGCGAAAGAGCCAAACGCGGTGACCGCCGCAGCGAAACTTTCGATCGAAATGGGCCGCGCCGCGCTATGGGCCGCCGTGATCGCCGCTGCGCTCGCTGTTGTCGCGCTCCTTCGCGCGTCGGTGCTGCGGGGCCGCGATTCCTTCTACCCCGCCGCGGCCGCCTCGTGTCTCGTCTCGCTGATCGTCCTCGCTTTCATCCATGTCAGCCTTTTCGGCGCGACGCTTCCGGTTCTGGCCGTCATCATCCTGGGGCTTGGAATTGCGCAATCGCAGGGCCGCAGCGCCGCTCCCCGCCGCGACCCCGCGGCATTCCCGCCTGCTTGATCCACGCCGGGCGGCGCCGCTCGCGCGGCCCTCGGCGCCAAGCTGAGTCTGCAGCGCAAATTAACCGATTGCGCCCGTTGATTTTGCCGCTGCCGGCGCATAGAGGTTGTGGCGTGCGGTCAGAGACATTTTCTCAACCATCAACGCTAAAAAAGAATAAAAAAGCGAACAGGCTCGACGGCCGATTCGATTTGGGAGGCGACCCGCGAACCCCGTAAATCATCCCCATCTATTGTCGAGATGTCGAGAACGCCCGATTCGGCGGAGCCCGGTCGCATGGTTTCTGTTCGCCGAGCCAGACGAAGCGCCAATTTTTACAGTCTGATAGGAAAGTGAATTTCATGTCCTCGCATGTGAATCGAAGGAAGACTGGTTTGGTCGCAAAGGCCATTGTTACGGTGGCGCTTTCATTGACAGCAGCGCAGGCGCTCGCCCAGCGTGCGGACGGACCTTTCACCGACCTTTCAGGCTATTGGACCGGCGGCGGAAACATCACCATGTCGAACGGCTCAAGCGAACGCATCCGCTGCAAGGCGACATATGCGGTCAACGATTCAGGGAAGTCGCTCAATCAGAGCATCCGTTGCGCCAGCGACAGTTACAGACTGGAGATTAGCGCCAATGTCACGGTCAGCGCTGGCGCGGTCTCCGGCAGCTGGACCGAGGCGACGCGCCACGCAACGGGCAATCTCTCGGGCCGCGCCTCCGGCTCCGAAATTCAGGCGAGGGTCGACGGAACCGGCTTCTCCGCCGGGCTCCAGGTGCGTTTCCATGGCGACAAGCAGACGGTCTCGATCAGGCCGACGGAGGGCACGGACGTCGCCAACGTCGCCATCACCCTGCACAAGGGATAGCGCTACCCGGCCTCTATAGTTTGGAGCGGAATGCGAGCGGAAAAAGTCGTTGCCGCTTTTCCTTATCCCGCTCCAGCGGCCCGCCGCCGCGCCAGCGCATCCGCCGTGCGTCGAAGGAACATGGCGGTTGGCCGCAGGATCAAAAGATCGGCGGTCAACGCCATCATCATCGCAAAGGCGCTGAGCCAGCCAAACAGGCGCAGCGACGGCAGGTTGGAGAGCACCGTCACGGCGAGACCGCAGGCGAGCACGATCGAGGTCAGGATCAACGCCGGCCCGACGAGCACCGTCGCCCGCTCCACCGCAAGTACGTAATCCTCGCCCGAATCGGCCTCGATCCGCAACCTGTTGAGGAAGTGGATCGTTGCGCTAAGGCCAAGGCCGAAGGAGACGGTCAGGGCGACGACGCTGGCGAATTGCAGCCCCTGCCCTGTCGCGGCGAGCAGGGCGCCCGAGGCGACGACCGGGAAGATTCCCGGCAAGACGCAGGCGAGCGCCACCACCACCGAGCGGAAGGCGAGGCCGATGAAGGCGGCGACGAAGAAGAACTCGATGGTGAGGCCCCGCGTCAGCTTGCTGATCATGGTGGCGCTGTTGCGCGCCGAGATCGCCGAGAGGCCGGTCACAGACAATTTGTAGCCGGGATATTCGGCGCGCAGACCCTGGAGCGAATGGTCGATCGATTCGACGGTCGGCAGCAACTTGCTGGCGTCGACGTCAGGCACCCGCGCCGACACGACGACGGCGTCCTGTTTCGCATCGATGAAGCGCCGCGTCAGATGCTCAGGCAAAAGATCGACATATTTTTGCAAGGTCGCGACGCTTGAATCGCCGAGCTTTTCCCTGAGCCAGCGGCGCAGCGTCTCCAGCGACCAGACATTTCCGACGCCCGGCTGACGCTCGACGATGGCGTGAACGTTGGCGATGACGTCGAGCGTTTCCGGCGCATAGAGCGAGGCGCTCTTTGGAAACTCGATCAGCACGTCGATCGGATTGGAGCCGGTCAGCTTGGCGTCGAGACTGCGGCTCGCCGAGACGGCCTGCTCCTTGTCGGGCACTTGGTCGGCGAGGTGGTAGCGCGGCTGCAAATTGACGAAGACGCCGCCGAGCGCCGCGACGACGAGGAGGCCGATGAGACTGTAAAGTCCCGGGCGCTTCACCATGCGCGCCGCGATCCAGAAGCAGAAGCCGCGCAAGGCCTCGACGCCGAAATCGCCGCGCCGGCCAACCACCGCGAGCGAGCCCTCATGGCGCAGCAAAAGAACGCCGAGCAAGGGCAGCAGCAGCAAAACAGTGAAGAGGGCGATGAGGGTTGCGACGAGGCCGGCCTCGCCAAAGGTCCGGATCAAATCCGAAGTCGAGAACAGGAGGGCGGTGAAGGACAGCGCCGCCGTCGCGTGGGTCAAAACGCAGGCGGGGCCGACGATCAGGATCGCATTGCGCAAGGCCTCGTATTTGCTCTGGCCGGCGAGGATGCGGTCGCGCGCGGCGAAAGTGAGCTGCATGCTGTCGGAGAAGCTGATCACCATGATCAGCGGCGTCATCACGTTAAGGAACATGTTGAGCCGGAAATCGAGCCAGCCGAGCGCGCCGAGGGCGAAAAGAATGGCGACGAGAGGCGGCCCGGCGGCGACGATCATGAAGGAGACGCGCCGGAAGAACAGGATGGCGATGAGGCAGCCGGCGATGAAGCCGGTGACGTTGTAGATGAGCCGATCGCGCTCGACCGCCGTCCGGATCTCAAGCTGCATGACGGGAACGCCGGAGAGTTCGGCCTTGAGGCCGGCACCCGCCAGATCGTCCGCCATCGTCTTGCGGATTTCCGTGACGGTCGAATCGAGCCCCTTGCCGCCGACGATCTTGGGGTCGAGGGCGATGACGACCAGGCTGAGCTTGCCGTCCTCCGACACGAGCTTGCCGCGGATGATCTCGTTCGACATTACTTTTTTGACGAGCGCGTCGTAATTGGCGCCTTCCGGCAAAGGATCGGGAAACAGCGGCGCCGGCGTGTGGCCGCCTTCGGGCGGCTGACGCGCCGAAAACAGCGAGATGACGCCATCAACGCCGTCGACCAGCTGAACGTCGGTGACGAAATCGCGCAGCTTGTCCAGCGAACCGCGGTCAAGCAGGCTCTCGCCCTCGATGACTGCGAGTACGTCGAATTCGCTCGATGGAAACTTCTGGGTGACCTCCTCATACTGCCTGAACTCGGGCGTATTGGAGCGGAACAGCTGGCTCAGCGAATCATCCACCTTGAGGCGCATGAGGCCAAATCCCGCCGCGATCGCGAGGGCCAGCGCGACCAGCGCGACGAGCCAGGGAAAGCGCAAGGAAATAAGGCCGAGACGCTCGACGCCGAGCGCGAGGTCATGGCGTTTGCCGACGCTCGATGAGGCGAGATCGCCCTCGATCGGAGGCTTCGTCGATCCGGCTGTTTCGAGCGACACGAACGACTCCGGGAGTTTGCAAAATTGTTATATGAGCGTGCGCGCAAATTATGACCAACGTCACAATCGATGCGCAAAACGCCTGCACTCGACCGCGGTTTCCCCAATTTCCGGCGCGTCTCCATTGCGCGGCAGGCGCCCGGCCTCAGGCGCCGGCGACGCGCGGCTCAGGCTTTGGCGGCGCGCTGCTCGGCGCGCGCGGCCGTATAAACCTCGCGCGCGGCGTCCGCATTGAGGCACGCGATGCAAAGGCCGACGATCAGATCCGGCCATGCCGACCGCCACAGAAAGGCCGTCGCCAATCCCGCCGCGACGATGGCGACATTGGCGAGCACATCGTTGCGCGCCGACAAAAACGCCGCCCGGGTCAGGCTGCCGCCCCCCGCGCGAACGCGGGCCAGCAGGAAAGCGCAAAAGAAATTGATGGCGAAGGCGCCTGCTCCGGTGAGCGAGAGCGCGGCGGCGTCAGGCGGCGCCGGAAGGTTGAACTTGCGCCAGGCCGTCCACAGCGTCGCGAGACCAGGGACCAGAAGAATTCCGGCGAGCGCCATGCCAACCCGCGCCCGCCGCGCGGCGCTCCAGCCGAGCGAGGCGAGGATCAGAAGATTAATCGAGGCGTCTTCGAGAAAATCAACGCTGTCGGCGAACAGGGACACCGAGCCGATCGCGCGCGCGACGGCGAATTCGATCCCGAAATAGGACAGATTGAGCAGAGCGACCAGCCGAACGGCGCGCCGGATGGCTGGATCAATCGAAGCCGCGTCCACGTCGTCCTCTCACGGTCTTCGCGCCAGGCGGAGCGTTCCCGCCGGCTCTAAATCTCGACCAGCCCTTTGGCGTAACGTCGCCAGTTGGCGGCGTAACGCACGGCGCTCTCGGCGAGGCGCGCTGCGGCGCTTTCGTCGAGTTCGCGCAGCACCTTCGCCGGGCTGCCGACGATCAGGGAGTTATCGGGGAAGCTCTTGCCCTCGGTGACGAGGGCGTTGGCCCCAACGAGGCAATTGCGGCCGATCCTCGCGCCGTTGAGAAGCGTCGCGCCCATGCCGATGAGGCTGTTGTCGCCGATCGTGCAGCCATGCAGGATAGCGCGGTGGCCGATTGTGCAATTCTCGCCGATCCACACGGGAAAGCCGGGGTCGGTATGCAGGACGCTGTTGTCCTGAACGTTCGAGCCGGGCCCTATGAAAATCTCCTCGTTGTCGCCGCGCAGCACGACGCCGAACCAAACCGAGGCGTCGACGCCAAGGCGCACCTTGCCGATCACCTGCGCCCCCGGCGCGATCCAGAAACGGTTATCAGCCGGCAACTCGGGTGTTACGCCATCGAGAGCGTAGAGCGGCATGTGTTCGAACTCCGGCGAGGGGTATTTCTTGTCAGGCTTGGCGCCGGCGTCAGAACGCTTCGAGGTCGAAATCGAGAATCGCCATCTGCAGGGTGAAGCTTTTGCCTTTCGGATCGTCGGCGGAGATGATGCCGAGGAAATCATCGCCGTGGTTGAGTTCGACCGAATCGGTCTTCTTGGCGCGCGGAACGATCTTCAGCTTGTCGGTTTCGAAGAGGCGGCGCAGATAATCCTGCAACACCGGCCGCTCAACGGGTATCGGCATCTCGAAGGCGAAGGACCGGTCGCCATCCTCGTCGTCGACCGTGATCGTGCCGATCTGCCGCTGCCCGAAATGCACGTCGGCGTCGTCGGGATTGCGTTTGCCCTGCGTCACCCTGATGTCTTCGTTGCCGAACGCCTCCCGCAGAAACCCTTGCAATTTTCGTAATTCCGTCTTGTCCAAGGGATCCTCCTCAGAAGGTTGGGAGAGGAGGTGGCTTTGCCAGAAAAAGCCTGCCGCCGCAACCGCGGGGATGCATCGCCCGGCTTTCCGCCCGTCAATCCTACACGGCTGCGACGGCGGCGCGTCAGACCAACGGGCCGCTTGCCCCTCAGCTCGCCGCGCGGAGGCGCTCGGCGATAATCTTCGTTCCCGCCTTCGCCGCTCCGCCGGGTCCGGCAACCGCCTTGACGGCGTCGGCTGAAATGACTTCGCCGCACGCCGAGCAGGTTACGCGCGGCGAAAACTCATGTCCGCAGCTCTTGTGGACGAACAGGATTGGGCTGCCTTCCTTTGGCCGCGCCCAGCGATCGCCCCATGCCGTCAAGGCCAGAATCGCGGGCACGAGATCGCGCCCCGCCTCGGTCAGACGATATTCGTATCGCGTCGGACGCCGCTGATAGGCCGTGCGTTCGACGACGCCCTTCTGGGTCAGCGACTTCAGCCGGCGCGCCAGCAGATTGCGTGAGATGCCGAGGTCCTCAATCAGTTCGTCGAAGCGCGCGACGTTGAGAAACAGGTCGCGGACGATCAGGGGCGACCACCAGTCGCCGATGAGGTCGAGGCCGCGGGCGAGCGAGCATCGCATCTGCGCAAAACTGGTTCTCTCCATGCCCTGATCCCGCTGCTGCGAGTCGACCCTACTAGGTTGCGTCATTGAACTCAATCGAATATAGTTCAATGATTGAACTAATCGAGGACTCCATGTACCACGCCATCGTCCGCAATCGCGTCAGGAGCCTATTCGCCGCCGTTAACCGCGGCGACGCGGAGCCCGTGCTGCGCGCCTTCGCACCTCGCTTCGAGCACGCCTTTCTTGGCGAGCACGCCCTCAGCGGATCGCGCAAAACGCTTGCCGCAACGGACCGATGGTACCAGCGGCTCTATCGGCTGCTGCCGGGCATAAGGTTCGACCTTCGCGGCATAGATGTCAGCGGCGGCCCGTGGAACACGCTCGTCCTCGCGGAGTGGGACGAGTCCAATGACGGCGCCGACGGCGTTCGCGCCAAAAACCATGGCGTCCATGTGATGCAGCTCAAATGGGGCCGCGCGACCCGGCTGATCATCTGCCCCGATACAGCCGGACTAAAAGCGACGCTCGATCGCTTGGCTCTGGCCGGCTTCGCGGAGGCCCACGCCGCGCCCATTACGGATTGAGGCGCGCTTCGGGCGGCCGGTGGGATAGCTTCAAGGTCTCTGCGCCAAAAATCTCAGCACGCCATTTTTATAGACCGGATCGCCGACTGCGCGATTGTGGTCGCGGCCCGGAATCTCCAGCGCCTCGCCGGCCGGAAACAGCGCCGCCAATCGATGCGGATCGCCGGCGACTTCGTCTCGGGTTCCCACCGCCACGAGGACAGGGACGTCGATGCGTCGCGCTTCGTCTTCGCCAAGATGCTGCCGGATCCCGCGGATGCAGGCCGCCATAGCCTTCAGATCGCTCCCCGTCGCTTCGGCGAAACTCCGAAACAGCAGTTGCATGGGATCGGTGAGATCGGCGGCCGACGGCGCCTCCATGGCGTCGGCGATGCCGAGCGGCAGCCCGGCGCCGTCGATGAGATGATGGCCAAGACCGCCGAGAACGATCGACCGGGCGCGGTCGGGGTGGGCTTTGGCGAGGAAGGCTGCGATGCGCGCGCCCATCGAATAGCCCATGATGTCGGCGTTCGCGATGTCGAGATAATCAAGCAGACGGCGGCAATCCTCGGCCATTTTAGGGATGGCGTAATCGGCTGGCGCATAGAATTTCTGGCTGCGGCCGTGGCCGCGATTGTCGAGCGCGATGACGCGCCGGCCATCCTCCGTCAAGGTCTTGACCCACTGCGGAAAAAACCAGTTGACGGCGTGATTGGACGCAAATCCGTGAATGAGCAGAATGGGTTCGCCGCGATCGAAGCCGACGGCGGGCTCATCGACGAAGGCGAGGCGGGCGCCCTGTCCGGAAAACTCAAGCATGGCGCTCTCCTGTCGCCTCGCGATCAAACCCCGATCTTGGATTGATCAATCCAAAATCATCGTGATGAAGCGGCGAGAGCCTGAAAATAGGGCTTCAACATCTGATTGGAAGCGTTAAACTGCCCGATAAATGTGACGGAAGCGGCGACAGACTGGCGCAGGCGGAGCGCTTACGCTATGTTCGTCTTCGGCTTTTCGCCAAAATTCCAGGATGAGCCCGAATTCCATGAACCGCTACGAACGCCGCCCCATCGCGGCCGGGGAAGCCGAAGTCGAGTATCTCGACGGCGAGTTCCGCATTTTGCGGCCGGGCGCCTTTGTGCGCTGCGCTGCGACCGGCGCCGCAATCCGCATCGAGGATCTGCGCTACTGGAATGTCGATCTTCAGGAACCGTACGCCAGTCCCGAGGCCAAATTGCTGCGTCTCAAGGCCAAGGCCGTTGATGCGCGGGGCGCCGGATCGCTCTGACCGTCCGCGACCTGCCCCGGCCGTCCAGCGTCAACCCTCCGTCTCATCCGTGATGTTAGGCTCGACAAAGGCTTGCGCGAGATAGGGCGCGATCGCCTGCATGATCCGGGTCGAGGCGCCGGCGCGGCGCTCGACCGCATCGGCGGCGGCCCGGCCCATCTCCCGCAGTTCGGCGGAGTCGAGAAGCAGCAGGGAGACTTCGCTGGCCAATGTCGCGGCGTCATGGACCAGCGCGCACCCTCCCGCGGCGTCCAGCGCCGCATAGGCGTCCTCGAAATCCCCGATCTCCGGACCGTGCAGGATGGCGCAGCCAAGCTTCGCCGCCTCAACGGGATTGATCCCGCCGCGGTTCGTTGACCTGCCGAGCGACCCGCCGATTGATCGGCCAAGAGACGTCCCAAGAGATTTGCCAAGGAAAACGACGCCCGCGAGGCGGTAGAACAGCCCCGCCTCGAAGGCCCCGGCGATGTGGATCGCCGGAAGCGGCCCCTCGTCCCTGTCGCCTGCCGCGACGCGCGCATCGAGCCCGAGCTTGCCGGCCCGCAGCGCGATGTCCTGACCGCGCCTCGCGCTACGGGGTGCGATGATGGTGACCAGATCGGGAAAATGGGCGGCGATTTTCCGATGCGCCTCGATGGCGACGTCCTCTTCGTCGGCGTCGGCGGGGAACGCGGCCCAAGCCGGGCGCGCGCCGATGCGCGCCGCGAGCCACGCCAGCGCCGGTCCGTCGGCGGGCGGCGGCGAAAAATCATAGATCGGATCGCCCACCGCCTCAGTGCGCGCCGCGCCGAGATATCGAAAACGCTCGGCGTCCGAGGCTGTCCGCGCGAGGCAGGCTTCGATCCGGCCGAACAGCGCGCCGGCAAGACGCGGCGCCCTGCGCCAGAAAAGGAAGGTGCGGGCCGGAAACTGCGCATCGACGAGGGCGATGGGAATGGAGCGCCGTTTTGTTTCGAGGATCAGATTCGGCCAGAATTCACTCCCGACGATGAGCGCGATGTCGGGGCGCCACCAAACGAGGAACCGGGCGAGGAACCTGGGCGCATCGAGCGGCGCGAATTGATGGAGGGCGATCGGCGGCAAGCGAGGCGGCATCCCGTCCTCGTCCCGCGTCGTGACGAGGGCATGGAAGCCGGCTGAACCGAGACGATCGATCAGCGGCAGGAGGGAGGCGACGTCGGCGGCCGTCGCGCCATGCAGCCAGGCGATGCGGCCATTAGGCCTCGCAAGGGATGGCCGGCCGAGCCGCTCTCCGATGCGCGCGCGATCCTCGCGGCGAAGCTGCGCTCGGCGCAATCGCGCGCGCCAGGTCAGGACGAATGGCGCCAGCGGGGCGAGACCGGCGCTGCAGGCCCGATAGAGGGAAAGCAGCATGTAGCCCTTCAGGATCGGTTGAATCGACCGGTTCGTGGTCGCCGATCATCTTGTCTTTGAAGGTTCGCGTATTTTTAAGGCTTGCTTGTCTTTCAAGGCGCCGGCGCTTCAGGTGTGATCGTCGCCCTCTTCCTCGTGCTCGTCGGGGTCGAGCAGGCGATGCAGGTGCGCCACGAAATAGCGCATCTGGGCGTTATCGACGCTCGCTTGCGCTTTCGCCCGCCAGGCCGCCACGGCGGAGGAATGGTCGGGAAACAGGCCGACGATTTCGATCTCGTCGAGATTCTTGAATTCAGTTTGATCCAGTTCCTTGAGTTCGCCGCCGAATACAAAGTGCAGCAATTGTTTCTTGGGGGGAGTGGGCGCGCGTTTCATGGCGTTATCCAACGGTTTTCGGGGTCAAGGGGCGTTTTCTCCGCCTGTCGCGAAGCATAATATACGCCATCGGCGCAGGTTTGCGAAAAGGGTGGAAGCGTCAGGCGGAGCCTCGCGCGCGCCGCAACGCCAGATTGACCTGGGAATGAATCTGGCGCGGCGCGGCGGTGAGGAGGCCGTGGCGCGTCTCCTTGCGGTTGTAGACGAGTTCGCCGCCATCGAGACCAGCGAGACGCCCCCCCGCCTCTTCGAGGATGAGATCGGCCGCGGCGACATCCCAGTCATTCGAGTTTTCCGAAGCGAAACCGGCGTCGAGCGCGCCGGATGCGACATAGGCGATGCGCATCGCCAAAGAGGGCACGCGGGGTTGCAAATTGAACTCGAGGCCAGCCTGGCGCAATTCGGCGGCGAGCAGGCGCGGCGCGCCGACCTTGGCGTTGGCGTCGAGCGCGATCAGCCGCGAGACCTCGATCGGAACGCCATTGAGGCGCGCGCCGCCGTCCTTCACCGCGACATAGGTCTCGTCGAGGGCCGGAGCGTGGACGATGCCGATCAGCGGGCGCCCGTCGCGCACCAGCGCCACTGCGACCGCCCAGGTCGGCTCGCCGCGCGCAAAGGCGCGCGTACCGTCGATCGGATCGACCACGAGCAGCAGTCTCTTGTCGAGGCGCTCGGCGGAGTCCTCCGTCTCCTCGGACAGCCAGCCGGCTTCCGGCAGGAGGCCCGAAAAATGCTGCTTCAGGAAACGATCGACAAGGTGGTCCGCCTCGGTGACGGGAGACCCGCCGGCCTTGTGCGAGACGGTCGCGCTGGTGATCTCGCCATGGCGAAAAAACCCGAGGGCGAGTTCGCCCGCGCGCCTTGTCGCGTCCTCGAAGGATGCGACCAGTGCGTCGGCGTCGGTGAGTGAGGGCAAGATTTTTTCTTGGTTAAAAGAGAAAACCGATGACTGGCTTATCGCGCCCGATTGCGGGACACAAGCCTCTCGCCGGGCTTTCGTCAAAGCTTTGATCGCCGCCCCTTTTAGCCTCTTGACGGGGCTCGTGAGCAAAATTCATTCACCACGATCGACTTTAGGTTTCGTTCACCAGAGAATTTAGCGAATTACGCGCCGAAATCCCGGATGCTCGCGCTAGAGGAAAGAGAACCCAGCGCAGGCGGACATGATGCAGCAAGCGACCTTCAATCTCGGCGGCGGAAAGGAAGTCGCGGCGCGCGCAGGTCCTGATCCCCGCGCCGACGGCGGACGGCGCATGGTGCTTATCGAAAGGCGCTGCGTCACCATCCGGCGCAGGGTTCAGGGGATGAAGATGCTTCTCAGCCTGCCCGTGCAGGGCTACCTCGGCGTCGCCATTCGCCGCGAGCAGAGGCGCGACGGGGCGATCTACCGGATCAGCCTCGCGCATCGCGATCCCGAACTCTGCGTGACCCTCAAAGAGGCGCGCGACCTTGCCGCCATGCGCGACGCGCAGCGCCATTTCGCGGCGTTCTTCGCCATGCCGGCTCTTTTCGGAGGGGGCGGCGTCGAACCCCGCAGGCAAGAAGCAAAGGACGGCGCCAAACCGCCGTGCGCGGAAACGCAGACGCCCGCGGCGAGCGCGACGGGCCGCGCGCACCGGATAGTCGCGAAGAGGCGCCGCGAAAGACGCCGCCGCGCATGGGCTGCGCGGACGCCGACGGTGTTTCGCGGCGAGCGCGAGATCAGCTCCCGCGAATGAGCTGCGTTCATTGAAAAGGCATGGCGGATCGGGCGCGGCCTCGCCGCCCGCGAGCGGTCACGGGCGGAACAAGGGAGACGACATTGCATATCGCCATCGATCCCGCGGTCGCCGCCGGAGTCCTCGCCTGCACCGCGATCACTGACGCCGCCTATGTCCAGTTCACGGCGGCGGTCGCGGCGCGGCGCCGGATCTGGGCCGCGAACTGGAGCGGATTCTGGTATCTCCTCTCCGCTTTCGCTGTGATCAGCTATACGCAGAACCCCGCCTATGTCGTGTTCGCCGCCCTTGGATCGTGGCTCGGCGCCTTCGCCTCGGTCACCTGGCTTCGGCGTAATGGGCGTTAGGGCGTCAGGCGAGGTCTTGCCTGAGGCGCCGGACGAAGGCGTCGAGCACATCGCGGCGCAGGCTGTAGCTGGCGAACTTGCCTTCGCGCGCGACCTCGACCAGTCCCGCCGTTTCAAGCTCTTTCATATGGTGGGAGAGCGTCGCGGGGGTGATGTCCATGCAATCGCGCACCGCGACGCAGGCCAGCGCCTCGCGGCGCTCGCCGAGACGTTTCAGGATCTCGTAACGGCGGCGGTCGCCCAGCGCCTTCGCGATCAGATGAACCTGATCCTCGCTCAGCGCTTTGTCCGCCAGTTCCGACATCCGCTTCAACCCTTGGGCGTCATCGCCTGATGGAGGAAAGGATATGCTCTTTACCGGCGGGAAGCTAGAAAAACGCCGCCCGGCGCCGCGACGTGCTAGCGCAAGCCGCCCGACACCACCAGCAAATCCCCCGTCACCCAGCGCGACTCGTCCGATGCGAGGAACACCGCGACCGGCGCGATATCGTCCGGCTGGCCGGTGCGCCCGAGCGGCGTTTGCGCGATGATCTGCTGCTCGAACTCGCCCCCGACGAACCCGGCGGCGTTGGTTCCCTCGGTTTCGACCACGCCGGGATTGATCGAGTTCACGCGGATTTTCCGGGGACCCAGCTCTTTCGCAAGCACCCGCGTCACGGCGTCGACGGCGCCTTTTGTGGCGGTGTAAACGACCGAATTCGGCGGATTGAGCTCGGTTACCGCCGAGCCGATGTTGATGACGCTGCCGCCCTCGCTAAAGTGCTTGACTGCCTCCTGCGTCGCCAGCAGGAGACCGAGCACGTTTGTGTTGAAATGGCGGTGGAACTCCTCCTCGCTCAGCGCCTCGATCGGCGAAAAATTGTAGACGCCAGCGTTATTGACGAGGATGTCAAGACGCCCGAACGCATGTTTCGCCTCCGCGAAAACCCTCTTCACATCCGCGGCTTTGGCGACGTCGCCCTGGACGGCGACCGCCTTGCCGCCCTTCGCCCTGATCTCCGCGACGACTTTTTCGGCGCCTTCCTTGCTCGAAGCGTAATTAACGACGACAGCCGCGCCCTCCGCCGCGAGCGCCTTGGCGATGCCGGCGCCGATGCCTTTCGACGCACCCGTGACGACCGCCGCTTTGCCTGACAATCTGCTCATGTCTCATCCTCCAGAAATGCACATCATTCGATAGTTGTACAATCATCGAACGACTGACCGGAGATATGCTTGGCAGCCACTCGATTCAAGAGCCCCCACGGGCGGCTTTGTTTCCTGCTGAGGCCATTTCATGGCCCGCTGACTTAAGGCGCGTTGAAATGCACCGCGCCGAACCCGCCGACGTCATAGCCGCCGAGTTCCTTGGCGCGCCGCTCGAACGGCTTGCTGGCGCAAAAGCCAATGAGCTTTTGAAACGGCGGATCGAAATAGGCCTTGCGCCAGACCAAAAGATCGAACCGCTCCACGATGAGCGGCGTGAATTCGAGTTGGAATTGACGCGCGCTCGCCTCGATGCCGAGACCCACATCGGCCCGGCCGGCCGCGATGGCCAGAGCCAGATCGGTCTCGGTCCGCTCGATAGCGTCAACGCGATGGAGATCCTCCGCCCGCAGACCTTCCCGCTCGAGCAGGACTGAGAGCACCAGCTCGCTGGCCGCCTCCTGCTGGCGCGATTGAAAACGAAGCCCGCGCGCGGCGGTGAGCGAATCGATTGATCGACCGAGATCAGGCCGGAAAATCAGCCCACGCGTGCGCTTCGCCCATTCGATGAGCGCGATGGGCCGATCGCCAAACGACTCGCTCACCGTCGCGACGTTCCATCCGTCTCCTCCACGCTCCGGAATATGCAGCCCGGCCGCGACGCAACCCTCCGCGGCGACGCACCGCAGTCCATCGAGCGCGCCATCGAGCAATGCGGCGATGCCGGAGCGTGATTCGCGCAACGCCCATTCCAGCAATGGATCATGGCCGCCGGCGATGACTTGAGGCAGGTTTGGCGCCGGCTCGCGCTCGCCGCGGCCGGGTTTGGCGCCGCCCCCGTTCGTGACGATCCACTCCTCGATTTCGGCGCGTGGAAACAGCAGCTTACCGGTGACGCGGCGCACCGGCAGCGCGCCTTGCGCCGCCAATTCATAGACCTTTCGCTCCTTGACGCGCAGCAACGCGGCAAGCTCTCGGGTCGTCAGGAATTGGGACATGTGTTTTTTCCGCGCGGGCACGAAAAAATAACATAAATTCACATAACGGTAAAAAACGCGCGCGCCATCGACCCAGCCTCCCGGCTTGGGCTGCTCAGCTCGAGGCCGGGAGATCGGTTTGGCCGCGCACGACGCAGAAACATCCAACGCGGGGTCAGTGCGCCTTCAGGCTATGCATGGGGCGTCGCAGCGATGTCGCGTTCGTCGATCGCCGTCGTTTTGACCAGCGCCAGAACCCGCGAGCCGTCTTCGAGGTGAAGATCGTCGATCGCCTGGCGCGTCGCCACGGCCGCAAGGCGTCCGCCGCCCTCGAGCGCGATCTCAGTCATGGCGAAGGGACCATTGGTCTGGATCGACTGAATGACGCCGGACAGGACGTTGCGCACGCTGACGTCGCTGAGCGGCCTTATCGCCAGCAGGACATCGGAGGCGTGGACGATGATTCGCACCGTTCGCCCCGGCGGCCCCGCTGGGCCCGCGAGCCAGATCGTTCCGGCCGGATGCTTCAGCTGAGTCAGGCCATAGGCCGCGTCTTCGGGGCCGACCGTCACGGTCAGCACGGACGACCGGTCGAAACGATCTTCGAGCGAACCCGCAGGGGCGCCAAACACCTCGTTCGGATCGCCGATCGCCTTGACCTTTCCGGCCTCGAGAACCACGACGGAGGCGGCGAGGCGCATCACCTCCTCGACCGCATGCGAGACGTAGACGATCGGGACCTTGAATTCGTCGCGAATGCGCTCGATCAAGGGCATGATCTCGAGCTTGCGCGCCATGTCGAGCGCCGCGAGCGGCTCGTCGAAGAGCAGCAGCTTCGGACACGACAGAAGGGCGCGGCCGATGGCGACGCGCTGGCGCTCGCCGCCGGAAAGGCGCGCCGGACGGCGCGCCAGCAAAGCGCCGATGCCCAAGGTGTCAATGACCGCGTCGAACTCGATTTCGCGCGAGAATTTCGGCGCGAACCAACGACCGTACAAGAGGTTCTGCTTCACGCTCATATGCGGAAACAGGTTCGAATCCTGAAAGACGAGACCGATGCGGCGCCGATGCGGCGGCACGAAAACGCCTTTCGCGACATCGACCAGCGGCTCGCCATCGAGCCTGATGAAGCCGCGATCCGGCCGCAAAAGGCCGGCGATCAAATTGAGCGTCAGGCTCTTGCCCGAGCCAGATTGCCCGAACAGGGCAGTGATCCCCTGCCCGTCGGCGAAGGCGACGGAGAGTTTGAAGGCGCCGAGATCGAGACCGACGTCAACCTCGATCATTCGAAGCTCGCAACGCGCTTTTCGGCCCAGCGCTGAATGATTTCGGAAGCGATGAGGGCGGCGAGGGCGATGACGATGGCGATGATCGTCAAACGCATCGCGCCGACATCGCCGCCAGGAACCTGGGTCAGCGTGTAGATCGCGGCCGAAATGGTCTGCGTCTCGCCAGGAATATTGGAGACGAAGGTGATTGTCGCGCCGAATTCGCCGAGCGCCTTGGCGAAAGCGAGAATGGCGCCGACGATGATCCCCGGCACGGCGAGCGGCAGGCTGACCAGCAGGAACGTCCACAGGCCGCTGGCGCCAAGACTGCCTGAGGCCCGTTCGAGACGGCGGTCGATCCCCTCGAAGGACAGGCGCATGGCGCGCACCATCAAGGGAAAACCCATCACCGCGCAGGCGACCGCGGCGCCCGTCCAGCGAAACGACAGCACGATGCCGATGCTCTGCAAAAACGGGCCGAAAACGCCCCTGCGGCCGAGCAGGATCAACAGGATGAAGCCGGTCACCACCGGCGGCAGCACCAGCGGCAAATGGACAAAGCCGTTGACCAGTGTCTTGCCTGGAAAGTTCCAGCGGGCCAGCGCGTAGGCGGTGAAAATGCCGAGGGGAAGGCTCGCCAGGGTGGCGACGACCGCGATCCGCAGGGAGAGCGCGATCGCGGTCCATTCATCGGGGGTCAAATGAAACATAGCGGCGCCCTTTCAACCCGGCGCAAAACCCTTCAAAGCGGCTCGATCCAACTTCAACACGTCTATTTCGACAAGATCGAGAAGCCCTGATCGAGCAGAATTTTGGTCGCCGCCTGTGAGCTCAAAAAAGCGACGAATGACGCAGCGTCGGGATTCTTCGAAGACGCCAGGATGGCGACCGGATAAACGATCGGGCTATGCGAGGACTCAGGAAACGTCCCGACGACCTTGACCTTCGGTTCGGCCTTGGCGTCCGTCGCATAGACGATGCCGAAATGCGCTTCGCCGCGCGCGACGAGGTTCAACGCGCTGCGGATATTGTCCGCCTGCGCCAGCTTCGGCGATACCTGGTCCCAAATCCCGAGCCCCGTCAGCGCCTGTTTGGCGTAGATGCCGCCGGGGCAGGAGGCGATGGTGCAGACCGCGACCTTGCCGTCGCCCGTCGCGCCGGCGAGGTCAAAGCCGGGTCCGATCTTCAGGGCGGCGCTGGAGTCGGCCGGCTCGATGAGGACGAGCTCATTGCCGAGGACATTGCGGCGCGTTCCCGGCCGCAGCAGTGTCGCCTTGTCGAGATAGTCCATCCAGTTCAGATCCGCGGAGATGAAAATATCGGCGGGCGCGTCCTGCTCGATTTGTTTGGCGAGGACGGCGGAGGAGCCGTAGACGATCGACGGCGACTTGCCCGTCTGCGCCGTCCAAGCGGCGGCGATGGCGTCAAGAGCGGTCTTCATGCTGGCCGCGGCGAATACGGTGGGGCCGGCGGTCGGCGCCGCGGCTTGAGCCGAGCCCGCCGACGGATGGCTGGCGCAGGCCAAGGCCATGACCAGGGCAAGCCTTCCAAGCGCGCGGCGCGAAAACGGGACCATGCGAATCTCCTGTGAATTCGGACGCGTAGCCAAATGCCGCCACGCTGACCTTCTTATATTCTCGTCTATACGGCAAGCGCAAGCGTGGCCGCGTGGCGCCAAAGGCGAGATGATTGCGCGGCGCGCGCCGAGAGGCGCGAAAGGCGCGCGTTCACCACAATCGTCGAACGCGTCCCGCGCTTCATTCAAATGCGTTAGGATGCGCGTGAACAAAGGACGCAGTCTCTGGTCGGCTGCCGCGGGAGCAGAGGTCATGATCCATCGACCGAATGGAGACGCGGACGGCCCTGTCTTTGAAGCTGCGAAGGTGGCTGATCTTGGCGGCGGGCGCGTCGCGGCGGATTTCGCCTACAGCGTGCGCATCGTCTCGAAAAGCGTCGACAGACGAAACGCGCGCCGGCGTCGCACCCGCTTGCGTTCGGGCAAAATCCTCGATCTTTGCAACGCGTTCATGATCGAATGCCAGATCTACGACCGGTCGGACAAGGGCGTCAGGGTGCGTCTCCTTGCGGATATTCCGGCGCAGCCGGTGATTCGGCTCTACGAGGACGATCCGGAGCAGCTATGCGACGCCCGCGTCGTCTGGCGGAAGGATTTCGAGCTCGGCCTTTGTTTCGTCCGGCGCGCCGGCGCGCGCAGGATCAGCAGGACCCGGCTGACATGTCTGCGCGGCCGCTACTACGCCATCGACGGCTAGGCGTTACATGGCGGCCAGGCATTCAGTCGCGGCGGAAGCGCCTGCCGCGAGGCGGCGGCGGTTCGAGTAGTCACAGCGCCGGCTCTGTGATCATTCCATTTTCCGTCAGCACGACCCAGCGGCCGTTGCGGTTCTGGATTGAAAGTATGCGGCCCCTGTCCGGAAGCACAACCCCCGGCGCCGCGGCATAGGACCCTTTCGGACCTTCCACCACAATGGCGCCCTTCCGCGTGAAGCGCAGGGCATATCCCTTGACGGAACCGCCCATCGAATCCGGTTTGTCGGCGTCGTCGGGCAGGCTTGCGTCGTGTCGCGACCCGGCGCCCTCGACGCTCGCGCGCGGGGGCGGGGGCCGATTGATCGAGCCTGTGGCGTCATAATCGACGGACCGCGTCGTCGCCTGCTCAAGCAACGGTCGCCGACGGCTGTCCGAACCGCCGATCGGCTGCGCGAAAATCATCAGATGCTCTATGCCGCCGAAGAGCGGATGGCTGTTGTCCCGCGCGATCATGAAACCGGCAAAACTCGCCGACCCGATCGCCGCGGCGAGGCCTGCAGCGACGAGGCCATGATCGACCGTCAAAGCGGGGATATGAGCCGACGCGGCCTTCGCATGCGCCGTCGAGGCGGCGGCGCCCTTGCCGAAGGCGATTCTGAAAAGGGCGCGCCCGCTCGCGGGGCGTCGGCCGCTGACCGAGAAGCAGGGTCGCTCGGGCTCCGTTTTGGCTCGGCCGCCCGCGGCGGCGCCCTACGCGAACTCCGCACGCCCGAACCTCTTTCGATAGCCATCGTCCCTCCTGGCGTCTTGTCTCGCTCGGCTCCCCGAGCGCGTTACGCGATGAATTCCTGCGCCTCCTGAAGCGAGGGAAAGATGCGCCGTCCCAGCATCGTCTCGACCTCGACGCTGCCGTCAACAAACAGAACATAGGCCCTGTCCTTGACCCAGCCGCGCTCAAGGATTTTTCTCGGCTGGGCGGGCTGTTGCCGGGCGATCGCCCTGGTCGGGGCTGGCGCTGGAGCATGAGCCGCACGATAGTTCGCCGCAGGCGAAGACTGCGTAACCGGATAGGCGGGAGGCGTCTCCGCCGTTTGCGCCCTCGCTTGCCCCGAACGCGCGAGAACAGCCGCAAAAAAGCGGTTCAGGGCGTGCCTTGATGACGCTTGTGTTCAACGAAAAGGAGCGATTGACCTCGCCGGCCTTCATCATCTCGTTCTCAAGGCTGACTGAGTTGCCGGACTGCGTTGTCTCCCAGGCGGCGGCGTCCGTGACGGCGACCTGATCAGGCTCCAGCGGATCGACGCCGAAATGCCCAGGATTGGTCGCGGCCATGCGAATCGACGAATCGTTGAAAACATCCTCGAACGGAACCACGTCGGTCGCCTTGTAGCCCGGCGTGTTGGCGTTCGCGACGTTCGAGGCGACCGTGGCCTGGCGCACCGTCAACCAGCGCGCCTGCTGCGAAGCGAGATCGAAAAGATGAATTGGCTCCATGACGAAAACCTGAGAGGGCAGAACTAAAGAAGCGTTTGCTTGACCTCCGTTTTAGCTAAAGAAACTTGCACCGGGCTGGCGTTCCTCATAGTTCGGCCTCGCCTCGTTTGGCGGCGCTGCGATCCTCTTCGTTATCAAAGCGACGACGGAAGCCGTGCGTCTGCCAGAGCTTCAATCATGCGGCGCGTGTCCGCCTCCTCGTCGCCGGTTGGTTCGCCGGTCGAAAAATATTCGAGCGACACGCTGTCTTCATGAGGACGCAGCGCAAGCTTGAAGACGATCCGAACCGTCTGATGCCGAAAATCCATGTCGAGAATGATCTTCGGCGCGGTGTCCCAATCGAGTTCGAACTCCGCCGACCAGCCATAGGACAGCGCCCCCGGCCTGAAGAACATCTCGACCGACGAATTCACGATATCCTGGATGTTTGCGAAATATTCGCAGCGGATGAAAGCGATGTAGTCGGCGACGTCGACGAGTCTCAACTCGGCTGCGACCGCTTTGAGGGCATCGGTCAACGCCGCGGCTCTCGCCTGTGCCTGCGCGCCGTTGCGTCGGGGAGACCTGGAAGAGGGCCCGGTAGACGTCATCATTTCACCGAAGCGCCATGCGCCTTCCTCGAACCAAGGAAATGAATCAGCTCCGCGACGGCTTTGTAGAATTCGGGCGGAATGGTGCGGTCGACCTCGACGCTATCGTACATGGATCGCGCCAGCAGCTTGTCTTCGACAACCGGGATGCCATGCTGTTCAGCGATTTCGCGGATTTTCAGAGCGATGAGGTCCTGTCCCTTCGACAACACCAGCGGCGCGGCGTTCTCCTCCTTGACGTAACGAAGCGCGATCGCATAGTGGGTCGGGTTGGCGACGACGAGGGTCGCCCTCGGCACGTTGGCGATCATGCTTTTGCGCTGGCGATCCTTCGCGAGGGACCGCAGCTTGGCCTTTTTCAGGGGATCGCCCTCATTCTGCTTGATCTCGTCCTTGACCTCCTGCCGGCTCATGCGCAGATCCCGCCGCCATTGGGTGCGCGACCAGACAAGATCGGCGGTGAGGAGGAGAACGGTCACGACGCCGACGACGGACAAAAGCCGCATGGCGATCGTCAGAATCAGCTCCGGGACAGCTTCCGGATCGACAGCCATCGCGTTCACCAGATTGTTCTGCTGCCATTGCAGGATCGTGAACAGGACGGCGCTAATGGAACTCAACTTCAAGACGCCTTTCAGAAACTCGACCCGGCCGCGAGCGCTGAACAGACGATGCCACCCGTTGCCTAACGAAATGCGCTTGAAGTCCGGTTGGATTCTATCGATTACGAGGCGCGGCGGATTCTGCAGGACCGATGACAGGATCCCCGCCGTCGCCAATATGACGAGCGGCGCAATCAGAATCGACGATGCGTCCCGGCCGACGATCTGCAACAGCGCGATCGCGTCATTTCCATTGCGGATCGATACGACGCCCGCGTCGTCGAGCAATTGACGGAGCAGAGCCGTCATCGCCGCAATGACGCCATTTGCGGCGAAGGCGCCGATGATCAGCATGGCGGACACCGAGGCGAAGAGCGAAGCCTCCCGGGCGATCGGCGCATCGCCGCGCTCGAGCGCGTCGCCAATCTTCTTCTCGGTCGGCTCTTCTGTCTGGCTCTCCCTCGACTCGCCCTCCGCCATGATGCCTCAACCCGCCTATTCATAGACTTCGTCTTCGTCCTCCGACGAATTAAGGTCGATCTCGCCATTGCTCGATAATTCGAGCGCGCAATCGGCGATCATGCGGCGCGCCTTGAGAACGTCGCGTTGAAGCGCCGGACCGCCATTGGCCAATTCGCTGTCGACGATTCGCCGCGCCCTGGCGGCCAGTGAGGAGAGGATGGCGTCCCGAAAACCCGCGTCGGTGCCTTTAAGGGCGAGAACGACAAGCTCGGTCGGTATTTTGTCGAAGAGCACGCTGCGCGCCTTCGATTGCAGCTTGATGATATCGTCGAAGGTGAACATAAGCCCGCGCAGGACCTCGGCCGCTTTCGGACGCGCCGCCGCGAGGCTCTGCATCACGTCCTCCATCTGATCGCGATCCAGCTTGTTGATGATGTTCGCCACCCTGACGTTCTGCTCGCCGCCGCTCTGGCGCGACAGGCTGGACAGCAGGTCTTCCTGCAACTGGCCCTGGATGATGCGAACGGCGGCTTCGGTGACCGGTGCGATGCTCAGCATGCGCCGCGTCATCTCGTTGCGCAGCTCGCGCGGAAATTGCCCCATGACCTTGGCGGCGCAGGCCGGCGCCACTTTCGAGAGAATCAGCGCGGCCGTCTGCGGATGCTCCTTGGCGAGATAGGCGCTGAAGACCGATTCGGGCACGCTGGAGAGCCGGTCCCACATCGCCTCGTTCGAATTGCCGGTGACGTCCGACATGACGTCGGCGATCTGCTCCGGCGCCAGCACGCCGTCGAGCATCTGCTCAACCTCGCTCGGCGAACCCAGGAGATCGACGCCATTGGCGAACTGCCCGGCGAAGTCTTCGACGAGCTGTTCGAGCGTCGGCGCCGGCACCACGCCAAGCTCCGCGACGGAGCGCGTGATCTGCTTCAGTTCATCGACGTCGAAATGTTTCAGAATCCGGCTGGCGAGCGGCTTTCCCATGGCGAGCAGCAGCGCAGCCACCCTTTCGGGCCCGCGCAAAAACCTTGGATTCGGGCCAGCGGTCTGGGCGGCGGACGCGGCCATCTCTAGGCGGCGGCCCCGGTCGGGCCGACAATCTCAGTCAGCGAAACGCCAAAGCGGGAGTTGTCGTCCTCGACCACGACGATTTCGCCGCGCGCGATGACGCGTCCGTTGACGACGACATCGACCGGCTCGCCGACCCTGTGATCGAGTGGGATGACCGCCCCGCGACCAAGCTTCAAAAGGTTTGACACCGGCATCACAGCCGAACCGAGAACGACCTGGACGACGACGGGGATGCGAAGAATCGTATTGAGATTTCGGTTCGGGCCGGGCCTCGTCAACGTCTCATCGCCAAGGCTCTCGCCGAAGTTCGTCGCTTCATCGCGCTCGTCCGACATCATGTTTTAGGCTCCTCTCAAGCGTTGATCCGGCCCGGGCTAATGCCCAACGCGCGGGAATTCTCAATCCGCAGGACGTCGCCCTGGCCGGTTGATTCACAGGCCGACGCCCCCCGCCTCGTTCTTTCCGGACCGCGGCTCTGGCCGCGACGCACGCCGCTCAGCGCGACAAAACGTCATCGATAAATTCCTGTTCCTGGCTTACCGACTCGTCGATGCGAAGCGTATAGAAGCCCTCACCCTGGCCGAGGCTGCACCAGAACAGCGGCTCTGCGTTGCACTCAAGCCGAACTCGCGTTCGCGTCGTGGCCTGCAGCTCAAGAATGCCGCCGACCTTCAAGGCGGCGATGTCGGCAAGGACGAACTGGCGCTCTTCGATGACGCCCTTGACGGCAACATCCGTGCGTCCGATCTCCGCCTCGATCTGCCGCGTCCAGGCCGGATCGCGCACCGCCGCATCCTTGGATAAATCGCGTCCGAGTTGCTGACGCGCCGAATTCAGCGCCGCCTGCGGAATGAGAATAAACATCTCGCTGTGGCGCCCGAGTATCCGCAACCTGATCCTTGTGTGGACGGCGAAAGAATTGCGCGGTGCGATGACGGTGAAATCGAGCCTCGTGTCGACCCGCTCCAGCTTGAACGCCACGTCGCAGACCGTTTCAAACGCGCTTTGCAAGGCGCGCCCGAGCAAGCCGAACGTCTTCTGCGCGAGGCGTATTTCAAGGCTCGACAATTTGCGCTGTTCGGCCAAAGGCGCTTCGCCGCCATCGCTCCCAAACAGCGCGTCGGCCAGCGTGAAGACGAAATCGTGGCGGAGCCCAATGAGAATGCGCGAGTCCCAGGCCTGCGCGTGGAATATGCCGATGACGACGTCGCTGTCGAAGGCGTCGAGTACGTCTCCAATTCGCCTGGCGGCTGTCGAATCGACGGAAAAGAAAGCCGGCGCGGCGGAAAGCTGCCGCAGATTCTCCGAGCATTGCGCCGCCATCCGGTCGAACACCACATGCAGCATGGGCATGCGGTCGATCGAGATTCCCGGCGCGTCGAGGAGCCGCTCCGAAGCGTTTCGCACTGCGTTGGGGGCGGGAATGTCCGACATGATCCGTCAAGCCGCCTGCTGTTGATTTTTTGATCCGCCGGACACCGTCTCGTTCTCGACCATGTCGATTGAGGGCCGGTCGTGCGAGGCGATGGTCTTGCGCCCGTGCTCCAGGGCGATCTGCGGCATCGCGCCATTCATGAAGGCGAGCAGGGTCTGCTTGACGATGATGTAGAGTCGGCAGCGCGTCGAGCGCGTCGCCTTGACCTTGTGCGCCAGCGGCGCGACGACTCCATAGGAGATGAAAATCCCCGAGAAGGTGCCGACCAACGCCGCGCCGATCAGGCCGCCGAGGATTTCGGGCGACTGATCCAGCGCCGCCATCGCATGGACGACGCCGAGCACCGCCGCGATGATGCCGATCGCCGGCAGGGCGTCGGCGATCGAGGTCAGCGCATGATAGGGCTTCAGCTTGTCGTGGGTGACCGTCTGCAGCTCCTCGTCCATCAGCGCCTCGATCTCATGCGTACGCGCATTGCCGATGATGATCAGGCGGCAATAATCGCAGATGAAGCTTGTGAGGTTGGCGTCGGCGAGAACTTTCGGGAAATTCTTGAAGATCGCCGATTCTTCCGGATTATCCACATGCTGCTCGACCTCGCTGCGCGCCTTGCCGCGCAATTCCCGCATCAGAGTATAAAGCACGCCGAGAACGTCGAGATAGTCGCGCTGCGTGGTCCCCTTGTCGAGGATCGCCTCTATAATGGCCGCGCCGGTGTCCTTGATTGTCGCGAGCGAGTTCGCAATGATGAATGTGCCGAGGGCGACGCCGACGATGATGACGAACTCCCATGGCTGGAATATTACCGCGAGATGGCCGCCCATTGCGGCGAAGCCGCCGAGCATGCAGCCGAGCGCCACGATCAGACCGATTATGAACGCCAAGGCCTTACCTCATGCCGCCGATGCCTTGCGGAAATCATTAAACGGCCGGCCTTGCTTCAAGCTGAATTTCAAGCCGCCAATTCGATGAAAGTTAATTCTTGCGGCGCAACGGCGCATGGGCAAAAGCGGTGCGGGCAGATTTTTTTGTGCGGTTCTCAACCCTTCGGAGGGATTCCGGCATGTCAACTGTGAAGATGCTTCGCATCGCGGCCTCGCTGGTCGCCTCCTTCCTGATCGCCTGGCCCTTGGCCGCCACGGCCCAACTCGCGAGTTTCGATTGCGCGAAGGCCGCGAGCGCAACCGAGGCATCAATTTGCCGCGAGCCTTCGCTCGGCGCGAAAGACATCCGGATGGCCGCTTATTATCAGATCCTCGAAGACGCGACGCCCGCATGGAGCGGCATGGCCTATCGCGAGTTCCGCGACGCCGAACGCGAGCGGCAGGCCGACTGGATCGCCAAGCAGCGCGATCCGTGCGCCGACAACGTCGCCTGCCTGCAGCAGGCTTATGACACGCGCGTCGCCGAGCTTATGTCGACGATCGCCAAAAATCTCGGCGTGACCTATGGCCGGATGTGCGACCCCGGCTAGAGCCTCTCCTCGATCAGAATCATGCGGCGAAACGGACTCAATTCTTAATCGTCACACCCTAATAGCCCACCGCGAGGGTCCCGCGCTGGCGCGTATCGGCCGCCCCCATCAGGACGCCGCCCTCGCCGCGCAAAATGCTCTGCGCCGAGCCCCAAGCGCCGCGCTCCGCCACCTTGTGTCCCATCGCCTCGAGCAGCCGGATGGTGTCCGGCGAGACGCCCCGTTCGACCTCGAGCTGGTCGGGCGCGCCCTGGTCATGCATCCGCGGCGCGCCCGTCGCCTCGGCGATGTTCATTTTGAAATCGACGATGTCGGCGATGATCTGCGTCACGATAGTGATGATCCGGGAGCCGCCGGGCGAGCCGGTCACGAGTTCGAGCTCTCCGTCGCGAAACATCATGGTCGGGGCCATGGACGACAGCGGCCGCTTGCGCGGGGCTGGCGCATTGGCGGCCCCGCCGAGCAGCCCAAAGGCGTTCGGCGCGCCGGGCTTGGCTGCGAAATCGTCGAGCTCATTATTGAGCAGGACGCCGGTTCCCTCGGCCACGAGGCCGAGGCCATAGGAAAAGTTCAAAGTGTAGGTGTTTGCGACCGCATTTCCATCCGCATCGACGATCGAAAAATGCGTCGTCTGGTCGCTCTCGTAAGGCGCGGGATCGAGCGGGACGATCTCCGCCGGGGGCCTCGCGCGATCGAGGGAGATGCCCTGACGCAGGCGCGCGGCATAGGCTTTGGAGATCAGTCCTCGCACCGGAACGGAAACCTGATCCGGATCGCCGAGATATTGCGCCCGGTCGGCGTAGGCGAGCTTCATCGCTTCGGCGAGGATATGGAAGGTCGCAGCGGAATTCGCGCCAAGGTCAGCCAGCGGAAAGCCTTCGAGGATATTCAGGAGTTCGATGACATGCACGCCGCCGGACGAGGGCGGCGGCATCGAGACGATGTCGTGGCCGCGATACGCGCCGCGTACAGGCTCGCGCTCGATGGCGCGGTAGGATTTCAGATCGTCCGAGGTCATATGGCCGCCCGCAGCGCGCACGCTCGCAACGATTTTGGCGGCGGCGGCGCCCTCATAGAAGGCGCTCTCGCCGTCGCGGCCGACCGCCTCGATCGAATCGGCGAGATCCGGTTGCGTCAGCCTCTCCCCACGCGCCAGCGGCGCGCCATCGGCATGGAGGAAAATCTTGGCGCTTGAGGGCCAGCGCGCCAGCCGGTGCGTTTCAGCCAGCGAATCGGCGAGATCGTCCTCGACCGTGATCCCCTCGCGGGCGAGGCGCACGGCGGGCGCGACGAGCTCGGCCAGCGAGAACTTGCCGGAGCCATAGCGCCGCCACGCGAGGGTGAGCCCCGCGACCGTGCCAGGCACACCGACGGCGAGGCCGCTATCGCGCGATTTCTGCGGGACCGCCGCGCCGGAGGCGTCGAGAAAGACATCGCGCGCAGTGTCGTTCGGCGCGGTCTCCCGATAATCGATCGCGGCGGTCTGTTTCGTTTTGGAAAGATGCACCAGCATGAAGCCGCCGCCGCCGAGATTTCCGGCGCGGGGCAAGGTGACGGCGAGCGCAAATCCCACCGCCACCGCCGCATCGACCGCGTTGCCGCCCCGGCGCAGGACATCGACGCCGATTTGCGCCGCCGTTCCCTCCTGCGCCACGACCATTCCGTGCTCGGCGAGAACAGGCAGAACGCGCGCGGCCGGCGCGACGATCGGCGGCGCGACGGGCGCGGGAGTTTCGGCGAGCGACGAGAACGAGACGAAAAGCGCGAAAGCCGCAAGCGCCGCGAGGCCTCGCCCGCGCCCATTGGGCGGGAGGCCTGCCCCGGATCTAAAATGCCGCGCGCCGCTCATCCCTCGCGCTCATGCCGTGCGACGACGTCGAGGACGATCGCCCCGTAACGCGCGAGCTTGGCTGGCCCGACGCCTGGAACCAGCTGAAGCGCCTCCGCCGTACGTGGCCGCGCCCGCGCGATGCCAATGAGCACGCTATCGTGAAAGATGACGAAGGGCGGCTGCTTCTGGCTTCGCGCGATGTCGAGGCGCTTCGCCTTAAGCGCCGCGAGCAGACTCATCTCAGTCGCGGTCAGATCGGCGGCGGCGGATTTTTGCGCCGCGACGCGGAAATCCTGCGCGGGAAGCGCCATCTCGTCGTCCCCGCCGATCTCGCGCAAGGCGCGCCGCAGCGCGGGCGCGTCCGGCGCGTCGGCGGCGGCGCGCAGATCAAGCTCTGCCCGGCCGGCAAGCACCTCGCGGCCGGCCGGCGTCAGCACCCAGCGATCGCGGTCGCCGGTGTCCTGCGCGATCATGTCCGCTGCGTGCAGCTGGCGGAAAATGCTGCGCCATTGCGCCGGCTTGAACTCCTTGCCGGCGCCGAAAGTCGGCAGCAGATGATGGCCGTGCCGCGTGATCGCCGCCGTGGCGTTGCCGATCAGCAGATTGGCGAGGTGGCCGGAGAAAAACCGGCCGGAGGTGCGGTGGATCGCCGACATCGCCTTCTGCGCGGCGACGACGCCGTTGAAGAGCGGCCATTTGCCCTCGCAGACGTCGCAATTGCCGCAAGGCTCGGAGCCTTCCGCGAAAGCGGCGAGCAGGGTCTGGCGCCGGCAGCGCGGCGTCTCGCAGAGAGCGAGCAGCGCGTTGAGCTTGCGCCGCTCCATGCGCTTTCGCTCGGGCGCTGCGTCGCCTTCCTCGATCTGGCGCTCGCGCAGCCTGATGTCGCCGTCGCCGAAGAGGGTCAGCGTGTCGGCGGGCAGGCCGTCGCGGCCGGCGCGACCGATCTCCTGATAATAGGCCTCGATGCTTTGCGGCAGGTCGGCATGGCAAACGAAGCGCACGTTCTGCTTGTCGATGCCCATGCCGAAGGCGATGGTGGCGACGATGACGACGCCGTCCGCGCGCAGGAACTCGTCCTGATGCGCCGATCTGATCTCCGGCGCGAGCCCGGCGTGGTAAGGCAGCGCGGCGACGCCTTTTGCGCGCAGCGTCTCGGAGAGTTTCTCGACGCCCTTGCGCGAGGCGCAATAGACGATGCCGCTTTCGCCCTTGTGGCGCGCGATCATCGCCAGAATGTCATGCGCGACATCGCCTTTGCGGCGCATCGAAAGATGAATGTTCGGCCGGTCGAACGAGTGGATGAAGAGGCGGGGCTCGGCCGGAAACAGTCTGCGTACGATATCGGCGCGGGTCGGCGCGTCCGCAGTCGCGGTCACGGCGATGAGCTGCATCTCCCGTTTTCCCGCGATCGATCGCGCGACCTCGGCAAGATCGGCATATTCAGGACGGAAATCATGCCCCCATTGCGAGACGCAATGGGCCTCGTCGATGGCCAGAACATTGGCTCCGGCCCCGCGCAAGAGCGCCTGCGTGTCGGCGCGCACGAGCCGTTCGGGCGCGACATAGACGAGACGATAGCGCCCCTGCCGCAAGCCCTCCTCGATCGCAGCATTGTCGCCGGCGCTGTTGACGGAATTCAGCGCCGCCGCAGCGACGCCGCGCGCGCGCAACTGCTGCACCTGATCGCGCATCAGGGCGATCAGCGGCGAAACCACGATGGTGAGGCCGGGACGCACGATCGCCGGCAGCTGGTAGCAGAGCGATTTGCCGGAGCCGGTCGGCATCACGGCGAGGATGTTCTCGCCGGCGAAGACGGCCTCAAGCACTTCCTGCTGCCCCGGCCTGAAGTCGGAAAAGCCGAAGCAGCGTTTCAGCGCCGCCCGCGCATCGATCATATCCTCGTTCAAGAGGCCCCCCGATTCGCGCGGTTTTGCGCCGCGCCATCGCTTTTCTTCGCCCGCCGGACGCGCGAATGGCAAACGAAATGTCGCGCCCCAAGCCGCGGCCGGATTTCAGCCCTTGCGAAGGCGCGTCATTTGAGCGAAATCGCACACCTCGACTTAAGCGCCGGACGGTAGAAAAAGGGGTCCCCAGATGGTATCGCCAGATGGTATCGTAAGGATAAAAGATGGCATTTCGGCGTAAATTTTCCCTGTCCATAATCGCTTTCGTCGCCGTTCCCGCGACTCAGGTTTTCGCCAATCCATTGGATTTGATGGAAGGCGCGCAGTCGATTCCGGCGCACAACGGGGGTTCGGTGGTCGTTCCTGCGTCGAGCCTGCTTCGGCCCGACGCCATGGGGCTTCGCGTTCATACCAATGTGCGTTTCTTCGTTTCGGCGAAGGCGCCCTCGGTTCGTCCGGCCGCGAGCGGACCGCCTTACGCGGGGTTGAATTTTGAAACGCCCGCCTCGCTCGCCTGCGTTTACGGCTTGACCGCGCTGGCCAACGGCTGCAACCCCAATGCCGTCGCCGCCGTCGCGGGCGGCGGGAGCCGCGCCATCGCCCTTGTCGACGCCTACAATTATCCGACGGCGCTGGCCGATCTGAAAGTCTATAGCGCGCAGTTCGGCCTGCCGACGCCGACCTCGAGCAGCTTTCAGGTCGTTTACGCATCAGGCGCCCTGCCTGCGGGAGACGCCGGCTGGGAGCTTGAGATGGCGCTCGACATCGAGATGGCTCACGCCATGGCGCCGAAGGCCAAAATCTATCTGGTCGAGGCGGCGTCCGATTCCGACCTCGATTTGCTCGCCGCCGTGGACAAGGCCGCGCAACTCGTCTCCTCCGCCGGTGGCGGCGAGGTTTCAATGAGTTGGGGCGGCTCCGAATTCGCCGGTGAAACAGGCTATGATTCCCACTTCACAAAGACCGGCGTGACCTTCTTCGCCGCCACCGGAGATTCGCCCGGCGTGCAGTGGCCCTCGGCGTCAGCGAATGTCGTCGCGGTCGGCGGCGCCACTCTTGCGCGACACCTTCAAACGATGAGCTTCCTACATCACGCGTCCTGGGTGGACGGTGGCGGCGGCCTCAGCAGCTACGTGCCGCGTCCCGCCTATCAGGCGGGGATCGCCGGCGCCGTCGGGTCCGCGCGCGGCGTGCCGGATATTTCGGCGGTCGCCGATCCCGGCACGGGCGTCTGGGTCTATGACAGCGGCAATGGAGGCTGGCTGGTCGTCGGCGGCACCAGCGTCGCCTCTCCACTCGTCGCCGCAATCGTCAACGCGTCGGGCCATTTCTATTCGTCGAGCTCCGCGGAACTGTCAAATATTTATCTAAGGGCGGCGAGCGCGGGAAGCTACGCCGCCGGCGCGACAGGCTATTGCGGCCCTCAGGCAGCCTACGCCGTGGCCGTGAGCTGGAATCCCTGTCTGGGCGTCGGCACTCCAAACGGCCTGTCGTCCCAGTAGGGCGCGCGCGGCCCCTACCCCGCCGCCCCGGCGATCAGCGCCTCGATCTCGGCTTTCGCCTTTTCCGCGCGAGGCGGCGTCATGGCGCGGCGCGGCGTTTCGATGACCCGGTCGGCGACCGTGCTGCCGGGGTGACGCGACAGGATGACGATGCGGTCGGCGAGTGCAATGGCCTCGTCGATGTCATGCGTGACGAGCAGCGTCGTCACCTTGCGCGCCTCGACGAGCGCCAGAAGTTCAGCGCGAAGCCGCAGCGCCAGCGCGGCGTCGAGCGAGACGAAGGGCTCGTCCAGCAGAAGCAGATCGGGTGAAATCGCGAACGCGCGCGCAATCGCCACCCGCCGTGCGAGGCCGAGCGAGAGTTCGCCCGGAAAATGCGACAGATGCTGCGAGAGGCCGAGCGCGGCGACGATCTCGTCGAGCGCCGCGCCCGGAACAGCGCCGGCAAGCTCCAGATTTTGTGCGACGGTGCGCCAGGGCAACAGGCGCGGTTCCTGAAACACCATGCCGATTTTGTGCGGCGTGGGCAGAAGGACATTTCCTTCAAAATCCCGGTCGAGCCCGGCGATGACGCGCAGCAAGGTCGTCTTGCCGCAGCCCGACGGCCCCAATACGGCGCCGACCTCGCCGGATTTGAGGCTCAAGGCGACATCGCGCAGAACAATACGGCTTTCGCCCGAAGCGTTCCGCAGCGTCTTGCGGGCGATGGCGACGTCAAGCATGTTTCGGCCGCCAGCGCGACACGTGCCGCTCGATCGGCTGTACGATGAAGGTTTCGATCATCAGCATGATCGCGACGAAGGGCAGCGCATAGCCGAGCAGCCGCGTAACGTCGAAAAGCTGGAAGGCGGTGCCGATCTCGAAGCCGACGCCATTGGAGCGGCCGAGCAGTTCGACAATGAGGACGATCTTCCAGACCAGCGACAGGCCCGATCGCGTCGCCGCCGCGAGATAGGGCGCGAGTTGCGGCAGGATGACGTGCCGCATGCGTGTCCGGAACGGCATGGCGAAGACCTCGGCCATTTCGTCGAGGCTGCCGTCGAGGGCGCGGGCGCCCTCCCGCACGGTCGCCGCCGTATTCGGCAGCTTGTTGAGGGCCACCGCGCCGACCGCGGCGACCTCGTTGAGGCCGATCCAGATATAGGCGAGGACGATGACGACGAGCGCCGGCAGATTGAGCAGCACGATGAGCCAGGGGTCGCAAAAGCGGTCAACCGCCTTGTTGCGGCCCATCGCGAGGCCAAGCGCCGCGCCGAGCGCCATGGCGATGCTGAAGGCGGCGAGCACGCGGGCCAAAGTCGCGCCGAGATTGAGGAACAGCGCGCCAGAGCGCGCCTCGGCGCCGATGACGGCGAGGACCGCCTGCGGCGAGGGCAGGAGGCGCGAGCCGGCGAGAGCGGACGCCAGCTCCCAGATGAGCAGAAGCAAAAGCAGAGACGCGAGACGCAGCGACACGGGTTCAGTGTTCCGCCGGGGTTTGATCGGCGCCAAGATAGAATGTGCCCGGATTGAGTTCTGTCGCGGCGCCGACAAGCTCGGGTCCGCCGATGTCGCGGATGACGCGATAGAGGGCGGCGGCGTCGGCGGCGTCGGCCGCGACAGAGCGCGTCGGAATCCCCTCGGTATAGCTCTTGCGGTAGAGCGCCAGCTCCTTTGGGTCGCTGACGCCAAGCTCCTTGCCGATTTGCTCCCAGGCGGCGTCGGAGCGCGACAGCTCCTCCTTGGCCTCTCGGGCGATCTGAAAAAATCGCCCGAGCGCGTCGCCATGGGTCTTCGCGAGGCTCTCGTCGAAGACATAGCCGACGATGGCGAGCGGTCCCTTGGCGCCGAGCTGCTTCTCGACCTCCGCGATGCCGATCAGACGCCGGAAGCCGCGCGCCTCGAGGGGAACGGCGTAATTCCAGAAGTTGAGGCTGGCGTCGAGATCGCCGGTCAGAGCCTTTTGGTAAAGCAGCGGCGGAGCGCCGAACACGACATTCGCCTCGGCCTTGAGGTCGAGCCCGCCCTGCTGCGCAAAGGCGCGCAGCAGCAGCCAGCTCTTGTCGAGCGGACCGCCGGCGACGCCGAGCGACTTGCCACGGAGATCGGCCAGAGACTTCACCGGCGAATCGCCGGGAGCCATGACCGCCCCGAGCGCCGTTGAATAGGGCCGGAAGGTAAGATTGGTTCCAAGTCCGCGTTCGCGCGCGACCCAGAGCCAGTCGCTGAGGATGATATCGACCGAGCCGCCCATCAGGGCGATCTTGCCCGCCTCGGTCGTGGCGAGTTCGGTGACGGCGAGGTCGAGACCGGCTTTGGCGTCGAGCCCCGACCTTTTGATGACGGCGAGCTCCCAGGCGAAAGTGCCGGTCTTCTGGACGCCAAGGCGCAGTTGTTCCGCCGCCTCGCCCCGGTCTATCGCGGCGACCGAGAGGGTGAGACAAAATATCGCCCCGAGGAGGGCGCGCCCGCGATCTGCGAATTTCGCCGTGGCGTTCCCCCTGACGGACGGTCCGCCGCCCCTGTCTCTATTAAAGTCGGCGCTCAAGTTCCGCTCGCTTCTGGTTGTCTTTTCCGGCGCTGTCAGGATACATGCTTTCCCGGGCGAGCGATAATCTCACCGTCGTGACCCCGGCCAAGGCTGAAGGCCGTCTCGCAAGGCCGGAGCGACAGCGCCTCGCTCCAGGGAAGGAAACCGAAATGAAGTTCAAATATGCCGCAATGATCGCGTCGCTCGCCATGATCGCCCCCCTCGCCGGCGCCCGGGCCGACGGGGACCCGGCCGCGGGCGAGACGTTGTTCAAGCAGAAATGCGCCGTCTGCCACAAGATCGGTCCCGGCGCCGTCAATTTCGTCGGGCCGGAACTCAACGGCATCGTCGGCCGCGTCGCCGGCACCGCCGCGGGATACAGCTATTCGGACGGCATCAAGAACGCAGGCTGGACCTGGGACGCAGCCCAGCTGGACAAATGGCTGACCAATCCGAAGTCGGATGTCTCCGGCACGAAAATGATCTTCCCGGGTCTGCCGAAAGATACCGATCGCGCCAACGTCATCGCATACATCTCCCAGTTCAAGGCCGACGGCTCGAAATAGTAAGATTCGGGGAAAACCTCCCAGTTTTTTGGGAGAAACAGTCAACGCCCTATCCCTCGCGCCGCATCAGCATGCCTCGCGAGGGATCGTAGGCGACGATCGCCGCGCCCAGAAAGACGATGGTGCAGCCCAGCACCACCGCGAGCGAGAGCGCATTGATCTGGCCGTAGAAGGCGAAGCGGATCAGTTCGACCGCGTGGGTGAACGGGTTCAGTTCGCAGACGAATGCGAGACCCGGGCTGCCTTCCTGGACGCGCCAGAGCGGATAGAGCGCGCTTGAGGCGAAAAACATCGGGAAGATGACGAAATTCATCACGCCCGCGAAATTCTCCAGCTGCCGGATCAGCGACGACAGCAACATGCCGAGCGCGCCGAACATCAATCCGGACAGGATCAGCGCGGGCAGCACGGTAAGATAGCCCCAATAGGTCGGCGGCTCGATGTCCCAGAAATAGGCGATCAGCAGGAAGGCGTAGACCTGCAGGATCGAGACCGACGCGCCGGCGACGAGTTTCGAGGTCAGGAGATACCAGCGCGGCAACGGGCTGACGAGGAGCGTGCGCATATTGCCCATCTCGCGGTCGTAGACCATCGACAGCGAGGATTGCATCCCGTTGAAGAGCTGGATCATCGCGACGAGGCCGGGCGTGATGTAGACATCGTACAGCACATAGGTGTCGTAGGGCGGAATGATCGAGACGCCGAGGACCGAGCGAAAGCCGGCGGCGAAAATAAACAGCCAGACCAGCGGGCGCACCAGAGCCGAGACGAAACGCTCGCGCTGATGCAGGAAGCGCAGCGCCTCGCGCCAGACGACGCCTCTAAGGCAGATCGCATACTGGGCGAGGCTGAAGCCGCGCGCCGGGGTGGGCGTGGATAAATCCACAAGGCTCATGTCAATTTCCCTCCGTCGCGTCGACGCCGGTCAGGCGATTGAAGGCGGCGCCCATGCCCGGCGCCCCGGCCCGCGCGCAGACCTCGGCGACATCGCCCTTGTCGAGCAGCTTGCCGCGGTGCAGCACGACCACGTCATCGCCGTCCCGAACCTCGTCGATGAGATGCGTCGCCCAGAGAACGCCGATGCCTTCCGATTCGATGAGGCTGCGCACATGGGTCAGAATGTCGGCGCGCGCCTTGACGTCGAGCCCGACGGTCGCCTCGTCGAGCAGCAGCATGCGCGGCCGGTGCAGGAGGGCGCGCGCGATTTCGACGCGGCGCATCTGGCCGCCGGAGAGGGCGCGGACCTTGTCGTTGACGCGATCGAGCATATCGACTTTCGCAAGGACGTCAGCCGATCGCGCCTTTGTCTCGGCGGTCCCCATCCCGTGCAGCGCCGCGTGATAGCGAAGGTTTTGCTCGACGGAGAGATCGAGGTCGAGGGTGCGCGCCTGGAACACGACGCCGAGCCGGCGCAGCGCCTCACCGGGCGTGCGGCTGACGTCCCAGCCGAAAATCGAGATCGCGCCAGAGCGCACGCCGTAAAGCCGCGTGATCAGCGAGAACAGGGTGCTTTTGCCGGCGCCGTTGAGGCCGAGCAGAACGGTGAAGCTCGCGGGCCTCACGCTGAATGAGACATCGTCCAGCGCCTTGCGCTTGCCGTAGGAATGGCTGACGTGGGAAATCTGCAGCGCAGCGGCCGGCGCTTCCGGTTCGGGCGCGCTGGTCCCGGGCGGCGGGGTCTCGGTCGGCAGGGTCATGGGGCGATCGCAACGCCCCAGGGGAACGATCCGACGGGGATCGACTTCACCACCTTGAGGCTGGCGACGTCGATGACCGAGACGTCGTTCGAAACGCCATTGGTCGAATAGAGATATTTGAAGTCGGGCGTGAAGGCGAGCTGCCAGACGCGCTGGCCGACGAGCAGATATTTGTCGATCTTTCGCGAGGCGACGTCGATCACGGCGACGCGGTTGGCGGGGCCGAGCGCGACGAAAGCCTTGGCGCCGTCCGGCGTGAATCTGATGCCGACCGGCTGGATCGCCTCTTTCGCAAGGCCTGGAATGTCAAACGAAATCTTCTGCAGCACTTTCGGGTCGGCGGCGTCGATGACGCTGACTGTGCCGCCGACTTCGGAGGAGACCCAGAGCTCCTTGCCGTTCGGCGTGAATTGCGCCGAGCGCGGCCGCGCGTCGACCAGCACATTGGCGAAGATCTTGCGCGTGCCGGTGTCGATGAGATGGGCCATGTTGGTCGTCTCGGAGGTGTTGACCAGCACCTTTCCGTCAGGGCTCAGCGCCATTCCCTCCGGCTCGACGCCGACCGGAATCTCCTCGATCGTCTTGCGCGTCGCGACGTCCATCACGGTGACGAGGTTGTCGTTCTCGTTCGAGGTGTAGAGCAGCTTGCCGTCGGGACTGAGAATGAGCAGTTCGGGATCCGCGCCCGACTGAAAATCGCCGACGATTTGTAAGGTCTTGGTGTCGAGGACCTGGATCGTATCGTCGTCGCCGGCGCAGATGAACAGCTGACTGTAATCCTTGCTGAGAACGATGCCGCGCGGGCGGCGGCCAACCTTCACCGTATTGACCACCGCGAGCTTGTCGGTGTCGATGATCGAGATCGAATTGCCCTTCTCGTTGGAGACATAGGCGGTCGCCGCCTGCGCCGGGCAAAGCGCGGCGAGGGCCCAGATGAGGCACGCCGCCGCCGCGCTCCGGCCAAGATCAGGAACAAGATCCTGAATATTTCTTTGCCGAAAATTCATTGCTTGAAAATTCATTGGAGTTTGCATTTCGTTTCGGGTTGATCGTAGCCGAGCGTGTCGAGTTCGGAGGTCTGGTGCAGGAAGCCCTCCTGCGGCGAGACCGAGACGATCATGCGGCCGTCGCCGAGCAGGATCGGCTGGCGAAGCTGCTGGTTCCATGGCCGCAGGGTCTGCCTCTCGCCCTTGAAGGCCGCGATGGAAAAATCCGGGCCGACGATATAGGCGCGCAGGACTTTGGGATCGTTGGAGCCGGTGCGGTTCGCCGCCTCGCCGATGATGCGCATCGCGACCCAGGCCTGATTGTCGCGCGCGTTCATGCCGCGAAAGGCGAGTTTGAAAAACCGGTTCTGCAACTGATAGGCGCCCCATTGCTCATGGGTCTCGTCCCAGCTTATCGGCTTCAGGCCGGCCGATCCGACGACGAGCCGGGGATCGAAGGTGCGATAGGGCAGATAATTGGCGAAGACATCCGACTCGTCGGCGGCGATGATGACGTCCGAAGCGGGGATGCCCTGCGTCGCGACGGGGACCAGCTTTTGCGTCTGCACGCTGCCCGAGTCCGAGCGCCGGCCGCCGCCGGTGTCGACATAGGTGCGCTCGCCGACGATTTTTGCGCCGAATTTCTTGGCCGAATGCCGGATCGCCTCGGCGAAAAGTTCATCCTGCGGGTGGGAGCCTTTGATCATGAACCAGCGCGGCCATTGCTTCCAGATGAGGTATTGCGCGAGGCCGTCGGCCAGCATCGAATAGGTCGGCGCGACATGGATGACATCCGCGCGGCAGCTCTCCTCGCGCAGCCAATCCTCTTGCGCGCTGGTATTGAAGATCAAGATGTTCTTGTCTTTTGCGGCGTCGGCGAGCTTCAAAAGATCGGGCGCCGGCAGATCGGCGAGAATGAGGCCGACGCCCTGGCCGGCGAGCCGTTCCAAGGCTTTCAGCGGATCGTCGCCCTCTTTCAACGGAACATCCACGATCTCGAAGGTCTGGCCGAGAAATTTTCCCGTCGTATTATTGTCCTCGGCGGCGAGCTTTGCGCCGGCGAGGCCGTCGTCCGCAGCCGGAATGTCGAGGATCGAGACCGTATCGCGCGAATGCTGCTGGCGGATGAAGCCGACCTTCACGTCGATCGGCGGATTGGCGGCGGGCGCAGCGTGGACGGCGAAAGACTGCCCTCCCGCGAAGGCCAGGGCGAGCAAGCCCGCGCGGATGAAGTGGCTGAAAATCATGCTGCTATGATGGTCCGCTGGCAGGTTGCAATCAAGGCCGGGCGCCCGGTCCCGGATCAACAAAGACGTGAGGGTCCGCTGTAAGGAGCGCGAGCATGGCTTGCTCATTGGGCTCGGCCGCGACGCGCACCGACTTGACCCCTGCCTCGGTCAGGGGCTCCGCCGCGTCCGCGGAAATCGCGACATGCGCGAAGCCTCCGATATCGAGGCCCGCCTCGCGCGACAGCTCCACAAAAACCCGCGCGCTGCGCCGCGAAAAATGCAGCGCGGCGCCGATCTGACCCGACTCGATCAGGGCGGCGGCTTCCGGATCCAGCGCCTCCGCCGGCTCCGCCGCATAGACCTCGATCGCCTCGACGATATGGCCCGCCTCGCGCAGCTCCGTCTCGAGATCGGGCTTGCGATCGCGTCCGGCGAGATAGACGAGGCGCGCCGGAGCGGCTTCGTCGAGCATCTTCACGACGGCCCGCGCGAGGGTCCTCGCGTCATGCGCCAGCGTGGCGCGCCCCTCGAAGCCGCGTTCGCGGGCGCTCTCCAGCGTCCGATCGCCGACCGCGTAAAGCGGCATCAGACGCCGCGCTTCGGGGGCGGGCCAGTCCGCGGAGGCCGAGAAGAATTCGAAGCCGCGCGCGCTGGTCGCAAGGATGCCGTCGACGACGCCTGCCGGCCATTCCGCTCCCGTCGGGACGATTTCCAGCACCGGCGACAAAATGGCGGTGTGGCCCAAGGCGGCAAGGCTCGCCGCCGTGCGCGTGGCTTCGTCGAGGGCGCGGGTGACGAGGACCAGCATCGGCTCTAGCTCTCGAACAGGTCGGCGGGAATGCGGGCGAGGAGATCGCGCCCCGCCGCCGCCCCGAGCGCCGCCGCTTCGGCAGGCGGCCCGCTGACCCGCGCCTCGAAAGACTGCGAGCCGTCCGGCCTCAGTACGATCGCGTGGAGCTTGAGGCTGGCGCCATCAAGGCGCGCGAGGGCGCCGATCGGCGTCTTGCACGATCCGTCGAGGACGTGCAGGAAGGCCCGCTCGGCGGCGAGCGCAAGCCCTGTCGCCGCGTCGAGAACGGGCGTCAGGGCCGCCTGCGCGTGCGCGTCGCCGGCGCGGGCGGTGATCGCGATCGCGCCCTGCCCTGGCGCCGGCGTGAATTCCTCGACGTCGAGCAGCGCGCTCGCCTTCGCCGCAAGGCCAAGGCGCTTCAGCCCGGCGAGCGCCAGCAGCGTGGCGTCCACCTCGCCGCCCGCGAGCTTGGCGAGCCGGGTCTCGACATTGCCGCGCAGCAGCGCGACGGAAAGGTCAGGGCGCAGGCGCCGCACCATGGCGGCGCGGCGCAGCGAGGCCGTACCAACGACGGCGCCGGGACGAAGCCCGCGCGGGTGGACCGCGTGCGGCGATATCCAGGCGTCGCGCACGTCCTCGCGCGGGAGGTAGCCGAGAATGACGATCTCGTCCGGCAGAAACGTCGGCACATCCTTGGCCGAATGCACGGCGATATTGACCTCGCCGCGGATGAGAGCGAGGTCAAGCTCCTTTGTAAACAGGCCCTTGCCGCCCGCTTCGCTGAGGGGGCGGTCGGTAATGGCGTCGCCGGTCGTCTTGATGACGACAAGTTCGATCCCCGCGCCGTCGACGCCATGCGCCTTTGCGAGGCGGCGCTTGAGTTCGCGCGCCTGCGCCAGCGCGAGGGGGCTGCCGCGCGTTCCGATTCTCAAGTTGAGCTCCTGGCCGGATTGGCGGGTCGCAGCGGGAATCGTGGATTTCCTTTTTAAATCTTATGGTTCTATAGGAGAACCTTGGCTTGGCCGCGTCGGTCGCCAGGGCCCGCGACGCCAATCCGATTAAACCATTTCGCCGCGCCCGCAATGGCAAATCGCGGGGCCGCGGCGGCCGTGACGAAAGTTTGAAGGGCCGCCATGCGCGTTCTTGGCATCGAAACCACCTGCGACGAGACCGCCGCCGCCGTCGTCCGGCTCCAGCCGGGCGGCGGCGGCGAAATCCTCTCCAACGAAATAATGAGCCAGATCGCCGAGCACGCCGCCTATGGCGGGGTGGTGCCGGAGATCGCCGCCCGCGCGCATATCGAGGTGCTCGACCGGCTGGTCGTGCGGGCGCTGGAGCGCGCCGGCGTGAGGCTCGCCGATCTCGACGGCGTCGCCGCGGCGGCGGGACCGGGCCTCATCGGCGGCGTCATCGTCGGACTGACCATGGCCAAGGCGCTGGCGCTGGCCAGCCGCAAGCCGTTCATCGCCGTCAATCATCTCGAGGCCCACGCCCTCACCGCGCGCCTCACCGACAACCTTTCCTTCCCTTATCTCCTCCTGCTCGTGTCCGGCGGCCACACCCAGCTCGTCGCCGTTAAGGGCGTCGGCGATTATGTACGGCTCGGCTCGACCGTCGACGACGCCGTCGGCGAGGCCTTCGACAAGGTAGCGAAACTGCTCGGCCTGCCCTACCCCGGCGGCCCGCAGGTGGAGATCGCCGCGGCCAGGGGCGATCCCACGCGCTTCGATTTTCCCCGGCCGATGCAGGGGCGCGCGAAACCCGATTTCTCCCTCTCCGGCCTGAAGACGGCGGTGCGCCTTGAGGCGCAGCGCATCGGCGCGCCGAGCGGAAGGGACATCGCCGACCTCTGCGCCTCGTTCCAGGCGGCCGTGGTCGATACGCTAATAGACCGATCCCGCGCGGGACTGCGTCTTTTTCGCGAGACCGTCGGCCCCTGCGACGCGATGGTCGTCGCCGGCGGCGTCGGCGCCAACGGCGCGATCCGGCGGGCGCTAGGCCGCTTTTGCGGCGAGAGCGGCCTCAAGCTGGTTCTGCCGCCGCCGCATCTTTGTACAGACAATGGCGCGATGATTGCTTGGGCGGGCATTGAGCGGCTCTCGCTCGGCCTCACAGACGATATGACCTTCGCCGGAAGGCCGCGCTGGCCCCTCGATTCCAATGCCGAAGCCGCCCATCACGGCAAGGCTTGAGGGGGGTGTTTCACGTGAAACACCCCCCTGTTTCACGTGAAACAGGGCGAAAAAAACGTTCCGCCTGCAACGTCCGTAAGCCTGTGTGAAGATCGCGCGCCAAATTAATGGGATTGCGCGCCATTTCGCGGTTCGAGACCGGGCGCGCCGCGTAAGATCGCGGAAAATGCAAAGCAGATTAACAACCAATTGGCGCTGAACCGGCGCGCAACTGGCGCTCGATTGGCGATGAACGTGATTGCCGGCGCCGGACTTGCGCTGATCGCGGCGCGAATCGCGTTGGCGCCGCGTCATTGTTCGAAAATGAAAAGTCGCTAATGTGCGTGCGCACAGAAGGCAGGCCGCCGACGAGAAGCGACGGAGATGATCGGCGTCGTCAAGGACAGGCCCCGAAAACGGGGCGCCTGGGGAGGGACCGGATGACCAAGCGTTCTCGATTCTCCTCGCTTTAGATCCGGCGTCCCGGAATGCCCAGTTGCGCCTTCACGAGCTTCAACGATCCAGACCAGTATTCCGCCGCCGTGCGCGCGGCGCAGGTGCAGCTCACCGTAACGCGGCGCGGCGGCTCGCGCGCGAGCCTGATGCGCGCCGACCTCAATCAGCTCTGGCTGCAGGAAGGGCGCGAATCCTTTGCGCGGGTCGCGCATGTCGCGGTGGCGCCGACGCGGGTCGCCGCGATGTTCGCGCAGCCGGGCGGCGCGCCGTTTTTCTGGCGCGGCCGCGAGGCGGCGCCGGGCGCGCTGATCCTCGCCGGGATCGGCGAGGACGGCTACCAGCATAGCGAGGGTCCAACCCATTGGGCCTCGCTGTCGCTGCCGCCGGACACATTCGCGGCGCTGGCGGCGCTCAATGGCCTCGCGCCGCGGCCGGCCTCGGGCCACCCTTTCGCGCCGCTGCCGGCGTCGATGCGTCGGCTCGGCTGGCTGCATGGCGAGGTCGCGCGGCTCGCCCGCGAGGCGCCCTGGGTTCTGGTCAGAGCCGAGCCCGCGCGGGCGCTGGAGCAGGCGCTGATCGACGCGCTGATGTCCTGCCTTGGCGAGCAGGACGCCAGGGTGGACGCCGCGGCGCGGCGGCGCGGCGCGGAGATCGTCGCGCGCATGGAGGCGATGCTGGAGGCGGCGCCGAATCGTCCCCTGCACCTGCCCGAAATCTGCCTTGCGCTCGGCGTCTCGGAGCGAACCCTGCAGACGCATTGCATGGCGCATCTTGGCGTTGGCCCGAAGCGTTACCTTCTGCTGCGCCGCCTGCACATCGCGCGGCGGCTGCTGCGCGCCGGCATGACCGGCCGCGACAGCGTGACCGAGATCGCCACGCGATGCGGCTTCTGGGAGCTGGGGCGTTTCGCCGTCGCCTATCGCCAGCTGTTCGGAGAATCGCCGTCGGCGACTTTGCGACGGGCCCCGGACGACAGGAGGCGATTTGCGGAATTTGCATAGTCAGCGGGGCGTTCGGCGGCTAACCATTCGAGCCCCGGCGCTGCGTTGAGGGATCCGTCGAACGACGCCGGCGCGCGTCAATGTTGTTTTTTGAAGCGCCGCGGCGGCGGCGCCATTCCGACTAAACACATGAACTGTCGTAAATTTCGAGCCTTTCGCGTTGTATGAACCGCTCCGGTCCGGCAGCTGGCCGGCTTCACGCGACGATGAAAAGACACCCAAAAGGAGAACCACATTGATGCAGTCACATGTCCGATCATTGCTCGGCGGCCTTGCGGCCGGGGCGATCCTGACCGCCCTGCCCCTGCTGGCGGGCGCGGCGCAGGCGCAGGAGACCAAAAAGCCCAACATCATCGTCATCATGGGCGATGACGTCGGCTGGGAGAATATCGGCGCCTATCATCAGGGGCTGATGTATGACACGACGCCGAACCTCGACAAGCTGGCCGGCGAAGGCATGCGATTCACAGACTATTACGCGGAGCCGAGCTGCACCGCCGGCCGCGCCAATTTCATCACCGGCGAACTGCCGATCCGCACCGGCCTCACCACCGTCGGCCAGGCCGGCGCCAAGATCGGCATCCCGGACGAAGCGCCGACCATCGCCACCGCGCTGAAGACGCTCGGCTATACGACAGGCCAGTTCGGCAAGAACCACCTCGGCGACTTGAACCAGTATCTGCCGACGGTGCATGGCTTCGACGAGTTCTTCGGCTATCTCTATCATCTGGACGCGATGGAGGATCCGTTCTGGCACTCCTATCCGCCGGCGCTGAAGGATGTGGTCGGCCCGCGCAATATGCTGCACACTTTCGCGACCGACACGGATGATCCGACCGTCGAGCCGCGCTGGGGCAAGGTCGGCAAGCAGAAGATCGTCGACGAGGGGCCGCTGCCGCCGCACCCGATCGAAGGCATCAAATACAACATGGAGACGGTCGACGAGGACATCCTCGATCATGCCGTGAAGTTCATCGACAAGGCCGAGAAGGACAAGAAGCCCTTCTTTGTCTGGCTGAACCCGACGCGCGTCCACGTCATCTCGCATCTGTCGCCGAAATATCAGGCGGAGCTGACGCCTGAAAACCAGTGGTACCTCGAAGAAGGCGTGATGAAGCAGCTCGACGACATCGTCGGCGGGCTACTCGCCAAACTCAAGGCGGACGGGCTCGAGGACAACACCATCGTCGTCTTCACCACCGACAATGGCACCGAGAACTTCACCTGGCCCGACGGCGGCAACACGCCCTTCGCCGCCGGCAAGGGAACCGTCATGGAAGGCGGCATGCGCGTGCCGATGATCGCCCGCTGGCCCGGCCACATCCCGGCCGGCAAGGTCGAGAACGGCATTTTCTCCGGCCTCGACTTCTTCCCGACCCTCGTCAAGCTCGCCGGCGAGCCGGACATCAAGGACGAGCTGCTGAAGGGCAAGCAGCTTGGCGATCGAACCTACAAGGTGCATCTCGACGGCTATGACCAGACCGACCTTTTGACCGGCAAGGGCCCCTCCAACCGGCATGAGATCTTCTACTTCGCCGAAGGAACGCTCGGCGCGGTGCGCATCGACGACTGGAAATACCGCATGATCGACCAGCCCGACGGCTGGCTCGGCGGAACCGTCCATCTCGACTGGCCGATCATTTCGAACCTGCGGCTCGATCCGTTCGAGCGGCTGCTGTTCGCCAAGGGCAACAACGGCTCGATGGGCTACGGCATGGACTTCTACATGCATGAGTTCTGGCGCTTCGTCTTCCTGCAGCGCGAGGTCGCCGATTACGCCCAGACCTTCGTCGAGTTCCCGCCGATGCAACGCGGCGCGAGTTTCAACCTCGAAGCGGTGAAGGCCGAGATCGCGGCGCGGATCGCTGAGATGAAGGGCAAAGTGGAATAGCGCCTAAAGCGGCGCAGCGGCGGAGGATGACTCGCCGTGCGCCTGATTGAGGGGGCGGGCGCTCGCAGCGCCCGCCCCTGGCTTGTCGCGGCGCCCCTGTTCTCTTGCGCGCGGGCGGCCGGAGCCTGCATCTTCAGCGTCTGACGGAAAAACAGTTGAGGAAGACCATGCGAAAGAATATGGCGCGCGCGTTCGCTGCGGCGATCCTGTTGTGCGGCGCGATGGGCGCCAGCGCCTTCTGCCAGGTCTTCGGCCTGCTGCAGGAGAAGCCGATTGCGAGGGCGACGCCTTCCGGTTCTGCGCGCAATATATTCCCAATCACGCCCAAATTCATGCCTGTCTCTATGCCTATCGAAATGCGATAAGTCCGGCCTGCCGCGCGATCATCGTTCCGCCGAAGCATCGGCGGCGCTAGAGCATCTTCCGATCAGATTGATCCAATCTGATCGACAAGAAGATGCTCAAGCTTTTGACTCTGGAGCAATTTCATGAAATCCGCTTTTGGCCCCAACCGTCGCGTCGTGCTTGGGGGACTCGCGGGTCTGCTCTCGCTGCGCGTCGCGGGCGCGCAGGGGCAGGCGGGCGCGGGCGATCTTCCACCCGACGATCCTTTGCCGTCCTGGAACGATGGGCCGGCCAAGGCCGCCATAATTGAACTCGTCAAATCGACAACTGATGTGGCGAACCCGAATTTCGTCGCGCCGGAGGCGCGCGTCGCGACCTTCGATCAGGACGGCACGACCTGGGTCGAGCATCCGATCTATACGCAGGTGGTCTACTGCCTTGAGCGCGTTCCGGCGCTGGTGAGGGAAAGGCCCGAACTGAAGGAGGTCGAGCCTTTCAAGACGGTGCTCTCCGGCGATCGCGCGGCGATCGAAAAACTGCCGACGGATGAACTTTTGAAGATTCTGTTCGCGACCCTCAGCGGCATGACGGTGGATCAGTTTCAGGCCGAGGTCAGCGCGTGGATCGCGACCGCGAAGCATCCGCGCTGGGACAGGCTCTATACCGAGCTGACCTACCAGCCCATGCTCGAGGTCATGCGATATCTGCGCGCAAATGGATATAAGACCTATATCGTCACCGGCGGCGGGCAAGATTTCGTGCGCGTCTATTCGCAGCGGGTTTACGGCATTCCGCCCGAGCAGGTCGTCGGCTCCGCGGGCGGCGTGACCTATGGCTATGACAAGGACGGCAGGCCGATCCTGACCAAGGAGCCGAAGCTGCTGCTGAACGATAATAACGCCGGCAAGCCCGAGGGCATTCACCTCGAGATCGGAAGGCGGCCGGTCATCGCCTTCGGCAACTCGACCGGCGACCGGCAGATGCTGGAATATACCAAGGCCGGCGACGGCGCGCGCGCGGCGCTCCTCGTGCTGCACGACGACGCGGAGCGGGAATACGCCTACGGACCGGCGCTTGGCCTGCCGGACACGAAGGTCGGCGCCTTCACGCAGGATCTCTACGACGAAGCGAAAAGAGACGGCTGGTTCGTCATCAGCATGAAGCGCGACTGGAAAAAAATCTTCGCGTTTGAGTAGCGCCGAAAGGGCTTCGCGCGAAGGCTCTAAATGACGATCGTCATGGGCCGCCGAAGCCTGCGATGACGGCGACATAAAAGACCGCGAGAACGCCGTCCGCGGCGAGCGTGGCGGTGAGCAGCGCCGTCGGCCTCACGAGGCCAAGGAAGAGCATCGCCACGGCGGCGAATTTTTCGAGGCTCGCCGCCGCCAGTATGGGGGCGCGCGCGGCGGGCGCCCCGGCGCTGTAGACGATGAGGGCGCCGACGACAAAGAGCAGGACGCCCCAATGGCGCGCCAGGAACAGGGTCGGCGCGTCGGCGGCTTCAGTTGCGAAGGCGAGCCGGAAAACCTGCGCGGGCGCGAGGAAGGCGAGGAGGCCGGCGAGGGCGGTGGCCGCCCCCGAGGCGACGAGCAGGAATGCGATGGACAAGACCCGATCTCCCTTTGGCTATTGCGCCAGCTCTTTCAGGCCGCGCTTGATCAACGCGGGCGCCGGCGCGTCCTCGCCGAGCGCGCGGATCGACGCGGCGACCGCGACCGCCGCCTGCGAGCGGCCATAACCGAGATTGACGAGAGCGGAGACCGCATCGCTCACGGCGGGGCTCGCGCCCGCCGCCACGACGCCGGCCGCCTCGCCGGCGGCGAAGCCGGAGTCGACCGCGCCGAAGACGGGCGCCTTGTCCTTCAGTTCGGCCGTGATGCGGGCCGCCAGCCTCGGGCCGACGCCGGGTGCGCGCGCGAAGGCGGCCTTGTCCTGGCAGGCGATGGCGGTCGCAAGCTCGGCTGGTCCGAGAATGCTCTGCACGGCGAGCGCCACCTTCGCGCCGACGCCCTGCACCGATTGCAAAAGGCGGAACCAGTCGCGTTCGACGTCGGAGGAAAAGCCGAACAGCTTTATCGAATCCTCGCGCACCTGCGTCTCGATGGCGAGCGCGGCGGCCTCCCCTTTCGGCGGCAGGCCCTGCAGCGTCCGCGCCGAGCAATGCACGATATAGCCGACGCCATGCACGTCGAGGATGACGAAGTCCTCGCCATGGGAATCGATGACGCCCTTCAACCTGCCGATCATCGCGTGGCGGTCCGTGCGGACGTCAGGGATTTCGCCATGGCGCGGCTGGTCCTGAGTTGCGCGTGGGTGATCGCGACGGCGAGCGCGTCGGCGGCGTCGGGGCTTTCGGGTTCGGCTTTCGGCAGGAGGAATCTCACCATCAGGGCGACCTGCGCCTTTTCGGCGTGGCCATTGCCGACCACGGTCTTCTTGATGAGATTGGCGGAATATTCGGCGACTGGCAGGCCGGCGAGCGCTGGCGCGACGAGGGCGATGCCGCGCGCCTGACCGAGCTTCAAGGCCGACTGTGGATCGCAGTTGACGAAGGTCTCCTCCACGGCGGCCTCGATCGGCGCAAAGTCCGAAATGACCCCGAGCAGGCCCTCATGCAGTTGGCGCAGGCGTTCGGCGAGGCTGAGACTGACGCGGGAGTGCACGCTTCCCGACGCGACGAAGGCGAGCCGCGAGCCCAGAACCTCAATGACGCCCCAACCCATGTTGCGCAGCCCAGGGTCGATGCCGATGATGCGAATCGCCGCCAAATCCATGTGGTTGAGTCTACAGCAGGGCCGCGCCAAAATCCTTTCGATTTCTGCGCCCTGCGCCGGAGGATCGTGCAAGGATGACGGCTGCGGCTCACTCCATCAGCATTCGCTTCAGAAGCTCGATCTCCTCCGACAATGCCGTATCCTTGGCGGCGAGGCCGTCGATCTTGCGCACCGCGTGCAGCACGGTCGTGTGGTCGCGCCCGCCAAAGCGGCGGCCGATCTCGGGCAGCGAGCGCAGCGTCAGGGCTTTCGACAGATACATGGCGATCTGCCGCGGGCGAACGACATTGGCGGTGCGGCGCGAGGACAGGATGTCGGCGCGGCTGACATTGAAATGGGTCGCGACCAGTTTCTGGATATCCTCGATCTTGACGCGCTTTGGCTCGTGCATGCGGACAAGATCTCTGATCGCGAGCTCGGCCGTCTCGACGCCGAGCGGCGCGCCATTCAGCGAGGCGTGCGCAAGCAGGCGGTTGACGGCGCCGTCAAGATCCCTGCCGTTGGTCTGAACGGCGGCGGCCACATAGGCCGTGACGGCGGGGGGAACGTCGAAATTGGGATGGGCGAGTTTCGCAGCGGCGATGCGCGCCTCAAGAATTTTTACGCGAAGCGCCTCGTCGAGGCCGCCGATCTCGACGCAAAGGCCGCCGGCGAGGCGCGATCGCACGCGCTCGTCGAGGCTGTCGAGGTCGGACGGCGGACGATCGGCCGCGATGACGATCTGGCGATGGCCGTCGATCAGGGCGTTCAGCGTATGGCAGAACTCCTGCTGGATCGACTTGCCTTGCAGGAACTGAATGTCGTCGATGATGAGAACATCGATGCCGCGCAGCTTTTCCTTGAAGGCGATCGCGGTCTGCGCCTTGAGCGCGGAGACGAAGCCATACATGAAGCGCTCGGCGGTAAGATAGATGACGCGGCGCTTCGTCGTCGTGGCGGCGTGGGCGACGGCCTGGAGCAAATGGGTCTTTCCGAGCCCCACGCAGGCGTGCAGGTAGAGCGGATTGAACAGCGGCGGCTCGTCCGGCGACGCGGCGGCGACGCGCTGCGCCGCGGCGAAGGCGAGCTGGTTCGATCGCCCGACCGAGAAATTCAGGAAATTCAGCCGCCCATCCAAGGGCGACCCCGCGATGATGTCGGTCTCGCCGACCTCGGCAGGTTTTCCGGGCGCCGATTCGCGCGGCCTTTGCGCGCCGAAGAATTTGGCGCTCAAGTCAGCCGCGGCGGCGCGCGACGCATCGCGCTCGCTGACGTCGACGGCGATCTCGCCGACGCCATCGCCATGACCGATGACGAGGTTGGAGGCCGGGCGGTTCGACGAGCGAACGGCGACCGACAGGCGCTTGACGGCGGGAAACTCCATCGTCAGCGCCGCCAGAAGCTTTTCCGCGTAATGCGACTGGATCCAGCTCTTCAGGAACTTCGTCGGCACCGACAGGCTGGCCGTCCCGTCCGCGAGGCTCTCCAGCTCCAGGCGGCCGAACCAGGACGAAAAAACGTCCTCGCCGACATCGGCGCGCAGGCGCCGGCATATCCGCATCCAGGCTTCGGATTCGCCCCGTTCTTGAGGTTTGTTGATTTGAGTGCGCAAGTTGAGCATCGCCCTGCTTTTCGAAAATTCGAGACAAAGAGACTGACCCGCAAAACCGCGGCGCCATCCAAGGTCGAGAGTAATGTTGAGGAAAAGGCGGAAGTTACTTGCGCCGCCGAAGGCGGCCCTGACGCCGGACCGCCACCCGCGGGGCGTTTTCGGCGAGCATAGGATGATCGAGCTGCGAATGGCGCGCGCGCCGAAGCTGATCGTGGATAAATTGATTTGCGATCACGGATCCCCCCTACCGCGCACCATCAACCGCGGACTTACGTCTTAAAACGCGAAGTATAGCTCTCCGTCAACTCAAAAGAAACCCCATCTTGAAAGCATCAGATCGCCAATTCGCACAGTCAAAAAGGCACGCTTGCGTGATAAAACTCTACGCCACGACGCCCGGACAAATCTCGGACGCCCTTGCGCCCCGACAATACACGGAAATTTAGGAAACAACCCGGAGATTGCAGTCCGACTACGCTTTCAGCACTTTCGCTTCGCCGTCCGACCGGAATTAGACTTTAGCATAGGCGACTGCCGCCGCAAGCCGTTCGCTGCTAAAAAATCGACTTCGGCTGCCACGGCCGCGCCATCCTCCTTCGGCACCGGACCGCCGCCGCAACTAAACGCCTGATTCTGCGCGACCCAAATGCGCAAGGCGAAGATGTCGCGCCTATCAGAAAAAAGTCAAAAAACTGTCTTGAAAGACGGGGAAAATGTGTTGGATTCGACCGGACCGGGCTCAAACCCCGCGCTTTGTCCACAAGCCGTTGGAATGCATGGAAAATAGATGTGCGGGAAAATCAATCGTGCAATCGGCTGGTCACAAAAGCGCCACGCGATTGTCGAATTGGGGACAAAATATGCGCAAAATAAAAAGCCCGGCGAGGCGCCAGGCTAATAATTGAAAAGGAATGATTTTCCGCAACCGGAAGTCTATTTTCCTAAAGAATTCACGCGTGCGCTGAGCCGCGAAACCTTTCGCGATGCAGTATTTTTATGCACGATGCCTTTTTGCGCCGCACGCATAACCAAGGGTTCGGCGACCCGCAAGGCGTTCGCCGCCGCCTCCTGATCGCCCGAGGCGATCGCCTCTTCGACCTTGCGGACATAGGTCCGCATCTGGCTCCGGCGCGACTTGTTGACAACCGTGCGACGCTCGATCTTACGAACGGCCTTCTTGGCCGAGAGAGTATTCGCCATCTCGAAATTTGTTCCTGGACGGAGCCATATACGAGCGCCGCGCAAAGGCGGGCGCGCATGGCCGGGAGCCGTGCTTATAGTCATGATGCCGGCGGTCGTCAACGCGCATGAATATCCCCTCGAAGGGCTTTCCTTGACAGAACCATAGCCATCAAGTTATGGGATTACCCATAATCAAATGGCTATGGGTTCGAATGCGGTCGTCACCCGACATACTCTTCACTGCGCTGGCCGACCCAACCCGCCGGGCGATCTTTCAGCGCCTGTCGCGCGAAGGCGAGCAGACTGTGCATGCGCTCACGGGCCATGCCGGCGTCTCCCAACCAGCGGTGTCAAAGCATCTCGCCGTGCTGAAGCGCGCTGGGCTGGTGAATGATCGGCGCGCGGGCCGCGAAACTCATTATCGCGCCCGCATCGAAGGGCTCGCCCCTCTGATCGACTGGATGAGCCTCTATGGCGCCTTCTGGCGCGAGCGGCTCGACGCCCTTGAAGACCTGCTTGGAAGGATGGACACATGACTGCTCCAGCCGAAAGGACGCGCTCACTGGCGTTCGAACGGCAGATGCCGCATCCACCCGAGAAGATCTGGCGCGCGCTCACCCAGTCCTGGCTGATCGAGGAATGGTTGATGAAGAATGATTTCGCCGCCGAGGTCGGTCATCGCTTCACCTTTCGCGCAACGCCGCTTCCCGGTTGGTCCGGCGTCGTGAATTGCGAGGTCGTCGCGGTCGAGGCCCCGCGTTTGCTCGCCTATCGCTGGGGCGACGGGACGGAATCGGACAGCGGCCTCACGACGCTCGTCACCTGGACGTTGATCGCGCGGGACGGCGGGACGCTGGTGCGCATGGAGCAATCCGGCTTCCGTCCGCGGGACGAACAGAGTTGCAAGCGCATGGGCGGCGGATGGCCGCGAATTCTCGAGCGGCTCGACCAGGCCGCGGGACGAGTTGAGAGTAAATAAAATCATAGGAGAAGTTCATGTCGAGCGCGCGCATCGCCATCGTCTACCATAGCGGCTACGGCCACACCGGCCGGCAGGCCGAGGCCGTGAAGGCGGGCGTTGAGCAGGTGAAGGGCGCAAAAGCCCTGCTTCTCACAGTCGAGGAGGCGCAGACGCGCTGGGATGATCTGGCCTTCGCCGAGGCGATCATCTTCGGCGCGCCGACCTACACGGCCGGCGCCTCGGCTGCGTTCAAAGCCTTCGAAGAGGCGACCTCCAATGTGGTGATGGCCAAGGGCTTTGGGTGGAGGGACAAGATCGCGGCAGGCTTCACCAACTCGGGCTCGCATTCGGGTGATAAACTGGCGACCTTGATGCAGATCGCCCTCTTTGCCGCCCAGCACGGCATGCACTGGGTCAATCTCGGCCTGCCGCCCGCGAACAACTCCACGACGGGATCGGAGGCCGATCTCAATCGACTTGGCTTCTGGCTCGGGGCCGGCGCGCAGTCGAACACCGACCAAGGCCCCGACCTCGCGCCTCCCGAGGCGGATCTCGCCACGGCGCGCCATCTCGGACAGCGTGTGGCCGAGGCGACGCTTCAGTTCGTCCGAGGCCGCGCCGCCTAGAGCGCTTTCCGACCGAAGGGAACATTCGGTCGACGAGAAATCGCTCCAGAGTCAAAAGCTTGAGCATATTCTTGTCGATCAGATTGGTTCAATCTGATCGGAATATGCCCTAGATCGCGATCAATTTGGATTGGTCCAATCCGAAATCATGATCCGCATCCTGCTTTAGAACAGCCGCGCCGCGCGATCGAGAATGGCGTTGACGCCTTCCGCCGGAATTTCGATCTCGTCGGCGGAATGGCCGCCGCTCTCGATCTCCTCGAACGCCGCGGCGAGCAGATAGAGAATAAGAAGCCGGCGGCGCGTCCCCTGATCCTCGATCGCGATCGGGGAGCCGCGCGCGGCGCTTAAATAGGACTCGACGAAAATCTCGGAGAATTCGACGAGCTGCTCGCTGAGCCGGGTCGCCGCCATCTCGGGGTCGGGGACGAGCTTTGCGATGCCGCGACGCGCCGCGGCGGCCACATGCGCGAAAGAGCGCAGCATGGTGGCGACATCGCGCAGCGGCGAGGTTTTCGCGCGCATGTCCTTTTCGCATCGTTCCTGGGCTTGCAAGTCGTCGCCGCGGCCGCATCCTTCGAAGCCGACGATGATGACGTCGTCCTTGACGACGAGCGCGCGGCCGAGATGATAGTCGCCGTGGATGCGGATCTTGATCGCGCCCCGCGGCTCCTCCTCCAGCGCGTCGAGCAGTTTGCGGCATTCCTGCTGGCGGCCGATGAGCCGTTCGATATCGGCCCGCTCCGCGCCCCCCGCGCGCCTCGCGAGCGTCTCCAGCCGCGCGAAGCCGCGCGCGGCGGCCTCACGCGCGCGCGATGCGGTCTCGCGAACGTCCGCGAGGGTCAAGGGCTCGGCCTTGAAGGCGGGGTCGCCGGTCGGCGTCGCCAGCGCCTGATGCATTTGCGCCGTGCGCAGGCCAAGCCGGCGCACATGCGGCGCGTAGGTTGAAAAGCCAGCCGGCGCCGCCTGGTCGGTCTGGTCGACTGGCGCCGGGGCCATCGCCAGAGTCTCCAGAATGCGCTTCAGGGCCTCAAGGGTCCAGGTCCAGGCGTCGCCCTGGCAGCGCACGAAGGTCTCGAGCGTGGCGAGCGTCGAAGAGGCGCCGTCCGCGCCGACATAATCGGCGACGCCGAGCAGCCGGGGCGTGTTGGCGAATTTGGCGACCTCGGTCAGAAAGCGCTTGATCTCGACTTCCGGATGCTCCCCGGGCTGCAGCCGGCGATAGATTTTCAGCGCGAACTGTTTGCCAAGGACCAGCGTCGTGTTGCGCTGCGCGGCGCCGAGCGGGTGCGTGTCGGCCACGCCGATGTCAACCGCCGGATCGAGGGGGCTCGTCAGTGAAAACACGATCCGGCCGCCCCTTGCGGCCTCGATCGAATCGGCGTGGCGGAAGGCCTCAAGCATGGAGCGGCCGAACGCCGGGCAGGCGTCCGCGTCATAAAGAAGGCCCATGCGCGCGCTGCGGCGCAGCCTAGCGACGGCGGAGGAGAGCGGCGGCGCGTCCTCGCGCTCGGCCTCGGCCGCGAAAGGCGTGAAATAGGTCTCGAGAGTGGGATGAGGAAAGGCGGATGCCGCTTTTTCGCTCGCATCCCGCTCTGAGCTTCTGGAATCGATCAGTTTCATGATTTTGGATTGTTTCGATCCAAAATCATGGTGATCCGCCGCGCCGCCCGAAAAACGGATGTCGAGCAGGGGCAGCACGAAGCGGCGATCCTCGCCGGCGTTGCGCAGCACCGCGAAGTCCTTCACCGACACGCTGGCGATCGGCCCGCGGCGCGCGGAAACCCAGCGCCGGCTACTGAGGAATTTCGGCGCGACGTCGCGCTCGAAAGCGACCAGTTCGCGCCCTGCAAAGATCGTTTCGATCTTGCCCGTGGCGACCAGCGTGAACAGCTCCGGGACCGGCTGCTGCGCCTGCCGCTCCTCCTTCACCGCCTCCAGCCGGAACCAGATGAAGCCATAGGCGGGCAAGGTCAGGACGTAGGGCGCGGACCCGATCGGCGGAAACGGACTGCCGGCGGTCATCTCGATCGGCGCCGCGCCCTCGAATTCGGCAAGGTCGAGTTCAACCGCCTGCGGCGCGCGGGAGACGTTGACGACGCAGAGGATGCGCTCGCCGTCGATCTCGCGCAGATAGGCGAGCACCTTGCGGTTGGCGGGATAGAGAAAGCGCAGGCCGCCGCGGCCGAGCGCGAGGCTTGAGCGCCGCACGGCGATCATGCGCCGCATCCAGGTCAAGAGGCTCCAGGGGTTGGCCAGCTGGGCCTCGACGTTGACGGCGCTGAAGCCATAGATCGGATCCTGGATCGCCGGCAGGTAGAGCCTTGCGGGATCGGCCCGGCTGAAGCCGCCGTTGCGGTCGACCGACCATTGCATCGGGGTGCGCACGCCGTCGCGATCGCCGAGATATATATTGTCGCCCATGCCGATCTCGTCGCCGTAATAAAGAACCGGCGTGCCGGGCATCGAAAGCAGCAGCGAGTTCAAAAGCTCGATCTTGCGGCGGTCGCTTTCGAG
>Ga0181521_10000262_pt1 | contig 62826 bp, 59 predicted proteins | sample PEATcosm2014_Bin_32_FD_119764 | JGI IMG/M metagenome (GOLD analysis project Ga0181521, IMG submission 119764) | Peatland microbial communities from MTU Mesocosm Facility, Houghton, MI, USA - PEATcosm2014_Bin02_60_metaG | ecosystem: Environmental > Terrestrial > Soil > Wetlands > Peat | place... | reverse complement strand
CCAAGGAGCGGCGCGAGCACGGCATGCCGCTGCTCGAGGCCGCGACGGAGGGCGCGCGGCTGCGCTTCCGCCCCGTGATGATGACGTCCTTTGCGTTTATTCTGGGCCTCGCGCCGCTGGTGTTCGGCACCGGCGCGGCGATGCTGGCCCGCCGCAACGTCTCGACGCCGGTGTTCGGCGGCATGATCGCTGCCTCATTCATCGGTATTTTCGCGATCCCCGCGCTTTACGTGTTCTTCCAGGCCATTCGCGAGCGGGTGAAGGGCGGGTTCAAGAAGAAAGAGGCGGTCAAGGCGCATGTATAAAAGCGTTCGCAGCGTTACTTTGGCAGTGAAATCAAACGCGACATTTCATCGATGAAACGCTCCGCAGTCTCTGCGGCTTGGCTTGCTTCCGCAATCGTCACCCCCGCGTCAGGGCCAACGCCGTAATCGGCGATCTCCTTCAAAGCGTACGCCCGCGCGAGGAACGCCGTGAAAGCCCGGTCGATGCGGGGATCGTCTTTGGCGAGGCGAGCAAATTCGCTGCGAGTTCCACTGTGGGTCTTGGCGATCTTGCCGGTGCGGTCAAAAATAAGCGCCTGCGCCGCATGATACGCCGCGAGGTAAGCGGCGCGGCCCGCCGCGATCGGAAGGCCACAGCGCGCGCTTCTTGCAAGGATTGCCGCGCTTTATCTAGGTAATCGCCGACCTCCGGCGTCATAAGTCGAGACCTTCGCGCCGCATTTCGTGCATGAGCGGGGTGCGATCGCGATAAGCGCCGGCCCGGAAGGGCAGAGCATTTATGACGGCGCCTGTCGCATAAAGAATATCGGCTCCAACTTCCGCGATGCGGCCGCTTTCTTTCCAGAAACTGTCAGGATCGGCGAGAAAAACGGCGATGTCGTAATCGGAATCAAGACGGGCGTCGCCCCGCGCGCGCGACCCGAATAAAACGACGCGCTCAAGCCGGTCGCCGTAAATCTCATCCAGCGCCGCCCTGAAGCGCTTAAGAATAGGATCATCTTGTGCTTTGGAAGTCACAAGACATATCTAGCACATTGTCGCGGCAAGCGCCACGTGCGCTTTAGCTCAATATACTTCAAATGTTACGACTTTACTGAGGTATGCAGCGTCGCCTCGCAGGAGATACATCACCCAAAAAGCTTCGTCGCGACCGGCCACCTTGTTCGCCCTCGGCTTGATCCAAGAATCTGCACGAGACCCGCCTACACGTAGCCTGTGTTTCCTTAAATGGCGAACAGCGAAAAGCGATGGCGGATCAGCTCGCTATGATCAGCAAGCTGCGCCTGCTGGAGGGCATGGGGCGCCTAGGCCCGGAAGATATCGCTGCCGTCGAGTGGGCCATCTGCCTGCAGCTTGGCCTTTGAAACTCACCTGAAGCGTTTCGCCATCATCGCGTCGAGGCTGCAGGAGCCGCCGCCGAAGCCGACGACCTGTAGAAAGCCGCCAGCGATCGCTAAATTCTTCAAGAAATTAACCATCTGGGTCTGATCGCCGAGATTGTGATGGAAGGCGAGCGCCGTCGCGATCGAAAACAGGGCCAGCACGGCGGCCGTCCAGCGCGTCTGAAAACCGAGCAAAAACAGCGCGGCGACACCGAGCTCCACGGCCACCGCCAGCCAATAGGCAATTTCGGGATAGGGCAGGCCGGTCGCGATATAGGTCTTGGTCGCCACCGGCGCCGCGAGTTTGCCGATTCCGGCGAAGAAAAACACCGCAACCATCAGCAAACGGCCGACCGCAGGCGTAAAGCGCATGAAATCAGGCATGGGCGCATCCTCCGAGAAATGGGCGAAGGAAGCGGGGGCGGAGCGTTGGCCGGCGCGATCCTCAGCCGAACAGTTTGCCCGCGACCTCGGCGATCCGGCGGCCCTGATAGCGCGCGCCGTCGAGTTCTGAGGCGCTCGGCTGGCGCGATCCATCGCTGCCGGCGATGGTCGTTGCGCCATAGGGCGCCCCGCCCGTCACCTCGTCAAGCCGCATCTGGGGGGCATAGCCATAGTCGAGGCCGACGATGACCATGCCGAAATGCAAAAGATTGGTGATGATCGAGAACAGCGTCGTCTCCTGCCCGCCGTGCTGGGTTCCGGTGGAGGTGAAGGCGCCGCCGACCTTGCCGTTGAAGGCGCCGCGCGCCCAGAGGCCCCCCGCCTGATCGAGGAAACTCGCCATCTGCGAGCTGACGCGCCCGAAGCGCGTGCCGGTCCCAATGATGATGGCGTCGTAATGTTCGAGGTCCGCGACGGTCGCCACCGGCGCCGCCTGATCGAGCTTGTAATGCGACTTGGCGGCGATTTCGGGCGGGACCAGCTCGGGCACGCGCTTGATGTCGACGGTCGCGCCGGCGGAACGCGCGCCTTCGGCCTCGGCCTCGGCCATTTTCTCGATGTGGCCATAGGCGGAATAATAGAGAACGAGAATTTTAGCCATGGTGTACCCCATGTTTGAGCGGAGAGGCGTTAAGTCGGTAAAGAATAATAGATATCAATGAGTTATACGAAGGCTCGGGTGCCTCGGCCATCCAGACCGACGGCCTGCTTGATCGGATGCCCGGGTCAAGCCCGGGCATGACGAGAATGGGCTTTACGCCGCGTCGACGAGGACGATCTCGGAATCCTCCAGCGCGGTGATGTTCAGCACGTCCTCGTTCTGGATCGCGGCGCCGTCCCGCGCGTCCAGCCGCACGCCATTGACCTCGACCGCGCCTTTCGCCGGCACGAGATAGCCGCTGCGCTTGGCGCCGAGGGGATATTCGACCTTCTCGCCCGCCTTCAGGCTCGCGCCCAGCACGCGGGCGTCGGTACGGATCGGCAGCGCGTCCTTATCTTCCGCAAAGCCGCTGGCGAGCGGTACGAGCCGCCCGTCGCGCCCCGATTTCGGAAAGGGTTTCGCGCCCCAGGCGGGCGCGCCGCCCGGCCGCGTCGGCTCGATCCAGATCTGGAACAGCTTCGTCGGCTTCTCTTCGAGGTTATATTCGGAATGGCGGATGCCGCTGCCCGCGCTCATCACCTGAACGTCGCCGGCCTCCGTGCGTCCCACATTGCCGAGACTATCCTCATGCGTGATCGCGCCCTCGCGCACATAGGTGATGATCTCCATGTTCGAATGGGGATGCGGCGCAAAGCCCTTGTTCGGGGCGATCTCGTCGTCGTTCCAGACCCTTAGGGAGCCGACGCCCATGCGTTTGGGATCGTAATAATTGGAGAAGGAGAAATGGTGCCTGGCCTTGAGCCAGCCATGGTCTGCGCCGCCCAAGCCGTTGAAAGTCCTGCGTTCGATCATGTGAATGCTCCGTTTTGGCTCGTGGCATGATCCCTCTTGGAGCGATCATGCGCTCGCCTTCCGACCAAATCTATGACAAGGTCGAGAATAAAAAAGAGAAACTTCGGAAAGACATCGTTTCGAGATTTTAATGTCGAAGCTCCCCGATCTCGAAGGGCTGGCGATCTTCGCCAAGGTCGTCGAAATGCGCTCCATCGCAGCCGCGGCGAGCGAGTTGGGCCTTTCCGCGCCGACGGTCTCCAAAGCCCTGAGCCGGCTCGAAAAACGCCTTGGCGCGCGGCTCTTCAACCGCACCTCGCGCCGCCTCGCTTTGACCGAGGCGGGGCGCCAGCTGGGCGGCCGGGCGCAGCGCCTCGTCGCCGATGCGGAGGCCGCCGAGAACGATCTTCTTTCGCAATCTTCGACCCCGCGCGGCCTCGTGCGGCTCGCCGCCCCGATGTCCTTTGGTCTGCGCGAAGTGGCCCCCATCCTGCCAGAGTTTCTGGCGCTGCATCAGGAGGTTAGCGTCGACCTCCATCTCAGCGACGCGCGCGTCGATCTGATCGGCGACGGCTTTGACGCGGCGCTGCGGCTCGGGTTCCTGCCCGATTCCTCGCTGATCGCGCGCAGGCTTTGCGCCGCGCCGCGCTACACCGTCGCCGCGCCCGCGTATCTGAAGCGCCATGGCCGCCCATCGCACCCGGCCGAGCTCGAAAACCATGTCTGTTTCGGCTATGCCTATTTGGCGAACCCGGACATATGGCGCTTCTCCAACGCCGCCGGCGACGAGGCGACGGTCAGGCCGAAAGGCCGCCTGCGCGCCAACAACGGCGACGCGCTGATGCCCGCGCTTCTGGCGGGGCTTGGGCTCGCCGACCTGCCGGAGTTCATCGTCAAGGACGCGCTGCAGGACGGGCGCCTCGAGAGAGTGCTGTATGATTGGCTGACGCCGCAGGCCAGCCTTTACCTCGTGACGCCGCCGGGCGGGCCACGCCCGGCCCGCGTCGAGGCGCTCGCCGATTTTCTGAGCCAGCACCTTGCGCGGGACCGCAAGGGATCGCCGCCCAAGGAATCAGAATGACCGATGTCATCTTCGCCCGCGCGCTGCATGTTCTTTGCGTCGTCATCTGGATCGGCGGCGTCGCGATGGTCACGCTGTCCGTGTTGCCGGCGGCGCGGCGCGGCGACCTCGGCCCCGCGCGATTCGCCGCCTTCGAGGCGATCGAGCGCCGCTTCGCGCCGCAGGCGCAGATCGCGGTTCTCCTCGTCGGGCTTACCGGATTGTACATACTCTACAGGCTCGGCGCGTGGGATCGATTCCGCGATCCCGCCTTCTGGTGGATGCACGCGATGGTCTGCGTCTGGCTCGTTTTCGCGCTGCTGCTGTTTGTGCTTGAGCCGCTCGTCCTGCATCGGCGCCTGCGCGAGTGGGGCGCGCGCGATCCGGACGGCGCGCTGGCGGCGTTGCAAATCGGGCACTGGATTTTGCTGATTCTCAGCCTCGTCACGATCTTTGGAGCCGTCGCGGGAAGTCAAGGCTGGTCGGTGTTTTGAGGCGGCGGAAAAACGCCATCTTACCTCGCCCCGCTTCAAAAGGGTGTGATCGGCCGCTTCGGGGGCGCGAGGGTGTTTCACGTGAAACACCGCCCGATTCGCGGGCAGAACCGGCCCCGCGATTGGGCGAAGCCGGGCGAAAAGTTGAGCCGGGCGCTTTATGCCGCGCGCGATCTGGCGCATAATGGCGCCGCGCTTCCCCGGCACCCGCATCGATTGAGCCGCGAACGCCGGCTATCGGCCGTGGTGCCTAATATTGTAACGATCATATAAACGGTATGACGATTATAATGTAAAATGCGGCCGCCGCAGGAGTGAGCCATTGACGGCGAATGAACCCGGCGAATTCGCATCCCCCGCCTGCCTCGCCCATGAAATGGACGATTCCTATATGGGCCGCTCCCGAACAGCCCCATCAACGAAGGAGGCCATGCCTATGCCGCTCGTTCGAATCGATCTTGCCCGCGGCAAGACGGAGCATTATCGGCGCACCGTCGGCGATGTCGTCTATGACGCCATGATCGCGACATTGAACGTCCCCGCCAACGATCGCTTCCAGATCATCGCGGAGCATTCGGATAGCGACTTCATCATCGACAAGACCTATCTCGGCGTTGAAAGGACCGACGACGTCATCGTGATCCAGGTGACGCTCAGCGCCGGCCGCTCGGTCGAGCTGAAGCGCGCCTTCTACAAGGCGGTGGCGGACGGCCTCCATGAGCGTCTGCAATTGCGTCGCGAAGATGTGTTCATAAATCTGGTCGAGACCGCAAAAGAGAACTGGTCATTCGGCAATGGCGAGGCTCAATACGCTTGAGTTGAGCGAGTACGGAAGGAACTGCGGCATGGAGTACAGGCGTCTTGGCGGATCGGGCTTCAGCGTGCCGGCGCTGAGCTTCGGCACGGGCACGTTCGGCGGCAAGGGCGAACTTTTCGCGGCGTGGGGGACGACCGACGTCAAGGAGGCGACCCGCCTCGTCGATATCTGCCTTGAAGCGGGCCTCACTATGTTCGACAGCGCCGACATCTATTCGGACGGCGCCGCCGAGCAGATTCTTGGGGAAGCGATCAAGGGCCGCCGCAATGACGTTCTGATCTCGACCAAGGCGACGTTCCGCTCGGGGCCCGGGCCGAACGAGGTTGGCTCGTCGCGCTTCCATCTCATCAACGCGGTCGAGGGCGCGCTGAAGCGCCTGCAGACCGACCACATCGACCTTTTCCAGCTGCATGGCTTCGACGCGAAAACGCCGGCCGAGGAGACGCTCTCGGCGCTCGACGATCTCGTGCGCGCGGGCAAGATCCGCTATGTCGGCTGCTCGAATTTCTCCGGCTGGCATCTCATGAAATCGCTCGACGTCGCGGCGCGCTACAATCTGCCGCGCTATGTCGCCAATCAGGCCTATTATTCGCTGATCGGCCGCGAATACGAATGGGAGCAGATGCCGCTTGGTCTCGATCAGGGCGTCGGCGCGATGGTGTGGAGCCCGCTCGGCTGGGGACGTCTTACGGGCAAGATCCGGCGCGGCCAGCCGCTGCCCGAGCAGAGCCGCCTGCACAAGACGGCCGAGATCGGGCCGCAGATCGACGACGAGCATCTCTATCGCGTCGTCGACGCGCTCGACGAGATCGCCAAGGAGACCGGCAAGACCGTGCCGCAAATCGCGCTCAACTGGCTGTTGCAGCGCCCGACCGTCGCCAGCGTCATCATCGGCGCGCGCAACGAGGAGCAGCTACGCCAGAACCTCGGCGCCGTCGGCTGGTCGCTGACGGGCGAGCAGGTGGCAAGGCTCGACGCTGCGAGCGAGCGCCCGGCGCCCTGGCCCTATTGGCATCAGCGCGCGGTGTTTACCGAGCGCAACCCGCCGCCGGTGTGAGCTTTCCGTTTCGCCGCGTGACTTCATCCAGGTATAAAAATTCTTGGGGTCATGCTGTGGATTGCGCGCGCCGATATGATATGATCTCGGTAATATCACGGGAGAGCCTCGATGGTCGCACCCAAGACCAAAAGCGATGATCTGCTTTATCTCGACGATTTGGAGGTCGGGCAGCGCTTCGTCAGCGGCGCGCACGAGCTTGACGAGGCGCAGATCAAGGCGTTCGCGGCGCAGTTCGATCCGCAGCGCTTCCATCTCGACGAAGAGGCGGCGAAAGACAGCTTCTTCGGCGGCCTCGTCGCCAGCGGCTGGCATACGGCGTCGATCACCATGAAGCTGCTTGTCGAGGGTGGCGCGCCGCTCGCCGGCGGCGTCATCGGCGCCGGCGGCGCAATCGATTGGCCGCGTCCGACGCGGCCGGGCGACATCCTTCATGTCGAAAGCGAGATCGTCGAGGTGCGGCCATCGCGTTCGCGCCCCGAGCGCGGAACGGTCACGGTGCGCAGCGAAACCCTGAACCAGCACGGCGAAATCGTGCAGGCGATGACGGCGAAGCTCGTCGTGCAACGCAGGCCGGCGGCGGGCTGAGGACGCCTCCGCTCGTCATGGCCGGGCTTGACCCGGCCATCCAAACCAGCGGCGTCGCGCGACCTGATGCCCGGGCCGATCCCCGGATTAAATCCGGGGACGGGCAGACAATCGATGGAAGCGACCGCGCCGACGTGAGCGTGGACCGATTCGATCCACACTCGTCGCGCTCTAGTTGGCGTCCTGCGCCGCGTGCTCGCCTTCGAGCAGCTTCTGCTTGTCCTCGTCGGTCAGCACCGGCGGAGCGACCGAGATCTCCAGCTTGTCGATCTTGCCGGTGAAGGCGAACGGGACCTGATAATCGGCGTCGTCGACCGGCGTGCCGGTCTTCGAGCCGATGTCGAAGGTCTCGTCCCAGGGCAAAATGATCGGGATAGTCCGCTCCATGATTTGCGTGGCGACGACCTTGCCGTCCACCGACAGCGTGCCCGTGCCCGGTCGGCCGAGGCCGCTGAGGTTGTTGAAGGCGAGCGTGGCGAAGCCGAGCCCATCATATTTGAAGTCGTAAACGAGCGTGCGTTTGCCGGGCGACAGCGCATCCGGCCCCTCCCATTTGACTCGCTTGAGGTCGAGCAGGTTCCAGGTGAAGACCGGCTTGCCCTTGAGCAGATAGAGGCCGTAGCCGCCGAAGCGGCCGCCCTGGCTTACAATGTTGCCGTCCGCACTGTCTTGCGGCGCCTCGATCTCGGCGGTGATGGTGTAGGAGGTGTTGAGCAGGTTTGGCGCCGTGGAGTACGGGATGCCGGTGATCGGTTCGCCCGAATAGGTGAACACCTTGCGGCCCGCGATCAGGCTGGGGCGCGGCACGACCAAGCGCGTCGCCACCGAGGCGTCGAGCGGCAGAACCTGATATTTGGCGAACTCGCCGAACATCAGATCTGTCATTTCCCTGACCTTGTCCGGATTTTGCGCCGCGACGTCGGTGTATTGCGTCCAATCCTTCTCTTTCCGGACGTCGTAGAGCTCAAATTTGAAAGCGGTGGCGGGGTCAAGGATCGTTTTGCCCAACACATCCCACGGCGCGCGCTTGGGTACGGCGCTCAGCATCCAGCCGTCCCTGTAGAGACCCTGCACGCCAAACATCTCGAAATACTGGATGTGGTGCGGCGAAGGGGCGTCGGCGTTGGCCTTGTCAAAGCTGTAGGCCATGCTGACGCCTTCGATCGGCTTCTGCCCGATGCCGTCGACCGTGTCCGGCGCGGGGATGCCGGTCGCCTCTAGCAAAGTCGGGACGATGTCGATGACGTGGTGGAACTGCCAGCGGACGCCGCCCTTGTCGGTGATGTGGCCGGGCCAGGAGATCGCCATGCCGTTGCGCGTTCCGCCGAAGAAGGAGGGGATCTGCTTTGTCCATTTGTAGGGCGTATCGAAGGCCCAGGCCCACGGCACGGCCATATGGTTATATGTATACTGGCTACCCCAGGCGTCATAGAATTTCATCTGCGCGGCGACCGGCAGATCGACGCCGTTGAACGTCATGACTTCGCTCGGCGTGCCGTTCGGCGTTCCTTCGGCCGAGGCGCCGTTGTCGCCGCTGATGTAGATGATCAGCGTGTCGTCGAGCTTGCCCAAGTCCTCGACCGCCTGAATGACGCGGCCGATCTCGTGGTCGGTATAGGCGAGATAGGCGGCGTAGACATTGGCCTGGCGGATGAAGAGCTTCTTCTCCTCGTCGTTGAGCGTATCCCAGTTTTTAAGCAGATTGTCCGGCCAGGGCGTGAGCTTCGCTTCCTGCGGGATCACGCCGAGCTTTTTCTGATTGGCGAAGATCTGGTCGCGCAGCGCGTTCCATCCCTTGTCGAAGAGATGCATGTCGCTGATCTTGTCGATCCATTCGGGCGTCGGCGAATGCGGCGCGTGCGTGCCGCCCGGCACGTAGTAGAGGAAGAACGGCATCGTGGAATCGATGTCGTTGAGCTGGTTCAGCCAGTGGATGGCGTCATCCGCCATCGCCGTCGTCAGGTTCCACTTTCCCTGCTGCCCAACATACGGATAAATCGCCGTCGTGTTGCGGAAGAGGTTCGGCTCCCACTGGCTCGAGTCGCCTCCAAGGAAGCCGTAAAAGTAATCGAAGCCCATGCCGGTCGGCCATTGGTCGAACGGTCCGGCCTGGCTCGCCTGGTAGGTCGGCGTGTTGTGCGCCTTGCCGAACCATGAGGTGCGGTAGCCGTTCTCTCTGAGAATCCGCGCGATTGTCGCCGAGTCCTTGGGGATGAGGCTGTTGTATCCGGGGAACCCGCTCGACTGCTCGGAGACGACGCCAAAGCCGACTGAATGATGATTGCGCCCGGTGATCAGCGCGGCGCGCGTCGGCGAGCAGAGCGAGGTCGTATGGAAATTGGTGTAGCGCAGTCCGTTGGCGGCGATGCGGTCGAGCGCCGGCGTCGGAATGACGCCGCCGAAGGTCGAGGGCGCCGAAAAGCCGACGTCGTCGGTCATGATGAGCAGGATGTTCGGCGCGCCTTTCGGCGGCACGACGCGCATCGGCCAATAGGGCTTCGACTGCGCCGCGTTGAGCCCGATCTCGCCGCCGAATTTTTGCGGCGGCGGCGGCAGCACATGACCATCGATCGTCGTCGTCGCATTCGGCGCGCCCGGCGTCCCGGTGACCTGCTGCGCCGCCGCCGGCCCGGCGAAGGCGAGGATGACGCCGGCTATCGTCGCGCCGAGAGCTGCGACGAGCGCCTTCGCGCGGCCACTCTGCTTACGGTGGTCTGGCATATTGATTTCCTCCCGTGAAAACGCCGATTTCCGTACCGCCTTCGATTAATCAGCGCATTGACCCCGGTCAATGGCCGCGCTCGCGCCGAATTGGGGTCTGGCCGCCGCGCCCGCCGCGTTCTTGCTTGTCGCTCCCGGCGACGCGGGCTATCGTCGAGCCCCCGGAATCTTTATCCTGCTTTGTCGTGACGGTTCCGCGACGCCAGGCTCGCGGAGAACGGGGAAGCGCTGTAAAGGACTTCGATGCCCGTCTTCCAGCGCAAGCGCTCCATCCTGTTCCTGATTTCGATGCTGGCGCTGCTGATCGGCGTCATTGCCACCTCCTTCTTCCTGGTGTCCCAGCAGGCCGAGATCGAGGGCCGCGTCAAGACGGCGCTCGAGGCGCAGCTTCATCTGTCGCGCGTCTTCTCATTGCTGCAGGACGCCGAGACCGGGCAGCGCGGCTATCTGCTGACAGGCAAGGCGAGCTATCTCGACCCCTATAATTCCGCCGTGACGGAAATTCCCGACGAAATCGCCGCGCTCGGCAAGATGCTCGCCGACAACGGGCGGCCGGGCGAGCCGATGGAGGCGCTGGAGGCGAGCGCGCGGGACAAGCTCGGCGAAATGCACCGAACGGTCGACCTTGCGCAGGGCGGCGACGTGGCGGGGGCGCTTGCGCTGGTTGAGGCTGGCAGCGGCAAAGCCTCGATGGATCGCATCCGCGATGCGGTCCAATCGTTGAAAGCGACCGAACAGCAGATCCTGAGCGCGGCGCAGGCCGAGTCGCTGCGCATCGTCTCCGTGGCGCGGACGCGGACGATTGTGGCGCTGGGCCTCGCGATTCTCCTTGGCGCGCTGATGATAAGAGACGCCCACCGGCTGCTGCAGGACGCGGTGAAGGCCAATGCGGCGCTGCAGGCGGCGAACCACAGGATCATGGATGAAATGCTGCAGAAGGAGCGCGTGGAGCACCAGTTGCGGCAATCGCAGAAGCTAGAGGCGATCGGGCAGCTGACCGGCGGCATCGCGCATGACTTCAATAACATGCTGGCTGTTGTCATCGGCAGCCTCAATCTCCTGAAGCGGCGGGCGGAGCGCGGCGACAAGGATTTCCTGAAATTCGCCGACAGCGCCCTCGAAGGCGCCGAGCGCGCCGCCGCGCTGACCCATCGCCTGCTCGCCTTCGCGCGTCAGCAGCCGCTTGCGCCGCAACCTGTGGACTGCAACAAATGCGTCGCCGGCATGTCGGATCTGCTCCGCCGCACGCTCGGCGAGTCGATCAGGATCGAGACCGTTCTCGCCGGCGGTCTGTGGCGCACCTTCGTCGATCCAAGCCAGCTCGAAGCCGCGATCCTCAATCTCGCGGTCAATGGCCGCGACGCCATGCCGGAGGGCGGCAAGCTGACCATCGAGACCGCCAACGCCGCGCTCGACGAGGCCTACGCCGCGGAGAACGCTGGCGCCCAGGCCGGCCAATATGCGCTGATCTGCGTCACCGATACGGGCGAGGGCATGATGCCGGAGGTGGCCGCCAAGGCGTTCGAGCCGTTCTTCACGACGAAAGGCGTCGGCAAGGGCACCGGCCTTGGCCTCAGCCAGGTGTTCGGCTTCGTCAGGCAGTCCGGCGGCCACATCAAAATCTATTCGGAGCCGGCGCAGGGGACCGCGATCAAGCTCTATCTGCCGCGTTTCTTCGGCGACGCCGCCGAGCCCGTGCGGGCGAGCGCCGCGGCCGCCGGGCCGGTCCCGTTGGGAAGCGCCGAGACGATCGTCCTCGTCGTCGAGGACGAGCCGCGCATGCGCGCGCTGACGCTCGAAGCTTTCCGCGATCTCGGCTATAGCGTGCTTGAGGCCGATGGTCCGGCGATGGCGCTGAAGATCATCGCCGAGCGTCCCGACATCAGCCTGCTGTTCACCGACGTCGTGATGCCCGACATGAGCGGCCGGCAATTGGCGGAGGAGGCGCTGCGCCAGCGCCCGGACCTTAGGGTCGTCTACACAACAGGATTCAGCCGCAACGCCGTCATCCACAATGGCGTGCTGGACAGCGACGTGAATTTTTTATCGAAGCCGTTCACCCTTGAGCAGCTCGCCCGCAAGGTGCGCGAGGCGTTGTCGCGGGGGACATAGGCGCGCAGCCGCGCCTATGTGGCCAGACGCCAAACGCGCGGCGGCCTCGATCCGGTTCAGGCTTCGGCCTTGTGCGCCGCCAGCGCGAGGCCGATGATCGAGGCGCCGCCGAAGGCGAGGTCGATGCCGACGATGAGGCCGACCGCCCACAAGGCCGTGCCCGGAAGGCCGGAAATGATGATGGCGGCGAGAATGAGATCGATGACCCCGTTGACCACGATCCAGCCCCAGCGGCCCGAAAGATCCTGGCGATATTCGAGCCCGAGCAGGATGGTGAGGATGCCGTCGACGAGGAAGTAGGCGATCAGCACGACGGTCAGGCTGAACAGGCCGACCAGCGGGTTGGCGATGAGGGCGAGGCCGGCGAGCACGGCGACCGCCGACGACAGCAGCGCCCACCAGAAGCCCGGCGCAGCGCGTTGCCGATAGGTGAAGATCAATCCGGAGACGCCGGCGAAGAGAAAGAGCCATCCGATGAAGAGCGTAGTCGCGACGCCCGCGACGAAAGGCGCGAGCACGGCGAGAAGGCCGAGGACGATCAGGATGACGCCCTCGGCGACATACCATTTCCAATGCGCGCCGATGGTTCTGGCGAGCCCTCCGCCGAGGCCGCCGCGGCCGAGCGGCGGAATCGAACTGGTCGCTGGCGAGTCAATCATATCGGTCTCCCGTGTTGATTCTGGTCAATTTCTTCTGACCATTCTACAGCGCGATGGTATCGGCGCAACCGCGATTCAGTAAAACATACGCAAATAATACAGCATCATGATGACGGCCGATTGATCAGCGTCAACGCATGCGCTAACCAACAGTTCTACGGAGGAAACAATCTTCCCTTTTCTTTTTACATTTCAAATCTTCAACATCGAGGAGGAAGCATGTACAGCAATATCCTTATCCCGACCGACGGCTCCGTCCTGTCCGGCGAGGCGCTGAGGCATGCCGTCGATCTGGCCAGGGCGATCGGCGCCAAGGTCACGGTCCTGACGGTGACCGCGCCGCTTCAGGTGTACAGCGCCGAGGTGGCGCTGATTGAGGAGCCGCCCGCCGATTTCGAGGCGCGCATCACCGAGCACGCGGAGCGGGTCCTCGCCGAGGCGGCGGCTGTGGCGAAGGCGGGCGGCGTCACGGTCGAGACCGTGAAGGTCGAGGCCGACAGGCCCTATGAGGCGATCATCGGGACGGCGAGCGCGAAAGGCTGCGACCTCATCGTCATGGCCTCGCATGGGCGCAAGGGTGTCGCCGCGCTCGTTCTCGGCAGCGAGACGCAGAAGGTGCTGACCCATTGCAAGGTCCCGGTGCTGGTGCATCGCTGAGGCGGGCGGGATGGTTTAGGCCGCCGCGGCGTCATTCCGGCAATCGCTCGCCCTTCGTCTCGATGGCGAAAGGAATGATGAGGAGGCCGACGCCAAAGGCGATGGCGGTCAGGGCGACGGGAACGCCAAGGGTTCCCATGTGCAGGACCGTCGCCGCGAGCAGGAAATTGACGCCGGCGCCGATGAAGCGGCCGACGGAGGTCGCGAAGGCGAACGCCGTCGCGCGGATGCGCGTCTCATACTGTTCGGGCAGCCAGAGACTGAACATCGCGAAATTGCCGCCGGCGAAGCCGAGGAAGAACAGGATGGCGATGAAGGGCGCGAGGCCCTTGTCGAGATAGAAGGCCCAGCCGAAGGCGAGCGGGATCGCGACCATCATGCCGGCGAAGTAGAGGGCGAGCGTCGGCTTGCGGCCGAAACGCTCGGCGAGCGCGGGCAGGGTTATGCAGCCAAGGATCGTGCCGATCGACAATATCGCCGTGCCGATCGAAGCCATCCGGGCGGCCGCCGGCGCATCCATTCCGGCCTTGCGCGCGAGCGTCGTGATCGCCGCCGGCTCATAGACGGCGGCCGCCCAAAGACCAATGATCGCGACCGTCAGCAAGGCCGAGTTGACGAGCGTGCGTTTGCGATAGACCGGGCCGAAGATCTCGCGCAGGGGATTCGCCCGCTTGACCTCGTTTTCATGCGCCGTCCAGCGTTCCGGCTCCTTCACCTTCGACAGAATGAAGAGCGAAACGATGACCGGCGCAAGGCCGCAAAGGAACATGGCGCGCCAGCCGAAATGCGCCCCGACGGTGTAATTTAGCGCGGCGGCGAGGAAAAAACCGGAGTAATAGCCGGTCTGGAGATAGCCGGCGCCCATCTTGCGCCGATCTTCGGGCCACGCTTCGGCGACATAAGTGCCGGCCATCGCCCATTCTCCGCCGATGCCGATCCCGGCGAGAAAACGGAAAAGTCCCAATTGCCAGGCGTCCTGAGCAAAGGCGGCGGCCCCGGTGAAGACGGAGTAAACCAGAATCGTCGCGGCGAGCGATTTGGCGCGCCCGAAGCGATCGGCGATCGGCCCCCAGACGAAGGAGCAGCCCCAGCCGACGAGAAAGAGCGCAAACAGAATCGAGCCGGTGAAGCCGATATTGGCCGGCGTCGCCGCGATGCCGGACTTTGGCAGCAATTCGGTCAGGGCCGGCGCAAGAACGAGGGCGTAAATGACCGAATCCATGCCATCGAGCGTCCACCCCGCCCAGGCGGCCCAAAATCCCAGAATTTGCTGCCTGTTCAGCCGGGTTTTCGTCTTGGCCCCGGCCTCGACCGTCGGAATCGCGTGAGCCATTTCCTGCTCCTGCCTCGACCGCTGAACCCTCCTGCGAGAGGCGCGCGCCGACGCGTATGCATATCACAAATTAACCCGGAAAACGCCGCGAGGGCTGCTCCGCCGATTCGATCAATATTGATCGCCGTTGCGCAGCTTTCTGGCCAGCTCGATGTTTTGCGCTGCGCAGATCGCCTATAAGGGCGCCGAGACGCCGTCGCGCGTCGGCGGAGGCCCCACGTTGACCCTCGTTCTCGCCTTCCTCGCGGGCGTGGTGAGCATCCTCAGTCCCTGCGTGCTGCCGCTGGCCCCGATCGTCATCGCCGGGGCGGCGGCGCAGGATCGGCGCGGGCCTATCGCGCTGGCCTTGGGCCTTGCGCTGACCTTCGGCATCGCCGGCGGGTTCATCGCCTCCTTCGGCGTCGAACTTGGCGCGACGGCCGCGGTCCACTCCGTCGCGGCCGCGATCATGATAGCCGTCGGCCTCGTCATGCTGGTCCCGGCCTTCAGCCTTGCGTCCGAGCGCGCGCTGGCGCCGCTGACGCGCTGGAGCGACGTTCTTTCCAGGCGGCTTCCGGCGGCCGGACTGCTGGGGTCCTTCGCCGCGGGAATCGTGCTCGCTTTCGCTTGGGCGCCCTGTGTCGGTCCGACGCTGGGCGCGGCCTTCGCGCTCGCCGCTTCCGGCGGATCGCTGGCGGCGGCGATGGCGACGATGTTCGTCTTTGCGCTCGGCGCGGCGCTCGCGTTGCTCGCGGCGGGCTTTGGTCTCGGCAAGCTCGCGCGGGGGCGTGGGCTCGCCCAGCGGGCGCGGTTCGGCCGGGCGGCGCTCGCCATCGTCCTCATTGCGGCGGGCGGCGCGATCTTGACCGGGCTCGACCGCAAATTCGAGGCGGCGGCGGTCGCGGCGAGCCCGGACTGGCTCATCGCGCTGACGACGCGGATCTGAAGTCGCGGAAACCCGCGCGGGCCGCCGCGCGTTCTTTTGGCGACCCCTTCGTGGGATCAGGTCGATGAGCCAGCAGATGGACGACGCGAAGAAATGGCCGGTCCTGAGCCCGCTCCGCACCGGAATCCTCGGCCGCTGCCCGCGCTGCGGCAAGGGGCGGCTTTTCCAGAGCTTTCTTGAGCTGCGGCCCGCGTGCGAAGTCTGCGGCCTTGATTACTCTTTCGCGGATCCCGCCGACGGCCCGGCTTTCTTCGTCATGTGCTTTTTCTGCATTCCGGCTGTTTTCTTCGCGGTCTGGCTCGATTACGCCTATGCGCCGCCGCTCTGGGTGCATCTTGTGACGAGCCTGCCGGTGCTTTTGATCTCCTGCATTCTACCGCTTCGGCCCCTCAAAGGCTGGCTCGTCGCGAGCCAATATGTCTACAAGGCCGAGGAAGGCCGCTTCGAGAAATCGAGCGACGACGGCGACAGTCCGGCTTGAGTTCGCTTAGTCCGAGCGCTTCCGATTTTCAGCCAGCGCGGCAAAATGGTTCAGGAGCCATCGCCCGGCGGGCCCGGGCGGGCGGGCGCGATGGTAGGCGGAGCAGAGCGGCAGCGTCACCGCTTCGCTGGCGCCGTCGTCCGCCAGAATGTCGATCCGGCGTAAACGCCCGGCCGCAAGATCCTCCTCGACAAGATGCGCGGGCAGACCGCCCCAGCCGAGCCCCGCCTTCAGCATGGCGTGTTTGGCGCCAAGATCGGCCAGCCGCCACGTCTTCGGCGAGAAGACCCCATAGTCGCGGCTGCCCGAGAGGCCGGAGCGGTCGGAAAGCACGAGCTGCACATGTTGGCGCAGCTCCTCTTTGTGAACCGGGCGCCTGAGCGCGCCAAGCGGATGATCGGGCGCGGCGACCGGAATCATCCGGATCTCCATCAGCTTTTGCCGTTGCAGGGCCTCGAAATCGCTGTTGAATTCGAGCAGCAGGCCGATCGCGCAGGTCTCGTTCAGCAGCAATTCCGTCGCCGACCCCAGCGTCTCGACATAGATGCGCGGCGGCGCCGAGGGAAAGCGCGCGCTGAAAAGCCGTAGCGCGTCGACGAGCGCGCACATCGGGAACATGGCGTCGACGACGAGCCGCAATTCGGGCTCGACGCCGGCGGTGATGCCTTCGGCGTGATTGCGCAGCGCCTGCATTTCTTCAGTGATCAGCCGCGCGCGGGGCAACAGCGTCCGCCCCGCTTCGGTGAGGGCCGGTCGGTAGGCCGCGCGGTCGAACAGCGCGACGCCGAGTTGCTCCTCGAGCCGCTGCACCGCATAGGTGATCGCCGATTGGGCGCGGTTCAGCCGCCGCGCGGCGCCGGAAAAGCTGCCTTCCTCGACGACCGCCAGCATGACCTGCAATTGATCGAATGTGGGAGCGGGCGCGGACATTATCTAACTTTCAGATGAAGGCGATCAAATCTTTATCAGTTTTTCTGGCGAAAGAATGCCGTTAAGTCTCTCGGCTAACCGCGGCGCAGTGTCGCCGAACTCACAGCGAGCAAAACGTCATGTTCCAGAAACTGTTTCCCGGCCTTCTCGGCGCCGTCCTTCTGATCTCGCCGCTCACCGCGTTGATCGCGCAGGCGGAGCCGCAGGCCAAGCCGCAATCCGAGCCAGCGGGCAAAACCGGCCCCGCCGCTGTCGAGGCTGGCGCCTATGCCGTCGAACCCGTCCATACGCGCGTCCTGTTCAGCGTGTCGCATATGGGCTTCACGACCTGGTACGGCGAATTCACCAATGTCTCGGGCACGCTCGATCTCGACCCCAAAACGCCGGAAAAGAGCGCCGTCGAAATCCACATTCCGGTCAATACCGTCACGACCACCAACGCCAAGCTCGACGGCGAATTGAAGAGCGGCCAATGGTTCGACGCCGCGCAATATCCGGACATTGCGTTCAAGTCGGTCAAGGTCGTCGCAACCGGCAAGCGAACCGGCAAGCTCACCGGCGATCTGACCTTCCACGGCGTCACAAAGCCGGTGACCCTCACCGTCAAGTTCAACGATGCGGGCGTCAATCCGCTGGACAAGAAATATACGGTCGGCTTTAACGCGACGGGTTCGATTCTGCGCAGCGACTTCGGCGTCAAGACCTATGTGCCGCTGATCGGCGACAAGGTCGATCTCATCATCAGCGCCGGTTTCGAGCGGCAGGAGCAGCAAGAGCAGCCGGCGGCTGACGCCGGCGCCGCAAAATAGGATAGGCTGATCGCATGGCCGCACGTTTGCCCGTCTGGTACATTCCGCATGGCGGCGGACCGTGTTTCTTCATGGACCCGCCGGCCGGCGCGCCAAACGCCTGGAAGGGCATGGAGGCGTATTTGCGCGGGATTCCCGCCGCCGTCGGCGCAAGGCCCCGCGCGATCCTCGTCATCTCCGCCCACTGGCGCGAAAGCCGCCCGACAGTCGCCGGCGCCGCCGCGCCGGCGCTAATCTACGACTATCGGGGCTTTCCGCCGCATACCTATCAGCTGAAATATCCGGCGCCGGGCGATCCTGCGCTCGCCGCCGAGGTCGTGCGGCGGCTGGGCGATGCGGGCATCGAGGCCGGCGTCGATGGCGCGCGCGGGTTCGATCACGGCGTCTTCATCCCGCTCATGCTGCTTTACCCGCAGGCCGATATCCCGGTCGTGCAGCTCTCGCTGATCGAATCGCTCGATCCGGCGCGCCACATCGCCGTCGGCCGCGCGCTTCAGCCCCTGCGCGATGAAGGCGTGCTGATCCTCGCCACCGGCATGAGCTTCCACAATCTGCAGAATTTCTACGGCGCCGACGCGCGGGTGTTGAGCGTCGCCGAGAAATTCGACGCCTGGCTGACGGGCGCTGCGACGGCGGCGGATCCGTCCGTCCGCGCGGCGGCCCTGGAGCAGTGGGAGCAGGCGACGGGCGCGCGCTTCAGCCATCCTTTTGAGGATCACCTCATTCCGCTGATGGTCGCGGCCGGCGCCGCCGGAGAAGATCGCGGCGTCCGGGATTACAGCGACCACGTGTTTGGCGTTCCGGTGTCGGGCTATCGCTTCGGTTGAGCGCGTGGACCTTTGCGCCTGTCTCGCGCGTTATCCTGTCTGGAGTTAGCGGCGCAGGAGGCAGCCATGAGGAAACGGGGATCGGCCGCCTGGCAAGGCGGCATCAAGGACGGCATAGGCTCGATCTCGACCGAGAGCGGCGCGCTGAAGGCCTATCCTTACGGCTTCGCCAGCCGCTTCGAGGGGAAGCCCGGCACAAATCCCGAAGAGCTGATCGGCGCCGCGCACGCCGGCTGCTTCACCATGGCGCTGTCGCTGATCCTCGGCGAGGCCGGCCTTAAAGCCGAGCAGCTCGATACCAGCGCCGACGTCACGCTTGAAAAGGACGGCGAGGGCTATTCCATCACCCATGTGCATCTGACCTTGCGCGGAAAGGTCCCCGGCGCCGATGAGGCGACGTTCCTCCAACTCGCCAGCAAGGCGAAGCTCGGCTGTCCGGTGTCGAAGCTGTTGAAAGCCGAGATCACGCTCGACGCCGCGCTGGCGTGACGGAGCCTGGGCGAAGCCTCAATCCGAAGCGGAATGCGCCTCGATGTAGCTGCCGATCGCGCTTGCGGCGTTGAGCATATGCGCCCGCATCCGGCGCGAGGCTTCCTCGCCGTCGCCCTGTGCGATGGCCACCATGATGCCCCCATGCTCCTCGCGCGAACGAGCGATGCGGTCGGACTGGCGTAACTGCGTGCGCCGGAACGATTTCAACCGAGCGCGGATCGCCACCGCCTGCTCGGCCATGAAGCCGTTATGCGTCGCGTTGTAGATCGCCTCATGGAAATTTGTGTTGAACGCGTCATAGGCGTCGATGTCGCCGCGCTCGACGAGCGCGCGCGACGATTCATGGAGGTCGAGCAGATGGCTGCGTTCGAGCGGCGTAATGCGATAGGTCGCGAGTCTCACGCACATCGCCTCGATCTCGGCGGTGGTCTCGAACATGTCCATGATCTGCGCGGGCGTGAGGCGCGTGACGATGACGCCGCGGCGCGGGCGCATGTCGACAAGGCCGCTCACCGACAGTTGCCGTAGAGCCTCGCGCACGGGCGTCCGCGAGGCGCCGAAACGGTTCGCCAGATCCTGCTCGTCGAGAGCCGCGCCCGCGGGCAGGCTGCCCGAGGCGATTTCGTCGGTCAGCGCATTGCGGATCTGGTCCGAGAGCAGACCCTGGTCTGCGCCGACGACCCGCAATGCCGGTTTTACGCCCTTGGCCATGTTCATCCCGTGACGGAGCGGACCGCCAGAAAGAGAATCGACGGGCCGACGAGGCAACCGATGCCGGTATGGAAGGTCGCCGTCAAGGCGCCATAGGGGACGAGCTTGGGGTCGGTCGCGGCGAGGCCGCCGGCGACGCCGCTGACCGTGCCCATGAGGCCGCCGAAGGCCATCGCGGAGCGCGGATTGTCGAGTCCGACGAATCTTGCGAGCATCGGCGTCGTCACCATGATGAGAACCGCCTTCAGCACGCCGGTCGCGATCGAAAGCGCCATCACCGTCGAATTCGCGCCAAGCGCCGCGCCGGTGACCGGCCCGACGATATAGGTGATCGCGCCGGCGCCGATCGTCGTGATGCTCACCGCATCCCGATAGCCGAAAGCGAGGGCGGCGGTGACGCCGATGATGAAGGGAAGGACCGTGCCGATGGCGAGCGCGAAGACGCCGAGCAGGCCGGCCTTCTTCGCCTCGACGACATCGACCTCGAAAGCGGTGGCGACGATCGCGAAGTCGCGCAGCATGGCGCCGCCGAGAAGGCCGATGCCGGCGAAGACCGGGATGTCGGCGAGGCCCTTCTGTCCGCCGCTGACGATGCCGCCGATGTAGGCGAGCACGAGGCCGGCGACGATGGCGATGGCCGAGCCGTGCACGCGACCGGCGGTCAGCCGCTTCGAAATCACGAGCGAGATCCACATCACGACGCCGATAACGGCGAAAGCGGCGACGAGGCTCTGCTCGATGAAGAGGTGCTGGATCATGTGCATCATGGGAGTCACGCCTTTCTGGCCGAAGGGTGGGGCGCGGCACCCGGGATGAGATCGCCGGAAATAATGTCGCCGCCGCGCTCGACCTCCGCTTCGTCATGGACGTCCGACGGCCGCTCGCGGCCGATGCGTCCGAGCAGCGCGGTCGCGAGGAAGCAGGCGGTCACCGTGACGACCGCGGTGACGAGCACAAGCGGGCCGCCGCGAAGCGCGGCCACCACATTCTGCTGCGCCGCCATGGCGACGACGATCGGGATATACATGGTGCCCCAGAATTCGACGCCGAGCTTGACGCCATGAGACAGCGCGCCTGACTTTTGCAGCCAGACCCGGGCGGCGATGAGCAGCATCATGGCGAGACCGACGCCGCCGACATTCGCCTTGACGCCGAGAACGACGCCAAGAAGATCGCCGAGAAACACCCCGACAAGGGTGCAGATCGAGAGCAGGGCGACGCCGAAAATCGTCATGCTCCAGCCCTCCCCGCGACGGCCAGGCGCAAGGCGCCGCTTACGAGACAATGCCTCATGTTTAGCGTTCCTCCTGCAAAAGCGCCGCTCTTGTTGGCGGCGACGCAAGTATACGTATCGGCGATAAAAAGGCAATCATGTATACGTAACTCAGAAAAACAAATTTTATGCCGCGGCCGCATCCCGGCCTTCGACGCCGCGCTCACGCTTCGCTGGAGCGGCCTACGTAATGTATGCGATTGGCCGTCTATAAGCTATATATGATTGTTTATTATCGCTAATTTCAATGAATTGACACGTTGTGTCCAAGCCTCGATAAAGACAAGGCTCCGTTTCCGTGATTGGCGCTGGCGCCGTCAAACGAAATTTGTTGACGCGCAGATTGTATACGCAATATTGTAATTGATCGATTTTCGTATACAAAGCTCGCGGAGGCGGACGCCGGCGGTCGACATCGCGGCGCCGGCCCCGCGGAAAATCACGGAGTCGCCTCGCTCGCGCGGGCGGCGTATCCTTCAATTCACGGAGGGCGGGCGAATGGGGCAGTGGGACGCCGGGCGGGCGGCGCAAGGCGAGCGTCTCGCGGCGGGCGCGGCGCTGGCGACGGGCAAGGCCGTTCCGCGCGACCATGTGGTTGCATTGCTGGAGGCGGTGATCCGGCCCTTCGACCGCGTCTGCCTCGAAGGCGACAACCAGAAACAGGCCGACCTCCTCGCCGCCGCGCTCGCCGCAGTCGATCCCGGCAAGATCCATGACCTTCATATGGTGCAGTCGGGCGTCGTCCTGCCGGAGCATCTCGACGTCTTCGAATCGGGCGTCGCCAGGCGGCTTGATTACGCCTATTCCGGTCCGCAGGCCGGCCGCATCGCAAAGATGCTGTTCGGCGGCAGGATCGAGCTCGGCGCCGTCCACACTTATCTCGAACTCTTCGCCCGCTACTTCATCGATCTCACGCCCAATGTCGCTTTGATCGCCGCCGTCAGCGCCGACCGCGACGGCAATCTCTACACGGGACCTAACACCGAGGATACGCCAACGGTGGTCGAGGCGACCGCCTTCAAGAGCGGCGTCGTCATCGCGCAGGTGGGCGCCATCGTCGACAGGGTTCCGCGCGTCGATATCCCCGGCGATCGCGTGCATTTCATCGTTGACGCCGGCAAGCCCTTCTATGTCGAGCCGCTGTTCACGCGCGATCCCGGCGCCATCACCGAGACGCAAATTCTCACCGCCATGCTGGCGATCAAGGGCATTTACGCGCCCTATGGCGTGAAGCGGCTCAATCATGGCATCGGCTTCAATACGGCGGCGATCGAACTGCTGCTCCCGACCTTCGCCGAACGCCTCGGCCTCAAGGGCAAGATCGCGACGCGCTTCGCCCTGAACCCGCATCCGACGCTGATCCCGGCGATTGAATCGGGGTGGGTCGAGCAGATCCATTGCTTCGGCTCGGAAGTCGGCATGGACGGCTACATCGAGGCGCGCTCTGATATTTTCTTCACCGGTCCGGACGGCTCGCTGCGCTCCAACCGCGCCTTCTGCCAGACGGCCGGGCTTTACGCATGTGACATGTTCATCGGCTCGACGCTCCAGATCGATCTTGACGGCAACAGCTCGACGGTGACGACCTCGCGCATCGCAGGCTTTGGCGGCGCGCCGAACATGGGGTCCGACGCGCGGGGCCGGCGCCATCCGAGCGAGCCGTGGCTCAAGGCGGGGCGGGAGGCCGACCCTGACGGCGCGCCGGCGCTGCGGCGCGGGCGAAAACTCGTCGTGCAGATCGGCGAGACGTTTGGAGAGGGAAACGCGCCAACCTTCGTCGAAAAGCTCGACGCTCTTGCGCTAGCCGAAAAGCTTAAACTCGATCTCGCGCCGGTGATGATCTACGCCGACGATGTAACTCATATCGTCACCGAGGAAGGCCTCGCCAATCTGCTGCTTTGCCGCGACAGGGACGAGCGCGAGCAGGCCGTGCGCGGCGTCGCCGGCTATACGGAGGTCGGTCGCGGGCGCGACCGAAAAATGGTGCAGCGCCTGCGCGAGCGCGGCGTCATCAAGCGCCCGGAAGACCTTGGCGTCGATGTGCTCGACGCCGACCGCAGCCTGCTCGCCGCGCGGTCGATCAAGGATCTCGTGCGCTGGTCCGGCGGCCTCTACAAGCCGCCGTCGAAATTCCGCAACTGGTGAGTCGCATGGAAAAACTGACATTCCGTCATACAACAGCAAAAGCCGCTGCCGGAACGAAGCGCGAGGCGATCGTCGGCGTCGTCGCCTCCGGCAACCTCGAAGTGCTGGTCGAGCGCGTGCTGCCGGAGCGCGATTGCGAGGTCGACATCGCGACCGCCGCGCATGGCTTCGGCGCGGTGTGGTCGGCGGTCGTCGCCGATTTCGTCGAGCGCTATTCGCCGGGGGGCCTGCGCCTCTCGATCAATGATGGCGGCGCGCGGCCGGACACGGTCGCGCTGCGCCTCGCGCAGGGGGTGCGGACGATCGAGGAGTTGGGGGATTGAGCGGCGCGGCGAAGGACCATCCGGCGTCGCCTGGCTTGCAGGCGAGCTGGTACGAGGCGAGCGCGCGCGCGCGCATCGCAGGGCTGCTCGATCCCGGCAGTTTCGAGGAATTCATCGGCCCCGCCGCGCGGGAGGCGAGCCCGCATCTCGACATCTTCGACCTGCCGAAGCAATTCGACGACGGCATGATCGTCGGGCGGGGTATGCTTGACGGGAAGTGCGTCCTTGTGGCCGCGCAGGAAGGCCGCTTCATGGGCGGCGCCTTCGGTGAAGTGCATGGCGCAAAGCTCACTGGAATCTTGCGCGGCGCCCTGGCGGCGCGCGACAGGATCGAGGCCGTGCTGATCCTGTTCGACACCGGCGGCGTCAGGCTGCAGGAGGCCAACGCCGGCGAATTGGCCATCGCCGAGATCATGCGCGCGATGCTTGACTTCCGCGCCGCGGGCGGGCGCGTCATCGGGCTGATCGGCGGGCGCGCCGGCTGCTATGGCGGCGGCGGGCTGATTTCCGCCTGTTGTAGCGGCCTTGTCGTTTCGGAGCAGGGCCGCATCAGCGTTTCGGGCCCGGAAGTCATCGAGACCAACAAGGGCGTCGAGGAATTCGACTCGAAGGATCGCGCGCTGGTGTGGCGGACCATGGGCGGCAAGGCGCGCCGTCTGCTTGGCCTCGCCGACGCCTTCGCCGACGATGCGATGGCGAGCTTTCGCGCGGCGGCGCTGGCGCTGATCGAGACCGCCAAGAGCCGGGAAATCGGCTTCGATCTTGCCGCTATGCAGGCCGAGCAGGCCCGTCTCGAACGGCGCCTTGAACGCTTCGGCGCCTGCGCGGACGCGCGTGAGATCTGGGCGGCGCTTGGCGTCAACGCGCCCGAAGAGATCCCCGATCTCGACGCCGCCGCTTTCGTTGAGATCGCCGACGCGCGCGCGGAGAAAAGCCATGACGCTCGATGAAATTCTGGCATCGCTGTTTCCCGGCGGCCATGATGTCGGGGTCGATGATGCGGGCCTCATCTCGGGGTCGGGTCCGTTTGAGGACGGGCGCGCAAGCGTCATCGGCGTCGCCAACAGGGCGCCGCTCGGCGTCGAGGGCGCCGCTAAACTCGCGGGCAAGGTGATGGCCGTCATCGTGGCGGGGCGCAAAGATCCCCTGCTTGTTCTCGTCGACAGCGACAGCCAGCGCATGAGCAAGCGCGACGAGATGCTGGGCCTTTCCGAATATCTCGCGCATCTCTCGAAGTGCCTGATCCTCGCCGACATGCGCGGCATTCCGACGATCGGCCTCCTTTACGGCCACACGGCGGCGGGCGCCTTCATCGCCACCGCGCTTTCGACGCGCATCCTCGTCGCGCTGCCGGGCGCCGACCCCGAGGTGATGGATCTGCCCTCGATGTCCCGCGTAACGAAACTCTCCATCGATGTGTTGAAGGAGAAGGCGAAATCGACGCCCGTATTTGCGCCGGGGCTCGAAAATCTCGCGCAGACCGGCGCGGTGCTGGAGAGCTGGGATCCGCAGAAATCATTGGCCGCGCAATTGTCGGCGCTGCTAGCGCGGGCGGCGGAGACGGGCGATCGCCGCGATGTCCTTGGGGAGGCGCGGGGAGGGCGCCCGAAGGCGGCGGAGATCAGCTCGCGAGTGCAGGAACTAGCGCGTGGAGAAGCTGGCGGCGGCGCATGACTGATCTTGCCTCTTGGGGGACGGCCTCAGCGCCGGCGCGGCACGCGCTGCTGCGCGTCGAGCCCGCGGCCTACGCCTCGATGCTCGCGGGCCGACCTGACCTTGCCAGCGAGGCGCTTCTCGCCGATTGGGCGGCGCTTGGGCGCCCGCTCATCGCCCGCCGGCGGACCTCATGCGATGACGCCGGGTGCGTCGCCGCGGCGATTGCGCTGCCGCCCTCGCATGGCAAGAAGCGCATCGCCTTGCAGCTCGATCCGGGCGCCATTCGGGCGGTCGCGCCGCCGCCTTTGCTTCAGGACGCCGCCCACGCGGCGCCCGCCGGATGGCGCGCGGCGATCGCGGCTATCGTCGATCTTTGCGAGCATTCCGGAGTCGAGGCCCGCGTCTTCGGCGCGCTGGCCTGGTCGAGCCTCACGGGCCTTGAATATCTCAGCGCCTCATCCGACCTCGATCTACTCGTCGCGGTGGATGAGGATGCGGACGTCGCCGCGCTGCTCCACGGGCTGGCGCGGATCGAGGCGACGGCGCCGATGCGCCTCGACGGCGAGATCGTCCGGCTCGGTTTGGCGGCGAACTGGCGCGAACTCAATGCGGGCAGCAGAGAGGTTCTGGTCAAGACCATTGACGGCGTCCTCATGCGTCCGCGTGGGGTCATGTTCCCGTGCAGCGTCTCATGCGCGTGAGCGCCGCCACGGCTCTATGTTTCGCGCCGGCCCGCACGCTCTCAGCGGATGCGATCGGCGCCCTGGCCACGTCGTGCCTGCGCCGGGAAGTCGAAACCTGGCCAAAACCCGGCCTCGTAAGCTACGTCGACAATGGCAGCCACGCCGACATGGACGCCGCCATGCTTCGCCGCAGCGCGGGGGTGCTGCAACCCTTCTTCGCGGCACTCGCGGCGGCGGGCGCCGAGGGCGCTTCAATGGGACGCCTGCGCGCCATCGGGATCGCGGCCGAGGCCGAAATGCTGTCCGCGACCGGCGGCGTCAACACGCATCGCGGCGCGATCTTCGGCCTTGGCCTGCTCTGCGCCGCCGCCGGCCTTGAAGACCCGGGCGGCGAGACGCTTGGCGCTTCCGTCCGCCGCCGCTTCGGGCACGCGATCGCCGAGGGTCCAGTCCCGCCGCACAGCCACGGGGCTAGGGCCGGGCGCCTCTATGGCGCACGCGGCGCGCGGGGCGAGGCGGCGGGGGGATTTCCGAGCGTCTATGATATCGGCGCGCCGGCCTTGGCCGAGGGGCGAAGGCTTGCGCCGGACGATCCCGAAGCCCCCCGCGTGCAGGCGATTTTCGCGCTGATCGCGGCGGTCACGGACACCAACATTCTCCATCGTGGCGGCGCGGAGGGGCTTGCTTTCGCGCGGGCGCGCGCCAAAGCATTTTTGCAACGCGGCGGCGTCGGCGCGCCGGACTGGCGCGCGGTGGGCGCGCGCATCCATGCCGAATTCGTCGCGCGTCGCCTCAGCCCCGGCGGCTCGGCGGATCTTCTGGCCATGAGCCTTTTCGTTCATGAGTTCGAGAATTTAATATGACGTTCGCCATCCTTTGCTCCGGCCAGGGCGCGCAGCATAGGGATATGTTCGCTCTGACGGCGCAGGCGCCGGAGGCGGCGGGCGTATTCGCGGCGGCGGCGCGGGCGCTTGGGGCCGATCCGCGCGACTTCGTTCGCACGCGCGATGAGGCCGCCCTTCACGCCAATGCGGTAGGTCAGACTCTCTGCGTGACGCAGGCGCTCGCGGGCTTTGCGGCGCTGAATCTCGCGCCCGCGACGCGGCTGACGATCGCAGGCTACAGCATCGGCGAACTGGCGGCGTGGGGCTGCGCGGGGTTGTTTTCGCCGCAGGCGACGATCGAACTCGCGCGCGAGCGCGCCGCGCTGATGGATGCGGCGAGCGGCCCCGATGACGGCCTCGCCTTTGTGCGCGGGTTTGGCCGCGACGCCGTCGACGAGCTTTGCGCGCGCCACGCCGCGGCGATCGCCATCGTCAATCCGGGCGCGGTTTTCGTACTCGGCGGCGCGCGGGAAAATTTGCGTGCGCTCTGCGCGGAAGCCTTGCGCCTCGGCGCCGCCAACGCCGCGCCGCTGAAGGTCAATGTCGCCGCGCACACGCCGCGGCTCGCGGGGGCTAGCGCGTCGTTCCGCAAGGCTTTGGCGGCGCAGAGCGTGGGCTCTCGCGCGGCGGGCGTGCGCCTCGTCAGCGGCGTCGACGCGGGGTTCGTGCAAGGCGTCGAGGCCGGGCTCGACAAGCTTGCCGCGCAGATTTCCCAAACCATCGACTGGGCCGGGTGCCTTGACGCCTGCGTCGAGGCGGGCGCGACAGCCTTCCTTGAACTGGGCCCCGGCCGGGCGCTGGCGGCGATGGTCGAAGCCGCCTATCCCGGCGTCCGCGCGCGAAGCCTTGAGGATTTCCGCGGCATCGAGGGCGCGAGGGACTGGCTCGCGCAGTCGGCGCGCTGACGCCGGCGCACAACATTTGTTGATTGGCCGGCTGGCCGGCTGGTTCGGCCTCGCCAATGAGCCAAAAATGCATTAAATACCAGCGGCGTATTTCATGCGCGGACGGCGAAATCGCCGGGATGAACTGGAGGCGACGACAATGCGGGCATCTCTTGCGCGGCGCAGCGTTCTTGCGGCGGGCGTGGCGCTCGCCGCGCTGATCGCCTCGCCCATGGTTCGCGCCGCGCCGGGCGACGATCCGGCCGAGCGCGAGGCGCGCTGGCAGGACCTCGCGCATGCCGTGTTCGGCGACCGCGCGACCCAGCCCGGCGACGCCGTGATCCAGCTTGACGCGCCGATCCGCGCCGAGGATGCGGCGCTGGTGCCGATGACCATCACGCTCGCCGGCGCGCCCGACGGCAAGCCGATCACAGGTATGTATCTCATCATCGACGACAATCCCTCGCCGGTCGCCGCGCATTTCACCTTCGGACCCGCCGCCGATCCGCGCGAAATCAAGCTGCGCGTGCGCATCAACTCCTACACCAACGTCCACGCCATCGCCGAGACGGCGGACGGCGCGCTCTATCAGACGGTGAAATTCGTCAAGGCGGCGGGCGGCTGCTCGGCGCCGATGGGCATGACCGACGAAGAGGCGATGAAGGGCATGGGCGACATGCGGCTGAAGTTCGCCGAGGGCGCCGCGCCGGGCAAGTCGTCGCAGGCGACGCTGATGGTGCGCCATCCCAATTTCAACGGCATGCAGATGAATCAGGTGACGCGCTTCTACACCCCGGCGCGCTATATCCAGACAATCAGCATGACGACGGGCGACCAGAAAGTGTTCGACCTTGCGAGCGATATTTCGCTCGCCAGCAATCCGGTGATCGGCTTCGGCCTCGTGCCGCAGGGCGACGTCAAGGTCGCCGTCTCCGACAGCGAAAAGGGCCATTGGGAACAAACCTTCTCGGGCCCGCAGCTGAGCAATTGACGGCTTTGATGCGCCATTTCGCTGCGATCGCGTTGGGCCTCGCGCTCATCGGCGCGACTCCGGGCCAGGTGCCGGAGCCCGACGGGCTGTGGCAGGGGCCGATGCGCGGCTATACGCCGAATACGGTCGCGGGCGGAACCGTGCTCGACACGGCCGGCCTCGCCAAACTGCTCGACGCGGAGAAGCCCGTGTTGATCGACGTCTCGCTCGCCGACGTGAAGCCGCCTTCGATGGCGCCGGGGACGCCCTGGCTGCCGCTGCATCGCTCAATTCCCGGCGCGGTCTGGCTGCCGGGCGCGGGCGCGGGCAGCGCCGACCCGCAATTTTCGGAACGCTTCAAGGGTCGCATCGCGGAGTTGACGGGCGGCGATGCGGGGCGGGCGGTCGTTACCTTCTGCCACCCCGAATGCTGGGGCAGCTGGAACGCCGCCAAACGGCTCGTTGGCCTTGGCTACGCCCACGTCTATTGGTACCCGGAGGGCATGGAGGGCTGGCAGGCCGACCATGAGGTGGCGGCCGTCAAGGCCGATCCCGCCTGGGCGGCGGAGAACCCGCCCGACAAATAGCAGGGACCGGCGCCGGAGCGAGGTCGCTTCGGATTTGCGAAATTCCCGCCGGGTGTGCTGGAGGATGCCGCCATGCTGAGCCGCCGCGCCCTGCCGCTCGCCGTCTGCGCCGCCCTCTTCAGCGCGACTTCGCTGCTGGCGGGCGGGCCGCCGGCGCCTTTCGACGAGAAGGCCTTCGCGGCGGCGCAGGTGGCGGGCAAGCCGATCCTCATTCACATCGCCGCGCCCTGGTGTCCGGCCTGCAAGGCGCAAAAGCCGATCATCGAGAAGCTGCGGCTCGATCCGCGCTTCAAGGATCTCGAAATCTTCACCATCGATTTCGACACGCAGAAGGATCTGATGATTCGCTTCGGCGCCAATCTGCAAAGCACGCTCATTTGCTTCAAGGGCGCGAAAGAGACCGGCCGCTCGATCGGCGAGACGCAGGAAGAGTGGATCGAGGCGCTGCTCGAAAAGACGCTGTGAGAAGGCGCCCTGTCACCACGTCACGCGCAATCCGACCGAGCCCTGTTGCGAATTGGCGTTGCCCCGGAACTCGCCCGTATATCTGGCGAACAGGGCGACGTTCTCGGTTTGCCAAACCGCCAGATTGACGCCGATGACGGCGGCGTCCCGGCCGGGATTGGCGGCGGCGATCGCAAAGGGCTGGTCGAGCAGCGCCGCCTGCGTCGTCAGCGCCTGATTTCCGAAATCATCCGTCCACGACAGTTTGACCTGCAGCATGTAGGTGGTGAGGTCGCAGTGGAGCAGCGTTGTGGCCCATACGCCGACTTCGCTGGTGAGCCTGTTGAACGTCTGGGACGGAAAGTTGAGGCCGAAGTCGGTCGACTCGGTGAAGGCCCTGCGATTGAAGCTCTCGCCGGTCAGCCCGACGAAGGGCTTCAAACTCGCGCCCGCGAACTCGAACAGATAGCCGGCGTCGCCGGCGGCCAGCGCGCCCCAGCCGCTGAGCGATCCTGCGGCGGTGACCGCCTCGCCGGGGAAGGCGATCGTGCGCGTGGAGTCGACCGTGGAGGGACCTGCGGCCAGCCTTGCGTCGAAGACCAGCGGGCCGGGCGTCCAGGTTGCGTAGAGCGCGCCGGCGTAAGTGTTCGCCGTTGCGTCCGTATCGGCGCTGCTCACGCCGGTGCGCGTGTAGCCCAACGCGCCGCCCGCCAGAAAATCGGGCGCGAACGCGCCATCGCCGCCGACGACGAAGGCGCCGCTTGACGATGTCGCGCCCGGAAGGCCGGCCGCCTCGCCGACATGCGAGGCCCGGCCGTAGCCCTCGCCCCATGTCGTCCAGGACGAAGCGCCGGCCGCGGGCGTCGTCCCGGCCGGGACGGGCGCCGCGCCGGCGCCCTGAGTCGCGGCGATGCTTCCGGTCTTATCATAGGAAAAGGCGATGCCCGGCGTGACCGCCGCCTGGACGTCTCCAAAGCCCGCGAGGAGCATGGCCTGCCGGTCGGCGATCGCATCGGAGAAGCCGGCGAAGGCGTCGAGCACCGCGCCGGGGACCGCCGCCTGGCCCTGACCCGAAAGCGCGGTGAGCGCGGCGACGTCGCCGCCGACATTCTCGGCGTAGAGGGCGTCGAAGATGGTCTCCGTGCTCCCGTACATGGCGAGCCCCGCCGCGGGACGGGCGCGATCGAGCGCGCTGGCGATCGCCTGTTCGTTCGTATTGGTCGATTGCGCGACGGCAAGCCCCTCGAATGTCAGGGGCGTCACGTCGATCGCGATCATGCCGGGCGGATCAACCACGTCAAGGCGCGTGTTCGTGGCTAGAAAGCTCGGCCCGGGTTGCGTCAGGCCGGTGAAGGATCCGGTCACGGAGGCGCCGTTCAGAGCCGTCAGGAACACGAAGGACGCGCCTTGTTGCGGTTTGTAGTTATTGTTCCCGCCCGGGATTCCGCGCAGGATCGGCGTCAGTACGCCATTCTCTACGAAGGTGTTGCCGGCCCCGGTGACGATGAGCTTGTCGTAGGTCCCAGGGCCGCCCGGAATCTGGAGAGCGCCATCGATGTTGACCCGCGTGTCGGCTGTGGAGCCCAGCGTCACATTGCCGTTGAAGATCAGCGTGCCGGGCGACGTGCCGGCGAGCGGGATGCCGGCTGGCAGCGCGCCGCCATTGTTGGCTTTGATGTCGCTGTAGTTCGGCAATTGGCCGGCCTCGAGCGTTCCATTGATGATCGCATTGCCGTTGACGACGCCGAAGCCCGCCAGGGCCGCGCCCTGCGCCACGGTCATTTGCGTGTTGAGAGTCAGCGTTCCGTCGACGCCGAGCGCGCCGCCGCTAACGGCGACGTCGCCCGCGGCTGTCGTTCGGCCGGCGACGATGAGATAGCCGTCTCCCGTTTTGCTGAAGCCGCCCGATGTCGTGAGCGGCTGACTCCAGTAGGTCATCTGCAGGGCGCCGATATTGACCGCGGCGCCGGCGGAGAGCGTCGTCGGGCCGGCGATGGCGCGATCGACGCGGATCAGGCCATAACCGTAAATGCCATTGTCCGCCATGCCGTAACCATAAGCGGCGTTATCCGCCGCGGTCTTCGCGCCGAGGTTCTCGGCGGTCGCGAACAGGACACGCGCCAGATCCTGCGAATTGTAGCCAGGATAGGCCTGTTCCAGCACGGCGAGCGCGCCGGAAACCATCGGCGCGGCCATCGAGGTGCCCTGCTTGAAGCCGTACCCGCCCGGAATGGTCGAGTAGATCCCGGAGGTCGCCGGCGGGTCCGAGTTCATGTCGCCGCCGGGGGCCGCGACGCACCAGCTCGCCGTCACGCCGCATTGCTGTGCGTAATAGGCGATCGTCTTGTTCGCCCCGATCGACGTCGCCCCTATGATGAGGCCGCTCTGTTGCAACAGGCTGGAGAAATTGTAGTTTTTGGCGCCGGGGTCATAGACGCCCGCATTGGCGTTGACGCCGGGCTGAACGAATGGATAGAGCGCAAGGCCATTGGGGTTCTTGCCCGCGATTGGATCGTCGTCGCGGTCGTTGCCAGTCGCGGCGACGATGATTTTGCCTTTTTTGAGCGCGGCGAGCGCCAACGCTTCTTGCTCGTCATCGAGGGTGGAAGTCGGCCATGTCAGCAGATTTGTTTTGGTCACCGTCGGTCCATAGCTCGCATTGTAGATGGGGACGTTGCTGAGCGTCGCAAAATAGGCGAGCGAACTGTCGATGGGATCGTAGACGCCCGGCGCCCTGCAATCCGCGCCCGTGACTTTGCAGGCTGCGGTTCTGGCGAAGACCTGAAGCACCACGAGGTTCGCGCCATAGGCGACGCCCGGCGTCGTTGCCCCGGCCGAAGCCGCCGCGATGCCGGCGACATGCGTGCCGTGACCGTCGACGTCGACGAACTGCGTCGGATTATAGGGCGCTCCCGGCGCGGTCACCACGAAGCTCTTGCTGCGCGGATCGATCTTGCCGGCGCCGGCGAACCCCGCGGGCGTCTGATTGGTGGCGATGCCGGTGTCGCCGACCGCGATGGTGACGCCGGCGCCCGTATAGCCGGCCGCCCAGGCGATCGGCGCTCCGATGAGGGACAGCCCGTACTGAAGCGGGCTCGGAGTCGGCGGGGACTGCGCGAGGGCCGATGAGGACCCGGCGAACAAGGCGACGATCGCCGTGGACGACAACAGCAAGGGCGTCAAAGTGAGCTTCGGCGATCCGCTCGAACCGGTCCGTCTGGCGCGAAACGCCGAATGCAATACCGTTGTCATGAAGGCCCCCGATGCGTAACGCGTCGCGCTTTCTCAAGCGGGAGCAAGACCTGTTGCACGGCGCAGCCTCGGATCGGCCACCGTCCCGGGAGGTCTCGGTTCGTCACGCAAACTCATGATACGGACAAATAGACGGATCAGAGTTGATCTCAGGCAATACTTCTTATTTATGCGCTTGAGTGTGGCCTTGTGGTCACATCTCCCGGTAGGCTCTGCGCTGGCCAATCAGGCGACCTTGACGCCCTTCCAGAAGGCGATCCTGTCCCTGATCTCGGCCGCCGCCGGTTTCGGCTCCGGGTAGCACCAGGCGGCGTCCTTGTTCTCAGCGCCGTCGACGACGATCGAATAATAATGGGCGACCCCTTTCCAGGGGCAGATGGTGGTTGTTGCGCTCGGCTTGAGCAGCTCCGCCGCGACGGCGTCCTTCGGAAAATAGTGATTGCCCTCGACGATCACCGTCTCGCTCGACTCCGCGATCGCCGCGCCGTTCCATACCGCTTTGACCATTGCCTGCTCCTCGCCATGCGCCTCAAGGGTTTTCATCGCCGGACGGAGGCGCGTCGTCGTTTCGGGTAGCGCGAACCGCCGGCGCGCCGCGGCGCGCCTCCGCCGCATAGTTTTCGAGCAGCGACCCTCGCAACGGATCGGCGTCGTCGAAACCGCGCAGGAGGCCGGCGATGATCGCCTCGCAGCGCGCCCATGCCGCGGCGGCCTCGGCCAGTTCGCCGACCCCTTCGTAAAACGCCGCCGCCCACGCAAAGATCCGCCAGGCGGCGAGCGGCGTCTCCGACGCCTCGACGATGGCGATCGCCTGGGCCAGCCGCCGGCGCGCCTCCTCGACATCGCCTTCGCGGCGGGCAATCTTGGCGAGCAGTCCATACGACAGCGCGAGATAGGTGCGCTCGGGCGGCCGTGCGGCGATGAGGTGAAGCTCGAGCGCCTGCGCCCGCGCCCGCGGCAAATCGCCAGTCTCGATGAAATATTCGGTCCGATCGAAAAAATACTCGGGATAGATGGTCGCGTCCATGGCGATCCCCTCGATCTCGATCTTGTCTGCGATCTGCCGGAACTGCGTGTCCGCGCCCTCATAGTCGCGCAGGCCAATGCTCGTTTTGGCGAGCAAGGCGCGGCCGAAGAAAAAGTTGAACGGATTTCGTTCGATCGCGGGGTTCAGCGCCGCCTCGGCGCGCCGCTTGGCGCCCGCGTAATCGAGCGCCTGTGCGTGCAGCCAGGCGATCGAGAGCTGACAAAGGACCGCGGCCTGGCTGTTGGCGTTTCTTTCCGCCATAGCCAGCGCCTCGCTGGCGCTGGTCAGCAACAGGCGCCATTCGCCGAGGTAGAGATGGGCGAAAGCTTCGACCACGTTGAGGAGGGAGGCGTAGAAGACATCGCCGATAGCCTGCGCCAGCTCCTGCCCGCGCGTCGTGGCGAGGCGGCACGCGCGATAATCGGACGAAAGGAACTGAACGACCGCCTCGATCGAGCAGCCCCGTCGCTGGATCAGCGGATCGTTCGAATTCGCCAGGATCCTCAAGGCTTCGCGACATCTCTCGGCGTCGTCGCCGCTCCATCCGCGCAGGAGGAGGCTGAGGTTCCCCATATTGCCGCGCGCCAGGGCTTTGACGATCTCATCCTCCACCTCGACGCCTCGGATGAGCGCCAGCTCGGCGTAATCGAGGCAGCGGCGGCGGTCGACGTAGAGGCTGAATCGGCTGAGATCCAGTAAGCCGTGAACCTCGACGAGAGGCTCACCGGCCTCCTCGGCGCAGGCGACCGTGGCGGCGATGTCGGCGAATGCGCCGGGCAGATCGCCGCCGGCGCGGCGCGCCCAGCCGCGCTGGTGAAGCAGCTTCATGCGCGCCGTCAGGCGCGTGTTGCCGGCGGGCAGACGTTCGACGAGGCCGAGTGCGCGGCTGAGATAGGCGTCGGCCTCCCGTGCGCCGAATCGCTTCGTCGAGGCGTCGGCGGCCTCGGCGAGATAGTGCGCGGCCTTGGCGAACTCGCCGCCCTCCTCGAAGTGCAGCGTGAGCGCCGCCGCGATTTCCGATGTTCGCCCCTCGTAGCCCCACTCCAGCGTTTCGCCCAGCAAGCGGTGCAGGACCGCGCGCCTGACCGGCGCCAGCCGCTCGTAAAGCACTTCTTGGTACAGTGTGTGCGCGAAGGCGTAGCGCCCGGCGCGGGTTCCGTCCGGCCATTCGGCGACCCCCTCGGCGTTGAGAACCTCGCCCTTGCGCGCAAGCTCCTCAAGGGCCTGATCGACCTCCGCCGCGTCGCGCTTGACGCCGCCCGCGACGGCGGCGGCGGAGAAGTCCGCTCCAAGCGCGCTCGCCGCCTCGAGCAGGCGCTGCTCGATCCGGCTGAGGCGATCGATCCGCCTCGCGATCATTTCGTGAAGATCCTCCGGCATGCCGTCCGGGGCGCCGCTCGCGCCGGGCGCGAGCCGCCAGCCGCCTTCGCCCTCGACGATCTCTCCTTGCGCGACGAAATAATCGACGAGGGACGCGACGAACAGGGGATTGCCGCCGGTTCGGCGCGCCAGCGCGGGCGCCAGCGCCGAGGCGAGATCGGCCGCGCCGAAGCGCAGGACAAGATAGCGCCCGATCTCGCTCACCGACAGCTTGCTAAGGGTTAGCTCGACGCAGCGCCCGTGGATCTGCAGTTCCTGATGCAGCGTGCGGACCGGATGTCCGCCAGCGCGCGCGTCGGCCGGCCTGTAGGTCGCAATCATCAGGGCGGCGGCCCCCTGATTGCGATGTGCGAAGCGCGACAGCACGTCGAGCGAGGCGTAGTCGCCCCAGTGCAGATCCTCGATGACGACGATCCAGGGCCGCTCGGCGCTCAGCGCCTCAAGGAGTTCGCAAAATTCGCGCAGCATGCGCTCGCGCGAGGCGCCGAAGGTTTCGCCCTTGAGGGCGGCGCTATCGCGCCCGGCGATGGCGCCCGGCAGCTGGGCGAGCCAGGTCGGCGCGTGTTGGCGCAGGGCCGCGAGCAGCAAGGGACCGTCCCGCCCGCCGCACGCCGCGGCGAAGGCCTCGTTAATGGGGAGAAAAGCCTCGTCGCCGCCGAAATGCTGGATGCAGCGGCCGACCAATATGCCGACGCGGCGGCCGGCCATCCGCTCGAACAGCATCTCGACGAAGGTCGTCTTGCCGATGCCCGCCTCGCCGGCGACGAAGGCCAGCCTGCGCTCGCCGCGGGCGGCCTCCTCGAACCAGCGCTCCATCGTCGCGAGCGCCGACTCGCGCCCGACCCGGCAGTCGGCGCGCGGGCCCGGAGGCGCCTTGCCGGGCTCCCCCTGATCCGCTCGCGCGCCCGCGTCAATGTCGGCCCGGCCGCTTAGGGCCCTTTGGCCCTTTTGGTCCCTTTGGCGGTATCTGCTGACCGGCGCGATGAAGCGATAGCCGCGCCGGGTCACCGTCTCGACATAGCGCGGCGCGCGCGAATTGTCGCCAAGCGCGAGCCGAATCGCGTTGATCGATACGGTGAGGCTCGATTCGGTGACGTGAAGATTGGGCCACACCGCCTCGAGAAGCTCGTCCTTGGCGACAAGCTCTCCGGCGCGTTGGGCGAGATGGCAGAGCACGCCGAACGGCTTTGGCGCCAGCGCGACGCGATCTTCGCCGCGCCAGAGCAGGACGTTATCGCAGTCAAGGACAAAGCCGCCGAACGTGAGCCTGCTCCCCTTTCCCTCCATCTCATCCTCTATGCGCGTTCGCTTCACCCTCTGGATGCGCGCTCGACGCTAATCTTAAGAAAAAACTAAGAATTCCCGAGGCTGAGCCTCGGGACGCAAGCGAAGACGTGGCGTATACTTGATCAGAACGCGGCCATCCGGGCCTCGGCGGGGGCACATCAGAAAAATTCCGCGGGGGTCGAATCAGGGATCCATCCAGGATCGGCGCCTCGGAATTCGGTATGCATCCGACAACATGGAATTAATCGCGAATGCTGGCGCCTGTGGCTCGTAAGTTTAATCAATAACCTGATTATGTTCTCGTTCTTGCGCATTCGCCAGCTAATGCGCAAGAATTTTTTCGCGCTCTTGTTTTGATGGGGCGCCGACGAAAGCGCGATGTCGACGCCGGCGCCAACGCGAGGGACGCACCGCCCTTTGTCCCGCCGCCGTTCGCGTCCGACGCAGTGAAAGTCAATTGTTTCAATCATGCTAATTAAATGTTACGTGTTCTCGTAAAAATATAAAAGAAAAAACGCAAAAAAATGGGCAATGAATTACGAAGGCTGTTAATATTGAATGCACAGAGTTAAAATTTAACAAATATTACGTTTCATGACCTGCCGTATTTTCGCGGTGAGATACAGCATCTAGCCGCAACTTTACTGTGTCAGGCGTCTGTATGACAACGTATCAGCCAACACGGTAATCCATAACTGGGATGCAGATGCTAACGCGGCGGTTTAATCTGTCATTTGTTACTGCTTATGTAGACTCTGCTCAGAACGCGTGCTGGCTGCAAATTTCGCGCAGAACCGTCATCGCGACAATCCTCAGATCGAAGAAAATCGACCAGTTGTCGATATAGTAGAGGTCGCAGCGCACGCGGTTCTCGACCTGCTCGACCGTCGCTGTCTCGCCGCGCCAGCCATTGACCTGCGCCCAGCCCGTTATGCCCGGCTTGACGCGGTGGCGCTGGGCATATTCCCGCACGACCTCGGCGAAAAGGCGATCGGCCGCCTTGGTGTTCGGCGCATGCGGCCTTGGCCCCACCAGCGACATCGAGCCGTTCATCACATTGATGAGCTGCGGCAGTTCGTCGAGGCTGAACTTGCGCATCCACCGTCCGACGCGCGTGATCCGCGGATCGCCGCGCACCGTCTGCCGATCGGCCATGAGGTCCGTCATATCGGCGTGCATGGTGCGGAATTTGTAGCAGACGAACAGGCGATTGTTGAAGCCGAGGCGCGGCTGCCGGAACAGCACCGGCCCGGCGCTGTCGAGGCGGATGGCGAGCGCGAGCAAAGCGAAGAGAGGCGACAGAAGAACGAGGGCGAGCGCGCCGACGACGAAATCGAAACAGGCCTTCTTGGCGGCGCGCCAGTCCTTCAGCGGCTTCTCGCCAATCGAAATGACGGGATTGGCGCCGACGGCGCCGAACTGATGGCCGCGATAGGCGAGCCCTGCGAGATCGGTCGTGAGGCAGACATCCGCGACCGTGCTGCGCAACGCTTCGAGGGTGTCGGCGATGCGCTGCACGGCGCTGAGCGGCAGCGCGACCGCGATGAGGTCGATCCGCTCGTCGCGGCTGTCGCGCACGAGATCGGCGACCGAGCCGCGGACGGCGACGCCGGCATGCGTCGGCGGCACGCGGCCGGAGCGCAGGCGATCGTCGTAAACGCCGGCGATTTCGAAGGCGTCCGGGTCGGCGCGCAGCCGCTCGATGAATTCGCGGGCGACGTCGCTGGCCGCGACGACCGCGATGCGGCGGCGAAAGCGGCCAGCCTTGCGCCAGCGACGGATCAGCGCCTGAAGAAAGAGACGGAAACCGCCCTCCAGCACGAGCGCGCTTGCGCCAAAAGCGAAGGGAAACGCCCGCAAGGGCGGCGTGTCGGCGTTGACGAGGAAGAGGCATGCGATGGCGGCGGCTGCGGCGAGGATGACCGCCCGCAGCGTCAGTCTGATCTGCGCGCGGCGGGCGCCGAGGCGCTCGATCGCATAGGCGCCAGCCGAGTCGAGGACTGCGCATCCCGTCGCCGCGCCGATCGCGGCGGCGAGCGCGGCGGCGCCGCGCAAGGGCGCCTCATGCCAAAAGGGCGCGTCGAACCAGGCGGCGACGCCGGCCGCCGCGACAAAGGCCGCGACGAGGAAGAGGGCGAAGTCGCCGACGCGGACAAGGCCGCTCAGAACGGGCGCCGAAACGATCCGCTCGGCGGGTCCGCCGATCGAGGATTGGGCGAGGCTGGCCATCCGTCAATGGTTCCTGGGCGGTTCTTTGGAGCGTATCGCCGTTTCGCGCGCGCGAAACGGCGAAGCGCGGCGACGCCGAACTGGCTTTGTCAGTGAAATGGAGTCGGATTGGCGCTTAGAAGCTGCCGTGGATGCAAGACGAAATCAGGTGGCCGTCAAACCGCGCAGGGTTCGTCGATTTCGTGGTGTCTCTCCGGGTCGATCAGGAAAGGTTTGCCGCGTCCGTGGCTAAATTCCCCCGCCTCGAGAAGAAACCAGCGGCTCGGCCCCAGCGGTCGCCGGCTTGCGGCGCCAAAAGGCGGATCGCCGCCAAGTCTCGCCCGCGCATGAAGGCAGCCGCCGGCGACGAAGGGCGCGCGATCGTCGAACACGTCGAGGACGATCCAGCGGTCGGCGTGCAGCCGATGAAACTTCGTGATGGCGAGGGCGTCGATCTCGTCCTCGTCCATCGTGGTCTGGAACCAGCTCTCATATTCCTCCGGGCGCCAGTTCCTGAGCGTTTCCTTGGCCGTTTGGTAGAGCGAACAACCGCTCACGTCGCCAGCCGGCATCAGGTCGAAGATGCGGTCGAAGACGACGGCGACGGCGGCCCATTCGGAGCTGTCCTCATACCATCCATCCTCAGTCCTCAAAGACTGCGGAAGGGCGCGCTGGCGCTTCGCCGACAGCCGATATCCGCTGCGGGCCGCCGTGCTGAACCAAAGGATGCCGGGGGCGATTTCATTGGCGTCAGCGATCGCGCCCCAGGGGCTTGACGCCGGCGCCGGCTCGGACCGCGCGACGAGCCGGCTCCAGAGCGAGCGCGGCGGCCGCGCACGGGTGCTTTGCATCGTCGCAAATGCGGAGGTCCGGGGTTCGGGCAGCTCCCTGTGGTCCAGAGCAAAAGCCATGATCGAAATGTCTCCAGAATAATCCGCGAACCGCGCCTTGGAGCCGAGCCTCTGGCGAGTCCCGGCCAGAAGATCGAAATGATCGAATCAAAAAAACTGAATGCGATCGCCAATGCGCATTCGATAATAAAATATCCTCTATTGAAAACCATACAACCGATCCGCAAGAAATTGCATCAAAAAAAACAATAAAATTTTGTTTTTACTCGCCGGCGGCGACCAAGCTAGAGCTGTCCTGAGAGTGTAGATGCCGCGTTGGTTGAGGTGATGCAGCTATGGCAATCAAAAATTGCCTAACTTCCAGGATGAAATCTTGCATTGCAGCAAAATTCAGTGCGGAATCTTTGGAAATATCGTGCATTGCAACAATAAGCCGGACTGAATGTGCGGCACCGCGGGGGTTCTCGCGGTTTCGAGCGTCGCCCCGACGATTTCGTTGACGCGCTAGCGCGCGATCCACCCGCCGTCGATGACGAGGAGATGCCCGACGATGAAGCGCGCCTGATCGGAGCAGAGGAAAAGCACAGCGGCCGTCAGCTCGTCAGCCTTGCCCATCCGGCCGATCGGAAACAGCTTGCCCGCCTGTTCCGGCGTTATGTTTTCCTTTTCCATCCATTGGTGGAAAACGTCGCCAGGCGCGTCGATGCCGCAGGCGGCGATGGCGTTGACGCTGATATTCTGTTGCGCGACTTCGAGCGCGACGGTTTTCGTCAGTCCGTCGACGCCGCCCTTCGTCGCCGCATAGGCGCTCTCGCCGGGGTTGCCGGTGAGGCTGCCGGTTATCGAGGACTGGTTGACGATCGCCCCGCCGCCATTCTTGAGCATCTGGCGGATCTCGTGCTTCATGCAGTAGAAGACGCCGCGCAGGTTCGTATCCACGTGAAAGTCGAAGCCCTCCGCCGTCTGCTCGACGATCGGCGCGAAGCGCACGACGCCTGCATTGTTCACCGCGCAGTCAAGCCGCCCGTAAGCCTCGACCGTTTTCGCCACCATCGCCTCGACGTCGGCCTCGACGCGCACGTCCGCGCGGACGAATAGGCCATCGGCGCCGGCCGCGCGGACAAGCGCCAGCGTCTCCTGGCCGCCGGGCTCGTCGATGTCGGCGACGATCACGCGGGCGCCCTCGCGGGCGAAGGCCAGCGCGGTCACCCGCCCAAGGCCCCGCGCGGCGCCGGTGACCAGCGCGACCTTCCCGTTGAACGCTCCCATGAAGTTATTCCTTCGGCCCGCCCGCCGCCTGACGGTGCTATCGATGTTCTAGGCGTCGATGCGGCGCCAGGGCGGCCGGTCGAGCAGCCGCCTGATCTGCGGGGCGGTTTCCTCGGCCGCCGAGAGCGGCAGCACGGGCACGCCAAGCTCGCGCTCGAAAGCGAGGATCTCCTTGCCGGGCGCCTCGGCGAACTCGTAGAGACTGCGCCGGATGCGGCCGCCGCCAAAATCGAGATCGATCTGGAGTTCGCCGCCGGTCACGATGATGGCGCCGGCCTTCGGCAGGTCGATCAGAAACGGATCGTAGACCTGGATGGCGAGCACGTCGTTGCGCGCGGCGAGCTTGATCAGGAGCTCGCGGGTGCGCGGCCCATGGCCGTGAAAGTCGCTGATGACGACGATGAGATGATCTCGCGCCGCGAGGCCCGCCGCCGCCTTGAGCGCGGCGTCGAGCTGGCCGGGCGTCCTTGGGTGCGTTGAATCGGCGCTGAGTTCCGCGTTCTGCGATGCGATCGCCTCGATCAGCCGCATCGCGGCCCCGATGCTGCAATCGGGCTCGAGGGTCTCGATCACCGCGTCGTTGAAAACGACGCCGCCGACCGGCGCGCCGCCATCCAGAACGCGCCAGGCGCAGAGCGCGGCGGCTTCGGCCGCCGCCACGGACTTCATCGAGCGGCGCGAGCCGAAAAACATATTGAGGCGCTGATCGACGACGATGAGCGCCGGGCGCGCGCGATCGGCTCCCCGCACGCGCCGGGCGGACCGGTCTGCGCCCGGCGTGCGCGGCCAGTCCACGGCGCCGGCCTCGTCCTCGCCGCGGAATTGTCCGGGCCGCCGGGCGGAAAGCAGGCCCTGGACGGGCTGGCGCGGCGGCGCGGCGAAATCGCGCGCGACCGCATGCATCGCGACGAGATCGGCGACCGAGGTATAGACCGCATAACGAGAGGCGGACGACGCCTCGCGGATCCGGCGCGGCCCCATTGAGCCGATGGCCGCGAAGGAGACTCCCATTGCAGCCTTCTGACGATGGTTCGGACGATAGTCTGAAATCGGCGACATGCGATGGGCCGCGAGAGGATGGCGACGCAACGCAACATTGCGACCGCGGTGCAATAATATTCACGACCTTGATCGGCGCGCAAGCGCTAAGAAGCTTCGATTGATCCGAAACGCCGCGGCCGCCGGCGCGTTATGCGCGCGGCTCCTTATCCGCGAATCGGGTGATCAAGATGACGACGCAGGGCGAGATCGAAGACGCAACGCTCGACTTCAACCGCGAGATCGCGATCGACGCGATCCCGGAAGGGCGGCTGCTCAAGGGCGTGTTCGAAGGCGAGCCGCTCGTCGCGCTGCGGCGCGGCGACAGGATCGGCGTCTTTCGCGGCAAGTGCACGCATCTTGGCGGACCGTTGGCCGAAGGCCTCCTCGTTGGCGACACGGTGCGCTGCCCTTGGCATCAGGCCTGTTTCGATCTCGCAACCGGCGAGGCCGTCGCCGCGCCCGCCTTTGCGCCGCTCGCGCGTTTTAGCGTCCACATCGAGGGCGGCAGGGTGCGGCTGGCGAAACCGCAGGCGGCGGACGCACGGAGAAAGCCGCGCGCGCCGGCGCGCGAGGAATCCATTCTCATCGTCGGCGGCGGCGGAGCAGGCTTCGCGGCGGCCGACATGCTTTGCCGGGAGGGCGTCGAACGCGGGATCACGCTCGTCTCGAGCGATTCCTCAAAACCCTATGAGCGCACCCTGCTCACTAAGGACTATCTCGACGGCGGCACGGACGATCCCCGCATCGGCCTCGGCGCCGAGCCGCTCGATGAACGCGGCGTCAGGATCGAGCTCAACGCGGAAGTCGCGCGCCTCGATCGCGGCCGGCATATCGCGGCGCTGACGGACGGCCGCGAACTGAGATACGACAGACTGCTCCTCGCCACAGGCGCCGAACCGCGCAGGCCTGACTTTCCCGGCGCCGGGCACCCGCAGGTTCATGTTCTGCGCTCGCTCGCCGACGCCCGCGCCATCGTCGCCGCCGCGAAGTCGGCGCGCCGCGTCGTCGTGCTGGGGTCGAGTTTCATCGGCCTTGAGGCGGGGGCGAGCCTGCGCCAACGTGGTCTCGAGGTCGATATCGTCAGTCAGGACAAGGCGCCGATGGCGCGGATCTTCGGACCCGAAATCGCCAGCGTCATTATCGCCCTGCATGAAAAACATGGCGTGCGGCTGCACCTTGGACGCGCGATCGCATCCTTCGACGGCGCCGCCGTCACGCTTGACGATGGCGCAAGGCTTGAGGCCGACCTCTTGCTGATCGGAATAGGCGTTACGCCGCGCCTGCAGCTCGCCAAGGCCGCGGGGCTCCAAGTCGAGGATGGCGTGGTGGTCGACCGGTTCCTGCAAACGAGCGACGGCGACGTGTTCGCCGCCGGGGATATCGCGGCATGGCCCGATCCTCACAGCGGCCAGCGCCTTCGCGTCGAACACTGGGACGTCGCGGTGCGTCAGGGGCAGATCGCCGCAAAGAACATGCTGGGCGGGCGAACGCCCTATGCCGACGTCCCCTTCTTCTGGAGCATGCAATTCGATTTTCTGCCTTCCTACCTCGGTCACGCGAAGGAATGGGACGAGATTAGGATCGACGGCGATCCCGCAAAAAACGACTGCGCCGCGCGCTACCTGCTGAACGGGCGCGTCATGGCGGCGCTGATGATCGGGCGCGACATGGAGTGCCTAGAGGAGCGCGAGCGGATGGAGCGCGCGCTGGCCGGCTGAGCTGCGGCGGCGGACATGATTGCTTGAGCTGGACGAAGCGGGCGGGCCGGGCTAGAGCAGAGGCGACAGGAACGACCGACGCCTCATGCCGATCAAGCCCCCCGCTGATCCGATCAAGAACCTCGCAGACCAGCGCGGCGCTGCGGCGGAGCGGCGGCGTTGGCGTCTGCCGGCTTTCGCCGCCCTTGCCGGCGTGGTTTCGCTCGCCGCTCTCGGCGTCGCCGCGGCGGTTGACGAAAACGCGCTGTGGAAGATCGTCCACGGCCTTTGCGTCGTTGATGAAATGCATCTTCACTCGCCGGCGCCCTGCGTCGCTGTCGATCTCAAAGGCGGCGAAGAAGGCGGCTCCGCCGTTTTGAAGGATCTCGTCGGCAAGACGCAGTTCCTGCTGATCCCGACGCGGCGGCTGGCCGGCATCGAGGATCCGCTGGTCGGAACGGGGGCGCTGCCGAATTACTGGCGCGCCGCCTGGGCCGCGCGGGGCCTCGTATCGAAAAACGCGCAGAAGGACCTGCCGGGCGACGACATCGGCATGGCGATTAACGGCGCCGGCGCGCGCACGCAGGATCAGCTGCACATCCACGTCGATTGCGTGCGCGTCGACGTACGCGCGGCGTTGGAGGCTCGCGCCAGCGAGATCGGCGACAAATGGGCCGATTTCGCGCTGCTTGGCCACATCTATCGCGCGCGCCGCGTCAGCGGCGAGGAGCCGGACCCCGACCCGTTCCGCCTGCTCGCCGAAGACAGCCGGTCGTCGCCCTTGCGCGACGATTCGCTCGCCGTCATCGGCGCGCGCTCCGCCAGCGGCGCGCCCGGCTTCGTGCTGCTTGCGGAAAAGGCGCCGCATGGGGCGACCCACGCCGAAAACCTGCTCGACCACAGCTGCGCAGTCGCTTTGCGATAACTTGCGGCGGGCTTGCGAACTAGGGGAGGCTATTCGCCAGAGCTTCGAGGTAATCGGCGATATGCGAAATCGGATCTGAGCCGACGAGGGCGCCATCCGCGAGCATAAGTCTGGAGGCCTCGATTGATTCTCGTCTGCTGTCTCCAGACGGGAACAGCGCCTCTGGAAATTTCGGCCCCAGTCTTTTCAGCAAATCGTCCTGGAGCATCCTGGCCTGGACTAAATACTGGTCTTTAAATTCGGTCGTCTCCTCCAGAAATAGCTTCTTATAGTCCTCGCTATCCCGAGCTGCGCGATCGCTTTCTTCCTGTGAAACGCCCGTATTGCGAAATCCGCGATCTATGTCGTCGAATTTACTCTTGAATTGTATTGCGCTTCCGCGCAATCGTTGAGCAAAAAAATTGACATACAACTTTAAGTCACCGTTGCTCAATTCGATGGGCCGCGGCGGCAGGTGGGAATGTTCAGTTAGCACGACCCCTTCGGAACCGAATGCCAGACCCGCCAACACAAGAACTGGCAGTTTGAATGCGACCTCCGAGGCCAACAGCGATACCAGCGCGACCAGCCATCCAAAGATCAGCAAGGTGATTACGAAAGCCGGATCCGGTCCAGCGATCCAGGCGACAAAGCCGCAAACGACCGCAAGCCCGAAACCGACCACATTGGTGATCAACGCGCCCTGATCGAAATGCGACCCGAAACGGCCCCGAGAGCCGGTTGACGGCGCGGGAAGCTCAGGATCCGGAGGCGGCCTCAATTGTTCGAGCATGGCGAAGAGATGACTCGGAACGCGCCGGCGCGCAATCCCGCGCCAGCCGAGAGCATCACCCAATCAAACGCGGTCTCTCCCTCGCCTCACTTCATCGGTCGACGATTCATCCTGCGTGTCGCCGTTGGACGTACTCTTAGCAACGATACAGCGAACTATCCTGTGCTACGCAGGAACGGGGGGGATTCGTAAGATTGGTCAGAACATATTCCACTCCGCCAAAAACGGCGGTGGTTCCCGATACGATTCCAACCGCGACCCCATTTATGACGGGAAAGACGAGACCTTCAAACAGAGGCGTAATCAGCGGAATGTAAACGAGCGTTTGATTGGCCCGGTGCACGACCAGAACGTGTTCCGGCGCATAAGCGAGATGCGCTTTCGGCTTTCTATGAAAAGCGAATGCTGAAGTTGAGCTCAGAATGAGAGCGGCTGACAGACTCAGCGCGATGATCCTTTTCATATGACTTCCTCGTGAGTTACTCAGACACATCGTCAGGAGCTTCTTTAACAAGCCGCGTCAAGCTCTAGCAACTATCCTATTGGTTTCATAGCAACGATCTCGTGTACCGCGCGAGTCGATCATCGCCCCGCCGCGGCGGGCCAAGCTACCTCTCTACCTGGCTGACATCCCGCACGGCGCCCCGCGCGGCGCTTGTGGTCATCGCGGCGTAGGCTCTGAGCGCCGGCGAGACTTTGCGCGGGCGATGATGGGCGGCCTTCCAGGCGGATTTGCCCTTCCCCGCCATGGCGGCGCGGCGATGCGCCAGCGTTTCGTCGTCGACCGCGAGGTGGAGGCGCCGGTTGGGGATGTCGATCTCGATCAAATCGCCTTCTTCGACGAGGCCGATGGCGCCGCCTTCGGCCGCTTCCGGCGAGACATGGCCGATCGAAAGCCCCGAAGTGCCGCCCGAAAAGCGCCCGTCGGTGATGAGGGCGCAGGCCTTGCCGAGGCCCTTCGATTTCAGATAGCTCGTCGGGTAGAGCATCTCCTGCATGCCGGGGCCGCCGCGCGGTCCCTCGTAGCGGATGACGAGGACGTCGCCGTGCCGGACCTTGTCGCCGAGGATGCCCTCGACGGCGGCCTCCTGGCTTTCGAAAATCCGGGCGAAGCCGGAAAAGACGAGGATCGAGGGATCGACGCCGGCCGTCTTCACGATGGCGCCGTCCTCGGCGAGATTGCCATAGAGAACGGCGAGGCCGCCATCCTTCGAGAAGGCGTGGTCGGCATCGCGGATGACGCCCGTCTCGCGATCGAGATCGAGTTCGGCGGAGCGCGCGTTCTGGCTGAAGGCGGTCTGGGTCGGCACGCCGCCGGGCGCGGCCCGGTAGAACTCCGCCGCGGCGGCGCTTTGCGTGCGGCGCACGTCCCAGCGCTCCAGCGCATCGAGAAGGCTCGCCGCATGGACGACGGGCGCGCGGGTGTGAATGAGGCCCGCGCGGTCGAGTTCGCCGAGGATCGCCATAACGCCGCCGGCGCGATGGACGTCTTCAAGATGCACGTCGGCTTTGGCCGGCGCGACCTTGCAGAGCACGGGCGCCCGCCGCGACAGCCGGTCGATGTCGCGCATGGTGAAGTCGATCCCGCCCTCATGCGCGGCGGCGAGCAGATGCAGCACGGTGTTGGTCGAGCCGCCCATTGAGATGTCGAGCGTCATGGCGTTCTCGAACGCCTCGAAGCTCGCGATCGCGCGGGGCAGCACCGTCACATCGTCCTGCTCATAGTAGCGCCGCGCCAGATCGACGATGAGGTGGCCGGCCTCGACGAAGAGGCGCTTGCGGTCGGCGTGCGTCGCCAGCATCGAGCCGTTGCCGGGCAGGGCGAGGCCGAGCGCTTCAGTGAGGCAGTTCATCGAATTGGCGGTGAACATGCCCGAACACGAGCCGCAGGTCGGGCAGGCGGAGCGCTCGATCGTCGCCACCTCCTCGGCCGAGACCCTGTCGTCGGCGGCGGCGACCATGGCGTCGATGAGATCGAGCGCCTTCATCTTGCCGCCGACGAGCACCTTGCCGGCCTCCATCGGCCCCCCTGAGACGAACACGGCGGGGATGTTGAGGCGCAGCGCCGCCATCAGCATGCCGGGCGTGATCTTGTCGCAATTCGAGATGCAGACGAGCGCGTCGGCGCAATGGGCGTTGACCATATATTCGACGCTGTCGGCGATGATCTCGCGCGAGGGCAGGCTGTAGAGCATGCCGTCATGGCCCATGGCGATGCCGTCGTCGACGGCGATCGTGTTGAACTCCTTGGCGACGCCGCCGGCCGCCTCGATCTCGCGCGCGACGAGCTGGCCGAGGTCTTTAAGATGGACATGGCCCGGCACGAACTGCGTGAAGGAGTTGGCGATCGCGATGATCGGCTTGCCGAAATCCTCGTCTTTCATGCCCGTCGCGCGCCACAAACCCCGCGCGCCGGCCATATTGCGTCCATGCGTCGTCGTGCGGGAGCGATAGGGAGGCATCGGTTTTGTCCAGACTTTTGAAAGGCTAGGAACGCATATAGGGGAAGCCGCCGCGCGCGTCATCTTTTTCGCGCGGAAACGCGCTGCTTGCGGCGATGGCTCCGGGGTTGAGCGTGGCTGTTTCGGCGCGCCGGGACGCTTTCTTACAGGTCCGTCTCGAAACTATGTTCACTCTCTGTTCTTGGTGATTCCTTAGCGTGGCCTTACAGTCGTGATCAAATTCATCCGCTCTAGAATCGGAGTTTTTGGTGGGCCACGCAGAGGAGATTTTGGACCTTTGGGCTGAGCGCGCCCGCACGCACAAAATCCACGCCGCGCTGGAGATCACCAAAGAGGGTCTCGTGATCGGCGCGGGGGCGCTTCTCGCTAAAACGAGGACTGGCAAAAACGGCCGGGCGGTGTTGCGTCTCGACGATGAGGCGCGCGCGATGGCGCTGCACGCCACCGGCTACGAGCGGCCGATTGGCGTCCCTAGCGTCGCGAAGCTGTGGCGCGCCTGCACGCTTTGGAGCGAGGGCGAAAAGGCGCTCGCCCATATTCATCTTGCTTTCGCGGCCCTGCCGCCATGCGGGCCGGACGAGGGGTTGCGCATCTTCGCCGCCGACAGGCTGATCGAAAAAGGCGTTGCGCCGATCGACCTTTTGAAGGCGCAAGGCTTCGCACCGCCGGCCGTATTGAAATACAGCCCCGATCAGCCGCGCGATGAGGGCGGCCGTTGGACGACCGGCGGCGGCGTCAGCGTCGCCGTGGGCTCGGAAGATAACGAGAGTGACCGCATCGAGCGGGAGCGGCGCCTGCGAGGCGAGGAGACGCCGAAGGACGATGTCGAGCAGGGCCGCGGCATCCCGCTCGTTCCCGAAGGGCCTCTGGGGCTGCCGGCGCCGTCATCGGGCGCGGAGCAGGGGCGTGCTACTGAGGGCGATCCGAATAAGTTGCATCATATCTTCAATAATCCGACGCATGTTTTTGGCGCCTTCGTTGATCGGTATGGATCCAAAGAAGAAGCGTTTCGAGCAATCGAGCGCGCAACAAATCGAGCGGTTCAAGACAGGAATATTAGAGGACTATTTCGAGAATCCATCGACGTTGGAGGTCGCAAGCTATGGTCAAAAGGAGCGTATTGCCCGACGGGACCGTAAAAATAGGTACCGCATATCCGATTGGATCATCGAAATAAGGGCGGCGAATATGGAAAAGTTGACGAAGTTGGAGCGGGCGGTTCTTGAAAAGCTGCTCGGCGGGACGTCGGAAACGTTCCGGATTTTGCGCGGTCAGCTTGGCTCCCTCAGGGTGATTGACCGGGAGCTGACAGGGGTCGGCTTCTGGACCAATTTCGCCATCGGCGGCGAAGCAGAAAAACTTCCGGGCGGGCCGTCGTTCTGGTTCGGGGACGTTGTCGCCGAACTCGATGGTCTCAAGCATGGAGCGGGCTTTGATCTCCTCGTGGAAGATGGGAGTCTGCGAATGCTTGAAGGCTATTCTTTCGACGAACCATGGCCAGAGAAAGCGGACAAATTTTCGCTCCGCTTCGAAAGCGGGACCGCCCGGGACGAACAAGCGGTCCTCAGGTCGTTTACTCCTGCTTGAATCCCGCGTTGGCAACAAGGACGCAGACATGGCGGAGGGTAAGGATCAGGGATCCTCGTGGCATCGGTTTTCGCGAAAGCTCCCGTTTAAGATGAGGGCCGCTTGCCGAAAGATGCTGCTGAGATATTGGGTCGGGGAGGACGTGCCGTCGGAACCGGGAAATGCGCATCGCGCGGCCGAGAACCTTCTGGCGAACTGGAAAGCACAAGCCTGACGCGCGATGAACAATTTTGAAACTTTACGCGCCATCCTCTTGCGTGACTGGGATCCGTTAAGCGTCGGCGAGAACCCGAATCTCGCCGACGAATATGACGCCTATATCCCGGGCCTTTTGCGCTTGATCGAAGGCAATTGCTCCGCCGATCGCCTGGAAGGCTATCTTCTGGACATAGAACATGGCTTGCATTTGCGCCCTGACCCGGCGGCCATAGCGCTGGCCGTAAAGAATATCTTTGAAGCCGTGCATAGAGGCGCTTGAGAATAATGGCGCGCGACGAGGGTCTTGAGGAACTGCTTCGGGAGCATCTTGTGGCCGAGCCCGGCTTGACGGAAAAGGCGATGTTCGGCGGCCGCGCCTGGCTGCTCAACGGCAATCTGCTCTGCGCCGCCCGCGACGATGGGATGCTGGCCCGGCTCGGCCGGGACCGGGATGGCTGGGCGCTGGCGGCGCCGGGCGTCGTTCCGATGCTGTCGCGCGGAAAGCGCATGCATGGCTGGGTTCGCGCCGGGCCGGACGCCTTTGGCGACGATGCGCTGCGCCGAAGGCTGATCGACGCGGCACTCGCCTTCGTCCGCGCCTTGCCGGCGAAATAGGCGCCGTCATTTTTTGCGCGCGCCGCCGCTCGTCCCCGCGATGATGGCGAGCAGCGCTTCGGCCGCGCGGCTGCGGCGGCGCTCGCGGTGGCTCAGCGCGTAAAAGCCGCGGTCGGGCAGGCGCAGCGGCAGCTCATGCAAGAGGCCCGCTTCGAGGCTCGGCGCAGCGACCGAGGCCGACAGCGCGCTGGCGCCCATGCCGGCCTCGACCGCCGCGCGCACAGCCTCGTTTGAGGGCATCTCCAAGACGACCCGCAGCGCCTCCGGATCGACGCCAAGGCCGCGCAGCGCCGCCTCGAAGGCCGATCGCGTGCCGGAGCCCTCTTCGCGCAGCACCCATTCGCCGGCGAGCAGGTCTTCCGCCGCGAGCGTCGTCCGCGCGGCCCAGGGATGCTCCGCGCCGACGATCAGCGTCAGCTGATCGCGCGCGACCGGCTGGATATCGAGATGCGCGTTCTCCGTCGCGCCTTCAACGAAGCCGAGTTCGGCCTTTCCCTGTTCGACGCTTTCGGCGACCTGCGCCGTATTGCCGATGGAGAGGCGCACGTCGATCAGGGGATGCGCGCGGCGGAAGGCGACGAGGTGGCGCGGCAGCCAATAGCTGGCGATGGTCTGGCTCGCCCTGACGCTGAGACAGCCGCGCGCGAGGCCGCCGATCTCGCTCAAGACCCGCTGCGCCGCCTCTGCCGCCGCGAGAACCGCGCGCGCCTCGGGAAGGAAGAGGCGGCCGGCCTCGGTCAGCTCGATGCGGCGTCCGACCCGGTCGAATAATTTGGCGCCATGGCGCGCCTCCAGCGCGGCGATCGCGCTCGAGGCCGCCGACTGGGCGAGGTTCAGCGCCCGCGCGGCCTCGGTCACATGCAGCCGCTCAGCGACCGCGACGAAAATGCGAAGCTGCTCCAGAGTCACGCCGATTCTCGCCCTTCTCGATCAATCATGAAACTAGATCGAATTGATACAATTAATGCGTTATCAAGATTATAGCCAGCGCGCTAAAACGGCTCCGGAAATAGGTGGAGGACTTGTTATGGCGCGCACCGACGTTTTGACCCTGGAGACGCTGACGGCCCCAGGCCTCGTGGCGCAGTCCAACCGCCTGCGCGAGATGGTGCGCCAGTTCACCCCCAACTGGTTCGCCGCCACCATGGGCACGGGCGGGCTGGCGCTGGCGCTGAACCAGTTTCCGTTTGCGGCGCCAGGACCCCAATCCGAACTCCTGCATGAGGCCGCGCAGGGGCTGTGGCTGTTCAATATCGGGCTGTTTTGCCTGTTCAGCGCCCTCTACGCCGCGCGGTGGATGTTTTTCTTCCATGGCGCGCGGCGCATCTTCGCCCATCCGGCGGCCTCGATGTTCTTTGGCTGCATCCCGATGGGGCTTGCGACCATCGTCAACGGGTTCCTCGTCTTCGGCATTCCGCTTTGGGGCGCGCGGGCGCTTGTGATCGCCAATGCGCTCTGGCAAGTCGACGTCGCGATGTCGCTCGCCTGCGGCCTCATCATTCCTTTTCTGATGTTCACGCAGCAGGAGCACAGCCTGCCGAAAATGACCGCCATCTGGCTGTTGCCGGTGGTGGCGGCCGAGGTCGCCGCGGCGAGCGGCGCCTTGTTGGCGGCGCATCTTCCCGCGTCCCAGGCATTCGCCATCGTCGTCGTAAGCTACGGGCTGTGGGGCTTTTCCGTGCCGCTGGCGATGAGCCTGCTCGTCATCCTGCTGCTGCGCCTCGCCCTGCACAAATTGCCCGAGCGCGACATGGCCGCCTCCGGCTGGCTGGCGTTGGGGCCGATCGGCACGGGCGCGCTCGGGCTGTTGCTGCTCGGCGCCGCCGCGCCGCGCGCCTTCGCGGCCGCCGGCCTTTCGGGCGCCGGCGACGTCGCTTACGGCTGCGGCCTCCTCGGCGGCGCGGCGCTTTGGGGCTATGGCCTTTGGTGGCTGATGCTCGCGCTCTTGAAGACCGCGTTCTACATGCGCCGCGGCATGCCCTTCAACATGGGCTGGTGGGGCTTCACCTTCCCGCTCGCCGTCTACACGCTGGCGACGCTTGCGCTCGCCAATGCGACGCATCTCGCCTTTCTGTCGGTCATCGGCGCCGTGTTTGTGCTGTGCCTTGCGGCGTTCTGGCTGATCGTCGCGGCGCGGACGACGCTGGGCGCGTGGAGCGGCGCGCTGTTCGTCTCGCCCTGCCTCGCCCCGGCGCCCCGGCGTGCGTTCGACGCGGGCGATGGGATCTGAGGCGTAGCATCAATCGTCACAAGGGCGGGATGAGGAAAAGTGTCAGCACTTGTCCTCATCCCGCCCAATCCGAAACCATCGCCATCTATCGCAAGCTCCGCGACAGTCTGGCGACTCAAGCTGTTGTTCGATTCGAAATCGAATCGGGCGACAGTTTTGTTGTTCGTTTTCTCTACGGATGCGGCGAAAGACGCAACCGCAAGCAACAGCGGCGCGCGAACCAACGCTCCGGGTTGCGCTAAATTGCCGCCCCATCGACTTTTTTGTGGGTAGATCAAACTTTTCCATTCGACTGGCGTTGGATTTGCTTTTCCAAAACGGTCAGTCGGGCTTCTCTTTAGATTGGGGCCGATCCAGCGAGTGGAGCTTTCGATGGATGTTCCAACGCGCTTGCAGGGCAGACTTTGCGAAAGCGGCTGCCGTCATTTTTTCCGGCGCGCAAAGATCGCGTTTGACGCCGGCGCGCCGAAGATCGCGCAGCGGCGCGTCAATGATGGCTTGAACGCCATCAACGACTGCCGCGCCCGCGACCCGCAGCGGCAAGCGGGTCCTCCGGCCGCCGAAGAGACGCCCGGCGAGGCCGCAAGCAAGATTGCGGGTGGGGCCGAAACAGCCGCCGCCCCCGTCGCCCCCGATCGATTCGCGGAATTTATCGCCATGTTCGGGCGGCTGCTGGAGGAGGAGCAGAGCAAGACGGATCCTGAACTGGCGGCCTATCGTCTCGCCTTGCTGGCTGAAATTGGCGACGTCGGCGGCGTAGTCAGGCCCTAGATACCGCCGGGCCGGTCACCCCGGCTCGCGCCGGCGCAACAGATAGGCGTCCATGACGAAGCCGGCCTCGCGCCGCACCCGCTCCCGCGCGGCCTTGATCTCCGCCTTCGCGTCGGCGAGGCGCCCCGCGGCGAGCGCCTCCTGCGGCGTTCCGATATTGGCGCCCCAGTAGATCTCGATGTCGCCGGCCTCGATCCTGTCGAAGGCCGCTTCGCCATCGAGCAGCACGACGACGCTGTCCGCGCCATCGGCAAATCCTGCTGCGAGCTTGCGCCCCGTCGTGATCAGCACCGATTCGCCGATGCGATTGAGCCCGATCCTGTGCTTGGCCGCCAGCGCCTGCACGCTGCTGATGCCCGGGATGATTTCGTAGTCGAAGCAAACCGCGCCCTTGGTGTGAATGTTGGCGACGATCCGCAGCGTACTGTCGTAAAGCGCAGGATCGCCCCAGACGAGGAACGCGCCGGTTTGCGCCTCGCTCAGCTCATCGGCGAACAGGCGTTCCTGGATCGCCGCGATCGCCGCGTGCCAGTTCGCGACGGCGGACTTGTAGTCGGCCGGGTCCTTTTCCCGCACCGGCGTCTTGAAGGTCACGAAGCGCGGCGTCCGCCCCTTGATGAAGCGCGCGCAAATATCCAGCCGCAGCCGGCTGAGGCCGGCTTTTTCGGCGCCCTTGTCGGGAATGAAGATGACGTCGGTCCGGTTCAGCGCGTCGATCGCCTGGACCGTCATATGATCGGGATCGCCCGCGCCAATCCCGATGATGAGAATTTTTCGCAAAATCCGGTCTCCCGCGCTGCCGCGCCGATCAATACCAGCTTCGAACGCGGCGCGCGCGCTTGTCGCCAACGCGGGCCCGGTCGCCTGGCGTCGTCGCGGAACGTTTCAGCAATGCGATGGCGCCGGTCGTCTCAATACGAATATTAAATTTTATCATACGGATATCTATATTCGTGTAGCGTTATGTAACACTACTATTCGGGTCATTGTTTGCTGCTGCGCTAAATTTATGATGCGTCGTTGCGTCGTATTGCGATACGCTTCTGATGCGCGTCTATTTCAACTACTATATAATGCCGGTCGCATTTGGCGATTGATCAGAAATTTTGACTCATATGGCGGGCCTTCGCCGATATTTTCTTTGGAGACAACCTATGAGCACACTCATTAACCATCGTTATCAACAGGTTATCGAGGAAATGGCCAACCTTGACTGGTCCGCCCTGACCCGAGCCGAGCTCATGGCGGTTGCCGGAGCGTATCATTATTACTCCGTACATTTTTGCGAAACCGTTGATATTGCCTGCGATCTCTACCCTGGGGACCGTCAGCTCGTTCTGCTTCGCGAGGGCGAGTGCGAGACGGACAATCTCTCCCCCTATCCGGGCGTGGCGGAAGAAGGCGAGAGAATGAACCATGACGAGTTCATGCGGCGCGTTTTCGCCATGTCGAGCCTCGACAAAGCCGAGCGCGAGAGGGTGGAGACGCTTGGCCTCGCATATCTTTCGGAGGTTCGGCGAATCGATCGGCTGACGCGGGTCCGGAGCTTGCCGACCTATGAGGATGGCGGACTTGAGAAAGTCTTCCGCGCGGTGCTTCGCGCTAAGGATTGGGAGGAGCCCTCGCTTCGAGCGTTCCATCACTTCCTGGTGGGACATATTCAGCTCGATAGCGATCCCGAAGCAGGCCACGGCTCTTTGTGCCGGCATCTGGCGTCGGACGATAGCGTTCTTCCCTTGTGGAGCGCGTTCCGCGATCTCCTCGTCGGCGCCGCGCCGCGCCTCGCCGGCCGAGCCTGAATTGCCGGTTTCGGCTAAATTCCGATGTTCAAGTTTTGAGAGGCTTATTTATCGACCTTGAAGGAGCGCGCCGCCGCGGCGAGATCCGCGCCGGCTTTCTCGGCCTCGCTGAGCGTCGCCGGAAAGACTTTCGCGGCGGCGCCCGGTTGGCCGAGGCGCAGGCTCGCGAGGGGCTTCGGGCTCGCCACCGCGAGGACGAGTTGCAGCTTGCCGTCGCCCGGGTCCGCGCGGGCGCTGAACGTCGCCGCATCGTCGCGGCCCGATCGCGTGGTCGGGACGGCGCGCACGGCGCCGTCGCCGGCGACAATGAGAACCGTCGCCTCGCGGCCGTCGAGGCCCGAGACCGTGCCCGACAGCGCCTGGCCGGTCCGCAATGACGCGGCCGCGAGTTCGAGCTTCACGGGCGAGGCCGGCGAATTGCGCAATTCGTTGAGGAAGGAAATCGCCGGGCATTGCTGCGCGGCCACCGGGCGCACGCCAATGTCGGCTTCAAAGCCATTGTCCTGCTGGAAGGCCTGGTCGAGGATGCGGAACGGCGCGGTCGAGAGGCCATAGCCTTCAATCGCCGGCCCGCCGTCTGCGAGAACGGTGGGCGCGGCGTAGAAACATTCGCCTCCATCATAATCCTTCAGCGTCTTGACGAGGGTCGCGAGCCGGACTTTCCGCGCCGCGGCCTCGCCCCGGTCGACCGGCGCGACGGGTTCCGGTTCGAGCCGCGTGAGGTCCATCGGCGCGAGGCCGGGCCGCACTGGGACGGGGGCCGGCGCCGGCGGCGGCGCGGGCGCGGGCTTGCTCGCGCCGGCGGCGAGTTCGCTCTGCAAAACCGGCGGCGGCGGCGGCGTGCGGGGCGAGGGATGCAGCGCCGAATAGAGGAATGGCGCGGCGGCGACGAGGCCGACGACAGCCGCGCCGCCGAGCAGCAGGGTCGTCCGACCGACGGTGACGCCCTCCCGCGCGGGCTTCGCCCAGCCGGACCGGCGCCGCCGCGGCCGACGGATCGGCGGCGCGTCGGGGGTCCACGCGGCGACCTCCGCCATCGAGGCCGGCCTGTCCTCGGGATTTGGCTGCAGCATCTGCTCGATCAGCGGACGCAGGCGCGCATCGACCCCGCCGAGGTCGGGCACGACGCGGCGCTTTTCGATGACGTCGACATGGTTGCCGCCCATGTCGATCGGGTGGCCGCGCAGGGCTTCGGCCAGTACGAGGCCGAGGCTGTAGATGTCCGATTTTGGCGTGATGTCGCCGCCGAACAGCCCGAGCTGCTCGGGCGAAACATAATTGTACTTGCCGGCGAAGCCGGTGCCGATGACCGTTCCCTCGTCCTCGAGCCGCGTCGAGCGCGCGATGCCGAAATCGATGATCTTGGCCTGCGCCATGTCGCCCGCGGGGATGATGATATTGTCGGGCGAAACGTCGCGATGAACGATGCCGCGCTCATGCGCCGCGGCAAGGCCCGACGCGATTCGCTGCATCAGCCGCACTACAGCCTCGAAGGCGAGCGGGCCGCCCCTCAGTATGGTCGACAGCGACACCCCGTCGACATACTCCATCGCGAGATAAGGCCGCTCCAGCGCCGGATCGACGGTGAACACGTAATAGCGAACGATCGCCTCGTTATAGAGGTTATGCAGCGCGGCGGCTTCCTTGCGGAACATCGCGAAGGCGGCTTCGGCTTCCGCGAGATCGGAGCGGATCAGCTTGATCGCGACGATGTCGCCGGTCTGGATGGCGTGGCCCTTGTAGACCTCGCCCATGCCGCCGGCGGCGATCGGCTCGTCGATCTCGAAGATTCCATTGAGCTGCGTCCCGGCCGGAATGATCGGCCGCGTCGATCCGAATGACGGGGCCTGATTCATCTCGGCGTCCAGCGGGGTTTCGGCGCGCTATTTTGCGCGAAGACGACGGTCGACCCGCGCGGCGCGTAGCGGACGATGACGACCGTCACATTATCGGTGGCGCCGCGCTCGATGGTGAGCGCGACGAGTTTGTCGCTGGCGCCCTGCGGCTCCATCAGGCAGGCGGCCTCGAGGATCTCGGCGTCGGCGACGTGGGTCGTCAATCCATCGCTGCAGATGACGAAGAGATCTCCCTTTTCGAGCACGCCCTCGGCGATTTCAAGGTCGAGTTCATGATAGACGCCGATGGCGCGGGTGATGACGTTGCGGCGCGGCCATGTCTGCGCCTCCTCGGTAGTCAGCACGCCCTCGGCGATCAGCTCGGCGACTTCGGTGTGATCGCGCGAGAGCTGGGAGATCGCGCCCTGGCGCACCAGATAGATGCGGCTGTCGCCGGACCAGACGCAGGCGTAATAGCCCTCCCACGCGAGCAGGGCCGCGACGGTCGCGCCGATGACGATGCCGCCGCGTTCGTCGGCGATTTCGAGCAGCCTGTCATTGGCGCTCGCAAGATTCTCGCAACAGCGGCTGAGGAGTTCGGCGACCGTTTTGGGCTCCGCGATATTGCGCAGGGAATCGATGACGATGGCGCTCGCCAGCGAGCCGGCCTCGTGCCCGCCCATGCCGTCGGCGACCGCAAAGACGCCGCTTTCCGGCAGGACGAGATAGGCGTCCTCGTTCTCGTGGCGCACCTTGCCGACGTCGGTCGCGGCGCCGCTTTCGAATTTCCCCGGCGCGTCTTTCATGGGCGTATTCATCGTCTCATCCCGGTTGCGCGGTTGTTTCCGCGCTCTTCTCTTGGGGTTCCGGCTGACGGCGCCGGCTTAGCATGTCGGCGAAGGTCGCCGGCGCCGGCATCGCGGGCTGCATCATCGCCAGCGGCGCGCAGTCGGCCCCGCCGACCGTCCACCAGAACGTCGCCGCCTGCGCCGGGCAATCCGGCTGAGCGGCGCGCATCGCGGCGAACGCGCGGGCGGAGGAATCCTGCGCCTGAGCATCTGCGCTATTTTCTTTTTCGCCAAGCGCCTCCAGCCTTGCGACCGTCGTTTCGAAAGGCGTTGCCGGATCTAGAGCGTCCAGCAGGACATCCTCGACCTGAGCGAACCAGGCCTCGCGCGGATCAACGTCGGGCGGCGCGAGGTCGTCGCCGGACGCGATCAGCGTCAGCGGAAACATGCGCCCGAGCGCATCGACCGAGGGCATGAAGGCGCCGGCGATCGCCTGCCCGCACAGCGCCGGTCCGAGCCAGAAACGCCAGATCGGGGCGGTGCTGAAGGCCTCGGCGAAATCGCCCTCGGCCTTGCTTGCCCGCCCCGCGGTGAGGCCCTTCTCCAGCCAAGGCTCCCACAGGCGCAGGAACGCGCGCGGCGCAGCGATCGCGACGAAATCGCGTTTGGCCGGCAGTTTTCCGAACAGGCCGCAGCGCATGGGCTCACGCTCCGCCGGGACAATGGAAATTGCGCAGCCGCGAAAGGTCCAACGGCTTCAGGCTGGCGCCGGGCGTCGCGGGCGCGGCGCTGAAGCGCCAGGCGAGTTCGCGCCCGCCGGACGAGAAGGTCGCGACCGCGCCGTCGCTGCTGAGTTTGGCCGCGTCGAGCAGGCGAAAGATCGACCAGACGCCGGATTGCTGCACGAGCGGCGGCCCGCTCGGGCGAAGCGCCAGCACCGCGCGGTGATTTTCGCTCGCGCTCGGCCATTGCAGGTTCGTTGGGCCGGAGGCGTTCGTGATGACGGTCCCATCGATCTCGAGACGCGGGCCGCTGACGCCAGGCGGCGTCACCGTGTAGGAAAATCCGGGCGCCGCCTGGCCGGGGCCGAAGAACGCGGCGCGGATGTCGGCGGCGAGCGCGAAATCGGCGAGCGAGGTCGGCGTCAGCTTGCTGGCGAGCGGGCTGTCGTCGCGCCATTTCCACTGCGGCCCCGAGGCGTCCACGCTGGAGAGCACGTAGGAGCCGACGAACTGATCGATGAGGCCCTTCGGCCCGAACATGTGGGCGAAATCATTGAGATCGACCTCGCGCTCGGCGCCCTTGGCGAAGGGATAGCGGCCTGCGATCTTGTCCTGACAGACGAGGGTGACCTTTTCGCGAAGCGTCGAAAGGGCGCCCGCCACGTTGGAGTCGGCGATCTCACGGGAGATGTCGGCGCCCGCGTCATCCATCATGCGCGCGAAGGGCTGCGGCAGGCCGGCGGCGTCGGCGCGCAGATTGGCGACGCCGCTCGTGATGCGCCCGACGAGTTCGTCGGCCGGCCCGCCATTCCCGGCGAGGCGGCTCAAGTTGGCGCGAATGTCGTTCAGTTGCGACAGCATCTGATCGATCGGGCGGCGTCCCGGATCCCCTTCGACGAGCCTGTGGTAGGGCGCGAGAGCCGCGTCGATGATCGCCGCCGGCGTCTCAGCATTCGCGGCGCCGGCGGGTGGGGTCGATTCGGCGCCCGCGGGCTCCACGAGCAAAGTCTCGTCGCGGATCGATTCGAGGAGGCGGATCAACGGCGAGGTGACGGACGATGCGGCGGCGAGCAGCGGATAGGAGGGCCGGTCGGTGGTGAGGCGGCGGATCTTCAGCCTGCCGATGGCCTCGCGCCAGGCGTCGACGAAGGCCATGGCGTAGGCCTCGCCCAGATTTTCGCTCAAGTGGTCGTATTGCGCCGAGATCGCTGGGGTCTGCCCGGCGGCGCCGAGCACCCAGCGATCGCGCTCCGCCTCATTCACGACGCCTGGCGCCGCGGAGGTGAAATCCGCAAAGCCCGATTTGGTAAGGAACCAGGGAATCTTGATGCTCTCGATCGAGGGATCGAACAGGGCGACCGCGCCCGCGCCGCCGGCCTTGCTGGCGGTCCAGTCCGGCTGCGAGCGCGCCTTCGCACGGCGCTCGAGAATATCGAGCGCGCGCGCCGCGACGTTCTGGCGCGCGAGAATCGCCTGCGCCTTTTCGACCAGCGGGCCGTTCAGCTGGACGAGGGGGCCATGTCCTGTTTCGAGATCGAGCATGGCGGCGAGATGCTGCTCCAGTTCATCGCGCCCTTCGGCGTTGCGCGGCCCCGGATAAAGATTCTCCGCCCAGTCGCGCTTCATATAGTCGATCAGCAATTGCCGGTCCGCCGTCTTGAGGCCGCCGAGCATCAGATAGACCTTCAGCGCATTGAAGAGCGCGGACGGATCGTTGGCGTTGGCCTCGATCTGCTCTTCGAGGCGATAGATGAGGCGCGGCCGCAGCATGCGCTCCAGCCCGACGCCATAGGCGGTGTTCGCCGCCGATTTCAGCCGCGCCGACTCGTTCAACCCAAGGTCCGTGGACAAGACGCCGGGCGAGGCGCCCGAGTCCTGATCGCCATAGCCGCCGGGCAGGAAACGCAAGGCGTGCAGCGCCGGCAGCACTTTGCTGAGATCGCGGTCGCCGACGACATTGGCCTGCCCGACCCCGCGCGACGCCTCAGCGTATTTCTGCGCCGCCGCCTCGCTGTCGCGAATGCGATCGGCGTTGCGCGCGTAGCTGAGCCACCACGCGCCGGCGAGGAGCGGCGCGGCGACGAGGAGGCATGCGAGCGCCGCCATCTTGACGAAACGATAACGGCGCCTCGTCGACACCCAGCCGGCCTCGCCGATGATGACCTTCCGGATGAGGTCGGTCAGGAAGAAGCTCTTGCCCTGGCCAGAAAAGGCCGGCGTCGCGACCGCCTCGGCGCCGAACCCCTTGGCGAGCGCGCCAAGCAATTGATCGATCGGCGTTCCCTGCTGCGTGCCCGATGTGAAATAGAAGCCGCGCAGGGCCGCCTTGATCTTGTAATGGGCGGGATCGAAGATGGCGTTCAGAAAGCCGATCACCGGCGCCTGCAAGGCCGCCATCTGGGCCGGAAAGCCGAACAGGAGAACGCGGTTGGCGGGGTTCTTCTCCGCGCCGAGCCGGTCGCGCGCCAGCCGCGACAAGGGCAGCGTCAGCGCGTCGAATTCGGTCGGCGCGTGAGCCACCATCGATTTGCCGCGGTCCATCGTCTGGAAGGTGGCGCCGAAGACCTGCGCGCGTTGCTTCTCGTCGAGATCGCCGAAGAACTCCATGAAGCCGATGACGAGATCGGCTTTGGTGAACAGGGCGTAGACCGGGAAATCGACCTTGAGCCGCTTGTGCAGTTCGATGAGGCGCGCCTTGATCGCCGCCGCATGGGCGGCGACCTCGTCTTGCGGCAGGGTCAAAAGGTCCTCGATGCTGATCGCGACGAGAACGCCGTTGATCGGTTGGCGCGGCCTGTTGCGTTTGAGCAGGTCGAGAAACGCGAGCCAGCTTTTCTGATCGGCTTTGGCGTCGGAGTCCTGCGTCGTGTAGCGGCCGGCGGTGTCGATCAGGACGGCGTCTTCGGTGAACCACCAATCGCAATAGCGCGTGCCGCCGACGCCCTTGACGGCGCCCGGCTTGGCGCCGCCGGCGAGCGGAAATTCGAGCCCGGCATTGATGAGCGCGGTTGTCTTGCCCGATCCCGGCGGCCCGATCAGCACGTACCAGGGCAGATCGTAGAGATAGTTCGCGCGGCCCCGTCCGCGCAAGACGCCGAGGGCCTCCTTCATGCGCTCCGCCAGAACGGGCGCGTCGCTGTCCTCGGCGCCGATGCCGCGCGCGATGCGCTCCGCGCCCTTGCGCCGCCGGTAGAGGCGTAGAGCGCCGGCGCCCGCGATCAGCGCCAGCGCCAGCGCGATCGCCCCGATGCGGGGCAGGGGCTCCTCCAGCGGATGCGCATCCTGAACGACGATCAGCGGCGCGGCGAACCAGATCAGCGCGGCGACCGCGGCGGCGCCGACGAGGCTGATCAGAATGCGGAGCCAGAGTTTTCTATTCATCCAATTCGCGCTTTGAGAGAACTGTCGATGGGAGAGCTGATTGACCGATGAGGTGGGCGGAAGAGGCGATCCTTGTGCGGCGCTCTGGCTGTTTCAGTCGCTGCGCGGGACGACGATTTCGACGCGGCGATTCTTCGCCCGGCCCTCCGGCGTGTCGTTGGAGGCGATCGGCGCGTCGGCGCCCTTGCCTTCCGCGATGACCCGCTCCGGATGCGACAGGGATTGCTTCAAAAGAGCGCCGACGATCTTTGCGCGCTCGAGCGAGAGTTCGAAATTCGAGGCGAAGCGCGCATTGGAGATCGGCGTGTTGTCGGAATGCCCGACCACCTTGACGGCCGCTTCGTCGTCGAGCGCCAGCGCGATATAGGTCATCAGCGGCTTCACCTCGTCGAGGATCGCCGATTTGCCGGGCTTGAACAAATCGCGGTCGACGATGCGGATGACGATCTGATCGGCGCGGGGGTCGACGCTCAAGGTTCCCGCCGAAATGTTCGGCGCGAGCACGGTGCGGATATGATCGAGCTGCGAGACCTGCTCCGGCGTCGGCGGCGGCGGCGCGGGCGGCGCGACCTCGACCTTCCGGCCGATGGTCACCGGCGTCGCCGGATTCAGCGCGCCGAGCGCCTCGGCGGCCGCCTCCGCCCGATGGCCGAGCGAGAGCCGCAGACCGACGAACGCGCCAAACAGCAGCAGGCCGACGAGCACTGCGATGGTCCAGAGCGGCACGCGCAGCCGGACCGCGTGGCTCGCCAGCGGCTGGCCGCGCCAGTGCGGCGACAAGCCCTGCGGCGGCGCCGGCCCCGACTTCTGCAGAATCTGGCGCAGCTCGCCATTGATGGCCGCGACGGCGCCGGAGCCGGCCGCCGCGCCCCGGCGCCCGCCCTGATAGGCCAGCGCGAGACAGGCGTAAAATAATTCGAGCAGGAAATAATGCGCCCGCGGAT